>SXGQ01213441.1_pt1 | contig 31478 bp, 31 predicted proteins | sample 3178371 | NCBI WGS metagenome assembly SXGQ01 (sample SAMN11356859, study PRJNA531348) | freshwater metagenome | isolation source: freshwater sample F1-20 | place: China: Fuxian Lake, Yuxi | collected 2017-12-25
AGTATCAGTTGTTGTTTGGTTATAAGCTAACTGAATAATGTTATCGTTAACACTGATTTGCGCAGTATTAACAGTGATAACAGTTCCCTGAACAACCAAGTTACCAGAGAAAGTACCATTTCTCATGGTTAAGTCTGTTGCAGTACCAGTGATAGAAGCGCCAGTAAGTGTTAAGTTGGCGGTAATAGCAGCGTTTGTGCCACCGATATTAACGTTAGAAGAGAAGAAAGTATTTGTGCCAGTAACAGTGAGGTTTGCACCACCGAATGTTACGTTAGCCCCAGTAAAGTTTAAGTTACCAGAAAGCGTTCTTGAATCGGTATTTTGAACGTAGTTAGCTGCAAGAACGCCACCAAGGCTATTAGCATTATTAGCAGTTAATAGAGCTACGTTACCAGCAAGAGTGCTGTTTAGCTGATAAGAAGCGGCAGCAGTTCCACCAAGGTTAAATGCGTTATTAGCACCAGTAGAGTTGGCAATTAAGTTACCACCAATAGAAAGAGCAGTCGAATTAATAACAGCATTAATGGTGTTGTTACCAACGAACATTACTGTTGTGTTTTGTACCGTTCCGCCAGTGCCTGTTCCAATTGCGCCAGATGTATGAGAAGCTGCGTTAACGACACCAGTAGTGTAGACACCTGAGCTGTTAGCGATAGTAGCAGTGCCGTTCACTGCCAATCCAGCTGATGTTATGACTGTGTTAATTGTATTGTTACCAACGAACATTGTCGTTGTGTTTTGAACAGTGCCGCCAGTTCCAGTACCAATTGCACCAGAAGTGTGTGACGCAGCATTAGCAGTACCAGTAACAAACAGTGAGTTTGCAATTGTTACGTTGTTTGATGCTTTTGTAAATGTGAGACCAGTAGCACCAGCAAGATTTCCACCGTCGTTATATTGAACTTGTGTGTCCGAACCAGCAACGCCAACTGCAGGAGTAGCCCAATAAACTGTGGTAGCATTAGAACTAAGAACCTGACCAGCGGTACCAACTGTGCCATTAGCAACAATAGCCGTTGTATTTGAAAGAACTAGATTGCCTGAAAGACTAACAAGACCAGAGATATTTGCAGTACCAGTAACTTGTAATTTAGCATTTGGTGCAGTATTACCGATACCAACGTTACCGCCTGCATCAATTTCTACACGAATTTCTGATGCGGTAGTGCCGCCTGTGATGAATCTAATATCGCCTGAAGAAGCTGTACCGATAACAAGGTCGTTATTAGAAGCATAAAGATAAGAATCTCCAGCTCCCATCGCAGTGAATGCTGGATCATCGTAAGTAGAACTATTGATACCAAGATCAAGGAAGTTTGCTGTTTCAGAACCTAAATCATTTTCAAGAACGAAGTCGGAAGAAGCTCTATTACCGCTATTTGAGTTTTGCATGATAACTTGAACGTAACCGTTCTGTTGACCATGGAAGTGAGCAAGCGCATTAATAGAACCAGTGTAGCCGATTTGAACGTTAACAGTGGTATTACCAATAGTAATTTGACCAGTTGTCTTGTCAAACACCATATTATTGGTGCCGTTAAGAACTCCTGAGTCATTATATTGGAATTGTCCGTTCGTGCCTTGAGGGTTTGATGCCTGAGCAATCTTAGCATCAACGAATGTTTTAATCGCCCAAGTTGTGGTTAATTCGTTATTGCCTGGAGTGCCAAGATGAGTAAGATTTGCAACAGCGTTAATTGCATTTACGGAAGCCCCACTTAAAGTGAGGTTGGCTGTGATGATCTTATCAATACCAGAAGTAGTGTTAGCAACAAGAGCTTGGTTGGCAGTTAATACGCCAGGATATCTTGCACCACCGATTGAAATAACATTTGCTGCATTAGATGGATCGCCGATGGCTAGGATATAACCATTAGAAGTAAACACTAATTCACCAGCGTTAACACTCGGTGTGGTGTTAGTAATCGCAGTTGTTGTACTTCTTTTAATTTGTATTCTGTTATTTGCCATTTGAAATGTTGCTCCTAAAAACTTTTATTATTATTTATAATTTAAAAGGTTCCGCCGTCTAGATCGCCAGTTACATTAGAAATGTCAAGTTTTTGAACCACATATGTATCGTTTGCAGCATTGTAAACCAATGTCGCGCCATTTATTTCTGTGTTAGCAGCCACATCAGTAAGTCTGTCTAACCTTGTTACGCCGCCAATAACAGGGTTATTTTTAATAACTACTGGCGTAGTAGTGTCGATAATTCCAGCCGTTGCGTTAGCCGCAATTTGTATTGTTCTTTTTCTGCTTACTACTACGTTTACCATCTATCATCTCGTTACTTGAGGTGTTACAGTAACAATACCTTCTACTATTCTAGAAACTTCAGCACCATCTGTTATTTCAACATCGTACACATATCTTCCTGCCACTAAACTAGAAGTTTGGTTAGCCGTTAATGTTAAAGTAATTACAGCAGAAGCAACGTTTATAGAAGTAGTAAATGTTGCAGCAGCATTTGTAGAAGAATACCACTTTCTTATTTGAGAATTAGCTGTATAACCAGTCAATGGTAATGGATCGCCATTTTCGTCTGTTAAAGATAAATCGCTTGAAAAAGTGCTTCCTTGGTCTATTACTAAATTTGCCTTTGTAGCCATTAGAAGTTAACTCTTGAGATAGATACGTTTGTGTTTGAAGATGTTGGAGTCATAAACAAAATTACATGCGTAGTATTCGATGTGACTGCAAAAGTTCCTAGTGTATTATTAGAAATCATTGTACCATATTCAGTAGAAAATGCATCTACATTGTTATGGAATGTTAGAACTTTTGATGCTTGGTAACCATTAGCATTGTTGTTTTTAACTCTGATAAAAAACTCAACTCCACCATAATCATTCATGACATAATTGTCTATTTCTTGTGGAGTAGCTCCAGTTGTTTGAAAAACTGAATTTGTAACAGGTATTACGACAGCATTCCAAGAACCATTAGCGTTTAAATAATAAGATCCATTTGAAACCATTGTAGTGTTTGGAACATTGATCGTAACGTTTGATGTAGTATTAGCAACTACAACAGCAACAGATCGAAAAACATTAGCAGTAAATGTTCCTGTTATTACAGCGTTGCCGACTGTAGTGTCGGATTCAGTTGTAACAACTTTATTCGACATTGCATTTGCCAGCTCATTTACTCTGTTAAATGCATACTCGAAAGTGTTAGTATTAGATATTTGAGCTACTGTTATTGTCATCCATTTTTCTCTAAAAGTTTATAAAGCAAGGTTTTAATTTCGGAAATTTCTTTTTCCATATTACTTACCTTGCTTTTCATTTCTTCTGATTCTGCATTTTTCTTTTTCAGTTTTTTATATGCGCTAAGACTATCATTATCTCTATTTAACAAAGCTCCATTAGTTGTATCTCTAACAATGCCTTCAACTTCAGTTTTTATTTGTACCATAATTTACCTCACATTTGCAAAGCAACAACTCTCAAGTCTCCAACTCTTGGTGGTTTAGCAGAGTTTGTGCCCTTTAAACCAATCTTAATTGAGTATTGTTTGTAGCCAGTAAACACATCACCACCGATAGTGTGAATTTCAGCATTCGCGTCAGTTCTGAAATCAGTTATGTCAATTTGTGAACCAACAGCAGTAGATTTCAAAGTAATGGCAGTACTATTAGCTGTGTCAATGAAGTAGTAAGTGTTCGCAGTTAATGGAGTAATTGCGGTTCCACCAGGAGGCACAGAATAGTAAACTTCATCATTTGCTGAGAATATGGTATTTGCTCCAGCTAACAAGATAGAATTAGCAGAAGCATTTACAGCAGTTGTATTTGCATTAAATTCTGTAGCGCCCTTAATATACTGCAAAACACCGTTTTCGTTTTTATATTTCGCAGGAACTGTATAATCTAGTTCAACAAAGTCGTCTTTATTTGCTTCTGAAGAGAAGAAATTATTAGAGTAATCCAATTCAAACCACTTGTTTTCATTGAACAAAACTCCATCTTCTCCATTTCTGACCTTCAACCAAACCTTAACGTCGCTTCTAGGTGGCTTATATGCTGTAAGCTTAACTATGATGTCTTCAGCATCTTGACCGTCCGCAAGTGTTACTGGCTTAGAGATATATCTGTTCAACAAGTTACCGCCACTAGTATTTGATTCGCCCGTATCATCATTATTGATGATGTTGTGTACAAACACTGACTGGAATCTAGAAACGTCAATTACAGGAGAAACATATTGACTTGATGTGATTAATCTAGTTCTTACTCTAGCGGAACTATTTGGGCTTGAATTTCCAAATACGCTCAACTCATTTATTCTCGAAAGTATAGTCACTTCATTGTTGAAACTAGATTGAGAATCTGAAGTGCCAGGATACCAAATTGAAGATCCAATATACGTATCGAAAGCGTTTATCGCGCTATTAGATAACCAACCAGCCTTTTCAAAAGTGCAGCTAGTTTTATTGAAGATCAAATAGTATGGCTTCAACGTAGTAGTAGAATATTTAAATTGATCAAACCCAGTTATAGTGGCTGAATTGCCTGATCTTGCTCCGAAAATTTTAGCATTTGCGTAGAATTTACCATTAGTGTCGTCTATAGTCATAAAGTTATTTTGAAAATTATATGATCTCAAAGTTCCAATACCACTGTCAACTAATGTGATAGTTCCAGTAATTGATTTTGCAACATTTGCCGAATTAAACACGTTAAATGTTTCGCCTTGAGTAAACCCATAGTAATCAGTAAGATATCTTGCTCCAGTTATATTCACAACATTTGCAGCTGCGTTAGAAGTTACACCTCTGATAATGTCAGTAACAGCGATTGTATTAGCTCCGCTAGAAACGGAACTAAAGTTTAGGAAATCTGAAGTTTCAATTGTCTCACCAGATACAGTAAAGTCGCCAGCATTATTTGCTATAGTTAAAAATTCTGTCGGTTTGTTACCTAGAATTATTGTTGCTGTTCCTGTAGAGAACTGAGCTCTATTAAATCTTACTTTAAGGTCGACATCAGGAACCATATCATAGTTCAAGTTGTTGTTGGTAGTGAACAGCGTGCCAGTTAACTGACGTGCTGTAACTTGTTTCTTAGTAAGAATATCAGTTTCGCCAAGTCTAGAAACCCAGAAATAGTAATCAGGATTTAGACCTTCAGTGTGAATAACAAAGGCGTACTGAGTGTCGTTTAGTAGGAACACAGGAGATGGGAAAGTTACTCTTGTGCTGCCGCTACTTTCAGTTGCTGCAGAACCATTCCAAGTTTTGACTTGAGAAGATCTTAACCAAACTTCAGAGAAAGGAACCTGTGTCCTTGTAATACCACCAGCCGAATCCATTTCACGGATTTCAAACCAAACACCAAGTGTTGGGTGCTTTGTCTCAACCCAAATATCTACAGAAGTTAAGAAAACGCCATCTTCGTCTCTAGGAACATCAACTTTGAAGCTGTAAGCCATACAAGACGGACCCATGACCTCAACTTTTTGCTTAGTTCTTGATTCAGTTACAAGTTCAGTTTTTATAACAGGTATTTGAGTCGAAACGATAGTATTTTGTTTTTGTACACTTAATCCGCTAGCAGTCCAATATCCTTTAGCATAAGAAGTTGCATCTATCGCATTCGTAGGCGAATCAGTGACGATAACCTCTTTTGTTCCTGTACGGAATCTTTTTCCTGTGTCAGGCAATCTTAAGTAACCTAAAAGTTCGCCATATTCATCAGAACGCCAAACAGAACCTTCAATAGAAATAGATTGTGGAGTTATAGATGTGCTACCGATAGTAATAGAAGAGGGTTTTCTTCTACCTAATGAAGGTTTTGTTACAACAGCAGGTTGGAATACGCCTGTTGGACCACCACCGTTAGTTGGAACTTTTGAAGCAGACACATAACTGGTCATATTTTCGCCGTCGAAGTAGCAGTAATACTTTGTGTTTGCCTTCAATCCCTTAACGTATACTATAATAGTTTGCGGTCTAATGTAAGGTTGAATACTTACATCAGTCACAAAATTACCAAGTTCTTCAGTTTTGGTGTCTGATGTAACAGTAGTTGCAATACCAGTTCTCTGTTCATTGGTAACAGTTTGAATAAGGTATCGACCATCCTTATCGTTTTTTTGCGCGGCAGCTAAAGCAGCAGCATAACTGGTATACGAACCTAAAAACTTTTTAGGATCTACTGTTCCACTACGATCACCAACACTACGATCATAAACGTTATATCCAACAATGTAAGTTTCCGCAGATCCCCATTCAGTTGTCATACTATTTGAAATTGGAATTTCATTACCAAACTCTACAGTTTTGTCTACAGTGCTTGTGTCCGCCCAAACGTCGCCATCAGGACTTAACTGCATTGTGCCGATAAATCTAAAAACACTTTGCTCAATGTTTCTAATTGTAGTTACGTTTTTGTTTTCTAACAAAGTAGTTTGAGTGTATGGTAAAGTAATCAAGCTACCAGTTTGTTGATAGTTTGAAGATCCACTTGATTCAATATTGTAGTTAAATGAATCCATTTTAAAAAACGGTCTTATTACTTGTTCAAGTTTGTCAACTGCCACTTTATAATCCGGATTAGCTGTATCGCCCAAAGAGTGATCTAAGAAACCATCAACAAAAAAACCATTTTTAAATCTATCTAATCCTTGTTCATCTACGATTTTCAAATCTACTGCGCTTTTTTCTAAAAGCGTCAAAACATTATAATACTCAAGATTTTCTATTCTATTTTTTAACACACCAATGTCGCGCATTGTGTAGCGTATATTGGCGATTTTACGAACAGAGCATGCAATTTTAGTTCTGTTTATAATTCTAGCCAAAGTTTCAGATATAGAAGGATATGGAGGGATGTAAATGTTTGCTATACCCATAACATTATCTGGGACGTTAGGAGAAATAGGGGATATACTTGATTCGCCTTTAATTACGTTAAAATCGCCGTTTTTATCAAGCGTAACTATATCTCTTCTAGCAAGATAAAAAGAGTAATCAGTGTTAATATCGCTATCTGGAGCAGCTATTCTCAAACCATCGGAATCAACAATGAAAGTGTTTGTTGTTATTGGATTAACAGAAGCTGATGCAACATCGGTTGCGCTTATAGCTACAGCTTGTTTTACAGGGCGGAAATCTAGCACGTCCCTCAATGAATATTCTACGCCAAAAGTAGAAATGTAAGTAGGAATTTCATATGTGAATAATGTCGTGCTTGAAGCAGTATTATCATTGATTGGATAAGAGTCAACTGAAAAATACCCAAATCCGCCTGAATAATCTGGAACAAAGTGGTCTAATTCTACCAACAAACTTTTGTTTGTTAAATCGACGCTACCGACATACAATAATCTAGAATGATCATAATGATTATCTCTTTGACCATTATCAAGAATAAACCCAGAAGTTAAGTTTGAACTAGATGTTGATCCTACAGTATTTGTGAAGGGTACATTATCCACTCTAATAGAACGAATTTTATAAACATCAGAAAGCCCTAAATTGTACGGACCAGTAACACCATTTGGGCTAGTGTTAGTTTGTAATTGAACATAACGATTTGATCTTAATATCTTTTTAACTTCAGCAGCGGTATTTCTTTCAACTCTGTATGTTAATTTAGAAGTAATCGTTGAAGGAACTACGTTTGTAGTAACTTCTTTTAGATCAATTGTTAATGTTCCGCTTGATACGTTTGCTGTTCTTACCAATCCGGTGCTGCCATTTGCAGTAAGATCAATTATATCTCCAGCTAATAGAGACTTAAAGAATATATTTGCGCTGAAAGTTGGGCTGATAGATGTTGCAGTTACACTCAAGCTAGTCGAGTTTGTAATTGTGCTGATGTAGTACGTATTACCATTTACCTGCAAACGATCCCTAATAGAAAGCTTAGTAAAATCTGTAGCAACACCAGTAAATACGTTTGTTGTTGCAGAAATTGTTCCAGGTAACTGAATTAAAGAATTAGCACTTAAAGAAACTATAATTTCTCTTTTTTCCGCTGAAGAAAGCTCGCCTTCAGTGTAAGATAAAGCTTCATCAGTAGTTAGAACTGAAGCAGTAATTGAAGCAGAAGCGGTTAAAGCTGCATTTCTATTTTCAGAACGGATAAACTGGTAATTAGTATCAACTGAACCAGTATTGCTTCTTACTGTTTTTATATTGCTTGCGCCAATTGGGAACAACAATAGATTGTTGTTATTTTCGTAAAATACGGCGCTGTCAGGAGTGCTGTCGCCATCAGTATCAGCCAACACAATATCAGCAAAAAACAAATTTGAAGCAGTTGTGCTTCCGATAGCTCTCGCATCAGAAACAACATATCCTGAAATCATGCTAAAATCATACAAGTAAGCTCTCATTCTAGCATCTGGTCTTCCTAAAGTACCAGATTCATAAATCATAGCTTTCATTCTTGCAGTGCCGATTAGTCGTCCTGTTGGCGATTCTATGGTCGATTTTCTAGAAGTTATTCTAGTTTCAGCGGCATCATAAAGATTAATGATGAATCCTTTATCATGATCAACTGATCCCATTATTTCGTTAATCAAATAATAACCACCAGTTCTAGCGTTAACTAGCTGATTGTTTACGAAATTGAAATCTGTTGATTTGTCTGTGATAACATGCTGTGTAATTAACTTGTTAATTTCATAACCTTTGACATATGCTGTTCCAGGCTCAATGTCGATAGATAACTTAGAAGAATCGCCGCCAGCATTAGCAAAAAGCAAACCTTCGTTTGTTTCATTATCTAGGTGTTCTCTTGTTCTAGCGTTAAACCCTCTTACATAGTAGTCGCCAGATTCGTCGAAAGTTCTTTTAGCCAATTCATCATACAATCTTGCATATTGGCTTCTTTCGTTAGTTGATTCAATAACGCCATTTAGAAGGTGCATAAATGTAATAAAGTTTTCGTCTTCGAAACCAGTTTTGTACTCTATAGATACAAGGGTGCACTCAACTTTATATCTGTGTGCGCCAGGAGCATTTTCGTTAGTTGATCCCAATGCATTATCAGCAAGAGAATCATCTGTAAGTTCGGTTACAAAGCTTTCTGTAACTTGAAGTCCGATTGTTTTGGTAGGAACTTGGCTATATTTTTCAACAATCACAGTTTGTGCTGGAAAAGCTAAGAAATAGCCTTTAGAAAACACAACGCCTTGTGATACCGAAAATATCGAACCTCTACCTGTATATTCAGTAACGCTTGAAGAAACTACAGTGAATCCTAAAGAAGCGTCATCCGAAGCCGTTACAACTTCGTCGTTTAAAAATACGTCTGAAACTACAGAAGAAGAAATGTATCTCATTAGAATAGCATAAACGTCTTCAACAGGATCGTATTCTGCAGCTCTGATAGTTGCTTGAATGCCCGTTGTTTGACCAACTACGATTTTACCTACAAGTTCTTTTATTCTTCCAGCCGAAGGTTGAATGGAAGTAGCTTTGATGTACGAAACATCAAGTTCAAGATCAAAAGCTCCTCCTAATACAATAGAACCTTCTCTGAAAATATGTGCCCCAAATCTTTCGATTTGTTTTTGCAACATAGTTTGCATTTGATTAAGTTCGCGAGCTTGTACTGCGACAGAAGGACGAAATAAGATCTTATAGTAATCTTTGTTTTCATCGTAATCGTCGTAATAAGGAGGAACGTTAAAATTAGCCATACTTATTGATACCTATTAAATTTCTATAGTCAGTTTGAAAACTTCTGTTTGAGTATTCGAGCGATTAACATTATTTATATTGTCAATGTAAATTGGTTTTAGATCTTTGGTGTATATGTCACTGACTCTGTTTATTGATATTGTTCCAACAATAGTTCCGGAAGAATTAGCGATACTTTCACCATTACTAAAATATTTATCGCCTGATATATGAACTTGAGTGGTGTTAGAAAACACAACAATTCCTCTTGCATTGCTATTAGAACCAATGACGGACTCTCCAACAGTAAACAAATATGATGGTGTGATGTTCGCAGTTAAAACTTGATTGAATGTGTTGGCAAAGTATTTAACGCCTTTTTCAATTTCGCCCGTTGTTGTGTTAGAAACTAAAGCGTAAGGATTTTTTATAATACCAATCTTATTATAAAGAACATTCGCTGTTGGTATAGAAGCTCCCTCAGTGTTTGAAAATTTAAAAGCAAAAGCTATACCTTTAGCGTTCAATTCAGTTACAGGATCGAACCCATGTCCTCCAGGCGGAGGTACAATAGCGTACACATTAGCTCCAGACCCATAGCTGCTTTGTATCTTCACATTAGCCCAAGAGACATCGGTTCCAATGTCAAGTATAACGACATTCTGTATAGAATAGTTTGTGGTGTTAACGGTTGTGTAAGCTTTCGGATCAACTGCGCCATCAGTTTCAAATACAACCGCTGGGCTGATCAGATATTGTGTAATACCAGTAGTTATTGTAGATGTATCTACCGGAGGAGTTACGTATACAAATTTACCGCTTGAGTTCGCTACGTAATCCGAAACTATTCTCAACTGCGAAGTAGTATCTATATTATTGTAGATATAAATTCCATTGTTAACATAAAAATTATCAGATCCAGAAGAATTAGCTTCTATTTGCATAACAGTAGAATTTTGAACTGATCTTATAGTTCCATTGGTATATGCTGTGTACCCACTACCAGCGTTTGTTATCATCACAACTTCAACGCCGCTGTATGAAGAAGCGGAAGAAGAAATTGTAGTGTTTGTGTAAACAGGAACGTAATCTTCTGAAGTAAATCTTTCGTTGTTCAATTCAGATATAGAGTAAATATATCTCCACTTATATCCATCACTTGTTTGGAAAGTAGAAGCTTGTGTAGGGGTGCCTATAGATCCAGGATCAACAGTTGATGCCGCCCCATTTGCATTATCAATACATTTATAAATGTGAAAACTAGAACCTGCTACAAACGGCGCAGAAATAGCATAAAAACTATTATTACTCAAAACTGTATTAGAAGTATTGTCGTATCGGCTGTATACGGTGCTAGTCGCCCACATATTTTTAGAAATTACCGGAACAATATCACCAGCAGCAATTTTTTTACCAAACAACATTTGCCAATTATTGATAAAATGAGTAGAATAATCGTCATTTGTTATTGTAGGCGGAGTACCATTGTGTGCTACAGGATTAGCAGCAAATGCGTAATATTGTGATGTGTTTGAATACACATTATCAATGATTTCGTCAATTACTGCTTTCTTGTAGGAAGGGAGTATTTTACCCATAAATTACTTTCCTATCGCAGTCCAATAAACACCAGTATTAGATGATGAGTTTGCTTGTAGTGTTATTGATGTAGAATTTGCCGCAATAACTGCTATCCAGTTATTTTGTGAAGTTGATACTGCAGATACTGAAAATAAATTAGTAAATGCCACACCACCAACTGAAGAGAAAGTAGTAACGTTTCCACCAGCAAGACTATTAACTGCTGCAATATAACCAAACTGGTACAACAATCCATTTGGAAGTCTTGTAAAACCATTAGCAAAGTTAGTAGAACCAACGCTGGATCCAGTAGTTCCAGTTCCCAACAACAAAGTATTTGTAGTTAGATTAGCTGAAGCGATGGTAATTCTTGAAGAGTTAGCAGTTGCATTAACCGTAGAGTTTCCTAGATTTACAGCAGTGCTGTTTACAGAAATACTAGAGTTTACTGAAGCCGTTGCTAGAGCAAGAGTAGTTTGAGATAGAGAAGAGTTAACTGTAGAGTTACCAACCATCAAGGCAGTGGTATTAACAGTCGCACTTCCAATTGCGGCAGTTCCGAATACGGATAGTTCTGTTCCAGTTAGTGTGGAATTTGCTGTGGTGTTGCCTATCTTAAATGTGCTGACATTAGCCACTGCGCTTGCCGTTGAGTTGCTGACGACCAAACCGCCTGTATTAGAAATAACACTGTTTACTGTAGAATTTCCTACAGAAACAGCACCAGTTGCTGAATATGAAGAATATACTTCATCAAAATTTTGATTTACCTTATTGAATGCATCTCTAATCGGATCGCCTGTTCCATCATTTGGAGCTGCGCCAATATTAATAGTTTGCTTTGCCAAAGTTTTTCTCCTTTAAACGTAATATCTGTTAACTATGATTCTGCCATTATCGGCTCTAAAATTTGTTTCCGATGCATAAAGATAAGATATAACTCTACGATCATCAGCAGTAACTGTTGTATCATCCGCGCTCAAGTACTCAGTATATGGAATGGTAGCCGCATCAACTTTATACAGTGTAGTGTCTGCTTTAAATTCTGTAGTGTTTACTAAAAACTCTATTGTGTTACCCGAGTCGGTAGACCAACTAGTAGGATACACATCAGTGTCTTCAAATACTACATTTGCTAAAGACTTATCATACAAAAACTTCAGATATTTACCAAATAATTCAGAACCAGCCGAATGGAAAGTTTGATTAATTATGTCTTTGTATTTATTTAAAGTTTCAGCAACTCTTATTTCATACGAGTAATCTTGATAATAATAGCTATCTTGTACATATTTATCTGCATCTAGAAATCCTCTAGTAGTAGAGTAATAGCCAGTAGACCTTCCTATCGGACCCTTGATCACTTTTGCTATTATTTCACGATCTTCGTCAAATTCTTTAAGAGTAGGAATTAATCTAGCACCAGAACCATTAGCAGAAACTATTCGTATTTCCGGTAACTCTTTATAACCAGAACCGCCACGAGTCAACGTTACGGAAACTAAAGAACCATTAGCGTCTACAGAACTTACAATGCCGCTAGCAGTAGTTCCTGGATCACCACCAACAAACAATAGAGAATCGTTTGCAGCGTATCCTGTACCTTTACTAGAAATTGTTATAACATCAGAAACGATTGAGTGGGGGTATATTTTTACCTCTTCTCCTTCGACATAACCCTTTCCAGAATTAGTAGCCACAGCCTCTAAAGCGATATTGCTGCCGAAGTTAGGAAAAGCTCTGATAATTTCATTTTCGCCAACTATAGAGCCATCTGCTGTTACCATAACAGGCTCATATGTGGCAAATTGAGAAGGTAATATCGTAGGAGCAACTCTATGTATAGCGGAAATTGATAAGTTTACACTAGCATCAGAAGTAAACAGATCACTGTCAGCTTTTATTGTTGAGTTGCTCGTAACAAATCCTACGGTATTGCCTGATCTAGAAGGCGGACCATATAAGAGTAACTCTGAATTAGATACTACTGTTTTAATGACTGCTAATTCTATTGTGTTAGATAAAGATGCATTTGCCTGAAGTGCGATCACATCATCATTTGCAAATATCGTTTCAAATTTAGTAGCTATGCCATATACAGTATTGGTAGTGTTTGCAAACTTTATTGTACCGCCCAAAGGATTAGACAATAAAGTAGATCTTACAAATACATTAACTGCCGTTTCGTAAGAATTTCCAATTAAGATATTGTCTAAACTGAATATAGTTCCGAAAGTTTCTGTATTTGTAGTTAGGGCAACTCCGATATTAGAAGTTAAGTTTGCAGCTGCATTTTTAGTAAATCCATATGATGTCGCTCCTAATTGCAAATTAGCATAGTCGCAAACAAGATCGGTGTTATAAGACAACACTTGCGTAGTGGTCAAAAATCCCAAATCAAAAGAAGCGCCTTGGCCTTCCGGACTTGTTTTATAAAGAAAAATAGAAGCATTATTTGTATAACCAAACCCGCCCTTGACTAAGTCAAATACTAGCGATCCAAACCCAGTAAACAGTTTGCTTATTTTTAATATACCATCAACACCAAAAGAAACTGGAGCGCCTAATGATTGTATATCAAAATTTTCTCTATTTTTAATTTTTACAACATCGCCAATAGCATAGTTGTTTCCGCTTCTTACAACGCTAATTGAATTAAGAGATCCTAATAGTGTCGGCGCTAGATTGATAGCTTCTGTATTATCAACTTCATCTAATAAAACAATCTTTTCGTTTGTCGCGAAATCTTTTTTTCTTGGTAAAATATTAGTAATATACAAAATGTTGATTATGTCATTGTTGTAGTTTTCTTGAACATAATTTTCAACAGTGGCAGTTACTAGCGAAGTAGCGCCAATTATAGTTTTACCGATATAATCTTTTAGTTTGTCGTTCTTAGTAACTTCTAAGTATTTTGGTTCTATCCAAGTTCCATCAGAAACTCTTAGTATATCTTTTCCTGGTAAATAAATTTCTATGTCTTCGTTGTACAACAGCTTGAATAAAAGTCTGTAACATTGTGTAGAGCCTTTAGAACGATAAATGTCTAATATATGCTTTAGAAGAAATCTTTTGTTAGAAATTACATTAAAAGGAATGCCATAAAGATATTTTTTCTGGAAAAACTCTAAAAATTTTTCCAAAGTGTTGTCTACATCTCTATAATCGTACAATCTACGAGCTTGGTATATTGGATTGTCTGCTGTCTCAAGCCATTCGTAATACGCCTTCATAAACAAAATAAAGTTCGGACCTTCTTCTTGATAGAACGAAGGGAACTGACTTTGTACGAAGTTAGAAACGAATTTTTCGACTGGAAATTCCATTATTCTCTAGTCTCTACAGCAGAAACGTTTACATCATTAGGGTCAATAATGATAATTCTATTTTGTGAAGCAAAAATATCTTTAAATCTAGACCTTAGATACAAAGATATATGATTTGTATAGTCGGCAACATTAAGTTCGTTAAGGATTATTTCTCCTGTCGCGTAATTAATTGTGCCAACGGCTTCTATTGGTAATATATCTTCACCAATTGGGGCATATAACACAACATTTCCGTTTGCATCATCTTCAAAAAACGCCAATTCATACACTTTACCATCTGTAGCATTATATGTGAAACGAGAAGATATTAATGTAGCATGTGTAGTTCTAGAATCTAATTCAGAATCATGTAAAAGCTTATGTTGTTCGTTATCTGAAAAACTTGTTGCATCATAATACAAAACGTTGCCGATAATTATTTTATAAGAAGTTTTTTGATTGAAGTTAGGGTTTATTCTTTTGATAATTCTTAAATCTGTATCGTTGCTTACAATGCTAAGATCCGTTTCGTCTATATCAGAAACTAATCGACTATAACGCAAATCTTTTCCGAATTTTTCTAAGTTATTGAGGCTGTAGTTTTTGATGGTAGTTAATACGTTTGAACGTATTTCTTCAGCAGTTTTTGTTGTTAAATTTTGATTATATTGAACTTCTGAAAATACACTACAGTAAAAATAGTCAGGATCATTGATTAATACTCTATTAGGCAAAGCAATGTATTCTAAAAGATAGTTAGATATTTTATTTTTAATGTAATCTGGTGCTACAGTTCCTGATGCAGGTTTTAGCGAAACTATAACTCTACCATAAAGTTTTGGTTCTGCTTCTTGTCCGCCATAAACTATAACGTCGGATATTTCACCACCAAAATTGTTCAAAACTAAAGCGGAGTAATCATCCGAACTAACAGCTCTTTGTTGTGTTGCAAAATATCTTGGTGCTGCAAATCTTACAGAGTCTATAGTTTCTTGTTCTGCACCACTAGAAGACGATGATATTACTGTGTAACTTTGGACAGTAGTAGATCCACTATTAATAGGACCGAGGTTATCCGCCAAGTTAAAACTGTTTATTCCATCAGCAATTGGTCCAGAAGCGACTCTATAGTTTAAGGCTATAACAGCGCCATTCAAAGGTTTTCTACCGAACAATCCATCTCCAAAAACCACCTCATATTGATTATTTTGAGCTCCCTGTAGAAAGTAAACATTAGATCTATCATTGAGACCAAAAAGAGTAGTAGCTTTTGTAAACGCAGTATTAGTTAATCCATTATTTTCAATAACATTAACAGTTATGCTATTGGTGTCTACATTTCTATTACTGATCGGAAACTGCTGGTTCTCTATACTATAATCTACAACATAAGAGTCGTTAAAATAATCGCCTTCGTAAATTTGTAAATTAGCTAGAGTAAATGTAGAATTTCCAGAAACGAACACTTTTGCTTCGTCTGTGGTAAATGTAAAGTTACCATTTGCATTAGTTCCGGAAAATTTAGTGCCTTTAGGAACGTTTATTTTACCATCAATTCCTGTAGTAGAAAGAACCACTTCAACTTCTGCAGCACTTGAACGAGTGCTTCTTGGGACATAGTTCAATTCTTTAGCGTGAGAAATCACGGAATCATATTTTTGTGCTGAATCAAGAAACATTTCCGAAGCAACCATGTTCAAATAAAATGCATTTAAATATGAGTTATAAGACATAACGTCAAGCAACACGTTGATGTTTGATCCGTCAAAATCATAGTCTTTAAATACTGATTGAGTCTTCAAAAACTCCTTAAAGTTCTGTTTTAGTGTATCAAAATCTATTGAACTTAAAGTTAATGCACTATTGGCCATTTAACGGACTCTTCTTAAAATGTATTCGAATGTTACTGGTTCAGGATTATTTATTGTATTATAAACAATGCTTATCGCGACTTCGTTTTCCAAATCGGTTTCAGATATATCGACTCCCAACAAATTGACTCTTTTTTCGTTATTTTTAATTGTGTTTTCAATAAAAAATTCTAAATCAGTTAAATTTTCTCTATAGTTGTTTTCAAAAAATGTAGAAAGTACATTTGAACCAATGTAGGGTTGGAATAATCTTTCTCCTAGATTAGTCAGTATCAAACTTACTAAAGACTGATTTATAGATCTTTCATTAACAACTCTTGATAGTTGATCGCCTACCGGAGATTTTGCAAAACTTGTTGCGAAATCCGAAAAATATTCTATAGATCTATTAGATCCTGTTAAGGTTTGCGCTCTTGAAAGTCTAGCCATTATCCACCAGCAAACACGTTCGGTGAACCTGCTGCAACAGAAGTGCAGCTGGTGATTGCATCGCCAATTCTGCCTGCTCCCATACCATTAACTTTTACTGTTGATGAACCAGAAGTTATAGGAGCGGCATGAGTTATACAAGGCGGATCTCCTGGGACAGGTCTAAGATGCGGTGTATTATTATCGCCTTGTCTAGACCAAGGTATACCGTTTACATTAACGTTCGGCGAACCTTGCGCTCTCGTCATTCCTGAACAATGTGATACATCTGCATCGCCGATTCTAGTTGCTGCTGGCATTTGTTTCTTTCTTTATTAATTCTTGTAGTTTTCTATTCCAACTATCAATTTCCTCGTGCTGTTCGTCGGTATGAGGACCATCGGGTATATCTGGTAAAAATTTAATTATATGATCAAAATCTTCAGGGATATCTTCATATTTATTATAAGTTTCTAAGATTCCTTTTCTTAAAACAACAAATTCGTGCGCCATGTTATCCTCAATTTAAATTGATTTCTGGTGAAACCATTTTTATTTCACCTGCAGTTATTTCGATGTATGAGCCATCCCCAACCTGCAACTTAACTTTTGCTGGTTCAACAGTGACCTTTGCATTTTGACCAACTTGTAATAAAATCTTTACATTACTATTAGCGATCAAATCATCAGCAGAAGTCATAAGGTGGAGTTTACCTTCACTTACTTGCAAATCAAAATCACCTTTTTGAGTGTGAATCGCGTAATCGCCCTCTTCGATCATAGTAATCTTATTGCCTTTTACAGCCTGCACTTGGTCTTTCTCAAAAGCCTCATGCCAGTTGCCTGAATGTTCTTGTACGCAATCTCCATCGGTACCACAAAAGTTTTTAGATTCAGATCTTGGACCTAACGTGAAGTTATAGTGAGAACCTGCTATGGCAGTATATTTGCTATTTGTAGCAGTTTCATATCCAGTTTGATACGAAACACCTCTACCGCCCATAACATTTGTTCTACTAGTAGATTCTATATTTAAGTCATCGTTACCATCTACTTGGTTAGAGTTACCGCCGCCACAATATCCTCTTTTTTCACCTGGATTAAAACATGTAATAATTTCGGCTTTATCTTTACTAAAATCAACAGTTTCATAAGAACCAGAGGCTCTAGTATTTTGTACAAAGTAGTTTTCTGGTTCTTTTGGACTAGCAAAAGTGTAGCAAGAATCACCAAGAACGCCACATTGCCCTGTAGTCCAAGGATGTTTTGGCGTAAATTCTTTTAAATCTAATCTTGTCGGAGGAAGTTTTGTTTTATCGTCCATTTTTAACTCGTAATTGTATTATATAAATTTTTAACATGATTAGTACTACTAACAACAGTTTGTGCCGCTGAAACTGCGCCAGAAACTGAAGAAATTGAACTCACTGCACCAACCGCTCCTGATACCGCTCCGACTGCTCCTGACACTGCACCAACAGCGCCAGAAATAGCACCAACGGAGGACAATAATCCAGCAGCTGCAGATAAAGGCTTAACAGCTTGTCTTGCTTTATCTTTAGCTTGTCTTATTTGACCAATATTTTTCATAAAAGCTTCATGAGACTTTTTAATACCGCCTTGATTTAACACAGACACTGGTAACTGTAAAGACTGTTGCATATTTGCTATTTTACCAGCATACCCAGCCAATTGCATCAAAACGCTCATCAATTGCTTAGAAGAATTTTTACCACCCGTTTTTTCAGCTGTGCTGCCTTCAACTTGTGATTCTTGTGTAACTAACAAATCATTCAAATCCTTAGCTGATAAATTGTTTGCTACAACAAAAGGTTCTAAGCCCACAGCTAGTTGTATTTCTGCTTCAGAATACACTTCTTCTACAGGAGATGAATAGTATGGGTCTCCAATGGTTCTTTCAGTAAATACATACTCAGTTTCGTCTTGCGATAACCATTTAATGTAGCCAGGATAAGGGTCGTTTTCTTTTGTGTAATACTGCTGAACATACAAATCAGGAACGTCGGTGACTAAAGGAGAAGGCGCAGCGCCTATGGTAGTTACTGTTTCGTAAGTAGTTTCTGGTATGTTACCTTCACCGTAAGTTAAGTAGTTTTTATACAAATTAGCTAAAGCATTTTTAACAACAGATTGATAACCAGAGTCGATCAGTTTTATTCCATCATTTTGCAGCGCATTGTTGAACACTAATGTAAGATATTCAAACGTATATTTGTTAGAAAGAATAGCTAATGCTCCAGACAATGCGTCTTCAACTGTTTGTTTACGAGTTGATTCGGATGCGCCACCAGCAGCTGCAGCAATCTGCCCTAACATCTTGTACATCATCGGAGCGATCATAGACAAACCTTGAGGATCTATTGCAGCCACAGCAGCAGGTAAATCCTTTAGTCCTTTTTTAGCTCCAGCAGTAGTCGGTTTTTCTCTATTAGGTGCGCCTTTTTCTGCATTTTTATAATTTCTATATTTTTTCTTTTTAGGACTAGGATGATTTAGATAATCTGATTTTTCTGGACCCAATAAAGATTCGCCCGTAGAATACTTAGACATATTTCCTAATTCTAAATCTATTTCTTCAGTATTTTTTATAGCCATATTATTTACGCCTGTTGTACTTTGCCAGTTCCCGGTGCTGCGGGATTATCCACGCCTGCATTAGCAGGATCAATTTTGCCACCAGAATCTTGATCTGATTGTTTTCCCAAACCTTTTTCTTTAGGTTCTTCGCCTCTACCCAAAGTTCCTAATATAATCGGATATTCTTCCCCAGTGTCATCATCCAAATAACAACATAAAACTCTAGAACCAACTACCATTCCTGCTGGTATTATACCAACGCCAGCAGTTGCAGCAGAAGTTATAGGATGTAAAGGAGTGCACCATTTTAAGTGTTCATCTTTAACATTTTGCTCATCGTTTTGATAGTTTATCATTCTAACTTGACATGCACCAGAATGTCCTGGGTCATTCAAAGCTCTAACTTCACCAACAATAAATTTCGCCATCAAGCAGTTCCTCCAGAAGATTTTGACCAAGAAGCTTTAACCAATTTCAATACCATAGTATATCTAGGAGATTGACCATGTTCTCTTATTCTATGTCTTATACTAACAACAAGACATTTATCTGCAAATTGAGACTCACCAGCACCAAAACCTGATGCGCCGTCTACTCTTTTAGGTATTTTTAAATTAACCATAGATCCTAAAGTAATATCAGGATTGCCTATTATTTCGCATTCAGCGCTATTTTGAGCAAGTTTAGAAAGAAATTCTGAACGATTTTGTGCAGCTTCAGCTGTAGTAATAGGTTGAGCGGGTTCATTAACTTTACTGTATATAGATCTTTGAGGAACATTGTTTGCGTTAGATGCTTGTCCTGTATAAATTTCATTTCCTGGTAAAGTGTATTTTGTCGGTTTGTGTGCTTTAGAAACCGCTTTATGATTAGTCAAATTAAAAGTGTCTTGAGAAGGTTTTGTTAAATGTCTAGGTCCAGAATGAAAATTGTTGTCAACATTAACCCAAATTATCGAATTAACTTTTTCTTTTTCTGAACTAGCAGAAGAATCCAAAGTTGTTGAGTAAATAAGATCTGCAACAGGAGCTTGTTTAAACATTTCTTCCACGGTTTCAATACGATATTCACTAGTTCCGCTTTTTTGTCTTTGGTATGTGAAAAAACAAGAAGATTTATTTTTTGCGGAAACATGAGTTTCGTTAAGTTTATCCAAAAATTTTGAAGGATGTTCGTTTGAAGCTATAACTCTTTTTATTTCTTTTGTTTCTTCAACAACAATTTTTTTGTCTGTTTTGAATCCATTCTTTAAAACATCTTCAGCAATTTTTGTTGTTTTGTCTTCCCAACTTTTTTCTACATAATTTCCTTGGGCATTTAAAAGTTCTGGCGAAACGCATTTCAGCGAAAACTGAGCATTTTTACCAGATCCTTCTTTATCCATAGCATGATCTGTTAAGTCTGCTCCTTCAAATTGCTTAAGATTGAACCCAACTATTTTACCCGAATCATCAGAAAAACGTATTACAACGTCTTGATTGTATGCTCCATTTATGTTGTTTCGTACTCTAGAATCTGTTTGATCAACGCCTCTTATTTGTGCGGCAGGACCATATTTGCTAGTAAAATCTTCAACAATATCAATTTCTTTAAATGATGCTTGATTGGGGTCTGTTAAATCCATTCCTCCAATTTTTAATTCAAGCATTTTAATATCGCCTATCGCCATCAATTAGTCTCCAATAATACTCTTAAATTATCAACAGCAGTGTACACATTGTCTTTGTCCATAACCCTTATGGATTTATTATATTCGTTCTTTTCAGTTTCGTATTCGTAATAAGTTATAGGTTTCCAATAAATGATTTCGTCTTCAGCTATATTATTAGAAATAGCAGAAATAGAAGTTATTACGCTATTCGCTTTACTTTCAATTCCATAAACATAACTATTTGAACTCAAAGTTACAGTGTCGCTAGTATAAAAAGTTCCAGAAACATGTTGTAAGTATAGATATGTGTTAGTAGACAAAACCACTTGACCTCTACCAAGTTCTTCTCCTTGAAGCCTTATGTTACAAATTTCGTTAACTGTGAAATTGCTGTTGCTTACGGCGTAAGAAATCACTTTATTTGTATTAGTAGACCAATCAACTTCTTTTCTAACATAATTCAAAATTTTAGAACCAACTGAGTATGTTGGATTCCAATATTTTTTCATGTCTTCGCTCAATGCATCATACGCACTTACGGAAATAGGATCCTTATTTTCCCAATCATTTCTGTAAAATTTTATCTTTTCTTGAGCATCTACTATAGAGCCATATTTCTTTTCAACAAACTCAATAAGCTCGGCTTCGCTCAAATACCATTCATAGTAAGGATCCATTATTTTATTAGATAGGTAAAACACCCAACTTTTATATGAATCTTCATAATATCTATTACTGAGCTGGTCTGCTCTTTCTTGACCGGACAAATCAAATGGATAAAATACGTATGGGTTTTTTGACACCCTATCAAGAAGTGCTACTCTTTTGGTGATATCAACAACAGAATTGTTTGAATATGTTATTATTGGAAATTTGTCGAAATATTTATCAGGAAACATTATTTTATTTCTTCCTTAAACCAGAATTGCATTTCTTTCAGATTTAACGTCAAACCGACAACTGTAGGCGCGCCATTCTTATAAAAAGAAGGAGTTGGTGTGCCACTGTAAGTAACTTGGACTGAAGTTATGATACAAGGTTTAAAATACAAACTTCCGAATAGATTGTCTGGATACATTTTTATCAAGGCGACTGAAGGATAACCCATCAAAATATTTCCATAAGAAGGAGAAGCTGCTTTCTTACATTCTGTAACTATATTTTTTATAGTTTTAGATTCTTTTTCATTGTACGGGGCCAAAACCCAACTAAAAGAAAATTCTCTATATTCTGGTCTTTGAAACGCCAAATACATCAAAGGATTTAGAGCCAATCCCTGATTAATACCACCAAGTTGTGCCGCCAATCCTATACCTGATGCAGCAGCGCCGCCAAATGTACCGGAATTTTGCACCATTTGCATAGCACCACCAACAAGAGAATCCATAAAAGAAACGGTTCCCCAGTGTAGAATCAAATTATCATTAAGTTTTAAAGGTATTGGTAATTTAATTGTGGATTGCGGAATAGAATAAGAGTTGATCACGCCTTGATACTGATAAATTGGATTGTACTTCACGAACTGAATGTCTGTATAAAAGTTTCTACCATCAGCTATCAAATCCGCCGGAAAGGTGGTATTACCTTTACTTGGTTTTGTATCTAACGGAGGAGGAAAATTAGGAATTTTAGCTGTTGAAGGATACAACGACATTACTTACCTTATTGATAATAAATATGGTTACTGTTAATCATTATTTATAATCAAAATAGAAACATGGCTATCCAAGGATTTTTTAAACCAAAGAACCCGCAAAAGTACAAAGGAGACCCAACTAACATAGTTTATCGTTCTGGTTGGGAACTGAAACTTATGCTTTATTTAGACTCTAGAACAGATGTTGTGAGTTGGGGATCAGAAGAACTAATAATACCTTATAGATCTCCTATAGATGGGAAAATACACAGATATTTTCCTGATTTTATTGTAACTAAAATAAATAGTAATGGTAAAAAAGAAACTGTTATAATTGAAGTGAAACCCCAAAACCAAACAATCCCGCCTAAACCTAAAGGTAAAGCCAATAAGAAATTTTTAATGGAAGTAGCTACTTGGGGTAAAAACGAAGCTAAATGGAAAGCAGCTAAAGAATTTTGTAAAGACAGAGGTTGGTCTTTTCATATTTTTACAGAAAAAGAGTTAGGAATAAAATAATGATTGGTCAGCAAGACGAATTCATTCAAATACTAAAAAGTTCTGCGAGTTATCTTGCAGAATCTGCTAAAGAAGCAATACAATGGTTCAAAGGTAAAGTTTCTGATATAATCAGAGGCGCCAAAAGAATTATCGACAAAACATTTCCATCTACTTCTAGACCAGAGATAGGAAAAATGTATCTTTATTTCTATGATGCAAAATACAAAAATGTACTACCGTATTTTGATATGTATCCTCTAGTTTTCCCTATAGAATTTTACAATGATGGATTTTTGGGAATAAATTTACATTATCTTCCACCTCTCGCTCGCGCGAGCTTGTTGAGTAGCCTTAAAAAACTATTAAACAATGATAAGTACGATAATACTTCTAGATTAAATATCTCTTATAGAATACTAAAAGCCCATGCTGCTCAATTTGCAGGATTTGAAAATTGTGTAAAAAGATATTTGTTTGCGTATATGAGAAGTTCGTTCAACGAAATTTCTATTGCTGATTGGGACAAAACCGTATTGCTACCTCTACAAAGATGGAGCATAAATCCAAACAAAGCTTACGCAGGCAGACCTCCTTACTAGGAAATAAAATGGCTTTTAATATACAAAATTTTAAAGAAAATCTTAACTCTTATGGATACATCAAAACAAACAAGTTTGAAGTATTCGTACAAGCTCCTAAGTTTATGTCTAACAAAACGTTAAGAGTTAATAATAGAGAAACAAACATAAACGACTTGAATAATTTGTTGAGATATAGAATAGAACAGGTGAGAATTCCAGGTATTAATTTGATGTCAACCGATGTCGTTAGATATGGTATCGGTACTTCTGTAAGAACTCCATATGGTGCTCAATTTTTCGACACAACATTTTCAATTTTAGTTGATAGAAACACAGATCTTTGGGATTTTTGGTACAATTGGTTAAACGGCATTTTTAACTTTAACGGTCAAGAGCCAAACGGCAACAACATTTTTGAAGGCGGAAGAATACCAACATATACGACAGAATACAAAGAAAATTACGCAACAGCCATGATGATCGTTTTGTATAATGATTCTAAAGAGATTGTAAAAACTATCAATTTATACGATGCATTTCCCACATCGATAGGACAAATTCCTCTTGCTTGGAACGAAACACAAGATTTGATGAGGCTTGCAATATCAATAACGTATTCTAATTATTCTGTAGTAGGTTCAAATCTAACTGATAATATTAATGCAAGACAAAGAATTCAATAATTTTTGAGGTTTATCATGACAAAATTGCCTGTAATACAACATCCTATCTTCAATATCAATATACCATCTCTTAAAAAAGAGTATAAATTTAGACCTTTTCTTGTAAAAGAAGAAAAATTACTTCTGATGGCCAAAGAAAGTCAATCAGAAACAGATATTTTTACTGTGATAAAGCAAATTGCACAAAATTGCTCATTAGATCCTAAATTAGACGTTAATAAGCTTACAATTTTTGATCTAGAATACATTTTTTTAAGATTAAGGAGCATTTCTGTAGATAATATTGTAAAAATCAACTTTAAAGACTTTGAAGACTCAAAAGTTTATGAATTTGATGTGAATATTGATGAAATTTCTGTAAAATTTCCTAAAAAAACAGAAAATACAGTGAAAATAAACTCAAAAACAGGAATTATAATGAAATATCCTTCTGCTTCGCTGTATGGAGACCAAGATTTTTTGAATTTAGAAAAAAATCACCTATTTGAGTTGATAATAAGATGTGTAGATAAAATATACGACGGCGAAGAAGTGTACGAAGCTAAAAATTTCAGCAAAAAAGACATAGAATCTTTTCTAGAAAACCTAAGTGTTAAGGTGTTTGAACAAGTACAAGCATTTTTAACATCTACCCCAAAGTTAGAATATGTGATAGACTACAAAAACAGCCTTGGTAATGATAGAAAAATCGTTTTAAACAAACTCAGCGATTTTTTTTCCTTGCGCTGAGTCATAACACGCTGAAAAACTACTATCAAGTAATTTTTTCTTTGGCTCAGCACCATAAATATTCAATTAGTGAAATAGAAAATTTGATGCCCTTTGAACGAGATGTGTATGTTAATTTGTTATTACAATTTTTAGAAGAAGTAGAAAAACAAAAGAAGATTAGCACCTAATGGAAGATGATATTCTACAACAAATAGTCTACAGCATACAATCTGGTCTTGGCCAAGTAAAAGAAGAAAGTCATGAATTCAGGCTTGAAGCGGAGCGTCAAAACTTTGCTATGTCTAAATTTATGTCTGATTTGTCGAGTAAATTTTTCGTCACACAGAACAAACAACAAGCCGACTTAAATGACAGCATGGATGAAGTCGAAAGACAATCTGCTGCAACAAACCAAAACATAAACGAACTTCAATCTATCACTCAAGAATCTGTTTCTTTACTTTCGCAAATTTCTATACAAATGAAAGATATGGCGCAGGGAATAGGTTCTTTAGTTCAGTTATTTCAGCAAAATTCAGGACAAAGTCAATTCAGCTTTGGTGGTGCGGTAGGCGGTGGTTTAAGTTTACTGGGAGGAGCTGCAGCCGCAACTGCTGTTGGAGCAGGTCTATCAAGTTTAGTTTCTGCTGGAACAGCTTCAGCAGGAGAAATGTTACCTTCTGGCGGTGGTAATAGTGATACTGGTGGCGGAGACGGTCAAAGATTAACTGTTGCAGAAATGGTAAATCTTGCGCAACAAGCAGGATTTAATAACGAACAAGCAGCAATTATGGGTGCTATAGGAGCAGCAGAATCTAGCGGTAATCCTAAAGCTCACAATCCTGTTGGAAAAGATAATTCTTACGGACTTTGGCAAATTAATATGCTCGGTAAAATGGGTCCAGAAAGAAGAAAAGAATTTGGTATTGAAAATGATGAACAACTTTGGGATCCAATCATTAACTCAAAAGCAGCCAAAACTGTCTTTGATCAACAAGGATTTGAAGCTTGGAGCGTATATAAATCTGGTGCATACAAACAATACTTAGGTACAGCACAAGAAGCGTTAAAATCAGGTGGCGAACCCACTAATGTCGAAGCTTCTGATGAAAAACAAGATGGAAAAGTTGTAAACGCTCCTGAAGTTACTAATAGTATGGGATCTCTTAATTCTAAAGGCGAACTAGGCGATAGAAAAGGGTTTATTATACACCATACAGGAGGCAGAGGCGATGTTGGTGGAGTTATTAATACTCTAAACCAAAGAGGTCTTTCTGTACAATATGTTATTGACAGGGAAGGCAAAATACATCAATTGATGCCTTCTGGATCTAGAGCAAGCCATATGAGAAAAGGTCAAGGTGTTGGAGCTGGACTATCTAATAAAAATACTGAAGGCGTTGAGATTATTGCTAAAGACGATTCTGATGTATTACCAGTTCAAGTCGAAGCCGCTAAAAGGTTAGCACAACAACTTGGATATGCACCGAATCAAGTATATGGTCATGGTGAAGTAAATCCTCATAAACAAAAAACTGAAGGTTCGACTGTAGTTTCTGCTATTAGAGGAGGAGCGCCTCCTGCAAATCCGTCAGAAAGTCAAAGCGCGTCAGGCTCAACTGGAATGACAGGAGAATCTGGAACTGCAACGGGCGGCGGTCAAGGTGGAGAAATAAATCCTTTTGCTGGGCTAACTTCTCAAATATCTGGAGCATTAACCGCTTTAACAGGATTTGGACAGATGGGCGCAGGTATGCTTGGCGGAGGAATGCCTATGATGGGAGGCATGGGTATGGTTGGTAGTATGTTGCCTGGAATTGTTTCTGGATTAAGTTCTATGTTTTCTGGGTCGGGTAACGGTTATGAAAGAGTATCAGAAAACAAATCAGACGCTCAACAAATATTACAAAATGACAAACCTTCCCAAGTTTCTGAAATGTCTAATAATTTGACCATTGAAAAAACAGTAGCCGAATTAACAAAACAAGATACTAAGGTTCAACCTGCTACTGAAACAAGCATCCAAAGCAGACCTGTTGAGGGTATTAAAGGGGCCACATTCACTCCTACAACAAGCTCATCTATACCTTGGATTGATAGATTGAGCGGGAGAACCTCATTTCCAACGTTTAATTTAAATGGCGTTTATTCTTAATAAAAAAAAAGGGAGCCGAAGCTCCCTTTAATTTTATCGTGCGTTAGCAAGATTCTTAAAGAATTCCAATGATTCATCATCGTCATCTTCTTCAGCCAGCTGCTTTGCTGGGGCAGTCTTTTGCTTGGGCGCAGGAGTTTCTTCATTCCAAGGAAGATCCTCGTCTTCAGCTTTCTTAGAAGCCTTAGCCTGAGGAGCCTTTTCATCAAGAACCTTCATAAGCTTTGCCTGGAGCTCATCATAACTCTTAAAGTTTGATGCATCAAGGAAAGCCTGAAGTGAATGTTCCTTCTTCCAAATAGTTTCAAGTTCTGCATCGTCCTTAGTCAAGGGACTGGCCTTATCAAATTCAGACTTATCGTAATTACGATAACCTTCAACATTACGAATCTTGAGCTTAAAGTTTGCTCCAGCCCAAAGATCAAAAGGATTAACAGCCTCTTCATCAGCGAACTGAGGATTCATTGCCTCATTAAGCTTATCAAAGATTTTCTTACCATACTTGTAAAGGAAAACCTTACCCTCATTATCAGGATTACCAGAATCCTGGACAACATAAATGTTAGAGATAAAGTGAAGACGACGCTTCTGCTTACGAGCGATTTCCTTGTTGGCCTCAACACCGCTGTTCCAGAGCTTAGAGTTATACTCAGAAACTGGATCGGGCTTACCAAGAGTTGTTAGGGAATTTTCGATATACCATCCGCCTGTACCCTGGAAACCATGGTCGAAAAGGCGAATAAAAGGAACGTCCTCATCAGGAGGAGCAGGAAGGAAGCGAATAACAGCATAACCGTTACCAGCCTTATCAACGGTGGGAGACCAAAAACGGTCATCAGCGCCACCCTTGCTTTCGTTACCAGCAATAGAAGCCAGCTTCTTATTAAGAGATTCAAGTGCTGTCTTACCAGAATTAGCCTTGAGCTTAGAAAAATCTACCATATGTATTCTCCGTATGTTTGTATTGCAATGTATATTTTATATTGGCTTTTCAGCCGCAACATTATTTAGTATACTACCATCAACTAAAAAAGTCAATGACAATATTTTTCACCTTTTCTTTGTCGTAATTAATGAATGGAGTATATTTCTCAATTTTCAGTTTAACATCCTGATAAATGGGATCATACTCCAGTTTAGAATCCCAGTGTTTCTTTGCTTTTGTGATAGACAAAAGAATGCACATAGTTTCTAAAGTGATATGCCCACCCAAATACATTTTTAGAAGATAAGGGTGTGGGCTGTTATTGGATATTGTGAAGTTTTCATTGAAGTTCGGATTAAGCTGACTCAACTCATTTTTAATGAGGTAGGTCAAAGACTGATTTCTTTTCAACCAGTCTTTGTACACCTTCTCAGCATCATCGGAATAGGCCAGTTCCTTAATCCAAGCCTTACTATTCCGGGATAAGTTTGCCACTAGGAAGTTATGAACATCTGAGTGTTTAGCCAGCTTTTGAAAAAACAGCTTGTCTTTTCGAGAATTAAAAGAAGCTGCGTTAACTTTCAATTTACCATTATATTTGAAGTAGTCATAGTTCGGGCTACTGAAGTGATTCTTTAAAGCCAAGTACTCTTTGTAACACTCAAATGCTGACATCATTTATTTCTTTGCTTAAAACTTTCGTAAAGAATTTTATCTTTTTTATGAGCTTCTTTTTCCCAAGGACAAGACCAGTACTTAACCTTACTTAAATTATAAGTTTTGTTTTTCCATTTAACTGCATCAATTCTAAGATAATCTTTTAGTTCACCTCTAGCAAACTGTTTTACATGCACCATTTCATGTGCTAGAGATATTAAAGTTTGTTTCTTATTAAGTTTTTTATGCACGATTATGATAAACTTTCTACATTTATGATTATCGTCTTCCCAATGACACAAAGCATTTATAGGGCTTGGTATTTTTTCAAAAACTAAGAAAATTTCAATATTGTTGGATAATCTTTTACCTAACAATTCTTCAGCATAATAACGAATCGCTTCTTTACATAAAGATCTAGTCACATTTTCAGGCGTTCCCTTAGTTCTTATTTTCATAAGATCCCCCTTATCGACTAGAAATATTTAGATAGGGAGCCGAGCGCCTCTTTTAAGAATATTAAGTGTTTCTGCTTCTGCCTGCACTTTCATTTTCATACAAGGGTCTTTTTTAATCCAGTAAGCAGCAGTTTCAACTTCGAGGTTATTTTTTTCACACCACATTACAATTGCGTCAATATATTCTATATTTTTTTCTCGACACAATAATTCGATTTCTTCTACAAAATTATTTTTAATCATTTTTGTTTGTGACTTCAATCCCTACTATTACGTCTAGTCCTACGTTAACTAACCTATTAGCTGCTATCGAGGAAAACAATATCCCCAATAATGGTAACAGTGTAGGAAATCCTGCCAAATATTGTACAAAATACACACAAAACAATCCGAGTACAATTAACAAAACGCCAATAGGAACATCTCTGATAAGTTTTGTTTTCATTTTTGTCTTTCTAAAAAATGGTGGGCGTGCTAGGATTCGAACCCAGTCGAGAACACCAATCTAGTGCTAAAGCGAGTATAAGCCGCTCTTGTGTACCAACACCCACGCCCATTAACTTTTAATCCTTAGAAGGACCAAACATAAATCCCTTACGGGGATCGCCCCATTCAACGTCCGCGCGCACACGCACGTATCGCGCGCGAGTGTCAGAGGCATTACCGTTAGGAACAACAATCCAAGGGTTCAACCCCTTGAGCCAAGCCTTCTGCTTAATAGTCCAATAATCAATCGGAGTGCGGTCGCGCTTGATTGACTTTGAAAGCGACTTTGAAGTGTTGCTACGCTCGCCCTTAGAAACGTACTTAGTCTTGGTCTTTGGTGCAGACATTAAGTTTCTCCATAATTAAAAGATGGCGACCTCGGAAGGATTCGAACCCTCAACACACGGAGTAGAAGTCCGTTGCTCTATCCAGTTGAACTACGAGGCCATTAATTGGTATACCCTATTACTTATAGAGTATACCTTATTTGCATTACAAAGTCAATTACTTTTTATCGGTGAAAGCTTTTAATTCTTCTGCAAGCTTAAGAATATCATCCTTAGTAGGATACTTCAATGCAGAAATTGATTCAGTCCTGTGCGAAGATTCATCAGGAAAAGAAAGCATAATACGCTCAAGAGCAGCCTGATATTCGTCGTTAAGCTGTGTCTTGGCAAAATGAATAAGATTAAATCTTAGATCATACGGTGTAGTCATTTTAGTTCTCCTTTGTGTGTTTGTGTGTGGTGGTGGTGGTGGTGGGTTTCTGTTTCCAAGTACCCACCGGACTCATGTTAGGCAGCTAGTGCCAAACGAGGTGCAAAGTTATCGTTTGCATTTAGAGTTTTGCGCTTGTACGTAGTCGCCTACGATTATCTCCAGTCAACTATTATACACCCAGTCGATCCTAAATTCTGGCCCATCATAAAGAAACCTTTTTGAAAGAATTAGCAGTGGAACTTTTAAGCCTTCCTCTTTTCCACCCTTCAGGAAAATTTTCTAAAGAAAACTGTCCTTCTGTAACACCATCATTAAACCAAAACCTTTTGCTTCGAACTTTTCTACCGTCAACGTTTTTAGAATAGCCGCTTAACCATTTGTGGTAAGGAAGTTTTGGATCTTTACCTGGTATTGCTCTTCTAGCGTTAACTATCGCTGCGCCTTTTTTAGCTCCTTCAGTAATAGCTATAAAAGTGCATTTATCTGAAGTAAGCAACCCTAATAAACCTTTCCAGGCTATTAAATCTTGCCAATTACCATGCAGTTCATACAGTTTCCTATGTGCTTCTGCATGTTCTTCAATAGAAAGTTCTACTATATTTTCTGGTTCATCGTTCCCACCCATGTGTTTAGGAACGATGTGATGTTTGTGTTTCATTATGTTTCTTTATGGTGGACCAGCGGGGATTTGCACCCCGGTCCTCAGTGTTTTTCGTTTTCCTTCAACGATAATTCCTTATTATTTATAATAATACTATAGTTTTGTCGACAAGTCAAGCAGTTTTTAAGTTAGCCGCTGCTTCTTGTCTAATTTTTTCATTTGGATCATTTCGAGCTATATTCATTCTAACATCTTCTGGGGTATCTTTATGTCTAGCAACAGCCGAACGGACTATATCGCTTGAATCG
>SXGQ01453053.1_pt1 | contig 31466 bp, 28 predicted proteins | sample 3178371 | NCBI WGS metagenome assembly SXGQ01 (sample SAMN11356859, study PRJNA531348) | freshwater metagenome | isolation source: freshwater sample F1-20 | place: China: Fuxian Lake, Yuxi | collected 2017-12-25
ATAATGGCTACTTGTTTCTCCACAGTGAACGGAGAATATTGAGCTTGTTTCAAAATTTCCACGTTACGAGCACCCTTGTCAATTACATTCTTGGTTGCAGCATCCAAGTCTCCACCGAATTTGGAGAAGGCCTCCAACTCGCGGTAAAGCGCTTGGTCCAATTTTAAGGTACCGGCCACTTTTTTCATGGACTTGATCTGTGCGTTACCACCCACGCGGCTCACAGAGATACCCACGTTAATCGCAGGACGAATACCAGAAAGGAATAAGTTAGTTTCCAAGAATATCTGACCATCCGTAATAGAGAGTACGTTGGCAGGGATGTAAGCAGATACGTCACCTGCTTGTGTTTCAATAATTGGAAGTGCAGTCAATGATCCACCACCCTTGATCAAATGACGAATACTATCAGGAATATCATTCATGTTCTTAGCCACATTATCGTCGTTGATCACTTTAGCAGCACGCTCAAGCAAACGACTGTGGAGATAGAATACGTCTCCAGGGTAGGCCTCACGTCCTGGAGGACGACGAAGCAACAAGGAAACCTCACGATAGGCAACTGCCTGCTTAGAAAGATCATCATAGATAATCAATGCAGGACGGCCAGTATCACGGAAAAACTCTCCAATAGCCGCACCTGCAAATGGCGCATAGAATTGAAGAGGTGCAGGATCAGAAGCAGAGGCAGCTACGATAATAGTATAATCCATCGCTCCATTATCCTGTAATGTTTTCATTACACCGGCAATGGTAGATGCTTTCTGTCCAATAGCTACGTAGATACAATAAACAGGTTTACCTGCTTTGTAAAATTCTTTTTGATTGATGATGGTGTCTATGCAGATGGCTGTTTTACCTGTCTGACGGTCACCGATCACCAACTCACGCTGTCCGCGTCCAATAGGGATCATCGCATCAATCGCTTTGATACCAGTTTGAAGCGGTTCTTTTACAGGCTCACGGAAAATTACACCGGGTGCTTTACGCTCCAAAGGCATTTCGTATAGATCACCTGTGATAGGACCTTTACCATCAATAGCTTGTCCCAAAGTATTTACTACACGACCTAACATTCCCTCTCCTACTTTGATAGAAGCGATCTGTCCGGTACGTTTCACTTTGGCACCTTCCTGGATACCACCTGTTTCTCCCATCAATACCACACCCACATTATCTTCTTCAAGGTTTAAGGCAATTGCACGTACGCCGTTTTCGAATTCCACGAGTTCGCCATAACGTACATTTCCTAATCCATATACACGGGCAATACCATCTCCGATTTGTAACACCGTGCCCACCTCTTCGAGGTCAGCCGTGGCATTGAAATTACTCAGCTGTTGTCTGAGTATCGCACTAATTTCATCGGGTTTAATCTCTGGCATATAACTTGATTTACTTGTTATTTGATCTTATATACAAAATCGTTATTCTCAAATTGTTTAGCAATAGCTTTTAAATCGTAGGCCACACTTGCATCGATCAGCTTATCGTCTACCTGTAATACAAAACCACCAATCAATGCAGGATCTACTTTTTCCTGGAGTTCAACCTGCGTATACCCTCCTGATTTTTTTACCTGATCAAGGATAGATTGCTTTACTTCAGCGGTTGCAGGAGAAGCAGTGGTGAGATGAACGGTTTTAATTCCTTTTTGTTCTTTATACGTTTTAATAAAGGCAGAACAAATTTCAGGAAGATAGCTTTCCCTTTTTTTTGTAACCAGCAATTGATTGAAAGCACTAGTCAATTCACTCAAATGAGTTTGTGTAACGGCTCGGATAATCTTACCCTTCACATCAGATTTGATGATGGGACTGCGAAGCATATTCGCAAAATCACGACTACTCTTGCAAACTTCCTGTAACCACTGCATATCGGCATAAACCTGTTCCAACTGACCTTTCTCAACAGAAAGATCCAGTATGGACTTGGCATATCGGGCAGCTAAACGTGGATTAGGCATGGGGTGGAATTAGTTCATTTTAACACCATCAACAAGGCCTTTGATATGCGCTTCTTGCGCAGCCTTGTTCTCTAGTTCTTTGCGGAGTACTTTTTCGCTTACTTCAATCACAAGCTTTCCAACCTGATTCTTTACTTCAGTAAGAGCAGCCATTTGTTGTGCTTGGATAGCCGCTTGCGTTTCAACCATAATCTTATTGGCTTCGGTTTTTGCTTGTTCTTTCGCTTCAGCAATGATGCGGTCTTTGGTTTCACGCGCTTCTTTCAGCAATTGCGCACGCTCTTCACGAGCCTGCGCCAACAAAGCTTCGTTCTCGCTCTTCAGCTGCGTCATCTCAGCCTGAACACGCTTGGCTGTCTCCAAGGAAGAGGTGATGCTCTGCTCGCGCTCGCGTAATCCATTGATGATGGCAGGCCATGCAAACTTTGCAAGCAAGAAAAAAACCGCCAAGAACGCAAGGAGCGTCCAAATCAGTAGACCAAAACCGGGAGTTAACAGATTCATGTTATTATGAATTTCATTTTTAATAGAGAACTACTGCGTCATCCGCCCTGTGCATCGGACGCAGTAGTTACGTGACCAGTACTTAGAGTACCATGGCCAAAAAGCCTACGATGATCGCGAACAGTGCAGCACCTTCTACAAGGGCAGCTGTCAGGATCATGTTACCGCGGATGTCGTTGCTGGCTTCAGGCTGACGGGCAATGGCCTCGAGGGCTCCTTTACCAATCTGTCCTATACCGATACCGGCTCCGATAGCAGCAAGACCTGCGCCTACTGCACCACCTGCATTTGCAACTTCAGCGAGTAGCATTACATTCATAAGATCCATGTGAGTTGTATTGAGGGTTAAAAAATAAAAAATTAATGATGCGCTCCTTGTGCAGATTCATGATGATCGCCCTCCAGGGCCTGACCAATAAATACTGCACTGAGCATGGTGAATATAAAAGCCTGAAGAAAGGCAACTAGTACCTCAATCAGGTAAATAAATACAGTAAAGGCAAGAGACAATGGAGAAGCGCCCCATCCAGCAATTGGATTGAGTTCGCCAAAAATGAAAATGAGTGAAATCAAACAGATGATAATGATATGTCCGGCTACCATGTTGGCAAAAAGACGAATGATCAAGGCAAAGGGCTTGATGAATACACTCAAGAATTCAACGGGGACCAGAATAAATTTTACACCCAGTGGTACTCCAGGTGGATTGAAAATATGACCCCAGTAATGTTTGTTGGAACTGAATATAATAACCACAAATGAAATCAACCCCAGTACAACGGTAAAGGCAATATTCCCCGTTACGTTGGCAGAACCGGGAATTAGACCAAAAATATTATTGACAAGAATAAAGAAGAACACCGTTAACAAAAAGGGCAAATAGCGCTCGTATTTATGACCCAAATTAGGTTTAGCAACTTCGTCACGTACAAAAGTGATGATTGGCTCCAGTAAACTTTGAGAACCTTGTGGTGCAGAAGTAACTCCCACTCCTTTCTTGTACCGACCTGCCACACGAAACATTATGACAGTAAAAATGATAAGCGCTAGTAACATTTGAACCACATTACGAGTCATAGAGAGATCGTAATAAGTAACCGCAGGATCATATTTTCCATTGGCATCAAGCGGAATGATTGTCCCCTCAGAAAATTTCTTTTCGTCCAAACCTAATTCATGGATGGCATGCTTGTTAAGCATGGTATACCCTTTGTAAGAAGCATGTCCATGTTCAAAATGAGAGGACATAAATATATCCCAGGTGCCCCGAGAAGGTGAATATAGAATGATCGGTAATGGAAGGGTTACAGGATGCTCTCCGATGTCCATGAAATGATACTCATGTCCATCCAATACGTGACCAAAGATCACCTCGGCTGCATCAAATTTTTTCTCTTTGACAGGAGCCGCATGCTCGGTTTTTGCAGCACCGGTTTCAGTGTCATGCGCATCGTGTTGGGCATGATTCTGTGCCTTAAAAACCAAGGGTGAAAAGGCAAAAACCAGTATAAAAAGAAGGACTTTGAAGTTGTTTTTTGGGCTACAGCACATACCTGCCTCGAAATTTTGCGCAAAGATAAGGGTGAGAGGCTGAAAAACCGAGGAAAAAAAGGCAAATCAGAGCGGGGATTTCAGAACAGGTTTAGGACCCCATGCTTTCCGGAAACTGCACCCTGCAAAGCTGGGCATAATGCCCATTTTTAGCTATTAACTCGGCATGCGTTCCTATCTCCAGGAGCTCTCCTTTCCCCAAGACAATGATCCTGTTTGCTTTGCGAATGGTGGATAGACGATGTGCAACCACAATGGAGGTTCGCCCCTGCACCAATTTTTCAATCGCCTGCTGGATCAACTGCTCACTTTCAGAATCAATGGAGGAGGTAGCCTCATCCAAGATCAGGATGGATGGATTGTACAACAAGGCCCGAATAAAGGAAAGTAGTTGACGCTGCCCAAGCGATAAAGTCAACCCTCGCTCTCGAACATCATAATCATAGCCACCAGGCAATGAGCAAATAAAATCATGCAAGCCAATCATCCGGGCGGCCTCCTCTACCCGATTCCGACTAATGGAGGTGTTGCGTAGTGTGATGTTATCATAGATGGATCCAGAGAATAAAAAAACATCCTGTAGAACAACGCCAACCTGACCTCGCAAGGTTTCTAGTTCATAGGACTGGATGGGAATGTCATCGATCTTTATTTGACCTGACTGAAAATCATATAAACGGGTTAACAAGCTGGTAATAGAAGTTTTCCCACTACCGGTAGGCCCTACTAAAGCAATGGTTTCGCTTGGATGAGCAACAAAAGAAATTCCCTTTAAAACGGGTACGGCAGGATCATAGGCAAAATGAACATTCTCAAATTCAATCTTACCGCTGAAACGCAAATTTTCCAATGGTTTATTCGTGAATGGGGGTGCTGCCTCCTGATTGTCCAATACATTGAAAACGCGTTCGCTTGCAATAACACCCATCTGCAACACATTGAATTTATCAGCCAATACCCGTAAGGGACGGAACAACAAATTCAAACAAAGGATGAATGCAATCACAGTCCCTTGTTGACTCTGCTGCAAAGCCAAGGCTTCTTTAGCGGTATACCAAACCACTAACCCGATAGAAAGTGCCAATACAATTTCTACTACAGGAAAAAAGACTGAGTAAGCAAATATGGCTTTGATATTGGCATCTCTGTGTTGACGATTGATTTTTTTAAACTTATCCAATTCCAATTGCTCCGCAGCAAATGCCTGCACAATAAACATTCCGGTCAGGTGCTCCTGCACAAATGCATTCAAAGCTGCCACTGCATTTCGAACCGATTGAAAAGAACGATTGATACTTTCTTTAAAAATATAAGTAGCGATCAAAATAATGGGGAAGGGAATCAGTGCAATCAAGGTCAGTCTCCAATCCGCCGAAAACATATAGGTGAGCACACAAGCAATCGAAAGAATGTCTGCAATGATAGGCACAAGCCCTTCGGCAAAAATATCATTGATCGATTCGATATCATTTACGGTACGCGTAGTCAGCGTTCCAACGGGGGTGCGATCAAATTGAGAAAGATGCAACCGAAGAATTTTATCGTAAGTAGCCAACCGAAGATCCATCACAACGGCCTGACCAAGCCAGGCAGTTAGAAAAGTAAATCCAAATCGTAATGCGGTTTCTACTAAAATGATCCCCAGTTGAATCATAGTTACCAAAATCACCATACTTGGGATCTCCCCTACTATATATTCATTGACCGTTCGCTGGATCAACAAGGGTCGCAACGGCGTAAGGGCTGCCAACACAATTGCGAGTATTACTGAAATCCAGAAACGATTTTTATAAGGAGCCGCATAGCCCATTACACGACGCAATAATTTCCAATCAAAAAATGAAGCGGTAGATGCAGACACGTCAAAGAGTTGAGGGAGAAGTCATGGCTTTCGTATAGGCCTTTATAAATAAGGCTCCGAGATTTTTATGCGGAGGAACATAATCTTCAAAGATCTTGTCCGTTACAATTTTATCAAGTTCTTTCCAGAAACCAATCCATTCGATATCATTTCCGGTTCGTAATTTTTCCATCAATAAACGAAGAAAGGGGTTATTCACAGGTGCATCTGCGATTTGTTTAGTTCCTATGATATGCGCATCAGGGGCTTTTTGCAAAATATCATGGATCATATTGTAGCCCCCACAAGAACCCATAAATACAATTTTTGAAGCGGGTGACATTTGGGCAATCGTGTAAGGAGCATTATAACTGTGCCCACGGTTGATGGTGATGCGAGGTGTGATGCCCTGTTGCTGTAGGTATATATTTAATTCCTCTTGTGCCTTTGCATCTTCATTTTGCTCCTCCGGCAACGGACGATTCATATATAATGTAACAGGCTTACCCTTGGCGGAGGTAATGCGAACCCAATACTTATTCGAAGGATCTATTTTCCAATTATTATTATTAAATAGATTGACAAGACCTGGGAATACCCCAATTCCATCTTTGTCCCCGTAGATGAATAACTGGATATTTACACGACCACTATCATCAGCCAAATCCTTAAAAGGAACTTGATAAACTGGGGGTATACCTAATTCTTTTGTCAGATCAATTTTTCGTGTGCTGTCCGCCGATAAAAATAATTTTTCAAGAATGGAGTAGATAACCATGCCTTTTCGACTACCCTGCTGCACAGCCTCTTGCTGATTCTCTTGAATATTTTCAAGCATACGTTTAGCAACCGGTAGCAGCGTTTCCGCAATACTTGCATAGGAATCTGCCACATCGGCTCCGTCTTCTAACCCATCCGTTTTATCCAGATTTTTTACAAAGGCGCGCATAAGCGTATTGGCAGGATCTTCTACACCTTTTCTTGAAGCGGACGGAAAAGAAGCTAAAAATTCATCCAAGGTATTGAAGGCAGCCGCCATCTTGATAAACTTTCGATAACGATCAAATCGTATTTCTTTCAATAAGGAGTCCCCTCGATTACCAATGCGTGACATCATCATTGGATAAACGCCACGCACAAAACTGGAGGTATAAATAGTACCATCAGAGGAAACTGCCAGGTAATACAACTCGGCAGCACTAAGCGGCTGTAAAATTTTAAAACGAACTTGTAAGTCCTTCTCATTATGCAGCGCATTAATGACAGTCACAAAATGAGAACGTGCCTTATCCTCCAAACGACGAGCCAAGGCCTTTGACTCCATAGCAGTATCTCCTTGAATAGCTCGCTTGACATAGTCCAGCTGTGTGGCCACTAACAAACGATAATACCCAAGTGTATCTTCTTTTACTGCATCAATTTGATCCAAGGTGGTTCGCCCTTGCAAAATATTATCAACAAAGGGGAAATACTGTTGCCCACTTTTACTGAGTGCCATGCGGGCTACCAAGGCTACATATGCGTCATCTTGTATAGCACGGATCCGTTGTCCTAATCGATCACCAGCAGCAGCATAATCGTAGAGTTGTCGAGGAAATTTTCGAGCTACTACTTTGATTAAACTATCCGCTATTGATACATCCGGATTTTTCTGTAACACAGAAAATGTTTTTTCCGGCAGCAGCGTGCAATACTTGAGTAATAAATTCTCTCTGCAAATTTGATAACCGGGATTCTTTTCAAAGATTCCCGCAGCCATCAAATTAGTTCCAGCATCATAGGGAAGACTCACAACAAAACTGGAGATACTGAGACCTTTTTTGTCATTAGAAACACAAGCTTCATAATTAGCGATTAGGAGCGAGAGATATTGTGGATTAACTCCTTCTATACCCAATCGTCTCCAACGTTCTCTGAAAAACTTCAAAAGATTCTCCAACCCAAAAAGATAATTGACTTTAAGACGATGGTCAAAAGCAGGATCTGTTTCGATCTGGTAGGCAATTCGGCTAACCTCATGTTGAAGGGCGTGAGTAAGTGCGTTATTGAGCGGCTCACTTTCTCCAGGTGTAAATCGACTGTCCTTGACCCCGTCACTCTCCATGATCAGGCGTTGCTCCTCGCGAATCAGCTCATGATTACGCTCTCTTCGGAACTCAGGCTTATAACCGGCCGGTGGATCAAAATATGCCTCACCGGGTTGGGCAACAGCACCTGTGATTCCAAGGCCTAAAAAAAGTAACTGAATAGTTATTCTAAATAGCGTCTGCATCCGGCCACAAAGTTACTGTTCGGCCGTTAATATTAAGTTATCATTAAGTCTAGTTATCCTTTAAATACAAGACTAAGTGTTGCATGAAATAAAAGATAACTTTGTTAAAACGCCAACTGATGGAAAATAAGGCCCGTAAAGTACTCATTGCAGATGACGAGCCGGATATCCGCGAATTATTACAATACAACCTAAGTGCTGCGGGATTCGAAGTAATCCTTGCCAAAGATGGAGACGAGGCGCTGGACAAAGCAAAAAAAAATAAACCTGACCTGATTCTGTTGGATGTTATGATGCCAAAAAAATCAGGTGTGGAAGTATGTAAGATCTTACGATCACAGATTCAGTTTAGTGAAACACTCATTGTAATGCTAACAGCCCTTAATGATGATGGATCTGTAATTAAAGGTCTGGAAACGGGGGCGGATGATTACATAGGTAAACCTATTAGTCCCAAAGTACTTATAAGTCGATTGCAAGCTTTATTTAGAAGACAAAATAAACCGGAAAGTGCTACACTGTCCGCCGGTTCATTATCCATCAATACCGAACAATTTCTAGTTACAGTAGAAGGTAAATCTATTACCCTGGCCAAGAAAGAGTTTGAGTTACTTCATTTACTGGCCAACAAACCAGGACGTGTGTTTCTTAGAAACGAAATTCTTACCCAAGTATGGGGGAATGAAGTAATCGTTGGCGACCGCACTATTGACGTTCATATTCGCAAAATCAGACAGAAACTCGGAATCGACTGCATAAAAACAGTAAAAGGCGTAGGGTATAAATTTGTGCTTTAATTGGTTCTTGCGCTTACTACCTTTACTGCTACAGATTTATGTCAAACCGAGAAAGCAATATTACACCCCGTCAAATTGCATTGACGGCTGCCCTGATTCTTTCCATACCAGAAAGTCTGTTGGTTATCTGGGCCTCTGGTAAATGGGCGCTCGGCTTGTTGTCGTTTACAGCCCTTTTTCTAATCAGCTATTTTGTAATCAACTCCCTCTTAGAACGATTTATCAACCGAAAAATAAAACTGATCTATAAGTTTATTCACAAGACAAAAACCACCAAAAAGGAGGAGACCTACTATAAGTACATTCTCCCTCCTAAAACACTGGAAGAGGTTAGTAAAGATGTAGAGGACTGGGCTATTGAAAATGAAACGGAAATGGAATTGCTCCGACAAAATGAGCAATTCAGAAAAGAGTTTTTACAAAATTTATCCCACGAATTCAAGACCCCCATTTTTTCGATTCAAGGATATATTGAAACCTTGTTGGATGGAGCATTAGATGATCCGAAAGTGAATAAAAAATATTTGGAAAATGCTGGACGAAATGTAGAAAGGCTTTCCAATCTTCTTTCAGATCTTGAGCAGATTTCAAAATTAGAGCGCGGCGAACTTCCTCTCATAAAACAATCATTCATCATCCAAGATTTAGTAAGAGAAGTTTTTGAAATGACAGAATCCACCGCTGAAGGCAATACAATTCAATGCTCGATAAAAAAAGAATGTGAAACCCCGCTAGTAGTATTCGCTGACAAAGAAAAAATCAGACAGGTTTTATCAAATCTTGTAGAGAATGCACGTAAATATGGAAAGCAAAATGGTAGCATTACTGCGTCCATGTACAAAACAGATGGCAAACACATTCTAATTGAAATTACTGACGATGGGATTGGGATAGCCGAAAAAGAAATCACCAGAATTTTCGAACGATTCTATCGTACAGAAATAGGACGCGCCCGAGATATCACCGGAAGTGGCTTAGGGCTGGCCATTTGTAAACATATAATCGAAGCACACAGGGAAACTATACACGCCAGGAGTACCGAGCAAGTGGGAACTACTATCGGCTTTACACTACCTATTAGCTAGGTTGTTTATTAAATCTCCTTGAAGACGCTCGTTGTAAAAAATCTGCAATCAAGACCTGCGAACGAACTGATTGTTTGTTTTTACTTAAGGCATATTGATTATTCAGCGAATCATTCAACAATCTTGCCTTCACATTGTCGGCAAGCTGAATTTCAAGAATACTAAGCATTTCTTTACGAATAGTCGAGTCAATTATCTCCACGGCTGCTTCAACCCGATAGTCGAGATTTCTGACCATCCAATCGGCAGAGGAAATAAATACCCGCTCTTTGCATTTATTATAAAAAACCAATACACGTGCATGCTCCAAATACTCATCCACAATACTAATAGCGTGTGGTGGTAGTATCTTTTTTGAAAGTGGAAATTGCGCGCAATAAATTCCTCTGACAATCAGATGAAGCTCCACCCCACTGGATGCAGCCTTATTTAATAATTTGATCAGGGCGGGGTCGCTAAGTGAATTCAGCTTGATAATGATCTTTGCTTTTTTTCCGGCGCGTGCAGCTTTAATTTCCTGCTCAATCATGCGAGCAATACCCGATCGCATAGATACAGGCGAAACTAATAAAGTTTTACACTTCCTAAGCGGCATCATTCCGCGTTGCCACTTTTCTAGATATTCGAAAACACGCATGGCATCCCGCATGATGGCAGGTGAGGATGTTAATAAACAATGGTCCGCATAAACACGAGCAGAAGATTCATTCAAATTTCCCGTGCTCACAAAACCATAGTACTGCAGTTTTTGTTTCTCCCTACGCGTAATAACACAAAGTTTAGCATGCACCTTCATATTAGGTACTCCTAAAAGAACCCGAATCCCCTCCTCTTCCAGTACTGATTTCCACTCGAGATTTGCTTCCTCATCAAATCGTGCTTTTAACTCAAGCATTACCACAACTGATTTGCCATTCCTTGCAGCATTAATCAAGGCGTGAATAATACGTGAAGAGGAAGCAAGTCGATATGCAGTTATTTGTATTCGCTCTACCGTGGCATCCATGGCCGCTTCACGCAACATATCAATCAAGGAGTCAAAAGAATGATAGGGAAAATGCAACATGACATCCTTTTGTAATACAACATCTGTTACACGAAGTTTCTGCCGTAATAATGGATGTGTAAATGCTGGTTTGCGAACCTGTGTGGATGGCAGCACTTTTGGAAAATCCATGAAATGCCGGAAGTTATGTATGCGACCTCCGGGTATGATGGCACTCTTTTTAGTAAGCCCCAACCGACCAATCAGATATTGCAAAAGTCCATTATCCATTTCCTTATCATAGACAAAACGAACCGGTTTACCTTTTCTTCTATTCTTAATCCCTTTGGCCATTTTTTCTACAAAACTCATTGACAAGTCATGGTCCATATCCAACTCCGCATCTTTAGTAACCTTGAATAGCCAGGCTTCAAAAAGATCAAAGTCGAAATAGGGGAAAATACGGGGAAGGTTGAAACGAATTATATCCTCAAGAAGTATAATGTGCTTTTCACTACCCAAAGAAGGTAACTGAACAAATCGGCCAATTGATTTTACAGGAACCTCAATTAACGCATATTGATCTTGATAGGCCGTATTTTTTTTGCGCATGACAACACCCAGGTAAATGCTCTTATCCCGAATATAGGGCAGCTCCGGTAACGCTTCAATCATTAGCGGGATTACGTAATTACGAACCTGTGTTTCAAAAAACTCACGCACAAACAGTTGCTGCGGCTTGGTAAGCTGCCTTTCATTTTTCAGAAATACGCGATGTTGCTTAAGCTCTTGTAAAATATTCTTCCATATTCGCTCAAATTCGTTTTGCTGACGCAATACTATCATCTGGATCTCATCCAGAATTTGTTGAGCATTAACATCTATGTCAATGTTAAGTTTTTTACGTCTTGCGCTATAGTCCGACATCCTTTTGAGGGTAGCCACGCGAACTCTAAAAAACTCATCTAGATTATTTGAAAAAATTCCCAGAAATCGAATACGTTGTTGAAGCGGTACGGTAGGATCATTCGCTTCTTGCAAAACACGGCCATTAAATGACAGCCAGCTGATATCACGGGGAATTAACATGCAAAGAAGGTATTTAACAAAACTAACTGATCAAGAAGGAAGGTTGGAAAAAGTAGAACGAATTAATAATAGTTTCACATTAATGCAATAAGCTGATTATCATTTGGCTACAGCTTTCTTGGCTATTGCCTCTTCATAGAGCGTGTGAATGAGGCCATCAGCAAGCCCAATTTTAGGTACAAACATATTCTCGGCATCAGCCCATCGCATGGCATTGATATAAATCTGAAGTGCTGGTACAATCACATCGGCCCGATCCTCACGCATACGAAATCGTTGCATACGTTCAGAAATGCTTAGTTCACTCAACTCCTTATAATACTGCTTGAGAAGTTCGAGATCGATGGGCTTCCCCTCTTTTCGCTTGGATAAATTAAAAATCTTATTAATGTTTCCACCAGAACCGATAGCCGTAACATGATGATGCCCTTTAATTTTCTGACGTATATAGGTTTTCATTTCTTCCCAATTATCCGCAGAAACCTGGTCCTTTAATAAACGAATAGTACCAATATTGAAAGATTTTTTAAATACCAGCTTCCCATCACTAAAAAATGTCAACTCGGTGCTGCCCCCGCCCACATCAATGTAGAGATAGGATTCTGCAGCATCCATATAATCGGCAATGTGATTTTCATAAATAAGTGTTGCTTCCTCCTCCCCACTGATAACCCTAACTGTAATTCCTGATTCAGTTTTAATACGCTGTAATACCTCTTGCGTATTGGCAGCATCACGCATCGCAGAGGTTGCACAAGCTTTCAAATGACGAACCCCGTATACATCAAGCAACAACTTATAGGCTTGCATAGTTTTTACAAGCTGCTCTGCTTTTTTGCCAGAGATGGAACCCCCCTCAAAAACATCAAAACCTAATCGAAGGGGCACCCTAACCAGTACTGTTTTTATAAAGTCCGGATTCTCTTCCGCCTGTTCCACTACCTCTGATATTAAGAGTCGAACCGCATTACTTCCTATATCTATTGCAGCCAGTTTCACTTCGAGGTCAAATTTACACAATGCAGTAAATAAAAAATAAAAAAAGGATTCACGGTTTCATAACATCGGCTTAATACCCTGTTAACGTTAAGAGCTTTACTTCGGAAAACAACAGTTGATGCACAAAAGAAATCCGGACGTAGTGGTGCTTAGTGACATTCACCTGGGTACTTATGGTTGTCATGCAAGAGAGTTAGTGCATTACCTCAAAAGTATATCCCCCCAATTACTGATTTTGAATGGGGATATCATTGATGGCTGGCAATTTAGCAAAAGCTACTTCCCCCCTGCCCATATGCAGGTCATTAAAGAGATTTTAAACCTGCTTAGCCAAGGAACCCGGGTTGTATATGTAACCGGAAATCACGATGAAATGTTACGCCGTTACAGTGAATTACACCTGGGAAATTTTCAGTTATCAGACAAGTTAGTAATAGAGATGAACGGGAAACGTACTTGGATTTTCCATGGTGATGTATTTGATGCGACTACAAAAGGAAGTGCAAAAATCATTGCAAAACTGGGAGGCTGGGGATACGACTGGCTCATTCTGGTTAATCGACTAATCAATTGGATTCTGACTCAATTCGGGCAGCCTAAAATGAGCTTGAGTAAGAAAGTAAAAAATGGAGTGAAAAAGGCAGTAAGCTGGATTGCAGATTTTGAACAAACTGCGGCTGAGTTGGCCATCAGCAAAGGGTATGATTATGTCATATGCGGACATATTCACCAGCCACAACAACGTATAGTATCGACAGAGGAAGGCCAGGTAACTTACTTGAATAGTGGCGATTGGATTGAAAATTTAACCGCATTAGAATACACTAATCAATCCTGGGAAATCTATCATTACAAAGAAGAGGATTATGAATTGGCCCCTGTAGTTAATATGCAAAAGCAATTACCTGAGTTGAATGTAGTAACGGACGAGATTGGACTTCACATTCACCAACTCCCCTTTTAATCCTCGACAATCATGAAAATATTTTATGCGGTTCAGGCTACTGGAAATGGCCATATCAGCAGAGCCATTACCCTATTACCTCATTTGCAAAAATGGGGCGAGGTAGACTGCTTCTTAAGTGGAAACAATAGTCACCTTGAAGCTAATTTACCTGTAAGATTCAGAAGCAAGGGGATCAGCCTCTACTACAACAATACCGGGGGGTTGGATTATTCAAAAATTGCTTTTCAGCGAAATCCGGTTGGCCTTTTTAAAGAAGTGATGGCTTTACCAGTTGAGAAATACGATTTAGTATTGAACGACTTTGATTGTTTGACTTCGCTGGCTTGTAGTTTGAAAAAAGTCCCCTCGATACATTTTGGACACCAGGCCAGTTTTCAATATCCAGAAACACCAAGGCCCGTATTCAAAAGTTGGCATGGTGAGTTATTACTAAAAAAATATGTCCAGGCTAGCTATCACATTGGATTACATTTTGAAAAATATCATACTGATGTATTCGGGGCAATTATCAAGAAAGAAATACTGGATGCAACACCAACCAATCATGGACATATCACCGTCTACCTACCAGCATTACATGACAGATTCTTACAAATCCTACTTAGAGGTATCCCCCATCAAAAATTTGAAGTTTTTAGCAAAGCGGTAAAAAATACTACTACAGAAAAAAATGTCACTTTTAAACCCATCGGACAGGAATCCTTCAATAAAAGCCTGATTAGTTGTGCTGGTATTATTTGCGGAGCAGGTTTTGAGACACCTGCAGAGGCCATGCAATTGGGCAAGAAAATACTTGCCATGCCAATCTGGGGTCAATATGAGCAATATTGCAATGCAGCAGCATTAAAAAATATGGGTATAACGGTCTTGGATCCTTACCAAGCAATGGAATCAGTTATGATTGAAGATTGGCTCAATCAGGGTAAAGCTCTCCAAAAGGATTATAGACTCTCCATCGAACAATCGTTAGGGCGCATGCAGGAAATCTGGTCTACCCCTAACAAAATGGATCTTATTTTACCGAGGAGGATTGCTTTGCAGTAAGCCGATGTAAATAAACTCTCGCGTGTTGAATATTAGTCCACTCCGCTGCCTCAGCAACATCAATTGGATCAATTTGATTAAGAATAGTACGCAATTCACTTAAAAAAAAGAGTCCTTCTTCCGAACCATTCTTCTTTTTTTCCTGCCAACATGCTTCCAATACATTGGAAACTTCTTGCACAGAGGGTGCACGTCGAATTGCTTCGGTTATGGTATTCATAAATCAGGGATGGCTTGTGTAAAAAAGTAGCCGGCCCAAAAATAATTAGTTGAACAAGCAAGCATAGAAATTCAATGTTAAGTTTTGCAAGAAGTCTAAAACTTAACATTAGCGATTACCAGGCTCGTAGGCTTTCTCCTTCAACTTTTCAAGCAGTTTTTGCTCAGCCGCCGGGAGAATTACTTCATACTTTTCTCCGGTCTTAATGAAGGTCAAAGACTTACAAGCAGCATCGTAGGTAAAGTACAACACAAATACCTCCCCATTATCCCCATAGTAGTAAATTTTGCCCTGCGTATTACAATCACGTTCAGCGATATGTGCAGGTTGATTAGCAGCCTCCGCAAGGGAAGACAAGCTAGCCTTGTCATAAACCTTTACCATTTTAAAAAATCGGGGATTACCAGGTGTGTTGTAATACATAATCACAGCACTATCACAAGTTGCTAATTCTGGTAAAAGATTGGGCGTCCCCTGAGGGGTACAATAGGTTAAAAGAAGCACTAGCATAAAGCCAAATAAAATCCGAATGCCAATCATAAGTCGAACCTTTTAGAAATAAAAAAGCGCTCTGCCTTTACAGACAGAGCGCCAAAATTAAACGATGTATTAATAAGATTTATTCTGAGGATCCCACACTGCCCAGCCTGTAGTCCAATCAGTAGCACCCATGGCACCACGGAAAGTAGTTGACGTAAAGAATGGGTTCATACCTGTAAAGCTGGCCCCAGTTAAAGCGGGAGAACCTGTAGCAGGTAAAAAGTTAGGAGTAATAGAAAAGAAAGGACTGGTCAGCTGTGCAGCTGCACTAGTTGCTAATGTCACACAACCTTCACTTTCAGCTTTTGCCTGGATTTGAGCAGCTGTACAAATATTGTTATTACTGCTGCGATAGATACTAGTTGTGGCCTGTAATAAGTTGTTACGAAACTCTGAAAGCCCATTAACATAGTAATCGTTCAACGTGCCATCAGACTCCATGGAAAACCCTGCATCCGGATGTCCAATCATAATGGAATTGCGAATTACAAACTGAGTTCTTCTTCTCCAACGCATGGAGTAGTTATGATTTGCAGCCGTTCCTGTTGCGTCATTAGGACCAACCATAGTAAAATTGCTTAATTGAGGGCGTGTGATTGGAGTTGCGTTTGTACCACTCGCATCATTATCACACTCAATTCCGTTACCGGCATCACCTGCATCCACAAAATCAGGCTTGCGCATGGAGATAGCATACTGGATTTTACCACTATATCCGAAGTCAAAATCAAAATCATCATCAGCAGTAGCAAATGCAATTAGATTTTTAGCATTAACAGTACCACCAAAAAACTCAAACGCATCATCATTTCCATAGGAAACCATTACATTCTCGATAATAGTACCAGAACCTACACCACCGCAAGTCAATCCATTGATCTCTGATCCGGGTTCAGCAGCGATTCCAGCATATTCGATACGTACAAAACGTAGAATTCCGCTCTCGTCGGTAGGAATTGTTCCACCATATTGACGGCCTACTCCACCTTCAATTACCGGAGCAGGATCTAAAGGACGGTTGGTGGGTGCTTTACCTAATAGAATGATACCACCCCAGTCACCAGGGGCGCGAGCGCCAATTGCCTTTCCACTTGTAAAGACGATTGGATTATCCTTGGTTCCAGAAGCAATGATTTTAGCACCACGCTCAATAATCAGGGCTCCCTTTTCAGTTACATCACTTTGCACAACACAACCCGCCTCAAATGTAACAGTGGCGCCATCAATTACATAGACATAACCTTTTAAAATCCATTTACCTTTTGCATAAAATTTGCTGGAGGAAATAACACCAGTGATAACATTGCTAGTAGGATCAACAGGCGGTGTAACCGTACCTCCATTTCCTTCATCAAATGTTACTTTTACACAAGCAGATGTGCTTAACAGTAATACTGCAGCAAGCACTTTTGTGAGAATCGACTTCATATACAGGGTTTTGAGTTTTAAGTTCATTTTTTTGAGATTGAAAAATCATAGGTAAAACCAAACGTAATTGTTGAACCGGGCTTGAAAGCATAGAACAACCGATCAGTTCCATCCTGGAAAGATGTTTGCTCGTTCACGTTTTCATAGAAATAGTAGTAAGGATTCAATATATCTGACCAAGTAAGTCTTAATTCACCCTTGCCAGCAAATATTTTCTTAGTTAACTGAAAATCTACCTGATCACGAGGGCGCTCATACACATCAGGGAATCCAAGATCATTTAGACCAACCAGACTCAAGCGTTGACCAATACGATTATATAATAATGAACTACTGATTCCTTTTTTGCTGTTATCATACTGCAGACCCATATTCATCAAATAAGGGGATTGTCCTTGTAAAGGACGGCTGCTGGAAACAGCCTGACCTCCTCCTGAAGTAGAGGCAAGCGTAACTGTAGAACTGATGTAAGTCAGGTTAACAAAAGTGCTTAACTGTGCATCCCCATCTTGAAGAGAAACTAAATTCTTTCTGATCTCTAACTCTGCACCAATAGTGGTAGCATCCTGCGCATTATAAAACTTATAGTTCCTTCTGTCCAGTACACTGGAGGGATTCAACCGTAATTCGATTGGGTTGGTAAATGATTTGTAAAAAGCACCCAAGGTAATTCCCTCCCCTGCTTTAGGATAAAATTCATACCGAACATCCCCATTTAATATAGAACTGCGTTTCAAATCAGGATTTCCATCCACCGCATAATTAACCTCGTAGTCAAAGAAGGAAAAAGGAGCAATTTCACGAAACTCAGGACGGGCCACTGTCTGGCTGCCGGCTAAACGAATATTATGCTTTGGCGAAGGAGAGAAAGTCAGGTTAAAAGAAGGAAGAATATCCCATTTTTCTGTGTTGACAATTACCCGCTTAGCCGTTACATCTTTAGTGGTCAAAAACTGTTGAAAATTTTCAGCACGAACGCCCCATACTAATCGCCATTCTTCGGCCAGCTTATTGTCAAACATGGCAAATGCCCCATTCAAAACGGACACGCCGAAGTATTTATCCTGATTGTTCGTAAAATCTAAAATCTTAAAGCCACGCGTGAACATATTGTTCGGTGATAATAATTGATCATAGGGAAGGTAGACTAGCTGGCTATTGAATTGAGTAATATTGGCAGGCTCATAACGGAAAATTCGGCTTCTGAAATCACGAATACGTATTAAAGTCGATCCACCTGCCTTGAAACTTTGTTTGAATTTCCCCATTTTGAAAGGGATCAAAATAGATCCATTAGCCCCATAACTGTAATCCTTCAAATCACTAAAAAACCTACGCGTATCATCGTCATTAAATTCAAAGGGCGCACTGGTTCCTTTTGGACGGAAGTAGGCATAAGTACGTAAATCAGGTTGAGTTTTCCAGTTATACCCCACATTTCCGTTCCAATTTAATTTCACTCCGCTCTTTGTCAATTGATGGCTGCCCTCTAATTGACTGGTATATAAACTACGTTGATTTAATACGGAAGAACGGAAATCAACATCCTGGATACGATCAAAGCTCACACCGGTACGCGTATAATAATTATCCTCAAAAAGTTGATTGAAAAGATTTTTAAAAGAAATCTTATGCTTCCCTTTTACATAGGTAAAGTTGGCAATCAACCCCGAGTTGATAGAATATTTATTCTGCTCATCAAATAACTGAACCAGTAAATCACCATCATCCTGGTGTAGTTTTCTTTCCACAGCAAAATTTAGCATGCTGCTACGATATTGAGCAGAAATAATTGAGCCGAATACGCCGCCTTTTTTGAATTTTTTATTAACTCCCCAAGTGAGATTATAGGTTTGAATGGGAGCTGCGGTTGTAGCCACTTCCTTGCTAACCTCATTATTGAACAATTTACTCAATTCAATTTGCTGCGCAACTCCTGTATTGCTACCACTTAAAATACGGTAAGCCTGCGGTGAAGTTGGGAATCCGGCAGGCATAGAGCGGGTACCATCATCAAAACCTAACCAATCTGTGCTGTTACGCGTATTGCTTGTAAAATCTTTTCCGGTTGATTGGTTGTTCAATCCCCAACTTACTCCTACAGTCAGTATGCTACGTGCAGGGACATCTTTTGTATTAATCTGAATAAGACCTCCTGCAAATTCTCCTGTTAGGTCAGGTGTAGCTGTTTTGTTAATGATAATATTATCTACCATTAACGAAGGAATCAGATCAAATGAAAAAGCTTTTTTATCAGGCTCAGAGCTAAGAAGCTGCGCGTTGTTAAGTAATGCGGCATTATATCGATCACTCAGCCCTCGAACAACCACAAACTTATTATCCTGGATACTGGTTCCACTCACACGTTTTAATACTTCACCAGTATTCTTGTCAGGAGTACGACGAATAAAATCAGCAGCTAAACCACTTGACAAGGAAATATTATTACGCTGAAAACTTAACAACGCACTGGTGTTCTCTTGACGGCGAGAAGAACTTGTTAAAGTAATGCTCTGAAGATTTGATTTGGAACTTTCCTGTAATACAATTTCAAGTATATTTTCTTGATTAGGAGTTGCGAATATGTCAGCTATTTGCTTCGCCTCATACCCTGTGTTGGTAACCTTGAAGGTGTATTTTTTTCCACCTTCCAGTTTAGTGTAAAATTTTCCCTCAACATCGGTAGACAAAGTAGTAGTCGTACCGCCTTCAATAGTTACATAGGCGCCAACTAAAGGTTCATTTTTAACATTTATAACCTTGCCTACAAATGGCAGCAATTGAGCTGAAACCTGGGTAGTTATCAAAAGGAGAGTAACAAAAAGTATGTTGATCCGAGCCTGCATAATTCCTTTGTTTGACGCAAAGGTGGTCGGTGCATGTTAACGGTAAGTCACCGCATTGTTAAGCAATTATTACCTCAATGTTACCAAAATGTTACGCCTTTTGGAGGTTCCGCGGACAGCTCAAAAAACAGTACTTTCACAAACTGTTTGTTTACATAAAAAAGAATCTATGTCAGGCTTCAATTCATTCCTCAAAATTTTTATTCCAAAGAATGCGGTATTCTTTGAATTATTCGAAAAAGTGGCTGAAAATCTGACTGTAATGGGTACCCAGCTCAAAGCTGTGGTGGCAGAACCCGACTTTGACAAAAGGGCAAAGCTAATTGCCGTAATTGAAGACCTAGAGCACCAAAACGATGACCTAACTCACAGCCTGTTTACAGAGCTGGGCAGAAATTTTATTACCCCTTTTGACCGAGAGGATATCCATTATTTGGCTACTTCATTGGATGATATAGCCGACTATATCTATGGTTCTGCTAAAAAAATGAATTTTTATCGTGTCAACACCAATGATATGGGGATGCAAAAATTTGCTGAACTGATTGAGCAAGGATGTCAGCAGGTTAAGATTGCCGTTACACAGCTTCGGGATATGAAAAATATCAAAGCTATTACTGAAGCAATGATAAAAATCAACAGTATAGAGAACCAGGCCGATGATGTATTTGATATGAGTATCGAGCGCTTATTTGCCATGGAGACTGACGCTAAAGAGGTGATTAAGATTCGTGAAATCTATCAAGTGATGGAACTAGCCACAGACAAATGTGAAGACGCCAGCAATGTAATCGAATCGATTGTACTCAAATACGCCTAAGCTGCACATGACTACCTTTCTAATTTCGATTATAGTATTAGCACTTGTATTTGACTACATCAATGGATTCCATGATGCTGCCAACTCAATTGCCACTGTTGTTTCAACTAAAGTACTAACCCCATTTCAGGCAGTTCTTTGGGCTGCAATTTTTAACTCAGTAGCCTACTTTATTTTTAAAGATCATGGAGTAGCTAACACAGTGGCCAAGACAGTAAATGCTGATGCGGTGAGTGGCACCAATATGATGAATGTGATTTTTGCTGGCTTAATTGCAGCAATTTCTTGGAATCTACTTACTTGGTGGTTTGGTATTCCTTCTTCCTCATCCCATACTTTAATTGGTGGATTTGCTGGAGCGGGAATTGCAGCTGCAGGATTTGATGCTGTAAATTCTTCCGTTATCATTAAAACAGCCAGCTTTATCTTTTTGGCACCGATGGTAGGTATGCTTATGGCCTTTATTATGTCCCTCTGGTTTTTAAGTTCGTTTGGGAAAGGGTGGCAGTCTAAAATATTTTCATTCCTTGTGATTGGCTATGTGATATACTTCCTACAAAGCAACTTGGTAGTGGACCCAGAAAAGCTAAGCGGAAAAACGGATTATTATAATTACTATGCACAAGTAATTTTTTACTCCAAGAATTTCAAATGGATTTTGCTGGCGTTCATCCTACTGACCATGGCTTTTTTCGCGTTATATATGAATAAGCTAAATGCACACCGTTCCAATTTATGGTTTAAAAAATTACAGCTGGTCTCTTCAGCAGCTTTCAGTATCGGACACGGTGGAAACGATGCACAGAAAGTAATGGGTATTATCACCGCTGCATTAATTGCTGGAGGGCAAATCAGTTCGTTTGAAGAGATGCCTAACTGGGTTCCCATTGCCTGTTATGCAGCCATTGGAATTGGTACCATGAGTGGTGGCTGGAAAATTGTAAAAACAATGGGTACGCGTATTACTAAAGTAACTCCCTTTGAAGGCGTAGCCGCAGAAACTGCTGGAGCCCTGACCCTCTTTCTCACAGAAGCATTTAAAATTCCAGTTAGCACCACACATACTATTACAGGAGCAATCATGGGAGTGGGCGCCACAAAACGTCTATCCGCCGTTCGCTGGGGGGTTACCATTAATTTAATTTGGGCTTGGATACTTACTATCCCAGTCAGCGCATTACTGGCCGCTTTTATTTACTGGATTCTTCGTTTCTTTTAATCTTTTCTTGCAAACAGCGCCAGAATTACAGAGTTTTGCCGGGTAATTAATCCTATGGCAAAAATTGTTGTAACAGGTGGTTGTGGATATATTGGATCACATACCATTATTGATCTGCTGGAAAACGGCTATGAAGTAATTTGTATTGATAATAATTCTCGTTCTCATGCTGCTGCATTGGATGCGGTACAAAAAATTACCGGTAAAAATGTACAGCACTATAAAATTGATCTCTGTAATTACGAGGATACCTGTGCTGTATTTGAAGAGCACACAGATATTAGCGGCGTTATTCATTTTGCAGCCTACAAGGCAGTGGGAGAATCGGTTGAACAACCCTTGCTTTATTTTGAGAATAATCTATTCTCACTAATAAATCTTTTAAAGTGTGTAGACGAGTATGGGGTTTCCCACTTTGTATTTTCTTCCTCCTGCACGGTGTATGGTAATCCAGATAAAATACCAGTAACAGAACAAACACCCATCAAAACTGCGGAATCCCCTTACGGATCTACCAAACAAATCAGCGAACAGATCATCCAGGACTATGCAAAAAATGCTACAGCAGAGCATATCCTGCTTCGTTATTTTAATCCAGCAGGCGCCCACCCTTCCGCGCTGATTGGAGAACTCCCTCTGGGTAAGCCACAGAACCTGGTTCCTGCTATTACACAAACAGCCATTGGAAAACTGGATAAATTATGGGTTCATGGTAATGATTATCCCACCCGGGATGGTTCTTGCATTCGGGACTATATCCATGTTTGTGATTTAGCTCATGCGCATACCCTAGCCCTGCGTTACCTAGAGCAGGAGCGAAATAAAGAATCCTGCGAAATATTTAATCTGGGTACAGGGAATGGCAACACAGTACTGGAAGCCATAACGGCTTTTGAAAAAGCCAGTGGAACATCGCTCAACTATGAAATTGGCCCCCGTCGTTCGGGCGATGTAATTGCCATCTATGCCAATAAGAACCGGGCGCAAGAAGTACTGGGATGGAAAACCAAATATAATCTGGAAGATATCATGGCTACAGCCTGGAAATGGGAGCAAGAATTAAAGTCCGGAAATACAGTTTTCAATTGATTGCTTAACGCTGAAATCCTACTTTTGTAACCATGCTTAAAGACATTCAATCAACCGGAAATAAAGACACACGTAGCGGATTTGGAGATGGCATTGTAGAAGCTGCCCGTAAAAATCCCAACGTGGTAGCACTTACTGCTGACCTAGCAGGCTCTTTAAAACTCAATCAGTTTATGAAAGAGTTTCCGGAGCGTTTTATTCAATGCGGAATAGCTGAAGCCAACATGATTGGTGTAGCAGCAGGACTCACTATAGGAGGAAAAATTCCCTTCACTACCACTTTTGCAAACTTTTCTACTGGTAGAGTATATGATCAGATTCGACAAAGTGTAGCATACAGCGATAAGAATGTAAAAATTTGTGCTTCACACGCGGGACTTACTTTAGGGGAGGATGGAGCAACCCATCAGATCTTAGAAGATATAGGACTCATGAAAATGCTGCCTGGTATGACCGTGATAGTTCCTTGTGACTATGCGCAAACCAAAGCAGCCACAGAGGCCATTGCAGAATATAAAGGACCCGTATACTTGCGCTTTGGTCGTCCGGCTTGGCCGATTTTTACCACGGATCGTCCTTTTGAAATCGGGAAAGCTCAACAATTTTCAACGGGTAAAGATATTAGCATTTTTGCCTGTGGTCATATGGTATGGAATGCCATCCAGGCAGGTGCACAACTAGAGGAAAAAGGAATCAGCGTAGAGGTCATCAACATTCATACTATCAAACCATTGGATGAAGCAGCAGTTATTGCTTCCTTACAAAAAACACGTTGTGCAGTAACAGCCGAAGAGCACAACATCATAGGTGGCTTAGGTGATTCAATTGCACAAGTTGCTGCGAAGCATTGTCCGGTTCCCATCGAATATGTTGGTACCAAGGATACATTTGGAGAAAGTGGTACTCCTTCTCAGTTGCTAAAGAAATATGGCCTGGATGTACCGGATATCGTAGCTGCGGCAGAGCGTACCCTGAAACGTAAAGGTTAAACCTCATCGTATCTTCAAGGTCTAACGGTATAACCGGTACATGACCTCCACTTCTGACCAACAACTCTTACAGGAATTTCGTAATCCTATTATGAAAGAAGCCGCTTTTACCATGCTGGTTAAAAAATACCAGGAAAGGATTTATTGGCTCATACGCCGAATGGTCGTTTCGCATGAAGATACAAACGATGTGGTACAAAATACGTTTATCAGAGTTTGGAATGGTTTGGAAAAATTCAGAGAGGATAGTCAGTTATACACCTGGATCTATCGAATTGCCACCAATGAATGTCTGAGTTTTTTAGAGCAACAAAAAAGAAAGTCGTTGGCTTCTCTAAGCGAAAAGAATCAGGAAAGAGCCGAACAGGTAAAAGCAGATCCACATTTTGATGCACAAAAACTGGAATGGAAACTAGAATTGGCCATTCAGCAATTACCAGAAAGACAACGCATGGTTTTTATACTTCGGTATTATCAGGAAATGCCCTATGAACAAATGAGTAAACTATTGGAAACCAGTGAGGGAGCGTTAAAAGCCAGCTACCACCATGCAGCTAAAAAAATTGAACAGTATATTTTGAATCATTAAACCAAGACCTACTTAACTTGTCATAGCAATAGCACATGGAAAAAAAGGAAACGATACAGGACGAATTAAGAGAAGTTGCTCCGAGTCTACTTCATCAACAGCAATCGACCTTTCAAGTACCCACTGGTTATTTTGAACAATTCCCTCACAAGCTAATTGCGGCGGCTAATAAAGAAGAAAAAAATAGTCCGACAATTTTCTTCCGATCCCCTCGCTGGACAGTTTTCGCAGCTGCTGCTGTAACAATAAGTATTCTCTTTTTTAGCCTATACTACTTCAGAAATCCTTTAAATGAAGAAGCGAGTGCTGTTGATCAATGGGCTAAGCAGGAGATAAGCAAACTATCTGAGGAACACGTCTCAGATTACATTGACAATACAAATGCATTTTTACAAACCGATACTGCAGAAAAAATAGAAAGTAATGACTTAGCGGTATTAATTCAGGATATACCTCACGCAGAAATCAAGCGCTTATTAAACGATCTTCCAGCAACTGAAATGCCATGAAACACCTTATCACATTTATATATTTTCTAACTATAGTGCTAGTCTCTGATGCGCAACCTCCCATGAGAGAGCGAATTCCGGAAAAGATGAATCTCTTTATCCAGAAAAAAATGCGGATGACCGGTGGAGAACGCGAAGCCTTTGGACCGGTGTTTGCTCGGTATCAAAAAGAATGGCGAGAGACCATGAGAAAAAATCGGGAGGATCGACTACTAGCTCGTCAGCAGTTAATTGAATTACAAATTAAGTACCGAAAGGAATTTAGCCCTATTGTTGGAACAAAACGAGTCATTCAGATCTATGATTTGCAAGAGGATTTTATTAGAATTCTTCGTGATGTACAGGATGAACGCGTACGCGATCGTCGTGGTGGTCCCGGGAAAATGGGTCCGCCTCCTCCCCCAAGAGAATTTTAAGATTGCTGAAAGGAGAAACTTGGATTTTTGACGTCGTGGTAAAATAGAAAAGTCCATCCTTCCTGTTCGCCCTGATTCCACCACTGCTGTCGCAACTCCATGGCACGTCTGCCATCAAAATCATATTTAGCCACAAATCGATGCCGCATCTGTTGTAATTGAGGAGCTTCATCGCCACCATAAAAAATAAACTCATTATTCTCGCTGATCAAGATACTTTGGTGAAAACGGGCATGACCACCAGACATTGCACAGCTAATTAAACCGTCAATAGTGTGATCACCCTGTAAGCGTACTACCTTTTCAAACGAGGCCAGCCATTCCACTGGTGCAGCTGGATAAGAAGGTCCGATATGTTGCAGTGCATGTTGTAGCTCTGCTTCTTGCACATAATAAGTTGCATTGGGAAAAGCGGGCTCGATGAACTCTTCTTTCATTTTAATCATACCTCCACAGTGATCCTTGTGTAAATGAGATAATATAACCTTGGTCACCGACAAAGGATTGATGCCTGCGTTGCGCAGATTTATATGCAATTGGAGCATACCATCTATTTCGTATCCCAAGCCTGTATCCAATAAAATAACTTCCTTAGCAGTGCAGACTACAAAGGGCTGGATTTCGACCAATAAACTACCCGCTGGCCGATCACGAAGTTGATCATGGGAGGAATTGAAGGGAACAAACTGTTTGGTCTTATCAACAGTGAACCAGCCCTCAGCCAATGGAATAATTTTCATCCGGCAAAGGTAGGATTAGCGAAGTACCATCTGACGATCCGCATCGAGACGAACCAAAATGGCAAGCAAAACGGTAAAGGTTAACAAAGAAGTACCCCCATAACTTATAAAAGGAAGGGGTATACCAATCACAGGTGCCAATCCGATAGTCATGGCGATGTTTACAGCAATATGAAAAAAGAACACGGACAATACGCCATACGCATATACCCGGCTATACGTACTTCGCTGTCGCTCTGCAAGATTAATCATTTTCATTAGGAGGGCTAGATAAAGTCCTAATAGCAACATACTCCCCAGAAAACCAAATCCCTCACCAACAGTACAAAAAATAAAATCTGTGCGCTGTTCAGGCACAAAATCGTATCGAGTCTGCGTAGCACTAAAGATTCCTTTTCCAAAAAAACCGCCGCTTCCAATTGCGATTTTTGATTGACGGACATTATAGCTGCTTCCGCTTTCTTTCTTTTTTCTGGAAGCATCTTCAGACAAAGCCTTTTGCTGCGGATCGTAGGGATTGTCCTTGCCAAAGAGATTATAGATTCGCTCAACTTGGTGCTTTTGTAATACTTTCTCAAAAATAAAAGGCACCGCAAATCGCTGTATTCCTACCGCAATAGCCCAAATAAATAGTATACTGGTTAAGATTTGCCGACGTCTGCGGATTTGTCTTCTTGAAAAGTAAATTAATAAGATAGCAATTACTGAAAGTAGAACAGCAAGAATATTAGGCGGAATTAGAATACTGGCAATAATCAAGATGGCAAAAGCAAATCCAATCGTAGGAATAATGGAGGGTAAGCCTTCCCGATACATCATAAGAAAAAAGGAGAAATAAACCAACGCTAATCCCGTCTCACGCTGAAGAATAGCTAAGCCACCCGGAATCAATACAAACAAGGCAGCCGTAAACTGACTACCCGGACGGTTGAAATTAGTTTCAGGATGGGAAAAGTATTTTGCCAATGCCAAGGCCACAAATATTTTACAAAACTCGGCAGGTTGAAAATTAAAAGCTCCGATTCGAATGATAGATTCTGTTCCTTTAATACTTGAATGAAATGGAAACACTAGAAGCAATAAAATAATTCCAACTGCATACCAGAAATTAGCAGTTGTCGGAAAAAATTTACTATCGGTGAGTAAAATAAAAAATCCTACGACTAACGCAAACCCCCAGAAATAAAATTGCTTACTGTAATCAGTCTTAAATGCAATAAAACTTTGAAGAACAGGATCACCTTCCTGGTAAGTAGCTGCAAAGATTGCAGAGAGCCCTATCAATACTAAAGCCAAATAGATCCAAACCAAACTCCAGTCAATTCCCTTCGATATGGCAGCATTATTTCTCAAGCAGAAAAAGTTTTTAATTTTTCAATGCCGCGTTCTGGCAAGCTGGTTGCTGATAATATCTTCACCCAATTAGGTAATTCCGGTTCTGTTGGAGTTTTTCGAAACGGTGAACGTGGTCCACGGGCAGGTTCTTGCAGCGAAAAACGATCTATATACATACTATCTTTTGTTACCTGAAACCATTTGAAAGCCCGAATCGAATCCTCTTTGTATTGTAAGCGCTTAAAATAACTAGGCATTAAATTAGTAGAGGCTATTCTTGCCGAATCAATTTTACTTTTAGCCGTTAACGTATCGAGTAAATATTTCTCCATCATCATACGCGCAATCGGTGCAGCCCAGGTAGCTCCAAAACCTGCATTCTGTACAAAAACTGCTATCGCGATCTTTGGATTTTCTTTGGGCGCAAAACATACAAACATGGAGTTATCTGGCAATTTGATACGACGCCGATCTAGAATAGTATAATTTTCTGCAGTTCCTGTTTTTGCACAAACTTCTACTCCTTCAATTTGTGCACCTCGGGCCGTACCCACTTTCACCACATCACTCATACCCTCAATTACTTCGTTGAATACAATATCTGGAATGTTAGTAAGAACATCATGCTTTTGTTGAAAACGATTCAAGAGTACCTCATCATCATCTCCTTCTCCTTCAATACCCTTTACAAAATGCGGCGTATAATAATAACCTTTGTTGGCAATAACACACATCGCATTGGCCATTTGTAAGGGAGTCGTTTGCATTTTATCCTGTCCAATTCCTAGTGTAAGGTTAGTGCAGGATGTCCAACGGCCGGCATTTTCCCGATTGTAGACCACAGTATCAGGAATTCCACCGGTATTCTCGTTTGGAAGATCAACTCCCAAACGAACGCCCAACCCAAACGCATTCATATATTCTCTCCAATGTAAATAACCATCGTAGACATTTTTATAGCGGGGGTTATCGACGGTTAATCGATAGATATGTGCAAAATATGCATTACAGGAATTGGCAATTGCCAAGCGCACATTGGCCGCATGTCCGCCACCTGCGTGAGTACATTCGGGCTTACCATGTCCGCAAAGTGTATAACGACCTCCACAAGGATAACCATAAGAAGCACTCACCACTTTTTCATTCAACGCAATCAAAGCGCCCAGCGGCTTGTAAGTTGAACCCGGTTCGTAACGTCCTGCTATGGCACGGTTGAGCATCGGACCTGATACATCCAATTGCATCCGACTAAAATTTTTACTGCCATCCGGACCTGATAAATCATTAGGATCATAGTTGGGACCAGATACCATAGAGAGAATGCCCCCAGTTTTAGGATCAATGGCAACCAAGCCTCCCACTTTATTATTCATCAATGCTTCTGCTAGTTGTTGTAACTCAATATCAATATGGGTACGCAAACTTCTTCCAGCAACAGCAGCTGTATCATATTCACCTCCCTCATACGTACCCACTAATCTATTTTTATTATCCTTGATCATATACTGCACACCGCGCTGCCCCATCAGTACAGATTCATAATAAGCTTCCAAACCAGTTTTACCAATGTAATCACCTTGTCTATAAAAATTATTTGAGCGTTCTATATCGCGCTTATCGGCCTCACGGATATAGCCTAAAATATGTGCTGCAGCGTGATAAGGATAGGTACGCAATGGACGCTCCACTAAATTGAATCCGGGAAATCGCCAACTATTTTCTTCAAATCTTGCCTGGAGTTCCTTAGTAAGCATGGCTTTGAATACGGAGGGACGAACACTAGTATTCTTTAGAATAGCATCCACCATTCGTTTTCTAAACTCACTAGTTTCCATATTCATCAACCGGCAGAAATCAAGTGTGTCAATTCCTTTTGTTTCCGCCGGCGTTACCATCAAATCAAAAATGATGGTATTATTCAGAATAGCTTTGCCATTCCGGTCATAAATAATACCGCGCTCAGGATAAATAACTTTCGGATAAACCGCATTATCCATCGCCAGTTGTTCATAACGACGATCTACTATTTGTAAGTAGAATAACTGTAGCGCAATTACCACAAATGTGATAATGACGATTAAACGTATTGTATTGCTACGGGATTGATTATAGACAGCCATGGATCACGATACCGCTTGCAAAATAAGTTGGTAGCAACGGCTTTCCAAATTTGCTTCCAAATTAGCCACCCACATTGGTCCGAAAACGATTGCTGCGGGGAAACAACAGCTCAATGGGTATGATCAATAAAAGAGAAATAGCCGTGGAAGCAAGCACTTTGATCAAAAAATCGCCAAAAGACCCAAAACTCAACCATTCCAGAAATACCAGCCAGGTATGATGAGCCAGCGTGAGTAAGGTTATATAGATAATATAGGGAGCCCAAAGTAAGGATTGTGGTGAAGGCTCACGATAATTGAACTCGCTGCTTTCTCGAGGAGCCAGTACCCCAATAATAAAGGGACGAAGAAAGCAAAGCCAAAGGCATGCGGAAGCATGTAAACCGGGACTTTGTAAAAAATAGTCGATCAGCAGCCCCGTGATAAGACCTATCCAAAGCAGGAACCGTGGTGAAATCGAAAAAGGCAACCAAAACAAAAAAAGAAAATAAAGCGAAGGAGAGATAAATCGATGCAAGTGTGGCATTTTATGAAGTACAAATACTTCAATAAATAAAAAGAGGACCAGCCTGAGAAGATTTTTGATTATTTCTTTCATCGGGGCGTCCTTTTTGAGTCTTCAATTCGCTTACGCGTTTCCTGATCCAAGGTGGCTTGTTCTGCATACTGCAGATTTTCAACTACAAATACATGTTGCAGATTATTAAAACGAGCCGCCGGCTTCACTTTCAATAAATAAAAATTAGTACTCTTATCGCTGATAATTTCTGCAACCGTTCCCACCGGATAACCAGAAGGAAAATTAAAAGAGTACCGACTGGCTACCACCGGATCACCTACTTTGACTGGAACACTCTTCGGTAACCCTTTCAACAACAGTAAACCCGGATCTTTCCCATCCCACTCCAACGTACCAAAATCACCTGTTTTCTGAAGCGATACATTTACTTTCTGTCGCACATGTAGTAAGCTCATGACTTGCGCAAAGCGAGGACTGACATGTACCACAATTCCTACAGCGCTGCCATCAGAGTTCAGTACCGACATATTCTCTGTGATACCATGAAGAGAACCTCGATCCAGTTGAATATAATTTTTCTCACTGTTGGTAGAATTAAAAACTACACTGGCAGGCCTAAAATAATAGCGCCGATATTGACGGGTCGAATCAACCAATAAAGTATCTGTTACCAACTGGCGTGTAGTATCCGGCGTAACCAATTGTTGTGAAAGCAGATTTAGCAAGGAGTCATTGACACGATGCAACCGACGATTCTCCTCACCCTGTAAGAAAAAGTTTTCAAAATTTTTATACCGCTTGTTAACTTCTCCTGTTATCTCATTAGCCGTTTGCAAAAACTGAGCTTGATGAAATTGGTTGAAACTGTACAAAAACCAAAGTGATACAATCTGCAAAAACAGAAAGGTAAAAAAAGTGAGATAGCGACGAATAAATAGGATGACGTTACGCAACGTAGTTCCGTTTTAATTGCATCCTTTAACGCAT
>SXGQ01592377.1_pt1 | contig 31454 bp, 28 predicted proteins | sample 3178371 | NCBI WGS metagenome assembly SXGQ01 (sample SAMN11356859, study PRJNA531348) | freshwater metagenome | isolation source: freshwater sample F1-20 | place: China: Fuxian Lake, Yuxi | collected 2017-12-25
AGGCAACCTTTGCTTTGAACTCGGCACTGAATACGCGACGCGTGCGCCGCCCGGATGATTTGCTCATGTTGGTCTCCTGCCACGGCTCCTTTGCCATGGCGCAAAACCCCAATAATGCACTTGTCCAACCTGTTCAGTTTTGCCGAGCCACTTCTATCCGACCTGTTCAGTTTTGCCGAGCCACTTCTATGTGCTTGTCGGATTGAAAAATGACCAAGCCACGCTGTTCAAGAATATCGGGGTGGGAGACTACGCAATCGGGGCGGAGAAACTGGTGAATGCGCCGTCCAATCCTGCTTTGGAGATTGGCGATGTTTTTGTCCTGAGTACGCTTGACTTTGCTGGTATTTATGGTCGCGGCGGCAATTCGGATACGGTCAATTTTCAAATTGGCAAAGACCAGTTCAGCCTGACGGGACTGAACACCGCATTACCCACCGACCAGACCGAATCGGTCAAGGGGTTGGTGCACGGTTTGGAGGTGCTTGATTTCACCGATGGAATCAACAATACCGTTACGCTTGATGTAGCGCTGCTCGACAAGCTCAACGATGCATCCTCAAGTTTTATTGCGGGCGAGTCGGCAAAAGTGGCCAACATATTCCTTACCACTTATGATGAAACGGTGACGCCGGGTCAGGCAGGCTTTCTGGGTCTCGGTTCAACGGCATCGACTGTGTCACCGCTCGACTCCATCAAGTTTGCCGAGAAGGTATTGGGAACTGCAGCGTCGACGAACGACACAAATCAGAAGTTGATCTGGTTCCGTGTCAGTGAATCCGGAGCGGGGAACCGTACAACCAAGAATGTATTCGCGGCGACGGGCACAGGGGCAGATGTCGAGACGATCGGCGAGCGCACCTCGCAGGACGCGGATGGATTTGGCTACAGTCGTTGGCAATACAATGATGCCAACGGCAATGCCGTTGTGTCAGTCTGGATTCGCGATGGCATGACCGTTACCGGTGCAGCATAAGCACCGATGAGGGTGTAAGTGGAATAGCCCCGACAGACTTCAGCGTTTGTTGGGGTTGTTTTTTTGGATAGTAAACAGATTCGATCATCGTCTACGTGTCTTGTATCACCTTATTGTCTGACTGTTTTTTGTGCGACAGGGTAAGGCCGGGAATCAGCCTGTATGCGACCAGATAGCGGTTACACCGTCGACGTCTTAGTGGCTGGTTTAATCAGGCCGCAACATTACAACCCCTTAACCCCCGTATTCCCATCCGTATCTTTCACTTCCACCGCCACCGCGCCAAAACCCGCCGGCACATCGGCAGAACATCTCCCCAACGTTGCATCACACGCAGCCTTAATACGGCGTTCTTTTTCGCCTTGTTTCACCACCAGAACCGCCTCAGCCAACTTGCCATCAACTGCCCAAGGGCGCAGGTTGCAACTGACGCAAAAGCGCTTGTCACTAGTGGACTCCTTGATTGCAGGAAACATTTCACTTTTAACAATTATGGGGTGGCGGATAGCTGGTACGGTAAAGCTCACCGACGTGGCATTTTTGACAACATCGGTAATCGCAATCTTTGAATACGGCTTGACTTCAAACGTGTTGGAGCAGAAGCGATACCCCTCAATAGAACCTGCCGCCTTGCGCCGCCCCACAATGCAGAAGCGGTATTCGCCCGGTTGGGTGCTGCCCAAGCGTGCCGGGAAGGCTGTGTAGGCTTCAAACCGGGCTGTCCAAATCCATGTGTGCTGTCCGCCCAATGCTTGCACCGCACCGCTTCCGCCCGACGGGAAGGTGACATGCGTAGCCACTTCGCCCGTCTGGTCTGCCACGGCCACAAACTGGCCCGCATCGTTCTTGCGTTCCACATGCACACGCGGATTGTCGATGGCGGTGGATCCACCCACCCAGCTCATTTCAGCGGCAGAAAAGCGCTCGACCACAGCAGCGGGTTGCTTGGTAATGGCCGCTGCTGTGGGGTCGTTGGGCGCTTGCGCCAGCCACTGTTGGTAAGCGTTGGAACTGGTCTGGCCCAATACGGCGGCAGCCGCAGCGGCTCTGGCTTCATCGGCTATCAGCGCCGGTTGATGCGGCTCTTCCACCACGGGCTTGCCGGTCTGCAAAGATGCAGCCATGCGCACCAATCGGGTCACCATGTAGTCGGCGGTGTGTGGGCCATAGGCTGTGAGCGCTTTGCGGTAATGGTCGCGGTTGCGGAATTCGCGGTAGCTTACGGTATAGCCGTTGTAGTCGCCTGCATGGCCCACACCAATGGCCAGTTTGAAACCCTTGCCACCCAAGTCCTGAATCTCTTCGCGGGTGAAGTTGCCCTTGATCTTTGTGACGTCCGACGGCTCGCTGTTGGCTTGCAGCGCGTTCTCCGGGGCGTCCCAACCTTTTGCGTCGTTGTGTACCTGCGCGCGCATGCGGGCAATGGCAGCGGGGTCGCGGTTGCCGCCCGGTATGTTGGTTTTATTGACGGTGTCGGCGGGGTCAAAATATTTTTTCTGCAATTCGCATGCTGCTTCGTAGGCTTTGTCGTTCTTGAAACCGTCCATCAGACAGGCCCAATCAAAACCGTTGAACTGGTCTTTGGCAATGTCGTTCAAGCGGCTTTCAAGGTTCAGAATCAGGTCAGCCTGCGGTTCGCAAGCGCATGATGCCAGCACCACGTCGCCAATCACGAATACCTGCAGCCGCAAGCGTGCATTTTCTTCCACGGCGTTGTAGGCCGTGGCACCGTAGGAGTCGGGAATACGGGCCGGAACAGGCACGCCTTCGGCTTTGAGCACGTCGTACACCATGCGGCTGCGAGAGGTGAAATCCTCGGGCGGTGCGGGGAAACCGTTATCCTGCGCGCGCGCACAATCGGGCAGTCCCAGCACGGGTGCGCCGGGGTTGCCATTGGCTGTTTTGTCGGTATTGCAGTTGGAGACGCCGGGAATCGGCTGTGACAGCGGACCGGCTACCCAGCGGCTGATGAAGTCCACTTTCAGGTCGCCGCTCATGGGTACCTGGCCGGAACCGTTTTCCAGCAGCTTTAAACCCTTGATGACATCATCCGCCAGATAGCGCACGTTGCGCTCCATCTGGGCATATCCCTTGTGTGCACTGTCGCGAACAACACCCTGACCGTGCGGGCAGTTGTTGACCGACGGTGTGGCTTTGTCAAATGCCCAGGTGCCGCAGTTTGTACCGTCGTCACGCAGCATTTCGGTTTTGTTGCCGCTACTCTCGGCGCTGCCCACATCACCTTGGCTGAACACCAGTGGTGCGCCGGTTTCGCGGTCGATGTAACGCTCCAGCGCACCCAGAAAATCGGCGCTGTGCATGTTGTAGCTGTCCAGACTTTCAGGGTGCTGACCGTGGTTGACCCATGTGCCCATCAATTTGGGGGCTTTCAGGTCCGAGAGGTCTTCAATCCGCATCACCACCAGCCCCAGATCGCCATATTCCAGCGGATAACCAGCCGGGGTGCCATCATCAGCCGTGGCCAGTCCCACCACATTGCCCTTGAAAATGCGGTGCTTCAGCGTGGTGGCACCAATGCGTGCCGGTTTGAGCGAACGCTCTGCTGCCAGAATGGCCTTGGCCATCTGTTGCGCCTGATATTCAAAAAAGCGTGCGTCGTATGCATCTTCAAATACCCACACACCCGCTGCAATGGTGGATGAGTAAGCCGATGAATGGTTGTGCGTAACGTGATGCAGAATCTGGTCGTAGCCGATGGTGGAGCCGGCGGCTTGCAGAATGCCGGCCACACGGCGCTGCAATTGGTCTTGCGCGAGATAGTTGTCGGTTTTGAGCAGGGCGATGCGCTTGCCGTTGTTGCCTTCAATAACCAGTGCGCGCGCGGTCAGGCGGCTTTGCACGCCGTCGCTTGACTCTTTCAGTTTGCTGAAAACGAACGGGTCGTAAGCACCACCACCTACGTTGGTCAGACGTTGCGAGCCTTCCGCGCAATACTGCCCGGCGCAATAGCCCACGTCGGGCGTCATGTCGATCACACCAAAGCCGGCCTTGATGCGTGGGGCGGGTGGCATGGACGGATTGCCTGCGTCGCCGACATTGGGATTGCCGCCGTTGCCGTTGTTGTTGGCGTTGTTGTTACCGCTACCGCCAGCGTTATCCACTTTGGTCGGATTGTCGATGGGCGCGTTCGGGTCGCCGTTGCTGCCAGTTCCAATACCCTGTTCAGACACGGGGCGATTACCGTTGGCCGCTGTGCGTGCAGCATCTTCGGTCCCCATGCAGGCTGACAGCATCAGCGTTGCAGCAAGCAGCGCAAAGCCGCGCTTGCGCTTTACGCTTGCAACGGCGTGCATCATTGCCTTGCAAGGCGTTGGGTCCTTGCTGACATTCAGGCTATCCGTCGAACGCGCATCCATGATCACTTCACCGCTGGAATGGTGGTGTCACTGCGAAGCGTTGCATCTTTGTTCTTCAGTTGCGCCGGGGTCAAGGGCACACGCTGACTGGAGGATGCATTACAGAATCCGCCGCCCTGCGAGCATGCGTTGCGGATGAAGCCATTGCTGCGCAGGAATTCGCCTTTCTGAACCCGACCTTCCAGTGCACGGCGTGGATGCTCGTGCGGGTCGTCCCGTGTGCGGGGCGGATAGTTCTCCAGCGGAGGTGCGTCCACTTCGGCCAAGGTACTGTCAAACTCCACCAGGGCAGAGCCAGTGAATTTTTCTTCGCTGTTTGCAATCGCCGGAATGCTCAGGAATGCGCCATCTTTCAGCGGATGGCGGCCTTCTGGCAGCATGTTGCCGATGCGCTTCATGCGGGCTGTCAGTGCCATGGCTTCCGCAGCATAGATGCTGACCTGGTGGTCGCCGAAACCTACGTGCAACAGGGCCTTCTTGCCGCACATGCGCTTGCTCTCATCTTTGGCTGCGCGCAGCGGGCCGGTGGTCAGTGCCTTCTCTTCGGCGGTGTTGCCAATGCCGTTGGAGAGGTTGTGCATATAGCCGTTGCTCTCACCACAGTCCCACAACATCTGGATGAGCGAGAAAATGAAAGTCTGGTCCAGCGGGTTGCGGTAGCTGTTCTCCAGCGCTGCGCTGTAACCAATTTCACCGGTGCGCGCCTGAAAGTCGGATGAGCGACGCAGCAGTGTGGAGTAGTTCATGCCGGGCACACCCAACACACCATGGCAGATGCGCGGGGAGATGGCCATCAGTGCGCCACCCATGATGCCGCCTTGGCTGTTGCCGTCATAGAAAATGCCGCCGCGGCCAGCGATCGGCTTTCCATCGGCATCGCGTTCTTCATCCAGACCAAAGACGGCTTTGCCGTTCACCACAAACGGCGCTAAACCCTGCATGCCGCCCTTCGCAACCGGCCGTGCCAGTGCTTCCTGCAGCATCAGCCAGTTCACCATGCCCTGCAATTGACGGTCGATGAAGCGCGGGAAGCTGTTCATGTCGGTCAATGCGGCAACCGCGGTCGGAACGTCCTCGGTTGAGAAGCCGGTCCAGTTCATGGCGCACATCACCACGTTATATTCACGTGAGAACTGCTGCACATGCGATGCGCCCACTTCGCCGCGCGAACCCAGCAGGCCATGGCCATACAGCGAAACGCGTGCGGGGTATTTCACGCCGGCTGCCACATCGGGCGTGCCATCTGCCTTGGTATCAAAAATCGACTTGGGCACTGTGCACGTGAAGGTGGCGCGCATGCTGGCCGATTGTGTCTGCAGTTCGGGGTTGGGCGTGGGGTTGATGCGCGGAATGCCATCACCGAACAGCGGATCTGCCTGCGAGGGCATGTAGAACATGCCGCTTCCGGTCAGACAGTTGGGCGTGTTCAGGAAACAGGGTACCTGCACGTTGCCCTTGATGACGCGGTAGGGCGTGTAGGGGTTGTTGTCGGTGTTTTCAACAAGACCGGCGGCGCTCTCCATGCCAATATTGCCGGCATCCGGCGGCGGCGTTACAAAGCCGACCGGGTCTGCCAGATCACGCCCGGCATTGAACACCACTTTCGGTGCGGAGTCGCCCAGTGTGTCGATGGCCTGATCGCGCATGGCCAGCACACGGCCCTGCAAGTTTTTCTCGGAAGCGACGGTGAAGTCCCAGGCCTGGTGAATATCAAAACGCTCGATGCCGAATTTTTTCAGGTCGGCAAACATGGCGTCCATCTTGGGGCGACGGGCTTCCAGCGTGGCATTGCCGGTGTTCACGTTGTCGCGGTACACACGGAAATTCGGATGCGCTTCCAGATAATCGCCATTGGCTGAGCGCACCTTGCGGATGGCTGCAATGTAGCGGCGGCCGGGCAGCAGGTTGTGGCCCACGCGGATGGTCATGGCGCGGTCTGCGTCTGCCACCACACCGTGTTCTTCCACAAAACGGCTGCGCTCAGGTTCAATGAAAACCGGTACGCGGTATCCGGTTTGTGCATCAATCAACACCACCGGGCTGTCCGCTTGCTGGCTGCGCGCCATGCTGTCGATCAGAGGTGCCTTCATGGTACGCAGGGCATCATAATCAAGCCCTGCAAGGTAGGTCACCAGTTTAGGGCCGGGCGAGAAACCATCCTGACGGTTCCACTCGGTGGGAAGAATGGGCACATTGGCCACGTTGCGCGGCATGCTCAGCGGATTGAGGTTGACGCGGATGCCCGTGTCGTTGGTCAAACCCTTGGGAGCAACTGTTGTGAAGTGGTTGTTGGGGAAGGGGAAGAGACAATACTGCGGAACGGTAATATCGCAACGGTCTGAGCTGAGTGCTTCCTGTTGTGCGACAGCGGGCGCAGCCGAGAAACTGGCACTCACGGTGCGGGCTTTACTGGCATCGATGCGGCACGTGCGGCTGTACGGCTCCAAAGCGTTGCCGGTGAATGCGTTGTTGCATTCGGGCGCGTCATACCATCCCGTGAATAGGCTGCCTGCTGCAGGCACTGCGGTCAGTGTGATCAGGTTGCCCTGTTCAACAAAGGCTGAACATGCGCCATTGGGGCAATCGATGCTTTTGTCTGCACTCATCACGCTACCACCCGCAGCAGCGCTGCCGATGCGGCGCACGTCAATCTGCACGCGCGGTGTGGGAGACGGAACCATTGCAAATTGCGCAGTGACATTGCGGACATCCGACATGGTGATGTCGCATACCAGTGCCGATTTTGCTGACGCACAATCACCACCCCAGCCCACAAAACGCTGACCGGCTTGCGGTAAAGCTTGCAGTGAGACCAGGCGGTCCTTTTCAAAAGCGGCTTCGCAAGCGGCATTGACTTCACAGTTCAATCCGGCGGGCAATGAGGTGATGCGGCCCAGTCCGTCGCCCGATACGTTCAAGCGCAGTGCTCTTTTTTCAATAGGGGGCGCGGGCGGGTTGTTATTGGTTTCCTTGCCTGCATTGGGGTTTGTGTTGACCTCTGACGGGTTGGTGACTGCCGGTGCAGCAGCGCTTGTTGCGCTGTCGTTGGACTCAAGCCCGCAGCCCGTCAGCAGGGTACCGAGAATCAATGCGCTGGCGGCCAACTGCAGGTGCTGGCCCGGTTTGAATACGGTGTTCATGTTGTCTCCATATCGCGCCGGCGAGGCGCTTAACGCTTTTTATATCTGTTTGAATATTCCTGATCGCCCAGGGGACAGTGGCCTTCTGTCACGGCGCTAAACAAATGCCCGACTCACGCATGAATCGGGCCTGCCTTCCTGTTGGTATTACCGCTGAAACTCGTTGGGCAGATTCATCACATCGGCCGGACCGGGTGAACGGAACTGCAGAATCTTCACCAGACACGCATCCGAGTCGGGTGAGCCTTGGCAGGCCGTCAAATATGCCGGCGCATAAAATTCCGGTGCGACATTGAAAAGCGGGAAATAGGCTTGATAGCGAAGCAGTGGGGCTGTCAGCGGACCGAGTGATACGGTCTCTTCATAAATCAGTTCATAGCCGGAATTTTTCGGCAGCGGTCCACCAAACTCTTCTTCGGGAATGATGTAGCCAAACGAGTTGTGGGTGAGGCCCAGCAACATCATCGGCTTGCCTTTGCTCTGCGGGCCATAGGCCAGTTTGCGCAGCAATTGCCCCAGACCATTGCGGCCTTCTCCGGGAATGGTGGCCATCTCCAGTCCCTTACCGTTTTGCGGCTTGCCCAGCGTGATGCGGCTGACGGTGGTGCTGGCTGTGGGGGCCAATTGCGGCAGCGAATTGCGCAGCATGTTGATTTGCGGAATGTCGTCAGCCGGTGTTTCAACAAAGTTGTAATAGCGGTTGAATGCGCGGATGGCACCTGCGCCCACGAACAAGGGGTTGGTAACCGGCAGCACGGCGGTGCGGTGCCCGACAGCCAGATCCACATCAACCGGCTTGCGCAGGTCGCTGTTGTTGATCAGTCGCACCGCTGCGCCGCCCAGTGATTTGCCATAGCTGTTGGCGCGGCAATAGGCTTTTTTGACGTTCTCGCTGCCCACGGTGTAGATGTTGCCATCCGGCTTGTCGCAACTGTTGGGTATGTTGTCTCGCGCAGATGCGTCGCCAATCGGGCCGTTGTAGTACAGCGCGCGTCCGCCCAGCGCCTTCTCGACGGTGCGCAAGGTGGCGTTCACGTAATCGCTGTGGGTCAAGCGGTTGTCAGAGCCCAGAATGGTGGGGTGGGCTGCATACTGCACCAAGGTGGCTACGGTTTCATCTGTGCCCAGTGCCACGGCGCGAAGCACGGTCAGTGCCTGGTCGGTGGTCATGTCCGGTACGGCCTTGGGTGATCGGGTGCCGTTCAGATTCACTTCCTGGGTGGCCGTTTCCAGACGCACTTTCACCGCCTGATCTTTAGCGCGCTTGGCTGCAGCGGCTGCGCGTTGGTACAAACCGCCAGTCCACTTGTCATCCTCGCCGCAACCAATCAAGGCGGCTTCTTCCGGTGTGCATGACAGCCAGGTGGCAGGCACACCGCCCCCTAGGCCGTGCAGGTCGGGGGCGGAATGGGAATGGGAGGATCCGACCAACATGTTGTCAATGGGCACGCCGGTGGCCTTGCTCACGGTGGTCTTGATGCCCTTTTGAATCAGGTTGCCGGTACCGGCAGCATCCAGCGTGACAAACAGTACGGCTGGTTTGCCGGGAATGGTCAGGTACATCACGCGCACATTGATGGCTTGTTCCTGGCCCAGGTCTTCCGGGTTGGTGTAGTTTCCGGTGGCATCGCCTGCGGAAATATTCAGCTTGCTGGGGTCGCCCAGACCCGCTACATCGCCATAGCCGCCCAAACCGAATTTTTGGTTGCGGGTGTTGGGGCCATCGGCTTCGGGAACGCCAGCAATGTGCTTGGCGCTCGGTGCAATGCTTTCCACAGCAATACCGGCGCACCAGGTGGTGGTGTCGTTGTTGCTGCAGGGAATCTGTTTGGGCGAACTGTCCGCCGACACATCACCTGTGGTGCTGTCGTCGGCGGGGATGACCGCGCCGCCGCTCTGGTTTCCACTCCCGGCGGGGACCTCGGCCTGTTGCGTATTGCGGTTGGCTGCCAGAGTATTGGCCGTCTCGCTGTCCGTGGTGCATGCTGCCATCACCAACAGGCTGCTGAGCAGGGCGGGAAGCAGAAGACGGGGCTTTGCTGAAGAGGGCTGGGGGCGCATGTGACACTCGGCATGGGTTTATGTATCCCGTGATACCTGCGGGTAACTTGTATTGGATTCATTTCGAATTCAGATTGATTAACAATCCGGCTGTGCAGGTCGCATCCTTTAACAATCCACGTGTGTCCAGTCTTTCCCGCAATGCCAATCGTCTGCGATACTCACAGGTATCACGGCTACGTTTGGCGTCCCATGTCTGTCAGTGCTTCCCGTTTTTGTGTTGTCAGTCTGATCCCACTCATGCTCGCGCTGGCTGGCTGTCTGGGGGCAGAGGGCAGTTCCGGCCCGACGGCGGCTACCGGAACCACCCCAATTGCAACCGCACCCAACGGAACCATGCCTGCGCAGATGGCAGAAGACCCCACCACGGTTGCGGTCCAGTTTCCGGCCTCGTTTGACGGGGTTTTCAATCGCGAATTCCTGAAAGTGGGGCAGGGCATCGATGCGCCCGGCCGGCTCGAGTTCGATCTGCCGCAGGCAGGCCGAGCCCCCGGGCCTTGCGCCGCCAATACCGGTTTTTTGTTCGGTGCTGGTCTGCATGACGTAACGGGTCCGGTAGCCAACACGGGCGGAGCCGGTTGGGAAGACCCGATGCAGATTCTGGCCGGTCTGCACACGCGGCAGTATTCGCGCGCGTTTGCCATTGAGTCGCCCTGCGACCGCAAGCGCCTAATGTTTGTCTCGGCCGACATCGGGTTGATGTTCGGCTCCATCCGCCAAGCCGTGCTGGCAGCGGTAGCTGCTGACCCGGTACTTTCGGTCAATTACACGCCGGCCAATATCATGCTGTCGGCCACCCATACCCATCAGGGACCTGCGGGCTATGGCCATCACGACGGCTTCAATGCCTTCCACTACGGCTTTGACCAGTTGGTGCTCGATACCATCGTGGCCGGCATCACGGAGTCCATGCGCAAGGCCCACGCCAGTCTGCGCACACAGTCGCAGCCAGCACCCATCCGTCTGGCAGTCGATGAATTGCTCAACGCCAACATCAACCGCAGCAAACCTGCCTTTGTAATGAACAGCGAAGCCGAGCGCCGCCAGTTTCTCAACAATCTCGGACAGGAAGTGCAGGTCGACAAGCGGGTGGTGCAGTTGAATTTCTATCAGGCAGACGGCAGGCCGACCGGCATCATCAACTGGTTTGGCGTGCATCCAACCACCATCGGGCAGCGCCAGACCTTGGTGAGTACCGACAACAAGGGCTACGCCTCGCTGGCTCTCGAAAAGGCGTTTGGCACCCGCTACAACACGCCGCGTGGCCAAAATACGTTTGTGGCTGCGTTTGCGCAGAAGGATGAAGGCGATGCGTCGCCCAATATCTTTATCGAAGAGTTTCCGACCCCCGACCCCAGGCGCGGCGGTGGCGCAGACGACTTTGAGAACAATGCGATTGCCGGGACCAAGCAGCTGGGCAAGGGCATCGACCTCCTGACAAAAGGTGCCGCCCTCAAGGGGCCGCTGGATTTCCGGTTCATGCACATCAAAATGGACGAGGTGACCGTTACAGACCCGGTCGTGCTGCGCAGTCTGGGACATTCGCCAGCTCTGGATGCCGCCACCAAGCGCACCTGTGTGGCTGCACTGGGTGTGTCGTTTGGCGGTGGTGCGGAAGATGGCCCCGGGCCTACGGTGGAGGGCATTTCCTGCAACAGTTCGCCCGATGTGATTGCAGCTGGACAGCGCGATTTTGAGGCTGGCATGGCCGGCAAGGTGCCACCGTCGCTGCTGTCGACTGCGGTGCTGTGCAATTTCAATGCACTTCCCGGCGTGGATCTGGCCTGCCATGCAGAAAAGCCCATCCTGTTTGTGGTGGGCGGACCGACGGATCTGGAGCCTTCTGTCATCCCACTGCAGGTGTTCCGGATCGGCAATCTCGCGCTGGTGGGCGTGCCCTGGGAGGTCACCACGATTGCAGCGCGCCGCATCCGCAAAATGCTGTTTGATGTGTTACTGCCGGTGGGAGTAGACACCATCGTCATTGCCGGTCTGGTGAACGACTATACGCACTATCTGACCACACGCGAAGAATACGCCTCGCAGCAATATGAGGGTGGGTCGACTATTTTCGGGCCATGGTCGCTGGCAGCCGTGCAGCAGGAACTGCGCAAAATTGCCATCAGCCTTGCGGCAGGTACGCCTCTGGCTGCGGGTCCCGCTTATGTAGATGTTGCGCCGCGTCTGATCAGACCGCCGTACGTGCCGTCAGACAGCTTGCCACCGGGTCGCACCTTCGGGCAATTGCTGGTCGATGTGCCCGCAACAGCCAAGAATGGAGATACTGTGGTGGCGCGATTCCAGTCGGCTCATCCCCGCAACGATCTTCGATTGCAGGCCAGCTATGCCTACGTGGAGCGCATGAACGGAGCAGGGCAGTGGGACGTGTTCATGGAAGACCGCGACCCGGCACTGCGTTTTGTGTGGATACCTGACCGTCCGTCAGGCATTCCGGTCGACGTTGCGCCGATCGGACCTTCCAATGCGGAGGTGCAGTGGACCATCGGTTGCAGTATTCCGGCAGGCAAGTATCGCTTACGCCACGTTGCCAGTTCACGGACGTCGCCTGCCACGGCAGCGGAACCGTTTGAGGGCGTGTCCAGCCCGTTTGATGTGAGTGTCGGTAGCCAGTGCAGGCCAAGGGGTGGGGTGTTCTGATCGATTCAGGCAAAGCGGCGAATGTTGCCAGACAGACCGACGTCTGCTTCGCCCATGCTGTCGGACCCGCCCCGGTTGTCGAAATTTGAATTCGGCGATGCGGCGTCGCCGGGGCTTTCGGTCTGAACTGCGCCCACCGCCTCGTCAAAATCGGCTGTTACCTGACGGTTTAATTCCGCTGCCCGCACGCGCAAGCGGGTGGTCGCGTCACAGTGGAACAAGCCTGTTTCGCGCATGCAGCTATGGCTTTGCCTCGACAATTCAGCGCACACATCGGCCAATTCATGGCACTGTGCAATCAATCTGGGCGAAACGGCCTGCAGAAAGCGGTTCTGGCTGAAATCGGCGAGCATGGCTTGGTGAATTGCCGATACCAGCGCTTGGTTCTGTTCGCGCATGGCTTGCAGGGTGATCTCTGAGCGACCTTGCATTTCATAGGCGCAGACGAATCCAAGCACGTAGACCGGTACAAATGCCATCACCACGTTGATGGACGGTGGAAACAGCTCGCCATGGGTGCCCGGAATGACGCCATTGAACTCCAATGCATACGAGAAGCCCAAGCTGAGGAGGGCGGCTGCGCAGGTGATGGACCCCACGCGGGCTCCGAACTGAAAATGCGCCAGCGCGATGGCTGCAGCCGGCAAAATGGCAATCGGCGAACGTGGACCCATGCCGATGATGACCATCGCATTGAACGTAAAAAGCAGAAACGCAACGATCAAAACCCCGGCTGCGAGGCGATGATACCCTTTGCGGGACATGACCATGGCACAAATCGAAAATAGCCCCGCGCCGCTGGCATTGATGAAAGCCTGTCGCGCCAATTCGCTTCCCGCCAAGGCCTGTATGGCCTGATTGGCGATCATGACGGCAATCAGCGCCACAATCAGTCCCATGTAGAAAGTCACCACACGTTTTGAACGCATCAAGAGTTGCTTGCGGATGAGCGGCTGATCAATCGCTTGCGCCCGCCCTGACGAATTTCCGGCTTGATTTCTGGCGCGCAAAGCGCTCAGCTCGGCTTCAGCGTCTGTCTTGCCTGACACGTTGTTCGACGCTTGCATGGAAGAGGAGGGCAGCATGTCAGCCCGGGTGGGCAAACAGACCGTAAAAATGCTGCCGCCATGCGGGTTCGGACTGAAAGCAAAGCGGCCACCCAATTGCTCACACAAGGTAGATAAAACAGGCAGCCCCAGACCAAGGCCCTCACCCGTATCGTGCGAGTGATCATCGCTCATCAAGCCAAGGGGACGCATCAGTTCCGCTGCCCGCTGCTCGCTCATGCCGCTGCCCTCGTCGTGAACCTGCAGCATCAGAAAGCCCTGCGGATTGATGGAGAGATGGGTGGAAATGGTGCCACCCGACTGGGCTTTGATGGCATTGTCGAGCAGAACCTGAACGATTCCCCCCAAGATTCCGGGATCTGCCAGTACGGACATCTGCTGCCCAAGCGATGCCGAATCCGGGTCATCAGATATCACCTCTGGCAACGCGGTCAACGATGCGGGAGCGGGTGCTGCGTTGGCTGCGCCGCCTTGGACGATAAATTCCAGCGAAATATTGCGATAAGAGGCCTCGGCGCTGAGTTGCTGCAGACAACTTGACCACAGGATATGGGGACTGAAGACATGCAGAACGGGCAGGGGATCGGGGTCGCGTGCCTTGCGAGCCAGTTCAAGATGCACGCCCATCATCCGCAGTCGGAACGCATGCCGATCCAGTGCAGCCAGTGTGCGCTGAAAAACTGGCGCACTCAGGTTGGTTCGTCCAAGAAGCTCCAGAACAAACTGCACGCCTGCCAGTGGTGTGCGTGTACTGTGCGACAGAAGCTTTGAAAAACTGCGTTTACGTGACAAAGACATACGCATGAGGTTCAGACTGTCCTGCAGCTGCACCCATTGCTCCTCGTAGCGGTGGATCAGGCGATTAAAACGCTGATCGAAGCGCAGATACAAGGCATTGAGCGTCAAAAACGCAAGTGCAGTCAGCGTGAAACCAACAACCGCGTAGGGTTGGTTGTTGACACTGGCCCCCCGAACCAGACCTGACCATTCCAGGGCGGCCGCCGACACGATCAAGGCAATACTCAGTATCGTCAAGCGTAACGCAACCTTGATACCGTAATGAAAGGTAACGAAGGTCAGCGTGATGGGGAGCAGGTAAAACGCCAACGCACGAACGCCAAACCCCGACAGGACAGGACCGACGACTGCGATCCCGAAACTACCGATCACAAAAATCGCGGCGGCAACGCGCATCGTGGTGGGGCGCTTGGAGAGTTTAAGCAGTAAGAAAATCGACGACGTCAGGCCGAGAAAAAACACCCAGCTACCCAAAATGCCTTGACGGGATTGAGTGAGCACACGCCAAAAGTCAGGAAACGCCAACGAGACGGCAAACCATGCGCCACCGATTAGCGAGAGAAGCAGACACAGATCTGTCAGCATGTTCCGCTGGAAGTCGGCGTACACCTGCTCGGCATGGGCCAAATGGGTGTCTGGCGGTGGCGGCTTCGGCATGGCGACTGGTTTTATGTACACGTCTAATCAAATCGAATTGTATCTTGTTCTGTGGTTTGTTAATACACATTCATAGGGTGATGATGTCCGTGCGGCGGATTTCGTTCACGTCAAACTTCGCTGGTTTACATAATATAAATTATGCGACGTATTGAAATATGCCCCAAAGCATACTACCCAGACCTACCCATCAGGGCTCCTACCTTGTCTTCATGCGGGTTTCAAGCAATGGGGGGTACCCCGACCGGGTAGCTGACCCCCCACGTGTGCATCGACAGAATGTGACCATCAACAAGGGAGTTACATCATGTTCTTCGAAATGCTTCTGTCAGCCGTCGTGGGTCTCAACGCGACCGACCTGACGATCGACACAGTCCGTGCGCAAACGCAAAACGTCGTTTCCGCCTACGAGGTTCGGGGCATGAAGGTCCAGGTTACCCAGATCGAGGTGGACAACCCGTCGCCGCTGCTGACCCGTGCCAGCCCAAACCAGTGCACGATCATGCTGAACACATCCAACACGGCGCGTTTTATTTGGGGCAAATTTGTAGATACCAAAGACGTATCCGAAGAAGCTGCCCTGCAGGGCTTCGCGCTGGCCCACGAAATGGGCCACTGCCTGCTGGCCAAGGCGCGTCGCGGCGAAGTCGAACTCCCACAGCTCTCCGCGCAGCTTCAGTCAGCTTCCAGCAGCAGCCAGTCATTCATGGTCAGCACCTTGATCGGCCGTAAATCGGTCAGTGGCAGCGAAAACCGCTACGACGAGACGTTCAGCGATCTGCTGGGTCTTCACTACGTGTCCATGAAGCATCCAGAGCACTTCCAACTGGTGCTCTCCAAGCTGAAAGCTGCCCGCGAATCTTTCGCCAGTAACGATCAGGCACACCACTCCACACCGTTTTTGAATCAGGCCAATCTGCGTCTCGTCGACCAGTTTGTTGAGCAGACACAAGGCAAAAGCCTGAGCGATGAGCGTATCGCAAAAGCCGGCATGCACTTGGCGTCAGCCCGGTAAATCACAACGACGCGACATCTCAACACTCAGCCCGACAGTCCACGGAGCCATACCATGCTGAACAAATCACTGAACTTTGCCATCGCGATGATCCTGGTCAATGCCATGGCCGGAAAACTCACCGATACCTACACCGATTTCGCAGAGCTGGCCGGAAACCGCTTGATTGCAGCCATTTCCTCGACGATCTGATCCTCGATGTCAAAGGCGCCGGCCGACAACAGACAGCATCAGGCGACCCATCCGAAAAAACCGAACTACCCGTAAAGGTGCCTACCTTCAAGGGGGGCGTCCACATCAGCAGAATGCTTACAGAATGTCTCCAACGACAAACAACAAACCGACACACCACAGGAGCACACCATGCTGAACAAAACCATCGGAATCTGCATCGTCGTCATCTTCGGCAACGCATTCGGCATGAAGCTGTCCAGCGGTTATGCAGACCTGGCCTCTGTCATGGGCAGCCGCCTGACCGCCAGCGTGGCGGTCAGCGCATCAGCAGCGTCGACCGCAATTCGGTGATGGCGCAGCGAGCAGCTTTTCCATTTCGTCATTGCCATTTCGCTTCGCATAATCCCGCGCGCTGAATCCCGCTTCATTGACCAAATCTCTTTGGGCGCCCTTCTTCAGCAGCAAATTTGCCACCTCCGACGCATTTGATCTAGCAGCCATCATCAGCGGCGTTGTGCCGTTCGCACTGGGTGCATCTACCCATGCTGATCGTTTCAGCAGCAGTTCAACCACCGAAATACGATTATTGGCGGCCGCATAATGCAAGGGTGTCCATCCCGACACCGGGTTGATCTGCCCTCCCCGTTTGATCAGCGCCTCCACCCAGGCCAGTTCGCCAAGTCCGCTGGCGGTCATCAGCGCAGTATCACCGCGAGCATTGGTTTGATCGACGTCCAGTTTGGGGTGTTGAAGCAACCATTGCACCACCTGTCCTGAGCCCGAAACCATTGCGTAAATCAGTGCCGGATTGGTGTCGGGCATGACCAGATTCGGGCCCAGCCCCTTGGAGACCAGGCTTTGAAAGGCCATCAGGTTGTCGGTCTCTACGGCCCAGCGATAACTCTCGTAGGAGTCTGGTCGGGGAATGGAGGGAAATGAAGGTACCGTGCCACGTTTTTGGACTGCGGCCTGGGGTGCGACTTGCTGGCTGGGATGCGAGCAGGCGGCCAGAAACAGCAGGCTGGCTGCGGCCAAATACCGTCTCATGCTGGCAGCGTGTCGAGTTTGATGCCAAACAGGCGCGCAAAATTGGCGCTGGTGATGGCGCCCAACTCTTCCACGCTCATGGCACGCTCCTGAGCGATACGCGCTGCCACATGCGGCACGAAGGAAGGCTCATTGGTCTTTCCCCGCATGGGAACCGGCGCCAGATACGGTGAGTCGGTCTCGATCAGGATGCGGTCAAGCGGCATCTGTCGTGCAACCTCCCTCAGAGACTCCGCATTTTTGAATGTGACGATGCCGGAGAACGACACGTAAAACCCCATCTCCATACCGGCCTTGGCGACATCCCAGGTTTCGGTAAAGCAGTGCAGAACGCCCCCCACCCGTTGGGCGCCCTCTTCTTTCAGGATGCGGATGGTGTCTTCCGATGCGCTGCGCGTGTGAACGATCAGTGGTTTGCCAACAGCCACCGCCGCGCGGATGTGTGTACGGAATCGTTCGCGCTGCCATTCCAGATCACCCTGCAGCCGGAAATAATCCAGGCCGGTCTCGCCGATGCCAATCACCTTGGGCAATGCGGCATTCTCGCAAAGCCACTGCATGTCCGGCTCCAGTGTGTCCTCATAGTCGGGGTGAACGCCGACAGTGGCAAACAGGTTGTCGTGTGTCTGCGCAAGACGCAGTACGTCCGGAAACTCGGTGCGCGTCACGGAAATGCACAGGGCGTGGGTGACCTGGGCTGCTTTCATGCGGGCGAGGATATCGTCAGTCTGTTGCGACAGGCCGTCGAAGTCGAGATGGCAATGGGAATCGATGAACACTACAGCGTGGAGGTTTTTTTCAGTGAGACCTGAATGTTACCAAGACTGTCGGTAATCTGCGAAACCAGCTTGCGGCTGATGTCGTCATCGCCGAACTGGATGCCCACACCCGTCTGCGCGCCCGGTTCGGGGCTGGCCGGGGAAACCCATACAACCGTCCCGGTGATGGCATGGCGTTGTTGCAGGGCGTCCAGCGACACCAGAACAAAGGCGGAGTCGCCGATGGTGGGCCGCGCCTGCGTAGGCACGAACAATGCGCCGTTGCGGATGAAGGGCATCCAGGCCTGCGCAAGCGACAGTGTGTCGCGGAAACTGACAGTCAGACGCAAAGCGGGTGTGTTCATGCAGTTTTCCTTTTCAGGGCGGCAAACCAGTCCTGCAGCAAGTCATCCAACTGCATGCGTACATTCAGCGGATGTTCCGCATGCGGCATGAAGTCCAGGCAGGTTTTGAGCAACCGGTGCAATGCGGATTGCTGCGCAGGGCTGTTGCGCAGGGTGGCAGCCTGTTGCATCAACGCGTCGTTGAAGTGCAACAGATGCTTTACGCCAGCGCCCTGAGCTGCCCGCAGCAGTTCCGATCCGGTCAGCAATACCAGTTGCAGCACCACGCCCAAGCCCAGTTTATCGAATGCGGCGGGCCGCTCCGTGGGGGCGCTGCTGTTTCTGTCCAGCAACCATGCGATGAAGTTGTTGCGGTTGTGCAGTGAATCGCCGGCACTGTCCGCATCTGCGGCCAATGCGAGTGCTTTCAGGGGGGCGCCGGTGGACAGACCCAGCGCAATGTCCGGCTCGGCAACACCCTGCGCGACAAGCCATGCGCGCGCCTGTTTGATATCGGCTCCGGGGCACTCCTGCACCCTTACCCGTGAACGCACGGTGGGTAGCAACTTGCCCGCGTGGGCGCTCACCAGAATGAAATGCAGTCCCTGCCCCGGTTCCTCGAGTGTCTTGAGCAACGCGTTGGATGCCTCGGTGGTCATCTCATCGGCCGGCCAGATCAGGACAACGCGGCGTCCGGCCCGGTGTGCGCTGAGGGTTGTCAGCCGCTCCAGTTTGCGGATATCGACGATGCGGATGTCACGCGAGACCTTCTGCTCACGGTCGCCGCCAGAGGATGTAGCCGCAGAGTCACCGCTGCCTGCGCCATCCCCTCCGCCATCGCTGCCTTCGGTTCTCAACCTGACAAAGTCGTCCCAATGCTGTTCGGTGACAATTTCAACAAAGTCAGGGTGCTGGTTGGCACGAAACAGCAGACAACCGGCGCATTGTCCACAGGGTTGTCCATCGGCATGCGGCTGCTCGCACAGCAGTGCCTGCGATAACCGGCGCGCCAGATGGCGCTTGCCATGACCTCCCGGTCCGCTGAGCAAGAGACCTCCGTTTTTACTGCTCTGGCTCATCAGGGCCGGCCACAGCGACGCGTGCCAAGGTAGCAGGCTGTCGTGCAGAAAGCTCATGCCACCCCCCACTGCCGCAGACGGCGGCTCATCACATCATTGACCTGCTGTGCCACAGCCTCAATGCCCTGCGACGCATCGATGGTTTCGAACCGCGCGGGCGACTCTTCCCGTCTGCGCCAGTAACCCTGTCGCACCCGTTCATGAAAATCCAGCGCTTCTTTCTCGAAACGGTCTTCTGGCGCGCGTCGAGATGTGCGCTCGACAGCCGTTGAGGCCGGCAGGTCAAACAGCAGCGTCAGGTCGGGTGCAAAATCGCCGAGAACCCAGTTCTCCAGCGATCGCATGCGCTGCCAGTCAATGCCACGGGCGCTGGCCTGATACGCAAAGCTGGCATCTGCGAAACGGTCGGACAGCACCCACTGCCCTGCTGCCAGTGCGGGCTGGATGCGCGATGCGACATGTTCCCGGCGGGCTGCAAACATTAGTAGCGCCTCAGTTTCAATATCCATCGATTCGTTGAGCAGCAATTCGCGCAGCTTCTCTCCCAGTGGGGTGCCGCCCGGTTCGCGCGTAATCAGTACCGTCTGCCCCGAGGCTTCCAGTATGCGGGCGACCGTCATGACGTGGCTGGATTTACCGGCTCCATCCATGCCTTCCAGCGTAACGAATCTGCCTGGCTGCCTCACGCCTACTGGCCCTTTCTGTGCTTGCGGATAAATCGGTCAACCGCCCGGTTATGCTCGTCCAGGCTGCTGGAAAAATGACTGCTGCCATCGCCCCGCGCCACAAAATACAGATAGGGCGTGCTGGCCGGTTGCACCGCCGCCTTCAGCGATTCTCGACCGGGCAATGCAATGGGTGTGGGAGGCAGACCATTGCGAGTATACGTGTTGTAGGGGGTATCCGCTTTCAGGTCGCTCTTGCGAAGATCGCCGTCGAAAGCCACTCCCAGACCGTAGATCACGGATGGGTCGGTCTGCAGCATCATGCCTCGGCGCAGGCGGTTGGCAAATACGCTGCTGATGTGGGCACGGTCTGCAGCCAGCCCGGTCTCCTTTTCGATGAGGGATGCCATGATCAGCGCTTCATAGGGCGATTTGAGCGGCACATCCGGCTGGCGCTGTTGCCAGATCGCTTCCAGCTCTTTTTCCATGCGAATTCTGGCCATGCGGTAGACCGCCAGATCGTCGCTATTGTGGGCAAACACATAGGTGTCCGGAAAGAACAAGCCCTCCGGGTGGCGACCTGTCAGCCCGAGCGCTGCCATCAGTTCAGCTTCGCTCATCCCCTTGGTGCCATGTCGCAGGCTGGGGTGGCTGTCAACAGCATCGCGCAGGCGACGGAAAGACCATCCCTCAATGATGGCCAGTTCGCTGTAGCGCACATCCCCACGACTGAGCAGCTTGACCAGTCCCCACACCGACAGCGTGGAGGGCACTTCAAAGCTGCCCGCTTTCAGGCGGTTGGCCACCCCATTGAACTGGGCGGTCCATGCAAACAGACGTGGATTGAGCTCAATGCCCTGTGCCTTCAGATCTTCGCCGACGGCCATTGCACTCGGTTTGGGTGACACATGGATCATTTCGATGTCGTCGGATACGCTGACCGGACCAAACACAGCCCAGACCATGGCCAGCGCAGAAAAGCCAAGTGCCAGCAAACCCAGCAGCAGCCAGCGCGGCATGGCCCGGGTTCGAACAGGTCGTCGGCCGGGTCTCTGCAGGGGCAGTACCTTGGGTTTTGCGCTCACGGTGTCTCCATCTGGCCTGTCGGTGTGCCGAGAACCGGCAACGCAAAAGGCGGTGATTCATTAGAATGGGGGTAAGTCCCTGTCGCAACGTTTCTGGCAACAGGTGTACGTTTTTGATGATTTTACTGCTCAGGTGGGTTGTTACGCATGCAGATGGAAATACTGTCACATTGGGGCGTCATTGAAGCCATAGGCGAAGACGCTGCTACCTTTCTCCAAAGCCAGCTGACACAGGATGTGGCCAGCCTCTCACCCCAACGCGCTACGCTGGCTGCGTATTGCACGGCCAAAGGGCGGATGCTGGGGCAATTTGTCATCATCCGCGATGCGGGACGCTATCTGTTGCTGACGCACAGGGACATGGCCGATGCTTTGGTCAAGCGGCTGGGCATGTTTGTGCTGCGCTCCAAATGCAAACTGCGCAATGCCAGTGCCGAGTTTCAAGTGGCAGGCTGCCGGGGTGAATTGCCGAAAGCGCTGCAAGATGCTGTGGCCGCCGCTCAGGTATCCGTGCCCCTGTCACCGTGGGGCTGCGTCAAAACGGACGGCGCTTTCGTGGTGGGCTGGCCCGGCATGCCCGGTGTACCCCGGCATCTGATCCTGCTGTCTCAAGGCGAGGCGTCGGCCTCACCCGGTGTTGCGGTGGATGGATTGAATCTGGAGTCTGGTGCCGGAGGCGATTTCTGGCAGCGGGATGACATACTCTGCGGCATTCCGTTTCTGGAACCGGTCAATCTGGAGGCTTTCGTGCCACAGATGCTCAATCTCGATGTGATTGGCGGGGTGAGCTTCTCGAAGGGATGCTACCCAGGCCAGGAAGTCGTGGCGCGTTCCCACTATCTGGGCAAAATGAAACGCCGCATGCAAATCGGTCAGACAGCGGCTACCGTGCTGCCGGGGGCAGACGTGTTTTCCTCCAGTCGTCCCTCCGAGCCGGCTGGACGGGTGGTCAATGTAGCCCAGAGTGGCGACGGCTCGTCTGTTCTATTGTTTGAGATATCCAGTGACGACTTGCAGGGTTCAAGCCTGCACGTGCAATCGCACGATGGCCCTGCCCTGCAACTCAAACCGCTGCCCTACGATATGCCGGTACCCAACACGCCGCCCGGACGTTAAGCAGACATGGAGTGGCTCTACGTCTATTACCGGCTGCCGCAGGCGAACCTGCAGGCGGTGTGCGCCCAGGCTGCCGCGCTGTTTGAACGGGTGCACCAGATGCGACCCGTGATTTCGCCATCGCTGCTGCGTCGCCCTGAACTGCGCGACGGTGATATCACTTTCATGGAAGTCTACGGGCCATTGCCGGCCGGTTCCCTCACCAGTCTGACAGAACAGATTGCCGACCTATTGCCTCAGTTTCCGCTTCTGCATGGGGCGTCGCGTCACACGGAACAATTCACCGAGTTGTCTGTTGCGCCATGTGCCTGATTGCATTTGCCCTGAACGCCCACCCCCAGTGGCCACTGCTCCTGCTGGCCAACCGGGACGAGTTTCATGACCGGACTGCACTGCCCAGCCAGTGGTGGCATGCGGAAACACGGCTGGAGGGTGGGCAGTCCACGCGGCATCCGCCGGTGTTCGGAGGTCGTGACCTCAAAGCCGGTGGCAGCTGGATGGCCATCAGTCCCATGCGCAGACTGACAGCGTTGACCAATATCCGTCAGCCGCTGGCGCCCGCCGGAGAAAGATCACGTGGCGAACTGGTGCTCGGAGCTCTCAATGTGGCGGATCTGGCGCATCTGGACCTCTCTCCGTATGCCAGCTTCAATCTGCTGCATGCCAGTCCGGTTGACATCGGGATGCCGGGCGGCAGATGGCAAATGCAATATGCCAACTCGATGGGTGAGCTCACGCAGTTGCCTGACGGGGTTCATGGTCTGTCCAATGCCGTGCTCAACACCCCGTGGCCCAAGACACGCCAACTGTCGCAGAAGCTGACAGGTCTGCTGCACAAGACCCGCGATTCCGCATCGGTCAACCATGCTGCGTATCTGAGCGGCAGTATTGACGATTTTTTCAGTAACGCCTTCCAACTGCTCGAAGACCGCAGCACGTGGCCGGATGACGCTCTTCCTTCCACGGGCGTGCCGTTGGAGTGGGAGCGCATGCTCTCGGCCACCTGCATCGTGTCGCCCGCTTATGGCACGCGTTGCAGCACGGTGGTGGCGGTGGATGCAGGTGGTCAGGTGCACTGGCAAGAGCGCACCCGTGACATCGCAGGGCAGGTGGTCGGTGAAGTCCGCACGGTGCTGTTTGGTAATTGAGCAGCAAATGAGCGGCAACTGATTGGCAACTGCTTGGCAACTGCTTGGCAACTGAGCCCCCACGCGCTACCTCACAGGCGGGATACGCCGCGAAACGCTACACTAGCGGCTTGCACATCACGTGCTGCGGACGCCTGCAGCCTACCTGACCCGTTCATGAAATTTCTGCTTGATCTATTGCCGGTCATCCTGTTTTTTGCCACCTTCAAATGGGGCGGGCAACACAGTGAGGCACTGGCCGCCTGGATGACACAGCATGCCGGTCACGTCACGCTGACTGGTAGCATACAGGCATCACAGGCCCCCATATTGGCAGCCACCGCTGTGACCATGCTGGTCTCGCTGGTGCAGATAGTCTGGCAGCGCATGGCAGGTAAACGGGTGGAGACCATGCAGTGGGTCACGCTGGTGCTCATCGTATCCTTGGGGTCGGCTACGCTGTTTTTCAATGACGAACGCTTCATCAAATGGAAACCCACCGCCGTTTATTGGTTGCTGGGTGGAGCGCTGCTTTTCTGGCAACTGGTGCTGCGCAAAAATGCGCTGCAGGCACTGATGGGCTCACAGCTTAAATTGCCTGATGTCATTTTTGCCCGATTGTCCTACGCATGGGCTGTTTTTTTCCTGCTGATGGGCGTGATCAACCTTTGGGTTGCGTTTTCGTTTTCAACGGATGTCTGGGTTGACTTCAAATTGTTCGGCACCTTGGGCGCAACCATCGTGTTCGTCATCGCACAAAGTTTTTACCTCGCACGCTACATGGAGCCAGTGGCCGAAGCAGGCGATGACACTGACGCCATGGATGGCACAAAAACCGGGAATGTCGATGAAACCCAGCGCTGATGAATTGAAAAGCCTCTTCATGGGTGCATTTGGCTCCGATGTCACCGTCACCGACGACTCGCACCTGCATGCGGGACATGCGGGCGCGGCCGGTGGTGGGGGGCATTACACCGTGCACATCATTTCTGAGCGTTTTGCCGGCTTGCGAACGGTACAACGGCACAGACTCGTTTATGATGTCGTCTCCGGATGGATGCCCCACCGCATCCACGCCTTATCCATTACCGCGAAGCTTCCGCAAGAAAGCTGATTTTCATTTTCACAAACCAAGGAAACAGGAATGTCCCGATTCACCCTCCGCCTTCTGGCTCTCGTTCTGGGTCTGAGCAGCGCCAGCGTTTTTGCGCAGAACATTGCCATCGTCAATGGCCGCCCCGTGCCCAAGGCCCGTGCCGATTTCTTCGTGTCCGAACAGGTACAGCAGGGACAATCCGATACGCCTGAATTGCAGCGTATGGTGCGCGAAGAACTCATCAACCGCGAAATCCTTCAGCAAGAAGCCGAGCGTCGCGGTCTGGGGTCGACTGCCGAGGTCAAGCAGCAGATTGATCTCACCCGTCAGGCCATTCTGTTGCGCGCCTTGCAGCAGGATTTCATGAAGACCAACAAGATTTCCGACAAAGACCTGAGCGAAGAGTACAACCGCATCAAAGCCCAGTTCGGTGACAAAGAATACCGTGCCCGCCATATTCTGGTAGACACTGAAGACAAGGCCAAAAGCCTGATCGACCAGATCAAGAAAGGTGCCAAGTTCGAGGACATGGCCAAGCAGCATTCCAAGGATCCGGGCAGTGGCGCCAATGGTGGCGATCTTGACTTTGCAGCCCCTGGCAATTTCGTTCCCGAGTTTTCCAAGGCGATGACAGGGTTGCAAAAAGGTCAGATGACCGATGCACCCGTGAAGTCGCAGTTTGGCTGGCACATCATCAAGCTGGAAGACATTCGTGAAGCGCAGATTCCGTCACTTGACGAAGTCAAACCTCAGTTGTCGCAAAGCCTGTTGGGCAAGCGTTGGGCCGACTATCAGAAAGGTCTGAAAGACAAAGCTGTCATCAAGTGATGAACAAACGCAGGGGCAGACGGTGTCGCCCTGCGTAGATGGATTGCCCGGTTAAAAAAGGGCCCGGTTTGTTTTCGACTCAATGAAAACGAACCGGGCCGTTTTGCTTGGGTGTTTCTGTTGATGGATACGCTGCCGTGCATCAAGCCAGTGTACGAATCAGAGCAACGGCGTCCAGATAATCTTCATCTGATTGCAGGTCGTCAAAATCGCGGCCCAGCATGCGGGGAGACAAGCGCATCATGCGCTGGCTGCTCTCCGGGTCAGTGTGGCTGACCTGTGCATCTACCAACGCGTTGATTTCGTCAAATTCGTTACAGGCCAGAACTGCATCACAGCCGGCCTCCAGCGCAATCCTTGCCCTGTCCACCACATGCCCTGCGCTGTGCGCACCGGCCATGCCCAAGTCGTCGCTGACAATCACCCCTGTGTAACCCAGACGACCGCGCAGAATGTCTTGCAGCCACACTTTGGAAAAACCTGCCGGTTTGCTGTCCACGGCGGTGTAGACCACATGCGCCGGCATCACGCTGGCGATGACTGATGCACCCAGATGCCCGTACGGCGCCGCATCGTTGTTCAAGATGTCTTCCAGCGGACGTTCATCCACAGGCTGTTCAAAATGGCTGTCGGCATGTGCCCAGCCATGTCCGGGGAAATGCTTGCCGCATCCCTGCATGCCAGCCATCTGCATGCCATGCATGAGGGCTCCCGCCAGTTGTGTCACCGTATCGGCATCCGCGCCCAGCGCGCGGTCACCAATGACTTCGCTGCGACCATAATCGATGTCCAATACCGGCGTGAAGCTGACGTCCACACCGCAGGCGCGCAGCTCTGCAGCCAGCACATAACCGCAGGCGCGCGCTGTCTTCAGTCCCTGCAGTCTGTCAGCGGAAAACGCCTTAGCCAGTGTGCGCATGGCCGGTATGTGAGTAAAGCCCTCGCGGAAGCGCTGCACGCGACCGCCCTCATGATCTACAAAAATCGGCAGCACGGTGCTGCGCAGGCTGTGGATGTCATCACACAGTTTGCTCAGTTGTGTGGTCGATTCGAAATTACGCGTGAACAGGATGACACCGCCCACGCTGGGGCTGAGCAGTCGCTGTCGGTCATCTGCAGTCAGTGTGGTGGTTTCGATGCCGATGATCAGTGGTCCCAAGCCCATGTGCTTCATGCCAGTGTCCTGTTGTTCTCAAGTGTGCGTATTCTATCAGTGCGGCGTAGTACAGCCGCGTTCAGACATCCGTTTCAGCTCAGATGCTTTGCTGCGGCACAATCACGCCCGCAGCATCAGAGTGCTTCGATGATGACTTGCGCAATCACAAGATCACCCTCGTCTGAAATCGATATCCACGCCTTCAAGCCAGCGCTTGTCATGGCGGCTGCAAGTGATCCGTGACACACGATGACAGGGGCCCCTGCTTCGTTGTTCAAGATGCTCAACCCCTGAAAACCCACTTTCTCGCCAATGCCGGTACCCCATGCTTTGGCAAACGCTTCTTTTGCCGCAAAACGCGATGCCACATAGCGCTGGCCACGCACGCTCTGCGCCCCGCCCCGTTGCTCATATACTTCAAACTCGGAGGGATGCAGCACGCGCAGCGCCAGCCTGTCGCCATGCTGTTTGAGGCTCGCTGCGATGCGTTGCATGTCCAGAAGGTCGATACCGGTGCCGTGTATCACATCCGTCCCCGTGTATCCGTAATCAACCGTGACCCCGCAGGGCGGCCAGACGTGCCTTGATCATGCGGCCCTTCATGTCGCGGATGGCGTTTTCCCAACCGATGAATAGCGCCTCGGCGACCAGCGCATGACCGATGTTCAATTCGGAGATATCGGTCATGGCCGCAATCGCAGCCACGTTATCGAAATTCAATCCATGTCCGGCGTTCACCCGCAGTCCAGCTTTCTTACCGATTTCAACGGCATGCGCTACGCGCCGCAGTTCGGCCTGAATGGCTGAGGGATCTTTCAGTTCGGCATAGCGGCCCGTGTGCAGTTCAATGGCGGGTGCGCCAGCCCGCGCAGCAGCTTCCACCTGCGCTGCATCCGGATCAATGAAAAGCGACACGCGCATGCCCTGTTCGGCCAATCTCACCGTGGCATCGCGTACCCGGTCAAAACTGCCGACGACATCCAGACCGCCTTCGGTGGTGACCTCTTGCCTGCGCTCCGGAACGAGACATACATCCTGCGGGCGAATCTCTTCCACCAGTTTCAGGATGTCCTCCGCCACCGCGCATTCGAAATTCATGCGAACACCGATGACCGGGCGTATGCGCCGCACATCATCGTCCTGCATGTGCCGACGGTCTTCCCGTACGTGCAGCGTAATGGCATCTGCGCCAGCCTGCACCGCCAGCAAGGCAGCGCGAAGCGGATCAGGATCATGGCCACGTCGCGCTTGGCGCACGGTGGCGATGTGATCAATGTTCACGCCCAGTTCGATTGTTTCGCTCATTTTTTCAGTTGCTCCATCCACAGACGGGTCATCAGCGGCTGCCAACCCGTACATTCGCTCAGACGTTCACGGGTCAGTGGCCGCAGTTGCAGCGCCTGTTCATCACTCATGAGTGTATCGCCGTCCGGAAGGCCCCGCAGCAGGCCTGAGTCATGATCTGAGAGCCCGTAGCCCAGTTCAGACAGCACACACAATTCAAATTGCCGCACCGTCGGCGCCACCGGCAGACCGGCAGCCAGTCGGGCCATTGCCAGCGCATACGCATCAAAGAGTTGCGGATGCGGGTCGTCGCGAAGCAGGCCGCGCATCAACAACTCGTTCAGATAGTAGGCAGAAAACAGCGCCTCTCCGTCCGGAGGCAGATGCCCGCCCACCCACTCGGCTGCCGTCAGCGTTTTGACATCCCCTCTTCCGCTGACACTGACCAGCAGAGGCTGAAAACCCAGCAGCACCGTACGCAACGCAGAGTGCGGCCTCCGTGCGCCTTTTGCCAACACACTGATCTTGCCCAACTCGCGCGTCCACAACTCCACCACCAGACTGGTTTCGCGGTAAGCCAGCGAATGCAGCACATAGGCGGGTTGTTGGGATGCTCTGACCATCTGACGTTTCAGTCGTAACCGAGGCTTCTCAAGAGGCCTGCATCATCAGCCCATCCGCTGCGAACTTTCACGAAGGTTTCGAGATAGACCGGGCCGCCGAAGAGGCGCTCCATGTCCTGCCGGGCTTCGGTCGAGATGCGCTTGAGTTTGCTGCCACCCTTGCCGATGATCATGGCCTTGTGATTGTCACGGTCCACCAGAATGGACGCAAAAATCCTGCGCAGTGCTCCTTCGGTCTCAAACTTGTCGATCGTCACGGTGCAGGTATAGGGCAGTTCATCGCCGACCAACCTGAACACTTTCTCGCGTATGCGTTCAGCAGCCAGAAAGCGCTCGGGCCTGTCGGTGAGCATGTCCGGTTCGTAGATAAAATCCTGCTCGGGCAGATAGCCGCTCGCTACATCGAGAAGACGATCCAAATTGGCTCGGGTCTGTGCGCTGACGGGTACGACTTCCGCAAACGGATGCGCGTCCATCACCTTCTGCAAAAACGGAAGTACCTCGCCTTTGTTGTCTAGCCGGTCAAGCTTGTTGACCACGGCCACACAGGGTACGCCAGATGGCAATAATTTGATGACAGCCTGATCTGCTGCAGACAGTTTTCCAGCCTCCAGCACCAACAGGACAAGATCCACATCGCCCGTTGTGGATGTCACCGTCTTGTTCATGCTGCGGTTGAGCGCATTGGAAAATTTTGTCTGAAAACCCGGTGTGTCGACAAAAATATACTGGGTGGGAACATCGCATTCTTCCCGGGTGTAGACACCCATGACCCGATGACGTGTGGTTTGCGGCTTGGCCGATGTGATGGATACATGCTCGCCGATCAGGGCGTTCATGAGCGTTGACTTGCCCACATTGGGTCGGCCGATGACGGCGATCATGCCGCAGCGTTTCATGCGTGTGAACCCTTTTCAAGTGGCTTGGACGGGCGCTTGCCCTCAATTGCGTTCAGTGCGGCCTGTGCGGCCTGTTGTTCAGCCAGACGCCGCGAAGCCCCCTCTCCCCGTGTGCATACCGCCGGATCCGCAATGCGGCATTCCACGATGAAGTCTGGTGTGCTGCTGTTTCCGCCTTCCCGCAGCACGCTGTACTGCGGCAATGCCTTGTGACGTCCCTGCAGCCATTCCTGCAGACGCGTTTTGGCGTCCTTGCCCAGCGCCTCTTCGCTGCTGCGCGCAATCACAGGCGCCAACAGTTTGCGGATGGCTGCCTGCCCTGCTTCAAAACCACCCTCCAGATAGATGGCCCCGAAAAGCGCTTCAACCACGTCAGCAACCAGACTCGGACGTTGAGCACCACCACTGCGTCGCTCGCCCTCGCCCAAGCGGATGAGGTCTGCGAGTTCAAGTTGTTCGCCCAACCGTGCAAGGCAGTCCTGCCGCACCAGATGCGAGCGCATACGTGACAGTTGTCCCTCGTCGGCCTGCGGATAATGCTCGAACAGCATGTGCGCGGCTACCAGATTCAACAATCCATCGCCGAGAAATTCGAGACGTTCATTGTGCTGGCTGGCAAAGCTGCGATGGGTCAGCGCCTTGTGCAACAGGGCCGTTTCCGTAAAAACATACCCCAAGTGCTGCTGGAGAGTGGCAAGTCGCGAACCGTCGGCCATGTGGGAATGGTCTTTCCGCTGCCACGTCAGTGCAGAAAGCCGATACGGCCAGGCTGCGAGAAATTCATCCAGATGAAAAACGCGCGACCCACGATATAGCTGTCGGGCACAAAACCCCACACACGGCTGTCGCTGGAGTTGTCGCGGTTATCGCCCATCATGAAATAGTGTCCCACCGGTACCGTACACCGCACACCCGCGGATGAATACTCGCACTGGTCGCGGTAGGGAAACGGCATGGCACCCAGTACGTAGGGCGAGCGATGTTCCTCCACAACCGTACGGAAGGTCATGTTGTCCAGCGTGTGTGAATACTGCTTGTTGTAGACCACACGCTCGGCATCGAAATAGTCCGGCATGGCGGTGGTGGGTACGGGCTGCCCGTTGATGCTCAGCACCTTGTCACGGTATTCCACCACGTCCCCGGGCAAGCCGATCACCCGTTTGATGTAGTCCACGCTGGGGTCTACCGGGTATTTGAACACCATCACGTCGCCGCGCTGCGGGCTGCCCACCTCAATCACCTTGCGATTGAGGACCGGCAACCGGATACCGTAGTTGTACTTGTTGACCAGAATGAGGTCGCCAGCAACCAGCGTGGGAACCATCGAGGCCGATGGAATCTTGAAAGGCTCAACCAGGAATGAGCGCAACACGAACACCATGCAGATGACCGGAAACAGGTTACCCGTGTATTCAAGCCAGATGGGCAGGCGCATAAGCTCTTCCTGCAGGCGGCGTCTGGCTTCGTCATGCGCGGCCTGACCACTGGCTGCAACCAGGGAGGCTGAGCGGGAATCAAACTCTGCCAGCGACTGCATTGCCTTTTGCAGGCGCTGCTTGCGCAGCACCATCAGGTCCAGCGCATAAAAGAAACCGGTGAATGCCGTCAGAAAAAACAGGATGAGCGCAAAGTCCATGTTTACTTGTCTTCCACCTGCAAAATGGCAAGGAAAGCTTCTTGTGGGATCTCGACACTGCCAACCTGCTTCATGCGCTTTTTACCGGCCTTCTGTTTCTCCAGCAGTTTTTTCTTGCGGGAAATGTCGCCGCCAGAGCACTTGGCCAGCACGTTCTTACGCAGGGCTTTGACGTTCTCGCGGGCGATGATGTTTGACCCGATGGCGGCCTGAATGGCGACATCGAACATCTGACGCGGAATGATTTCACGCATCTTGGCAGCCACTTCGCGGCCGCGATACTGCGAGTTGCCACGGTGCACGATGATGGACAGTGCATCCACCTTTTCGCTGTTGATCAGCATGTCGACCTTGACCACGTCAGCGCTGCGGTACTCCTTGAACTCGTAGTCCATGGATGCATACCCGCGACTGACGGATTTGAGCTTGTCGAAAAAGTCGAGCACGATTTCCGCCATCGGCATTTCGTAGGTGAGCAGCACCTGACGGCCGTGGTAGGTCATGTTGATCTGAACGCCACGCTTTTGGGTGCACAGCGTGATGACAGACCCGACATATTCTTGGGGCATGAACAGGTTGACGGTCACGATGGGTTCACGGATCTCGTCAATCTTGCTCGGGTCTGGCATGCGTGAGGGGTTATCCACTTGAACCACGGTACCGTCGCGTTGCACGACCTCATACACGACGGTCGGTGCCGTGGTGATGAGATCCATGTCGAATTCTCGTTCAAGTCGTTCCTGCACGATTTCCATGTGCAACAGACCGAGAAAACCGCAACGGAAACC
>SXGQ01052005.1_pt1 | contig 31441 bp, 28 predicted proteins | sample 3178371 | NCBI WGS metagenome assembly SXGQ01 (sample SAMN11356859, study PRJNA531348) | freshwater metagenome | isolation source: freshwater sample F1-20 | place: China: Fuxian Lake, Yuxi | collected 2017-12-25
ATCGTCACCCATGATCTGATGCATGGCGATCTCGCCTCCGCCCACCACACCGTCCCCCCGCGTGCGCGAGCGCGCGCGCATCGAGCGCTTCGTCCACAGCGGCGAGGGCGGCTTCCGCATCGCCGAGCTGCGCCTCGCCGACGGGCGTGAGGCGACCGCGCTCGGGCGCATGGGCGAACTCCAGGTCCGCGAGATCGCCCTGCTCGAGGGGACGTGGATCAAGCACGACCGGTACGGCGAGCAGCTGCGCGTCGACCGTGCCGCGCCGGATGACCTGCGCGACCCCGAGGCCGTCCAGGCGTACCTCGCGCTGACGCCGCACGTCACGCATCGCAAGCTCCACGCGCTCCTCGACGCGGCGGGTGACGGGGACCCGCTGGCGTACGTCGACGCTGATCCGCTCGCTGCGTTCACCGCGGCCGGGATGAGCGAACGGCATGCCGCGGCGGCGGCGACGGACTGGCAGCGCCGCCTCGCGCTGCGGCGCCTGCGCGCGTGGCTGCAGCCGCGCGGCCTGGGCCGGCTCGTCCCGGGCATCTGCACCCGGGGCGGCACCCGCGGGGCGGAGAAGGCGCTCGCCGATCCGTACCTGCTGGCCGAGCGGTATGAGGTGCCGCTGCAGGTCGTCGACGAGCTGGTCGCCGCGCCCGACCCGGCGCGCCGCAGTGAGGCCGCGGTCATCTGCGTCCTGCGGGATGCCGCGCGCGGCGGGCACACGGGCATGCCGCCCGGCGAGCTCGCGCTGCGGGTGGCCGAGCTCGGCGCCGACGGCGGCGAGGAGACGCTGTCGGCGCTGCGCAAGCGGGGCGCGATCCGCGTCGGCGACGCCCTGGTACAGCCGCAGCTGCTGGCCACGCAGGAGGACGAGATCGCCGAGGCGTTTCGCACCCTGGCCGACGAGGAGATCGCCGATCCGGTCTCCGACGAGGAGCTGGCCGACTACCTCACCGACGAGCAGCGGGCTGCGGTCCACGGCGCGTTCGCACGCCGGCTGACGGTCATCGTCGGCGGACCGGGGACGGGCAAGAGCACGCTGATCGGCGAGATCGTCGCGCTGGCCGAGCGCCACGAACTGCGCGTCGGGTTGTGCGCCCCTACGGGCAAGGCCGCGAGGCGGCTGAGCCAGACGACGGACCGCGAGGCGCAGACGATCCACGCACTCGCGAAGGTCGCGCCGCCCGAGGACAGCGACCCCTGGGACATCACGGCACGCACGGACCCCCGCCTGCGCGGTGCCGGCCCGGACGAGGAGTTCGACGTCCTGGTCTGCGACGAGGCCTCGATGCTGACCTGCGAGCTGACCGCGATGCTGCTGGCCTGCTTGAGCGACGACACGCACCTCGTGCTCGTCGGCGACGCCGACCAGCTGCCGCCCGTCGGGCCAGGTGACGTGCTGGAGGCGATCGTCGACCACGAGGGCGAGGGAATCAAGGGCTCTGCCCGCAGATTTCCCGTGTTCGAGCTGACGGAGATCAAGCGCCAGGCGGGTGACAGCGTCATCCCGGTCGTCGCCCGGCGCGTGCTGGTCGGCGAGCGCCCGCAGGTCGACCTGCCCGAGGGCGCCCCACGCGACTTCTGGCTGTCGATCCAGCCCAACGCCGCCGCCGTCCACGAGCGCGCGATCGCGCTCGCGTCGGGCGGGATGGCGCAGCACCTGGGCGTCGATCCGGTGTGGGGCGTGCAGGTCCTCGCGCCGACGAATCACGAGCTCGACGTCCTCAACGGCCGGCTGCAGCGGCTGCTCAATCCCGACGGGCGGCCGGTCCCGGACACGAACCTGCGCGTCGGCGACAAGCTGCTGCAGACGCTGAACGCCCGCGAGCAGGGCCTGGTCAACGGCGACCTGCTGCGCCTCGACGGGCTCGAACGCGGGGGCGCGCGCCTGCGGCTGACCTTCGAGGACGGCACCCGCAACGCGATCAGTGCCAAGCTCGCGCACCGCCTGCGCCCGGCGTACGCGATGACCGCGCACCGGGCGCAGGGCTCCGAGTTCCCCGGCGTGATCGTCGTGCTCACGGCCGCGGCTGCGCGACCGCTGAACCGCAACTGGCTCTATACGGCGATCACGCGGGCGCAGCGCGCGTGCGTGGTCGTGGCCGAGGAGCGGGCGCTGGACCTCGCGCTCACGCGCGGGATCCGGGGCACCCGCTGGTCCGGCCTCGGTGCGCGACTCGACGCGCCTACTTGACCTTGAACTTCACGACCGGCCCCTCCTGCTTGCAGTCGGAGGTGTCGCCGCCCTCGCAGGCGATGCGGTGCGCCTGCCAGTGGTACGTGCCGGGCGTGTTGAGCCAGAACTCCGGGAAGTCGAAGAACTTCGGCGTGTAGACGAACTGCGAGCCCGACTTCTTGGCCTGGCCGATGCTCGCCGTCGTGCAGATCACGCCGTCGCTGTCCTTCTTCGCGCTCTTGCAGACGTGGACCCAGACCTGGCCCGTGCCCTTGACGCGCATCTTGAACTTCGGACTCTTCCCGGCCGGCACGCTCTTGCCGGCCTTGGGTGCAACCGGGGTGATGCCGTTCTTGGTCGCGGCCCCCGCGGTGGGCGCGAGGGACAGGCCCAGTGCGGCGGTGAGGGCGACGGCGGTGGCGGTGCGGAACATGGTGATCCTCCGGATCGGTTGGTGAGACTGCGGCGCAGCAGTCAACCACCCAGGACGCCCGGCTGCGAGTCCATATTCCGTACCGGTCGTCGCCGCCACCTACCCTCACGTCATGGCCGATCTCGAACGTCGTGGCAACCGCACACCCCGAGCCGCCCGCGAGCAGCGCGCGTACCGGCTGATCGTCGGCAGCGGGGTGGCGGGGGTCGTGGCGGTCGTGGGGATCGTCCTCGCCGCGCTGGGCATCATCAGCGGGACCATCCCGGTCCTCGCGATCATCGTCCTCATCGCCTGCGTCGTCATGTTCCGCCGCACCGTCTCCTGAGCGGTATGGCGGTCCAGCGCCTGAGCGCGTTCACCGACGGCCGTCGTGGCGGCAATCCCGCCGGCGTGCTCATCGGCGACGCGCACCCCGCGGCCGCCGAGATGCAGCAGATCGCCGCCGACGTCGGGTACTCCGAGACCGCGTTCGTCGCATCGACGGGAGACCGGGCCGCCGACGTCCGCTACTTCAGCCCGGAGGCCGAGGTCCCCTTCTGCGGCCACGCGACGATCGCCGCCGCCGTGGCGCTCGCCGAGCGCGACGGCCCCGGCCCGTTCGTCTTCGCCACCCCGGCGGGAGACGTCGGGATCGAGACGGCGGCCGGCGAGGACGGCGCGATCACCGCGACGCTGACGTCCGTGCCTCCGCAGGTCCGCCCACTGCCCGACGGCGTGCTCGCGGACGTCCTCGCGCTGCTGGGATGGCGCGAGGAGGACCTCGACCCGGCGCTGCCGCCTGCCTTCGCCTACGCGGGCGCGTGGCACCTGGTGCTCGCCGTGCGCGACGCCGACACGCTCGCCGGGCTCGACTACGACTTCGACGGGACCCGGGCGCTCATGGCCGCGCACGATCTGACGACGCTCCAGCTCGTGCACCGTCGTGACGCCCACACGTTCCGCGCCCGCAACCCGTTCCCGCCCGGCGGCGTGGTCGAAGACCCGGCGACGGGCGCCGCCGCCGCGGCGTTCGGCGGGTACCTCCGCGAGCGCGGGGTGCTCACGCCGCCGGCGTCGTTCGTCATCGAACAGGGCGTCGAGATGGGCCGCCCGAGCCGCCTGCTGGTCGAGCTCGTGCCCGACCAGCCGGGCGTCCGCGTCACGGGCACCGCCTCGGCGATCGAGGACTAGGCGGCCGCCGCCTCGGCGGTGACGATCTGCGGACGCAGCGGCGTGAGCTTCGCCCCGATCGCGGCGATGGTGTCCGCCGGGACCTCGAGCTGCTGCAGCGTGGCGACGAGCAGCTCGACGACGCGGTCGAACACCGCGTCGCTGATGTGCAGCCCCGCGTGGGCGGCGGCCATGTCGCGGCCCGCGTACACGTCCGGACCGCCGAGCGCCGTCGCGAGGAACGCGCGCATGTGCGCCTGCTGGCGGGCCATGTCCCGCCCCTCGAAGTACGGCGCGAGGAGGTCGTCGGCGAGGACGAGGTCGTAGAAGATGTCGACCGCGGCGGTGACCGCGTCGCGGCCGCCGATGTCGTCGTAGATGCTCATGTCGGAGGGCTCCAGGTCGGGTGAGTGGACGCTGGGGCCAGCCTGTCAGCGCCTCCGCGCCCCGACCATGCAGCCGCCCCGCGACCGCGTGCGGGTGAACCCGAGGGTCAGCCTCCGGTGCCCCGCAGGCCGTCGCAGTTGCCCGCCGGGTTGTCCGGCGTCTTCCCCGCGATGATGTCGGCGTCGTCGACGATCGCGACGTCGCCCCCGCCGGCGCCGCAGTCGATGGTGTCGACCTGCCCGTCGCGCGCCTCGATGCGGTCCTTGCCCGCGCGGCCGCGCAGCACGTCCTGACCCGGGCCGCCGACGATCCGGTCGTTGCCGCTCCCGCCGTCGACCGTGTCGTCGTCGGGCCCGCCGTCGAGACGGTCGTTGCCGTCGCTGCCGAAGATGCGGTCCTTCCCCGGGCCGCCGAGCACCCGGTCGTTGCCGGCTTCACCGGTGGCGATGTCGTCGCCGGTGCCGCCCTCGAGACGGTCGTTGCCCGACCCGCCGAAGAGACTGTCGGCTCCCGTGTCGCCGATCACCCGGTCGCTGCCCCGGTCTCCGAATAGCTGATCGTCGCCGCCGAGCCCCAGGAGCCGGTCGTTGCCCGCCTTCGCCTCGATGGCATCCGCGGACGCCGTGCCGGTCAACCTCTCGCTGCGGTCCGTCCCCGTGATCGACTTCGCGAACGCGACGGTGGCGCAGAGGGACAGCAGGGCCGCGGCGAGCGCGAGGGGGATGGCGAGGCGGGGCATGGCAGGGCTCCCGGGCGGGTGGTGGGTGGTCTACGCCGCCGGCGGCGGGTTGTCAACCTCAACGAGCGGCCCTGCGGGGACTTACGGAGCGATCGTCCGTGCCAGCGCACGCCCGGCGCGCCGGCCGGCGACGAGCGCACCGTCCATGGTGGCCGGGCGGTCGACGCTCGTGTGCTCCCCGGCGAGGATGAGCGGGCCGACGCGCGCACCGAGGGCCGCGCGGTCCTCGGAGGATGCGCCGGGGCGCAGGAACGAGTACGAGCCGCGCGCCCAGGGGTCGGCGCCCCACCGGGTGGCCACGACCGACACCGGGCGGCCGGCCGACCCGCCGAACCCGGCAGCGAGTCTGCCCGTGACGGCGGAGACCATGGCGGCGTCACCGGCCCGCTCCAGCGACCGCGCGTACGCGGCGCCGACGAAGCCGGCGAGGACCGGCGCGCCGGTCACGGGCTGGAGGTTGACCGCGCTCATCGTCCGGCCGACCGGCGCGCCCACCGTCCCCAACTGGACGGCGTCGTCGGGCCACCACGGGGACGGGTACCGCAGCAGCACCTTGTCGAGCAGCCCCACGCCCAGGCGTGCGATCGCCCGGCGCGCCGACCGCGGCAACGGAGGATCGAACCGCACCGTCCCGGCCTGCAGCACCCCGAGCGGGAACGTCGCGACGCAGCCGTCGGCACGCAGCCGTTCCCCGGCGGCGGTCACCACGGTGACCTGCGTCGCCGATCGCTCGACCCGCCGGACGGGCGTGTCCAGGCGGACGTCCACGCCGGCTGCGAGTGCGCGGATGAGGGCGCCGGCGCCTTCGCGCAGCAGCACGTCCGCGCCCCCGTCGTAGGTCTCGCCCTCGTCGTAGCCGTCCAGCGACAGCTCGCGCACGTCTGCGGCCAGGTCCAGCGGGATTGCGGTGCCGAGCCCCCAGTCGGTCGCCTCGCGTGCGACGCCGCGCACCCCCGTGCGCGCGCGGGCGCTGGTCAGCACCGGGGCCAGCCGGTCCTCGGGTCCGGCGTCCTCGGCAGCAGCCGCGAGCGCGTCCTCGATCACCGCGAAGGCCTCGTCCGCCGCACCCAGTTCGTCGCCCGTCACCGCCCGGCCGTCGGCCCGTCGCAGCGCGACCCGGTCGTAGTCGGTCGGTACCGTCGCCAGCTGCTCCTCCCGCGCGATCGTCGTCAGCGGGTTGCCGTCGGGGTCGTGGATCCAGGCGGCGCCGAGATCGACGGGGACGCCGAGCTCGGTCCCTGTGTGCACCCGGCCGCCGAGGCGCGGACGCGCCTCGAGCACCGTGACCGCGATGCCGGCCCGGCGCAGCTCCGCGGCCGCCCCGAGACCCGCCATCCCGGCGCCGATGACGATGACCCTGCGGCTCGGCCCGCCCGAGGCGGGCCGAGCGCCGCACCCCGCCGCAAGCGCCGCGCCACCGACGGCCGCGCTCGCCAGGAGCCGCCTGCGCGTCAGCCGCTCGGCGGGCACCGCCGCTACAACGTCGTCGCGACGAGGACGATCGCCAGCGAGTCGAGCAGGATCAGCCCCTGGAGCGCGTGGTTCGCGCCCTTCGCCGCGAACACGTGGACGGCCGTCAGGCCGATCGCCACGCCGACGAGCCCGAGCTTGACGCTCATGGCCGTGTCGTCCCACAGTGCGTAGTGCGACGCCATCGCGATGCCGGTCGCAAGCAGGATCGCCAGCGCGCCCAGCGAGGCCCAGCCGAACCGCCGCGCGATCGGCACCATCCAGTCGTGCGCCGGTCCCTCACGTCCGCCCTGCGCCCGGAAGACCGGCACCACCGCCAGCGCGATGAACAGCTGCCCGCCCACGAACAGCGCCATCGCGAGCAGGTGCAGCCAGAGGAGGACGTCCCAGCCGTCGAGGCTCATGACGTCAGATCATCTCAGCGGCGGCGGGCGGCGCGAGCAGGTCCCCGCGAGCGGCGCCGTGCACGGTCCCCGCCGCCGCGGCGGCGAACGCCACGACCAGCGCCGCGAACAGCGCCACCGCGACGCCCTCGAAGAGCACGGCGCCGGTCGAGTGCGCCAGCAACGAGGTCGCCATGGTCAGCGTGCCGAGCGGATAGACGAACCCCCACCAGCCCAGCGAGAACGGCAGGTGGCGGCGCGCGGCGTCGGCGGTCAGCGTCGTCGCGATCGCGAGCCAGAGCAACGCGAAGCCCCAGAGCGGCAGGCCGAGCGCGAGCGCCCCGGTCTTCAGCCCGACGCCGTAGGGGCCCGGGAGCACGTCGGCGCCCGCGGTGCCCAGCAGCGCCGCAGCGGTCACCGTCTGGCCGAGCGGACCGAGCACGAGCCAGACGGTCGGCACCGTGTGGTCGTCGCCGACCCCGTGGAACGCCAGCCGGGCCCACAGCATGCCGATGCCGACGACCGTCGCCAGGAGCGTCGCGCCCAGCATCGCCCAGCCGGCGACGACCAGCGTGAGCTGCCACTGGCCCGGCGGCAGGTGCGGGACGAGCAGCGCCGCACCCCCGGCGGCGACGAGCGGCGGCACGGTCGGCAGTACCCAGGTCGCCAGCCACGTGTCCGTGGTCAGGCGGTGGCGGGTGAACTTCGCGGCCGGGACCACCACGGCCACGGCGAACCCCGCGGACGCGCCGAGGGCCCACAGCGAGGCGGCGAGCACGAGCGCCGGGCGGTGCCCGATGATCGCGCCCCCCGACAGGGCGGTGCTCGAGGCGACGGTCAGGATCGCGATCGGCGGGGCGGCGAGGAACGGCGCGACCTCGGGGTCGAGGGCGTCGGCGCGCAGGGAGCGGTGACCGCGGTGCCAGCTCACGACGGCCGCCGCGCCGAGGGTCGCGAGGAGCAGGAGGGACACCGCCCAGAGCGCGCTCGCCACGGGGTCGAGCACCGCACCGCCGACCGGCAGGAACGCGGCGGCCACCGCCACGGCGGCGGTGCCCATGACGCAGGTGAACCAGGCGGGTCCGAGGTGACGCAGCACGACACTCAGCGTGGCGGTGCGGCGGCATTCCATCCAGTCCGATCCGGCCCCAGGTGATTCCGAACTGGAATACAGTGACGGTGTGCCGTCCGCCGCCGACCCTCTCCCCGGCCCCGGGCTCGCCGCGTTCGTCGCCGCGGTCGAGACCGGCACGGTGCATGGTGCGGCCGAGGCGCTCGAGCTCACGCAGTCCGCGGCGACGAAGCGCATCCAGACCTTGGAACGACGCGTCGGCGTCACGCTGTTCGACCGCAACCCGAGCGGCTTGCGGCTCACCGAAGCGGGCCGCGCCCTCTACCCCGAGGCCCGGCAGGCGCTCGTCGCGCTGCGCCACGCCGAGGAGGCCCTGGCGAGCCACCGCGCAGGTGCCGGGCGCGAGCTGCGGATCGCCGCGAGCCAGACGATCGGCGAGGTGCTCCTGCCCGGCTGGCTCATGCGCTTCCGCCCGACCGACGAGACGATCCGGCCGCTCGTCGACGTCGTCAACTCCCCCGCCGTCCTCGACGCGCTGCGCGACCACCGCGCGGAGATCGGGTTCGTCGAGGGCCTCGACCCGCTCGACGGGTTCGAGCACCACACGCTGCACCACGACGAGATCCGGGCCGTGGTCACGCCCGACCACCCGTGGACACGACGGCGCACCGTCCGCCCGGCGGCACTGCTCGACTACGGCTACATCGCACGCGAGCGCGGCTCGGGCGTCCGGGCCGTGACGGCTGCCGCGCTGGACCGGGTCGGCGTCCGCCTGACCCCGCAGCTCGAGATGGCCAGCTCGCTCGGCGCCAAGCACGCGCTGGACCGCACGACGTTCGCGCTGCTGTCCACGCTGGTCGTCGCCGAGGAGCTCGAGGCGGGGACGCTGCGGGCGCTGCCGGTCGACGGCGTGGACCTCACCCGGGAGCTGCGTGCCGTGCGACTGCGGCGCGGGGCGCGCAGTCCGGCGGCGAAAGCGTTCTGGCGCTGGCTGTCCGAGGAGATCGAACCGGCGTAGTCCTGGGTCAGCGCCGCTCGAGCGTGAACGGCGCGGCCAGCGCGCGCAGCCGGGGCGAGAACGTGAACGTCAGCCCGAGCAGGATGCCGGCATCGGCAACCCGGAACTCGTCGCGCACCCACCGCCACGGCACGGGCGCGTCGGCCGCGTACGAGACGACGAGCGCGGGCCGCCCGTCCAGCCAGGACGCCTGGACCGTCGCCGTCATCGGCAGCGTCTCCTCGGCGCCTCCACGTACGAGATTGACCCCGTGCAGCTCGCCCTCGCCGGGGGCGAACCGCTTGCCGTACCACTGCGGCATCCCGCCGAGCGCGATCGCCCGGGGCGCGACGGCGCGCAGCGGCGCCGGGCCGACGAAGACCGCTTCATGGGTGCCCGCCAGCGCGTCGAGGTCATCGCCCGGAAGGTCCCGGAACCGCTGCACCAGGGCCCTCATCCGACGACCTTCGGCGCGCCGAACGTCATCCGCCCGCGCCGCAGGACGATGCCGACGTGCTCGCCCGGCACGAGCCACGACGGCAGCGACGGCCCGGACGAATCCACGTGCACGGTCGCCATCGTCGCCAGCCCGCGCGCCCGTGCCGCGATCCGCAGCACGCGCCCGTCGGGCGTGGCCTGCCGGTTCCAGGCCGGCGCCCACGTCGGCAGCGGCGGGCCGACGGGCCGCGCCCGGGCGCTGACGCTCCACGCGCCCGCAGGGCTGTCGCCGTGCGCGCGCACCGCGTCGTCGCCGTCCCAGGCGAAGGTGCCGAGGCTCTTGGGCAGCGACCAGTTCTCCCGCCCACCGCGGATCGACGCAAGCGAGTCGACGACCATGAACGGCACCGTCCCCATCGGCAGCCCGCGCCGGACGAGCACGACCGGCGAGCCGAACACCTCGTTGTAGGGCCCGACCGGGGTCTCGTGGTAGCGGACGAATCCGCCGAGGGTCAGCGGTAGATGCCGTCCGCCCCGCAGCGCGGGCGCGACGAGGTCGAGCGCCTCGTCGGTCGCCTGGTGGATCCACAGGATCGCGTCGAGGCGCAGCGCCCACGGGGCGGGCGGGCTGGTGGGCGGCAGCGCGGAGCGGAGCTCTGGCGCCAGCGCCGCCTCGGGCACCCCGTGGATGTCTGCGAGATCGGTGACCGCCCGGCTCATGCGGCGACCGTCTCCGCCGCCCGCGCCGCGTGGCGCGCGGCGAACCGCTCGGCCATCGCCGTGATCGTCAGGCTCGGGTTCACCCCGACGTTCGCCGGGATCGCCGACGCGTCGACGACGTACAGCCCCGGGTGGCCGAAGACCTCGTGGTCGGTGTCGATGACGCCCTCGCCCGCATGCGCGCCCATGACCGCCCCGCCCAGGATGTGCGCGGTGAACGACTTCCCCCCGACGCTCTCGATGAGCAGGTTCAGCGGGGTCCCGCCGATGGACTCGGCGAACGCGCGGGCGGTCGCGTTGGCCTGCGGGAGGTAGGACGGTGCCGCATCGCCCGCGCCGAGCTGCGAGCGCAGCACGCGCTTCCACGGCCGCACCGGGGACCGGTCGTAGGCGAGGCGCAGCTCGTTGTCGGCGTGCTGCATGACGCTGATCGGGCTGATGCGCCGCTCGAAGTTGCGGGCGAAGACGACCCGCGCGTGGCGGCCCGGGTGGCGGACCAGCTCGCGTAGCGTGCGCCGGGCGCGGCGGCGCGGGTCGGGGTCGTCGACCATCGGGCCGAGCTGGAAGCGCAGGTGCCAGCCGCCGACGAAGCGGTTCTGCGTCACGTGCGTGTGGTCGTCGGGATAGAACTCGCTGGAGATCGACGGGCCGCGCGTGAGGTCGGTCGCCGGGTCGTCGGCGAGCACCGCGGTGATCGCCTCGGAGTTCGTGCGGACCCGGTCGCCCAGTCGCGCGCTGACGTGCGGCAGCGTCCCGTGCTCGTCCCGGCACCGGTAGAGCAGCTCCAGCGTGCCGAGCACGCCGCCCGCGAGCACGACCTCCCGCGCGCGCAGCGCGCGGCGCCCCGCGATCTCCAGCGCGTACCCGCCGCCGTCCAGCGGCCGGATGCCGGTCACCTCGTGCTCGGCTCGCACGTCCGCGCCCCGCCGCTCGGCCAGCCACAGGTAGTTGCGGTCGAGCGTGTTCTTGCTGCCGTACGGGCAGCCGACGAGGCAGCCGCCGCACAGGCGGCAGCCGGTCCGCTCGGGACCCTCGCCGTCGAAGAACGGGTCGGGGACGGTGCGCCCCTCCTCGCCGAACCAGATCGCCATCGGCGTCGGGCCGAACGTGCGCTCGCGCCCGGCGGCCTTCGCCGCCGCGTGCAGGTGGTCGTCCATCGCGCCCGCGAACGGCGCAGGCGTGCGGCCGAGCATCCGGGCGGCCGTCGCGTAGTGCTCGCGCAGCTCGCCGCGCCAGTCGTCGTGGAGATGAGCCCAGGCCGGATCGGCGAAGAACGGCTTGTCGGGCTCGAGCAGCACGCCCGCCCACACGATGCTGCCGCCGCCGACGCCGGTCGCCCCGATGATCCCCACGTGGCGGAAGACCCGCTGCCAGAAGAACCCGCGTGTCAGGCCGAGCGCCGGCTCCCAGAGGTACCGGCGCGGATCGCGGCGCGCGGCGAGGTAGTCGTCGCCGGTGTGGCGCCGGCCGCGCTCGAGCACGACCACCTTGCGGCCCTGCTCGGAGAGCCGCAGCGCGCTGACCGCCCCGCCGAAGCCGCTGCCGACGATCGCGACGTCACAGTCCATGCCTGGAGAATAGTTGGCTGGCCAGCCAGGCTGTCTGCCGCCCCGGGCAGCGGACGTAGGGGTCCCCCAGCGCTAATCCTGGGGTGAGGATTCGGGGAGGTCCGCGATGGCGGGGCGCCGGGCGCGCGCGAGGGTGATGGTCACCACCACCCACAAGGAGCCTCCGTGTCCACCATCCTCGCCTACACCTCCCCGGCCGCCGGCCACACCTTCCCCCTCATGCCGGGACTGCTCGAGCTGCGCGAGCGCGGCCACGACGTCACGGTCCGCACCGCGCCCGAGCTCGTCGGCGTCGTGGAGGACGCAGGCCTGCGGGCCGATGCCGTCGCCCCGGAGATCGTGGCGATCGAGCCGTCCGACCACGAGGCGAAGGGTGCCCGCGAGCGGCTGACCCGCGGCGTGTCCGACCTCGTCCGGCGCGGCCGCCACGAGATCGGTGATCTGCAACAGGCCATCGAGGAGGAGGACCCAGACCTCCTGCTCATCGACCTCAACGCCTATGGAGCGGCGATCGCGGCGGAGGCATCGGGCGTGCCATGGGCGTTCACGGTGCCGACGCTGCTGCCGCTGCCCGGCAACGGCATCCCGCCGTACGGGCTCGGGCTCAAGCCGATGGGAGGACCGCTCGGGCGGCTGCGCGACCGCATCCTGACCCGCTCGGTCACGGGCATGTTCGACCGGGCGATGCTGCCCGAGCTCAACGCGATGCGCGCGGGCCTGGGCCTCCCGGCGCTGGGCGGTGTCCTGGAGCACCTGCACCGGGCGGACGCCGCGCTCGTCCTGACCGGCGCGCCGCTGGAGTACCCGCGCATCGACCTGCCGGCCGGTGTGCACTTCGTCGGCGCGCAGCTGTGGGATCCGCCGCAGGAGACGCCGGACTGGCTGCTCGAACCGGGCGACCCGTGGGTGCTGGTGACGTGCTCGACCGACTACCAGGGCGACGAGCGCCTGGCGGCCGCGGCCATCGAGGCCCTGCATGACGAGCCGGTGCGCGTCGTCGTCACCCTGGCCGACGCCGCGCGCGGGGCGGCCGACCTCCCGACCGCACCGAACGCGCGCGTGGAGCGGTTCGTCCCCCACGGCCCGATCCTGGAGCGCGCCGCGGTGGTCATCACGCACGGCGGCATGGGGATCGTGCAGAAGACGATCGCGGCGGGTGTTCCTCTCGTCACCGTGCCGTTCGGCCGCGACCAGCCGGAGGTCGCGCGCCGTGTCAGTGAGGCGGGTGCGGGCGTCACGCTCCCGCCCCGGCGCATGACTGCGGGCACGCTGAACGACGCGTACCGGGCGGCGCGGGCCCAGCAGGGCGTGGCCGCTGCATCGGCGCGGTTGCGGGCCGGGGCCGGCGGGGCGAACCTCGCCGACGCCGCCGAGCGCCTGGTGTGGGACCGCCGCGAGGCGATCGCGGCCTAGACCTTCGCCTTGGCCTTCCGGCCACAGGCGGTGATCGGCGCCTGCTCGCGGATCTCGGCGAGCAGGCGCGCGGTGAAGGTCGACGCGTCCTCGCCGGGCTGCATCCCGCCGCCGGCGGGGCGGAAGAAGCGCACCTCGATCGACGGGCGCGTCGGGAACCGCGGGATGTCCGTGGTGCCGAGGATCGCGACGCTCGCGATCTCCGCCTCGGGCACGAGCTCGGCCAGGCGCCCGAAGCCGCTGCGGGCGCGCAGCGGCTCGCCCTTCGAGCGGGTCCCCTCGGGGAAGATGCCGATGCAGGCGCCGCCGCGGAGCTCCTCGACCGCGCGGTCGAACGCGTGCGCGTCCCCGGCGCCCCGGTTCAGCGGGATCTGTCCCATGCCGTTGAGGACCCAGTTCAGGCCGTGGAGCTTCCACAGCTCGGCCTTCGCGAGCGCGCGGACCTGCCGGCGGCCGAGCGCCGCGACGCCGACGGCGACCGGGTCCCAGTAGCTGTCGTGGTTGCCGGCCAGCAGCAGCGGCCCGGAGGGCGGCAGCGTCTCGAGTCCGGTGACGCGCAGGCGCCCCCACTGGCGGACGATCGGCGTGCACACGGACATCGCGACCCGGTACGTACGGGTCATCGGCTCTCGGGGGGACATGGGCGGATGCTCGCACGGAGTTCGTCCGCCGCGCCGCCTCGTCCGTACCGTTGAGACATGGGCGCTCCCTCGACCTTCACCCCGATCCCCTTCCGCGCCGCCGCGCCCGGCGAGGGCTACTTCGAGGACGACGCCCTGATCCGCGTCGTCAACCGCGAGCTGATCGTCGCGTTCTCGGGCGCGCGGGCCCTGCTGCTCCAGGCCGCGCACCCCGTGATGTTCGAGGGCTTCTACGACCGCACGACCGGCCTGGAGGACCCGCACGGCCGGCTGGCCCGCACGGCCACGGTGATGAACACCATCTACTTCGGCCGGCGTGAGGACGCGGACGTCCAGACCGAGCGGGTGCGCCGCGTGCACTCGCGCATCCGCGGGGAACTGCCCGAGGACGCCGGCCACTTCCCCGCGGGCACGCCCTACGCGGCCGACGATCCGCAGTACCTGCTGTGGACGCTGGCGCCGCTCTTCGAGTCCGCCGACCTGATCTACCGGCTCTACGTCGGCGCCCTGGACCGCGACGCGCGCAACGCGCTGTGGCAGGACTACCGGGTCGTGGGGCGCCTGTTCGGCCTGGCCGACGACGAGATGCCGCGCACGATCGAGGACTTCGACGCCTACTACGCGAGCGTGTTCGCCAGCGGCGACCTGTGGGTGACGCCGCGCGCGGCGGAGCTCGGCAAGGCCGTGGTGTTCAACCCGCCCGCGCCGATCTACATGCGCTGGCTGGTGGAGGCCGTGAACTTCGTGGTGATCGGCTCGCTGCCGGCGAACATCCGCCGCGGGTACGGCCTGTCCTGGGACCCGGCGCGCGAGGTCATGCGGCGCGGCGGAGCGGAGTACGTCAAGCGCGTGCTGCTCCCGCTGCTGCCGACCGTGATCCGCAACACGCCGGTCGCCGGCGGGCGGCTGCTGCCCGGTCCGCCGCGGGCCGAGGACGACGGGCCGCCGTTGCGCGCAGCTGCGTAGCGCACGTACGCTGGACGGCATGGGGCCGGAGACGCGGTACGTCCGCAGCGGCGATGTTCACATCGCCTACCAGACCGTCGGCGACGGCCCGCTCGATCTCCTGTTCGTGCCGTCCTGGCTCTCCCATGTCGAGCTGCTGTGGGAGGAGCCGCGGATCGCGGCCATGCTCGACCGCCTGGCGGCGTTCTCCCGGCTGATCCTCTTCGACCGGCGCGGCTCGGGCCTGTCCGACGGCCGGGGCGGGGCAGCGTCGATCGACGAGCAGGTCGAGGACGTCCACGCCGTGCTCGACGCCGTCGGCGCCGCACAGCCTGCGCTGTTCGCCATGACCGAGGGCGCCGCGATGGCCGCGATGTTCGCCGCGACCCATCCCGCGATGGTCCGGGCGCTCGTGCTCTACGCCCCGATGGTGTGCGCGGTCCGCAGCGACGACGGGTACGAATGGCAGGACACGCCGGCGGTCCGCGACGCGCGGGCGCGGGAGATGCTCGCGCAGTGGGGCAAGGGCGCGCTGGCCGATCGCTTTGCCCCGAGCCTCGCGGGCGACGCCGAGCTGCGGCGGTGGTTCGGCCGGCTCGAGCGGTTCTCGGCGGCGCCCTCGGCGGCGGCGCGGCACATCGACCTCGTCGGCCAGATCGACGTGCGCGGCGTCCTGCCGAGCATCCAGTGCCCCACGCTCGTCCTGCACCGCGCCGAAGACGAGCTGTTCGACGCGCGCAACGCGCAGTACGTCGCCGACCGCGTCCCGGATGCGACCTTCCGTGACCTGCCGGGCCGCGACAACCTGCTGGCGATCGGCGACGCCGAGACCGCCCTCGCGGAGATCGAGCAGTTCCTCACGGGGACCCGGCGCCCGGCGGTGAGCGATCGCGTCCTCGCGACCGTGCTGTTCACCGACATCGTCGACTCGACCGGTCACGCCGCGCGGCTCGGCGACCGCTCGTGGCGGGAGCTGCTCCAGCGCCACGACGACCTCATGCGCACCGAGGTCGAGCGCCATCGCGGCCGGATGGTCAAGACGCTCGGCGACGGGGCGCTCGCGGTCTTCGACGCGCCCAGCCGGGCGATCGGCACCGCCGTGACGGTGCGCGACCGCGTGCACGAGCTCGGCCTCCAGGTGCGCGCCGGCCTGCACACGGGCGAGTGCGAACTGCTCGGCGAGGACGACGTCGGCGGGCTCGCGGTGCACATCGGCGCGCGGGTGACCGGTGAGGCGGGGCCGGACGAGGTCCTCGTCAGCTCGACGGTGCGCGACCTCGTGGTCGGCTCGGGGATCGGGCTACAGGAACGCGGGGAGCGCGAGCTGCGCGGCGTCCCCGGTCCGTGGCGGATCTACGCGGTGGACGCGTAGGGGGGCGAGTTCGCGCGCGTCACGCCCTAGAGGGGGTATGACCGAGATCACCTCTCCCACCCCCACCTCCCGGCGCGTCGTCGTCATCGCCGTCGTCGCCGTCGCCGTCCTCGCGCTCACCGCCGCGTCCCTGTTCGCCGGCCGATCGATGGCCACGGAGGACCCCAAGCCAAAGCCGGCCGCGGCGGAGGGGCCCGTCCGCGCCGCGTTCACCCAGTTGGCCGCGACCCACGAGGTCGAGACGGCCGTCGCGTTCGCCGCCATCGAACTGCGCAACACCGGCCCGCGCGAGGCCGTCATCGAATCGGTGACCCCCGAAGGCGTGCCGCTCGGCCTCGACGTTCGCGACATCCAGGCCGCGGACACCCGCGACATCGATGAGCCGATCGGCGCCGAGGCGGCCGTTTGGGTCTCGGACTACCAGGCCGCGTCGGGCGCGACGCTGCCAGCGCGCGCGGCGTCCAGCGTGCAGCTGATCTTCATCGTGCAGGCCAACCGGCCGGGCCGGTTCGGCTTCTCACGCACGACGGTCCGATACCGCGTCGGGGGACAGTCGTTCACGCTGCGCGTTCCCGCCGGGGCGACGCTCACCACGACGGCCGCGCCGAAGGACTGATCTGCGTCAGCCCACACCGATCGCGCGGGGGTCGTCGGCGTCGACGATCTCCCGCCCGAGCGGCAGGAACGCCACGGGGATGAGCTTGAAGTTGGCCAGCCCGAGCGGGATCCCGATGATCGTCAGGCACATCGCGATGCCGGTGATGAGGTGGCCGAGGGCGAGCCACCAGCCGCAGAGGATCACCCACAGCACGTTGCCGACGGTCGACGCGATCCCCGCGTCACCGCGCCGCACGACGGTCTTGCCGAACGGCCACAGGGCGTACAGCGCGATCCGCAGCGACGCGATGCCGAACGGGATCGTGATGATCAGGATGAAGCAGATGAGCGCCGCGAACGCGTAGCCCAGCGCGAGCCAGAAGCCGCCGAAGACGAACCAGATGATGTTCAGCAGCAGGCGCACGGTCAGCGGACCCGGAACGTGATCGGCTCGGGGCCGGGGTTCTCGAACTCGTACGTGCCCTTGCCGCGGTTGGGGAACGTCGTGCTCCAGCGCACGTTCAGCCGGTAGGTGCCGAACTTGCCGCGCCGCAGCTTGCGGGTGATGCAGTCGCGCTGGCCGCTCGGCGCCTTGACGCAGAGCTTCTGGCTGGTCTTGTACTTCGCCGCGTACGTGACCCCGACGTAGCGCTTGCCGTCGCGCTTGAAGGTGCCCCAGCACTGGTCGCCGCTCTCCGAGCACCACGAGGTCGCGGCGGGCGCAGCCGGGGCGGAGAGCGCCAGGGCGAGTGCCGCGGCGGCGAGGGCGAGGAGCAGGCGGTGCGTCATGCCCGGACCGTAGCGCGCCGGCAGGCCCAGGCACGCAACACCGCATCTCCCAGACTGGTGATCCTGCGCACTCTGGAGTAGGTTCGCGTTCATGCGCCACCTCGTGCTGATCCTGATCGCCGCCGTGCTGACCGTCGCGAGCGTCCCCGTCGCCCACGCCGCACGGGTCACCAATCTTCGCGTCACCGCCGCCCCCTCCTGGGAGCAGTGGATCGAGCAGGGCACCGTCAAGCAGGGCCACCTCGGCTTCTGGGAGCAGACCGCCTGCTCGCGCACCGAGCCGCGCCTGACCTACACGCTCGCGCGCACGACCGAGCCCGCGACGTCCACCACCCCGGTGCCGGTCGGCTACCTGGGAACGATGGTCCCGCTGACGCTCGGCCCGCGGATCGGCGGCGCCGCCCAGCAGCACCTGGTGGAGTTCGGACCGGTGTCGGTCCCGATGCACGAGGTCTTCTACGGCCAGGCGGGACGGGACCCGAACGGCACGCCGATCAATCAGCTCGGGCGCTGGATCCTGGCCGTCAACGTGGACGCGCGCGGCGCGACCGACATCCTCCGCAACTGGCGCACGGTGAGGTACCGCGGTGTCGCGAAGCCCGCCGGCGCGTGCGCGGCGGCGGGCTTGGACACGTACAACGTCCTGGCGGTCGGCCCCTAGGCGGGGACCTGTTCCTTCTTGACGTCGACACCCTCCTCGAGGTGACCCTCGAGGGAGACGTTCGGCAGGATCCGGTCCAGCCAGCCCGGCAGCCACCACGCCTTGTCACCGAGCAGCGTGACCACGGCGGGGGCGACGATCAACCGGACGATCAACACGTCGATGAGAATCGCGAGGCCGAGCCCGACCCCGAACATCTTCGAGATCACGTCGTCGGTGAGGACGAACGCGAGGAAGACCGACGACATGATCAGTCCGGCGAACAGGACGACCTTGCCGATCCGCGCCATCCCGTGGATGACGGACTCACGCGGGCGGTCGCCCTCGTTGTAGGCCTCGTGCATCCGGCTGAGCAGGAAGACGTTGTAGTCCATGCTCAGCCCGAACAGGATCGCGAACATCATCACCGGGATGAACGAGATGATCGGGACACCGCTCTCGACGCCGATCAGGCTCGCGCCGACGCCCTCCTGGAACACCGCGGTGACCACGCCGTACGCGGCGCCGATCGACAGCAGGTTGAAGACCGCGGACACCAGCGGGATCAGCAGCGAGCGGAACGCCATCATCAGCAGGAGGACCGACAGGCCGATGACGATCGCGATGAACACCGGCAGGCGCGCGGCCGTCTTCTCGGAGAAGTCGACGAACCCGGCGGTGTTGCCGCCGACGTAGACCTTCAGCGGCGTGCCTTCGGTGGCGCCCGGGAGCACGTCCTCGCGGAGGGTGTCGAGCAGCTCGGTGGTGCGCTCGTCCTGCGGTGAGGTCTCCGGGATCGCCGTGATGGTCGCCATCTCGCCGTCCTCGCTGGGCGCCGGCGGCGTGACCGCGGCCACGCCCGGGGTGTCCTCGACGGCGGCGACGATCGCCTGCAGCTGCTGCTCGGTCTCCGCCGCGCCCTTCGGCGTGTCGACGGCGAGCAGGAACGGGCCGTTGGAACCCGCGCCGAACGCGTCGCTCAGGCGGTCGTAGGCAACGCGCTGCGTGCGCTCCTCGGGCTGGTTGCCGTCGTCGGGCTGGCCGAGACGCAGGTTCGTCATCGGGAACGCGAAGATCATCAGGATCAGGACGCCCGCGGCGATGGACAGCCACGGCCGCGCGGTGATCATGGTGCCCCAGCGCTCGAACCCGCGCGAGGGCAGGACGTGCTCGGGCTTCTTGGGCTTCAGCCACTTGGCGAACGCCCCGATCATCACCGGCAGGAACGTCAGCGCGGAGACGACGACTGCCGCGACGCCGATGGCCGCGCCGATGCCCATCTTGCCGATCATCGGGATGCCGATGGCCAGCAGGCCTGCGATCGCGACCATGACGATGAGGCCCGCCGCGACGACCGCGGAGCCGGCCGTGGCGGCGGCCTTTCCGGACGCGTCGCGCACGGAATCGCCCGCCGCGACCTGCTCGCGGAATCTGGCGAGGATGAGCAGCGAGTAGTCGATGCCCGCGCCGAGGCCGAGCATCACCGCGATCGTCGCGGCGAACTCCGGCAGGCCGAGCGGCTTGGCGAGGATCGCCAGCAGCATCTGGCCGACCATGACGCCGAGCAGCGCGCCGAGGATCGTCGCGCCCATCGCCGCGAGCGAGCGGAACAGGAAGGTCAGGAGGATGATCGCCAGCGCGACGCCGATGAGCTCACCGACGGGGGCCTCCTGCTGCTGGCTGGCGTCGATGACGGTGCCGCGCAGCGCGACCTCGACGCCGGAGGCCTCGGCGGACCGGGCGGCCTCCTCGAGCGCCTCGCCGTCCTCCTTCTCGATGTCGCCGATGTCCTTGTCGTAGCGGACGTCGACCGCGGCGAGCGCGCCGTCGGGCGAGAGCTGGCCGCCCTCGGCGAACGGGTCTGCGACGGAGGCGACGCCGGGAAGCTCACGCACCTCGCCGAGCGCCTGTGTGACGCCGGCCTTCGCTTCGGCGTCGGTGATCTTGCCGTCCGCGTTGAAGAAGACGAGCGTGGCGTCGCCGCCGGCGAGCGCCGGCGTGTGGGCCCGGAAGAGGTCGATCGCCTCCTGCGACTCGGTGCCTGGTACGTCCCAGTCGTCCGGAGCCGGACTGGATGTACCAGCGAGGACGCCGAGGAGCACGACGGTGGCGATCGCAGCGACGAGGCTGCGCTTCCAGTGGTGAGTGAGCGTGCGGGCCATCCGCGCGAGAAGACGAGACATGGCGAGGCAGAATATCACACTGACTGCAAAATTTCGTTTCCCGCAACGTTGCACCCGGTGTTACAATCCCAGTGGTCACATGCCGCATCCCCTGGGTCTGAGAGAACGCAAGAAGCAGCAGACGCGCGAGACGATCGTCCGCTGCGCCATGGAGCTGTTCGCCGAGCGCGGGTTCGACGCGACGACGATCGCCGACATCGCCGAGGCTGCGGACATCGCGCCGCGCACGTTCTTCGGGTATTTCCCGTCGAAGGAAGCCGTGGTGTTCCACGACTTCGAGGAGATGTTCGCGGACTTCGAGACGCGTCTGCGTGCGCGACCGAAGGACCAGACCGCGTTCGAGGCGCTGCGCGCGTGGATCGTCGAGATGATCACGCGGGCCGAGGAGAACGGCGAGACGGCGATGGAGGATCAGCGCCGCTGCCTCATCCACGACACGCCGTCGCTCGACGCCCATGAGCGGGCGAACATGGGCCGCTTCCACGAACTGCTGACGGAATGCGTCGCGGCCGACCTCGACGTGCCGGCCGACTCGCTGCGGGCGAACATGGTCGCGGCGGCGGCCGTGGCCGCGCTGGAGTCGCTGCGCGAGCTGAAGGACGACGACACGTCCGGCCCGGAGCAGGCCATCGCCGTCATGGACGAGGTCCTGGTGTTCCTGGTCGGCGGCCTCGATGCGCTGAGAGCCACTTCAGAGGCGGTCGCAGCCTCCGACTAGGGGGGCATGCCTTCGTTCTGCCTTCGCGCGGGCCTCACCACCCTTGCGGTCACCCTCGGCCTCGCGGCCCCGGCCTCCGCGCTGGAGGTCCAGGTCGTCAACAACTCCGGCGTCGACCCGTCCCAGGTCTGGCTCAGCCTCTACAACGGCCCGAGCGCCGACGGCCAGCTGCCGAACAACACGCCGGTCCAGCTCAGCTCGCTGACAAACTCGTCGTTCTCCCTGAACGCCATCACGGCGGGCCGGCTGTACGTCGCGTACGGCGACACGGGGGTCGACATCAACACGACGACGAGCACCCCGATCCGCAACGACAAGGTCGAGTTCACGAACCCCGGCGTGGCGAACCTCACGGCGGTCGACTACTTCGGCATCCCGATGGACCTGCAGACGCTCGACAGCTCTGGCACGGTCCTCGAGACGCTCGCCTACCGCTGCTACACGAGCACCGTCGCGGGCGCGCTCCAGGCGCTGCCCGGCGGCACGGCGAGCGTCATCAAGACGAGCGCCGGCGGGTTCTCGAAGGTGATGTCGCCGCTGCTCTCCAACACGTGGCCCCTGATGACCGCCTACGTGCAGTCCATGTCCGGCCAGGCCATCACGGTCGACAGCGTGTACGACGGCAGCGCCGCGCTCGGCCGCCCCGCGCAGACCGCGGACATGACCGGCACGTTCGGTCCGGACGGCGCATTGACGCTGACCGGCACGATCACGACGCCGTCGACCGGTGCCGTCGCGCAGAACCAGACACTGCAGATCAGCGGCGACTCCATGGCCGCCGCCGTCTACACGAACAACGGCACGTACCTGAAGAACGGCGCCGCGGGCGCGGTGGGCGACAACGACGTCTTCTCGGTCATCTACCGCGACGTGGTCGCCGGGTTCGCCCTCGGCTACTGGGGCGGCAAGTACGGCAACACGTCGTCGGCGTGGCTGCGCCAGCCACCGTTCACCGCGGCGTGGACGACCCCGCCGCCGTTCACCCCGTACTACCACCAGTACGGCGCGACCATCACCGAGTACAGCGACGCCTACGGGTTCCCGTTCACCGACCTGTCCCCGACGACGGTGCAGGCGGGCCTGACCTCCGACGTGGCGACGATGCGGGTCACGCTCAACCCGGACACCGGCCCGAACGTGGCGGGCTGCGCGGGCGCGTCGACGCCCGGCACCGACCCGCCGCCTCCGGCCACGACGACGCCGGTGCCACCGACGCCGCCCGCCGTCAACCCCGCGCCCCCCGCTGCCACCGAGCCCGTGACCGTCGTCCCGCCGAAGCGCACGACGACGGGCCGCGCGTCGGCGATCGTCGAAGCGCGGTCGGTGCGGCTGGACGCGCGCGGGCGGCTCGTGGTGCCGGTGCGCTGTGACGGCGACCCGTGCCGCGGCGAGCTGGAGCTCGTGGCGAAGGTCAAGGGGAAGGCGAAGCCCAAGAAGCGCACGAAGAAGCCCGCGCCGTCGCGGCTCGTGACGGTGGGCACCGCGCGGCTGGCCGTGGCCGAAGGTAGGACCGAGCGGGTCCTCGTCAAGCTCACGAAGGACGGCCGGGCGCTGCTGCGACGCGGCGGCCGCCGCGGGCTCGTGACCGCTGCGGTCGTCGAACTGGGCCCGCGGTCGAAGCCGACGACGGTGTCGGTGCGGACCGTGAAGGTGCTGCCGTTCGTCAAGCGCGAGCGCGGGCCGAAGCGCAAGCGCCGCTGACGCCTCGCCCTATTGCCGACGTTTTGCCCGCTGAGCGGGCACAACGTCGGCGTAGGCTCCGGGGTGTGCACGCGACCGGGGCCCTCCGCGACGGCAACGCCACGACGACCGGCCCCACCGACGCCCGCTTCGAGATCGCGTCGATCACGAAGGTGTTCACCGGGATCCTGCTCGCCGACATGGCGCTGCACGGCGAGGTCGCGCTCGACGACCCGCTGACGAAGCACCTCCCGTCCCCCCGCCCCGCGTGGCGCCACCGGCCACCCACGCTGCTGGAGCTCGCCACCCACCGCAGCGGCCTGGCGAACACCCCGCGCGCCATGCGCCGCCGCGAGCTGCTCACCGCGACCGGGATGTCGACCCGCGACCCCTGGGCGGGCGTGAGCGCCGCCGACTACCCGCGGCTCGTCGCCGCCGAGTCCCCGCGCACCCGGCCAGGCGGGCGCGTGATCCGCTACTCGAGCATGGGCATGGGACTGCTGGGCGACGCCCTCGCCGCCCGCGCCGGGGTGCCGTACGAGACCCTCCTGCGCGACCGGATCCTCGACCCCTTGGGCATGGCCGCGACCAGCATGTCCCCCGGCGGCCAGGTCCCCGGACACACCCGCGGCGGCCGGCCCGCGCCACCCCTGCGTGACCACATGCCCGCGGCGGGATCACTGCGCTCGACCGTCGACGACATGCTGCGCTTCCTGCGCGCCTGCCTCGACCCGCCCACGCCCGCGTTCGCCCTCGCCGCCCAGCCCTACGCGGGCGGGCGGATGAAGGTCGGCCTCGGCTGGTTCGTCGTCGCCCACCCGCGCAAGCCGCGGATCGTCTGGCATAACGGCGGGACCTGGGGCTTCCGCAGCTTCACCGCGTTCCGGCCCTCGACCGGGGAGGCGGTCGTCGTGCTCAGCGACACCGCAAAGAGCGTCGACAAGCTGGGGTTCACCCTGCTGGAGTCCTAGTCGAACACCGCCTGGCGGGGCGTCCGCGGGTTCGCAGGACGCGGCCTTGACTTCAACCGTGCTTGAAGTCCTACGGTCCCGGCCATGACTCCCTGCGCCACCACGATCGACCTCGCGGCGTACCGGCGGCGGGTCGGCCTGCACGCGGGTCCCCTCCCGCCCACCGTCGCCACGCTGCGCCGGCTGCACCGCGCGCACGTCGACGCGATCCCGTTCGTCAGCGTCCAGTCGGCGCTCGGGATCGTCCCCGATCTGGATCTCGAGACCCTCGAGCGGCGTCTCGTCACCGACGGCCGCGGCGGCTACTGCCTGGAGCACGTGACGCTCTACGCGGCGGTGCTCGACTGCCTGGGCTTCGCGCCCGCCCTCCGGCTGGCGGCCGTCGGTGGGGGTATGGCGACGCACCTCACGGTGCTCGCACAGCCGAGTGACGATCCGCGGCCGTGGATGAGCGACGTCGGGTTCGGCGTCGGCATCCTCGAGCCCCTGCCGGTGCCGAACGAGGCCGGGCCCGGCGAGCCCGTCCGGCGCGGCATGTTCGAGCACCGGGTCGACCGGGCCGACGACGCCCTGGTGCTGCGCGAGCTCGGCGCCGACGGCTGGCGGGAGCTGCACGTCAGCGCCGACACCGCCGTCACCGTCGAGGAGATCGCGGAGGCCAACCGGCAGGTCGCGACCGCGTCGTGGTCGCCGTTCGCCGGCCGGCTCATCGCGATGCGCACGGACGACGAGTCGCGCGAGCGGCTGCGGGGGACGCAGTACGAGATCACCCTCGGCCGCGCCGCTGCCCGCACCACCGAGCTTTCGCCGGCGGAAGCCGTCGAGGTCCTCCAACGGCGCTTCGGGGTGGCGCTCGACCCGCAGGAGCGGTCAGCGCTCGTGGAGCTGCTCGACGCCGCGGGCTGAGCCGCACGCCTTCGAGCGTCGGCTCCCCGCGCAGAGGCCCCACGGGCGTGACGGCGTGTTCAGGCCTACCGCACCGTGAACCGGACCCGACCCGAACGCCGGCCCGCATCGGTCTCCACGCTCAGCGTCACGCGGTACTGCCCACGTCCGAGACGCTTGCCGCCGACCTTCGTCGTGACCTTCACCGCGTTCGCGCCCGTGCGGCCCGGCACCGTCCGGCGCGCGACCGTGACCCACGTGCAGCCCTTGCCCTTGCAGACCCGGCGTTCGTACACCGTCCGGATCGAGGCCGCCGACGGCAGCGTGAGTCGCACCTCGAAGGCCCGGGTGGCGCAGCCGACGCGGCAGAGGCTGGTGCTGCCCTTCCGGCGCACCGGCAGCGCGGGCGGGGGTGCGGCCTCCTCGTCCTCCTCGGCCTCGTCCTCTTCGCCGTCGACCTCGTCCGTGGTGTCGTCGACCGGGGTCGGGACGACGGGGAGCGGGGTCGGCGTGGGCGTCGGGGTCGGCGGGGGCGCCGGCGGGTCCGGGGCGGGCGGGTCCGGGGCGGGAGGATCGGGCGCAGGTGCGGGGACGAGCGCGAGCGCGTTCGCCGCATTGAGCCGCCCGCCGGTCGCGGTCAGCCCGGCGAGCGAGGCCTTCGCGTCGACCCCCGCCGTGAGATAGCCACGGACCTCGGACCCGCTCAGCGACGGGTTCTTCCCGACGAGGAGCGCCGCCGCTCCGGCGACGTGCGGCGCCGCCATCGAGGTGCCGCTCATGTAGACGTAGCCGGACGTGCCCGCGTCGGCCGAGACGATGTAGTCGCCGGGCGCGAAGAGGTGCACGCTGGTGGCACCGTAGTTCGAGAACGACGCCGGGTCGTCCGTCGAGGTCGTCGCGCCGACGCACAGGACGTTGGCGCCGGGCGTGTTGCACGGGAAGTACGGGTCGACATCGTTGTTCGTCGCGCTGTTCCCGGCTGAGATCACGAACGTCGTGTTCGGATGCTCGGCGACTACCGCCGCGAAGAGGGTGGTGACACTGCCACTGCCCTGCCCGCCGAGGCTCGCGTTGACGACATCGGCGCCGTGGTCGCCGGCATAGTCGAACGCTTCGACGATCCCCGAGACCGCCCCGTTGCCGTTGTCGGCCAGCGCCTTGAGCGGCATTACCTTGGCGTCGGGCGCCACGCCCGCGATCCCCGTGCCGTTGCCCCGCGTCGCCACGATGGTGCCGGCGACGTGCGTGCCGTGGCCGTGGATGTCCTCGGGCACCGCGTCACGCGCGATGAAGTCGTAGCCGGCCACCGTGCGGCCGACCAGGTCCGGGTGTGCGACGTCGACGCCGGTATCGACGACGGCCACGACCGCACCCGAGCCGGTGCTGGTGGCCCACGCCTCGGGCCCGTCGATGTCGGCATCGGCGGTCCCCGGCGTGAAGACGGTCTGCCCGGTGTTCTCCAGGCCCCAGAGGAGGTTCCAGTGGGTGTCGTTCGTCGCGGTCGTCGACAGCACGACATCGGGCGCGGCGGCGACGACGTCGGGATCGGCCTCCAGCGCGTCGAGGGCGTCCGCGAGGTCCCCGTCCTCGGCGCGCACCACCTCGGCGTTGGCGACGCGGAGCATGCGGACGTGATCGACCTCGGCGTCGGCGCGCAGCTCGGTGCGCTCGGCGGCGGTGAGTCCCGGCTCGCGGATGACGACGATGTCGCGGAGGCCGTCGCGCTCGAGCTCTTCGGGGGTGGTCGCTGCGCCCGCGGGGGCGGGGAGGACCAGCACAGCGGCAAGGATGACGAAGGCGAGGCGGGCCACGGGTGGTCTGTCGGCAGTGCGTCGCCCCGACAGGCGGGTTCTTCATCGCAACGGACGGGTTTTCGATCTATTGGCCCGCGCGCGTTCCTCGACCCTCTCGCGACCTGATGCGGGTGTGCCTGACGTCAGGACGCCCGCCCGATCAACGACCATGGCCGTGCCGTGCTCCACGTCCATCGCTCTCACCGCGCCGACGCGCTCGCTGACGTCCTCGGCGACGTCTTCGCCGCCGCCCCCGCGGACCCGTTCACCCCCGAGGTGGTCGCAGTCCCCACGCGTGGCGTCGAGCGCTGGCTGACCCAGACGCTGTCGCTGCGCCTGGGCGCCCGGCCCGGGCGGTCCGACGGCGTGGTGGCCAACGTGCGGTTCCCTTCGCCGCGGGAGATCGTCGACGACGCGGTCGCCGCGGCGTGCGGGGTCGATCCGGCCGCCGATCCCTGGCGGGGCGAGCGGGTGGTCTGGCCGCTGCTGGAGGTCGTCGACGACTCGCTCGAGGAGGACTGGCTCGCGCTGCTGGCCCAGCATCTGCGTGACGTCGCCCCCGAGGATGACGACCCGGCGGCGCGCCGGCCGCGCCTGGCGGCGGTCCGCCACATCGCCGGGCTGTTCGACCGCTATGCGCTGCACCGGCCGGAGATGGTGCGGGCGTGGGCTTTGGGCTCCGACGTGGATGGCGCGGGCGCCCCGCTGCGGGACGACGCGGTGTGGCAGGCGTGGTTGTGGCGGGCCTTGCGGGCACGGATCGGGACGGAGAGCGCTGCGGAGCGTCTGCCGGGCGCGCTCGCGGGCGTGCGCGCGGAACCGGCGCTGCTGGACCTGCCGGCGCGGCTGGCCGCGTTCGGCCTCACCCGGCTGCCGGGCGCGCACCTCGAATTGCTGCGCGCGCTGGCCGAACACCGCGACGTCCACCTCCTCGTCCTGCATCCTTCCCCCGTGTTGTGGGACCGGGTGGCGGCGGCACCCGCGCCTGCGTCGCGGCTGCGGGCGGAGGACCCAGCGGTCGCGCTCCCGCAGAACCGGCTGCTCGCGTCGTGGGGACGGGACGTGCGCGAGCTCCAACTGGTCCTCGGCGAGAACGCGCGTCAAGAAACGGGCGCTGAGCGACTCGAACCTGCGGCCGATTCACTCCTCGGCCGGCTCCAGGCCGGTGTCTTCAACGACCGCCCACCGGTGGACGGCCCGGCCGACGACACCGTCCAGATCCACGCCTGCCACGGCCGCGCCCGCCAGGTCGAGGTCCTCCGCGACACCATCCTCCACGCCCTGGCGAACGACCACACGCTCGAGCCCCGCGATGTCGTCGTCATGTGCCCGGACATCGAGACCTTCGCCCCACTCATCCGCGCGACCTTTGGCAGTACCGCCCCCGGCGAAGCCCCGGCCCCCGGCCTGCCACCCGACCTCCATGTCCGCCTCGCCGACCGCAGCCTGCGCCAGACCAACCCGATCCTCGGCACCATCAGCCGCCTGCTCGAACTGGCCGACGGGCGGATGACCGCGTCCGACCTGCTCGACCTCGCCGACCGCCCCCCGGTCCGCCGCCGGTTCCAGCTCGACGATGACGACCTCTCCCGCATCGAAGGATGGACCCGCGACGCCGAGATCCGCTGGGGCCTCGACGCCCACAACCGCGCGCGCTTCAAGCTCGACAAGGTCGACGCGAACACGTGGGCCGCGGGCGTGAACCGTCTCCTGCTCGGCGTCGCGATGACCGACGACCCAGGCCACCTCATCGGCGGCGTCCTCCCCGTCGACGACGTCGGCAGTGGCGACATCGAGCTGGCCGGCAAGCTCGCGGAGTTCGTCGACCGGGTCCGCACCATCGTCACGACGTTCGAGCACCCGCGCCCCCTCGACGCGTGGGCGGTCGAACTCGAACGCGCCGCCGACCTGCTCTGCGACACCACCGAGCGCGACGCCTGGCAGCGCGGCGAGCTGGGCCGCATCCTCGCGCGGGCGATCGAGGGCGGCGGCGAGACCCGCCCACTGGCGCTCGCCGAGGTCCGCGGCCTGCTCGCCGACCGCCTCGCCGGCCGCCCCACCAGCGCCAACTTCCGCACGGGTCATCTGACGTTCTGCACGCTGCACCCGATGCGCTCGGTCCCCCACCGGGTCATCGCCCTGCTGGGCCTCGACGACGGCGCCTTCCCCCGCGCGGCGCCGCGCGACGGCGACGACCTCGTCCTCGCCCAGCCCTTCATCGGCGACCACGACGGCCGCACCGAGGACCGCCAGCTGCTCCTCGACGCGCTCATGGCCGCCGAGGACCGCCTGATCATCACCTACACCGGCAACGACGAGCGGACGAACGCGCCGCTGCCGCCCGCGGTGCCCGTCGGCGAGCTGCTCGACGTCATCGGCACCGACATCGTGCAGCGCCACCCGCTCCAGCCGTTCGACCCGAAGAACTTCCGCGCCGACGCGCCGCTCAGCTTCGACGGGATCGCGCTGGAGGGCGCCCGCGCGCTGACCGGCCCGCGGGTCGCGCCCGCACCGTTCCTCCCCGAGCCGCTCCCGCCGCTGCGCACCGACGTCATCGAGGTCGAGGAGCTCGTCCGCTTCCTCCAGGCCCCCGCGCGGGAGCTGCTCCGCCGCCGGCTGGACGTGCGGTTCTTCGAGGTGGAGGACGACCTCGACGACGACCTGCCCGTCGAGCTCGACGGCCTGGAGAAGTGGAAGGTCGGCGACCGGCTCGTCAGCGCGGTGCTCGCCGGCCACCCGATGGACGCGGCGATTGCGGCCGAGCGGGCGCGCGGCGGGCTGCCCCCGGGCAAGCTCGCCGAGCGGGCGGTCGACGAGGTGCGCGGCACGGCGCAGCGGATCGTCGACGCGGCGAACGCGAACCTGTCGGCGCGCACGGAGCGCGGGGCGGTCGACGTGCGGGTGCCGCTCGCCGACGGGCGGATCATCAGCGGCACGATCAACGGCGTCGCGGGCGACCGGCTGGAACTCGTGACGTACTCGACGGTCGCGGCGAAGCACCGGCTCGCCGCGTGGGTCCGGCTGCTCGCGCTGACCGCCGCGTACCCGGACCGACCGTTCACCGCCGTGACGCTGGGCCGCGCGGGCCGCGGGAAGGTCCTGCTCGCCAAGCTGCGCCGCCCGGACGACGCGCTGGTGCAGCTCGAACGGCTCGTCGCGCTCATGGACATCGGGCTGCGCGAGCCGGTGCCGCTGGCGTGCAAGACGTCGGAGGCCTACGCGTCGGCGGTCCGCCGCGGGGCGAAGAACGTCGCGCAGGTCACCGAGAAGGCGTGGGACGGCACGTGGAACTTCCCCGGCGAGGCGCACGACCTCGAGCACCAACGGGTGTTCGGCGGGGTGCTGTCGGTCGCGGAGCTGGCCGGCGAACCGGCCCGCCCCGAGGAGTCCGGCGAGGGCTGGGACGAGCGCCCGCCGTCGCGCTTCGGCCGCTGGGCGCTGCGGGTCTGGCTGCCGCTACTGGACTGCGAGACCCGGGACGAACTCCAGTGACGGGCGCCTTCGATCTGTGCGCGCCTCTGGAGCAGGGCGTCACCGTGCTGGAGGCCAGCGCGGGCACCGGCAAGACGTACACGATCGCGGGGCTGGCGGCCCGGCATGTCGCCGCCGGGCTGCCGCTCGAGCAGCTGCTCGTCGTGACGTTCACGCGCATGGCGACCGGCGAGTTGCGCGAGCGCGTGCGCGAACGCTTCGTCACCGCCGAGCGGGCGCTGAGCGCGGTGCTGGCGGGCGGGTCGGTCCCGGAGGACGACGACCTTGCGGCGTTCCTGGCCGAGGAGGACGTCGAGGTGCGCCGCGACCGCCTGGCCCGCGCGGTCGCGAACTTCGACAACGCGACGATCACCACCACCCACGGCTTCTGCCTGGAGGCGCTCGGCAGCCTGGGCTTCACGGGCGACGTCGAGCGCGACTCGGTCTTCGTCGAGGACGTCTCCGACCTCATGGACGACGTCGTCAACGACCTGTTCGTCCGCCGCTTCTACGGCGAGCGCCCGGTCTTCGACCGCCGCGAGGCGATGGCGATCGCACGGGCGGCGATCGAGCATCCGACCGCGCGGCTGGTCCCCGACGACGCGAGCCCCGACACCCACGCCGCCATGCGGGTGCGGCTGGCGGGCGCGGCGCGCGCCGAGCTGGAACGGCGCAAGCGGATCGGCTCGCTGCTGACGTTCGACGACCTGCTGACCCGCCTGGACAGCGCGCTGCGCGACCCCGAAGGCGGCGACCAGGTGGCCGCGCGGCTGCGCGAGCGCTACCGCGTGGTCCTCGTCGACGAGTTCCAGGACACCGACCTGGTGCAGTGGCGGATCATGCAGCGCGCGTTCGATCACCCCGACGGGACGCTCATCCTCATCGGCGATCCCAAGCAGGCGATCTACGCGGTCCGCGGCGCCGACGTCTTCGCCTACCTGGAGGCCGCGCGCACGGCGTCGGGGCGCGGCACGCTGGATGTCAACTGGCGCAGCGACCAGCGCCTGCTCGACGCCTACGACCTGCTGTTCCGCCGCGCCCGCCTCGGCCACCCCGACATCGAGTACCGGCCGACCCGCGCGACCCCGGAGCACGTCGCGCCGCGGCTGGACGGCGCGCCGGTGGCGGCGCCGCTGCGCGTCCGGATCGTCGACCGCCGCGCGGCCGGACTGACGAAGCGCGGCTTTGCGACCAAGCCGCGCGTGCGCTCGCTGATCGCCGCAGACCTGGCGCAGGACGTCGTCGCGCTCCTGGCGTCCGGCGCGACGATCACGCGCGGTACGACCGGCGACGCGCGGGTCGTCAAGCCCGGCGACATCGCGGTCCTCACGCGGCGCAACGCCGACGCGCTGTCCGTGCAGGAGGCGCTGGCCGCAGCCGGGGTGCCGGCGGTGATCGCGGGCGCAGGCAGCGTGTTCGCCACCGACGCGGCGCGCGACTGGCTCGCGCTGATGGAGGCCCTGGAGCGCCCGTCGTCGGTCGCCCGCGTCCACGCCGCGGCGCTGACCCCGTTCCTCGGATGGACGGCGGCTGAGGTCGCGTGCGCGGAAGACGACGCGTGGGAGGACGTCCACGACCGGCTACACACGTGGGCGGAGGTGCTGCGCACCAACGGGGTCGCAGCGCTCATGCAGGCGATCACGGTGGAGGCGTCGCTGCCGCGGCGGATCCTGTCCCGGGAGGACGGCGAGCGGCTGCTGACCGACCTGCGCCACATCGCCCAGCTCCTGCACGCCGAGGCGATGGACGACGGCCTGGGCGCGGCCGCGCTGACGCAGTGGCTGCGCCGCCGGATCGTCGAGGCGCAGACCGAGGGC
>SXGQ01115426.1_pt1 | contig 31436 bp, 33 predicted proteins | sample 3178371 | NCBI WGS metagenome assembly SXGQ01 (sample SAMN11356859, study PRJNA531348) | freshwater metagenome | isolation source: freshwater sample F1-20 | place: China: Fuxian Lake, Yuxi | collected 2017-12-25
AGCAGCTAAGAAAAGACCAGCAGCTAAGAAAAGACCAGCAGCTAAGAAAAGACCAGCAGCTAAGAAAAGACCAGCAGCTAAGAAAAGACCAGCAGCTAAGAAAAGACCAGCAGCTAAGAAAAGACCAGCAGCTAAAAGAAAACCAGCAGCTAAAAGAAAACCAGCAGCTAAAAGAAAACCAGCAGCTAAGAAGAAATAAATATTACGGGACTCTAAGTCCCGTTTTTATTAGCAAGTTCTTTGTTGCTAAACATGTTAAAACCAAGCAAACTTCAATTTGCTTGGTTTTTTTATTTAAATGATGTCTATAATCTCTAAAAATATTTTTGAAATTCATCAAAGTATTCAAGAAGCTTCTTCTATAAATAGTTCTCATGAAAAAATTACTTTGGTTGCTGTCAGTAAAGGCCAGCCCTGTAATAAAATTATTGAAGCATTTGATATTGGCATTTTAAATTTTGGAGAAAATTACCTTCAAGAAGCTCTCGATAAAAAAATACAGTTACAAAAATTTCCAATTCAATGGCATTTTCTAGGTCCTATTCAAAGCAATAAATGTAAACTTATCACAGAGAATTTTGATTGGGTACATAGCATAGACAGAATAAAAGTTATGAGGCTTCTTAATGACTTTAGGCCCTCAAATCTAACTCCCCTGAATATCTGTATCCAAATTAATACAAGCGGCGAAGATACCAAGAGCGGTATTCCAATCAAAAATGCAAATTATGATCTAGTGAATCTCATTCAAGAACTTAAAGAACTTCCTAGACTTAAACTTAGGGGTATCATGTCGATACCTTCTAATACAGAAAATATCAATCAAGTCATCGATGAACTTAAATCTATGTATACGCTTTATACCGAACTCAAGAATCAAATTAATACTGTCGATACCTTATCTATGGGTATGTCAAATGACTATAAGCTAGCAATCAAATATGGCTCAAATCTTGTTAGAATTGGTACCGCTATTTTTGGGATACGAGCAATAAAAACTAAAGGGGTCGATAAATGAATATTTGTTTTTTAGGGGGCGGAAATATGGCTGTAGCTATGATTAGAGGCCTTTTAAAGAAAGGCTATAGTCCTACACTTATTCGCGTGATTGAATCTGATAATACAAAAAGATTGGATCTTGAAAAGAAATTTAAGATTCTTACAAGATCAGAATTTAAACAAACAAACAAAGATGAAATTATTATACTTGCTGTTAAACCTCAGCAAGCTGAATCTTTACTTAAGTCGATATCTAACGAAATTTCAAAACAAACTATTCTGTCAATTGCTGCAGGCATTCAAATTGAGTCTATTAAGAAATGGACGAATGGATATAAAAATATTGTTCGATCTATGCCTAATATGTGTGCTCAAATTCAACTTGGGATTACGGCCCTTTTTACTCAAGAGAAATTAGAAATAAAAAATAAAATAGCAGTCGAGGAAATTGCGAGTGCCATTGGCGAATTTATATGGTTAGATAATGAGTCAAAATTGAATGCAGTAACGGCGATTTCAGGAAGTGGCCCGGCTTATGTATTTTATTTCCTCAATGCATTTATTGAATCAGCTATTAAATTAGGCCTATCAAAAATTGAAGCTGAAAAATTATGTAGCAAAACTTTAATTGGATCATCTCTCTTAGCTGAAGATCAATTAAGTGATCTTCAAAATCTTATTGCTTCTGTAGCCTCAAAAGGGGGGACAACAGAAGAAGGTCTAAAGCAACTCGAGCTAAATAAATTAAATGAATCACTTTTAAAAGCAACTCAGGCTGCATATGAAAAATCGGTAAAACTTACTTCAGAATTTAATTAATTAAATGAAAAATAATTTAGTCATTGTAGGCCTATCAGGCGGTGTTGATTCTTCTGTGACCGCCTTACTCTTAAAAAATCAAGGGTATAAAGTCATCGGGCTTTTTATGAAGAATTGGGAAGAAGATGATGATGATGAATATTGTTCAAGTAAACAAGATCTTTTAGATGCAGTTTCTGTTGCCGATAAAATCGGTATTGATATTGAGGTAGTTAATTTCAGTAAAGAATATAAAGAAAAGGTATTTTCTGAATTTATTAACGAAATTAAAAGTGGCAGAACTCCAAATCCAGACATTTTATGTAATTCTGAAATTAAGTTTAATGCATTTTTAAATCATGCAATTTTAATGGGTGCAGATAAAATTGCAACTGGCCATTATGCACAAATTAAAGAAACGGACGGCTTATTTAGTCTCCTTAAAGCAGATGACTCGACTAAGGATCAAAGTTATTTTTTGTATCGGCTCAATCAAAAACAGCTCTCAAAGTCTTTGTTTCCATTAGGCAATCTTCTTAAAAAAGATGTAAGGGAGATTGCTAAAAAGGAAGGACTTCATAATAGCAATAAAAAAGATTCGACAGGCATATGTTTTATTGGCGAAAGGCCTTTTGCAGAATTTTTAAATAGATATATAGATAATTCTCCAGGCCCCATTAAAGACGAATATGGGAAAAAATTAGGTGAGCACATAGGTCTCATGTTTTATACACTTGGACAAAGACAAGGCTTAGGTATCGGTGGCTCAAAAACAAGTAACGGTGAGCCTTGGTTTGTTGCTGACAAAAATATTAAAGAAAATACACTTATCGTTGTTCAAGGAAATGGGCACCCTCTTTTATTTAAAGACGGATTAACTGCAAAAAAAATGCATTGGATACATGGTAAATTACCAAAAAAACATTGGGTATATGCTGCTAAAACAAGATACCTTCAGCTTGATGCACCTTGTGAAATTGATGCAATAAATGATGACTCAATTGAGATATTTTTTGGGCAAAAACAGTGGGCTATTACGCCTGGGCAATCAGTAGTGGTGTATGAAAGCAATGTATGCTTAGGTGGGGCTATTATTGAAAGCACTATAAATAAGGCTCAGGTAACGTTTTCTGAAAAGATTGCCGCTGCATGATTAATGCATAGAAATGGTATAAATTTAAATATTTTTTTTCAAAATCAATTTCAGCAAATCTTAACTTCACATATCCCAAAGCACATCCGGCTGCTATATCAGCATATGAAAATCTATTCTCTAAATAATATTCTTTACCCTCCATTTCATTATTAAGCCATTGCATACTTAATTGTATTTTGCTCATTTGCTTTTCAATAAAATCAGTATTTTGTTGCGAGAGAGACTTACGTTGCTCTAATATAATCGTAACCGCGGCATCGCATAATCCATCCGATATAGCTTCCCATCTTTTGACTAATATTCTTTTATCGAAATTGCTGGGTATTAAATAAGGTAACCCGCTTTTATAGTCAATATATTCAGCTATCACGGGTGAATCAAATATAGTGATATCGTTTACAACTAATGTGGGTACTTTAGCTAAAGGATTATGTTCATGAATATTACAATTTTTATCAGCTAGTACAATTTTCTCTAAAGTGACAGGAGCTTTTTTTTCATCAATCAGAATTCTAATCTTTCTGGCATATGGACTATTGTTTGAATAAAAAAGCTTCATTTCTTCCTCAATTTAAAAAAACTTAATTTATTATAATTTGATAAGCTTCTACATTATGCAAAGATCAAAAATAAATAAAAAAACTTTAGCTGAAGCCATTCAAAAAAACGTCAAAATGGCCCTTCAAGAAGATATAGACAATATTGATTTATCGTCTCAACTTATTGAAGCAAAGTCTTCTGTAAGGGCATATGTTAAATCCAAAGAATTAGCAATAATTGCAGGTATTCCTTGGTTTAACTCTACTTTCTTAATCTTAGATCCAAAGGTCAAAATAAAGTGGCTTGTTAAAGAAGGTGAAATCGTCAAAAAAAATCAGAGGCTTTGTGAGATTTACGGCAAAACAAGACCCATTCTTAGTGGTGAAAGGGTAGCGCTTAATTTCTTACAAACATTATCCGCAACATCGACCATTACAAACCAATATGTCAAAGCTATTGCAAATACCCCTGCAAAAATATTTGATACACGTAAAACAATCCCAGGGTTAAGAATTGCGCAAAAATACGCTGTCACTATTGGGGGTGGTAATAATCAACGAATTGGACTCTTTGATCAAATTCTTATCAAAGAAAATCATATTAAAGCTTCAAAAAAAATGGGTGATTTACTGCCGCTTGCTTTGAAATATTTAAAAAATAAAGACATACAAATTGAAGTTGAAAATCTAGATCAGCTTAAAAAAGCTATAGATTTAGGTTTTAAAAATATATTACTAGATAACTTTAATATTAAAAATCTTAAAAAAGCTGTACTTCTTAATAAAAAAAGAGCAATTCTTGAGGCATCTGGAAATATCACGTTTAAAAATGTCAAAAAAATTGCACTTACTGGCGTTAATAGAATTTCTCTAGGCTCGCTCACAAAAAATATCAAAGCAATTGATTTATCTATGAAAATTGAAGCTTTTAAAAGCCCCTAAACTTGACCAAACACGCTTAAAGCGTTAAGGTTGAGGGTTTATAGCTATCTCATTAATTACAATCAAGAAATCTATGAGCTCAAACTACATTTCTGGGGCAGAAATTGTTATTCGCTGCCTTCACGAGGAAAAAGTCAAATTTGTTTTTGGTTATCCTGGTGGCGCCGTCCTTAATATTTATGATGCTGTTTTTCAGCAGAATAAATTTAAACATATTTTAGTTCGTCATGAACAAGCAGCAGTGCATGCAGCTGATGGATATTCTAGGTCTACTGGAAAAGTTGGCGTTGCGCTTGTAACCTCTGGTCCTGGAGCCACCAATGCTGTTACAGGTATTGCTACCGCTTACATGGATTCCATTCCTTTAGTAATCATTAGCGGGCAGGTTCCTACCTACGCTATTGGACAAGATGCCTTTCAGGAATGTGACACAGTTGGAATTACACGCCCATGTGTAAAACATAATTTCTTAGTTAAAGATATTAAGGATATTGCATTGACAATGAAAAAAGCTTTTTACGTTGCATCAAGCGGCAGGCCTGGGCCTGTTCTCGTAGATATCCCAAAAGACATCACAGCAGAAAAGTATGATTTTAGCTATCCCAAATCAATTCATTTAAGATCTTATAACCCTATTATTAAGGGTCATAGTGGGCAAATTAAAAAAGCACTATCACTTCTTTTGAATGCCAAAAGACCTATGGTCTATTCAGGAGGTGGCGTTGTATTAGGAAATGCTTCAGCACAGCTCACTAAATTTGTTCGCGCCATTGGATATCCAGTCACCAGTACGCTTATGGGTTTAGGTGGTTTTCCAGCAAGCGATAAACAATTCCTCGGCATGTTGGGTATGCATGGAACTTATGAAGCTAATATGGCGATGCAAGAATGTGATATGTTGTTAGCGGTTGGGGCTCGCTTTGACGATAGAGTGATTGGCAATCCAGAACATTTTTTATCAAAACCGAAAACAATCATTCATATTGATATTGATCCATCATCCATTTCTAAGAGAGTAAAGATTGATATACCTATCGTAGGCGATGTCATTTCAGTGCTTATTGAACTTAATGATCTCTTATCAAAAGAAAAAACAAAACAAAATGCATCTCTTAAAGATTGGTTTAAAGATATTAATCAATGGAGATCAATGAATTGCCTAAATTTTAAAAATGATAAAAAGCTTATAAAGCCTCAATTTGTCATTCAAACTCTTTATAAAGTAACAAAAGGTGATGCCTTTATTACTTCTGATGTAGGCCAACACCAAATGTGGGCAGCGCAATACTATCCTTTCAACAAACCCAGAAGATGGATTAATTCTGGTGGACTTGGAACTATGGGAGTAGGCCTACCTTATGCGATGGGTGCTCAATTAGCATTCCCTGATGAAAAAATTGCTTGTGTCACTGGTGAGGCTTCCATACAAATGTGCATACAAGAATTGTCCACATGTAAGCAATTCCATTTGCCTATTAAGATTATCAATCTCAACAATCGTTATATGGGCATGGTAAGACAATGGCAAGAATTCTTTTATGAAAATCGTTATGCAGAATCCTATATGGATGCATTACCTGATTTTGTAAAATTAGCTGAATCTTACGGCCATATTGGAATGAAAATAGAAAAACCAAGCGATGTTGAGCCAGCACTTAAAGAAGCTTTCAGCCAGAAACTTAAAGAACGTTTAGTCTTTATGGACTTTATTACAGATCAAAAAGAAAATGTATTTCCAATGATTCCTAATGGGAAAGGCTTATCAGAAATGATTACAGCCGAAGAGTTATAAATGAGGCATATTATTTCTCTTTTGATGGAGAATGAATCTGGAGCTTTGTCCAGAGTGTCAGGACTATTCTCTGCAAGAGGCTACAATATTGAATCTTTGACTGTTGCTCCCACCGAGGATGCAACACTTTCAAGAATGACTATTGTGACTTCTGGTTCAGATGAAATTATTGAACAAATTATCAAACAACTGAATAAATTAATTGATGTTGTAAAAGTGTTAGATCTTAATGATGGTCGATTTATTGAGCGGGAATTAATGATTGTTAAAGTAAAAGCGAATGCTCAATATCGAGATGAAATGAAAAGAATGTGTGATATTTTCAGAGGTCGAATTATCGATGTTTCTGACAACTCTTTTACCATTGAGATAACAGGATCATCTAGTAAATTAGATGCTTATATTGAAAGTATCGATAAGGCAGCTATTTTAGAAACAGTGAGAACTGGGGCTTCAGGTATTGGACGCGGTGAGAGAATTCTAAAAGTATAAATTAAAACTGAGAGGTAATTATGAAGGTTTACTATGACCAAGATGCTGATTTAAATTTAATTAAAAAATTGAATATTGCTATTGTTGGTTATGGCTCACAGGGCCATGCTCACGCAGCAAATCTTAAAGAATCAGGCGTCAACGTCACTGTTGCTCTCAGAAAAGGTGGGGCATCATGGGATAAAGCCAAAAATGCTGGACATAATGTTTTAAAAATTAACGAAGCCGTTAAAAGTGCTGACGTTGTTATGCTTTTAATTCCTGATGAAACAATGCCACAGATTTTCCATCAAGAAGTCGCACCATTCTTGAAAAAAAATGCTGTATTAGCTTTCGCACATGGGTTTAATATTCACTATAATCAAATTATTCCTAGAGATGACCTTGATGTCATTATGATCGCGCCTAAGGGCCCTGGCCATACAGTGCGCTCGGAATATCTTAAAGGTGGCGGCGTTCCTACATTAATTGCAATTTACCAAAACAAATCTGGCAAGGCAAAAGAAATTGCGCTTTCATACGCAGCGGCAAACGGCGGTACCAAAGGGGGTGTGATTGAAACAGATTTCCGTGAAGAAACTGAAACCGACTTATTTGGTGAGCAAGCTGTTTTATGTGGGGGAGCAGTTGAGCTCGTTAAAGCAGGATTTGAAACCTTAACCGAAGCAGGTTATACGCCAGAAATGGCTTATTTTGAATGCTTACATGAACTAAAACTCATTGTAGATTTAATGTATGAGGGCGGTATTGCTAATATGAACTATTCCATATCAAACAACGCTGAGTATGGTGAATATGTCACTGGTCCGAAGGTAATTGGCAAGGAAGCTAAATTAGCAATGAAAGAGGCTTTGAAGAATATTCAAAATGGCGAATATGCTAAACGTTTTATACTTGAAGGAAAATTAAACTACCCAGAAATGACAGAAAAAAGACGGCTTAATGCAGAACATCCTATTGAAAAAGTTGGATCACAATTAAGATCAATGATGCCTTGGATCGCTAAAAACAAACTTGTAGATCAAAGCAAAAACTAGCCCAATGGCAAGAAAGACCTACCCCATCATTGCAAAAGAAGGCTGGCTGTTCTTAATACTATCCATCGCTTTAGCATCCTTCGTATTTAGCATTTATTCTTTATGGTCAACTCCCCTTTGGATTATTTCTTTATTTATTCTGCAATTTTTTAGAGATCCAAAACGAAATACGCCCACCAAGAAAAATATGGTTGTATCCGCAGCTGATGGCAAAGTGATTGTGATTGAAAAATGTAAAGATGAGTATCTTAATAGACGTGCAATTAAAGTAAGTGTCTTTATGAATGTCTTTAATGTTCACTCGAATAAGAGTCCGGTCACGTCAACCATTATGAATAAATGGTATTTCCCTGGTAAATTCCTCAATGCAGCCTTATCAAAAGCTTCTTTAGAGAATGAAAGATGCGTTCTTCATCTGAGAACTAAAGAGTATTTTGATATTACCTGCGTTCAAATTGCGGGCTTAATTGCAAGGAGAATTTTATGTTACGTAAATAAAGATGATGAATTAGAAGTTGGTGAAAGGTACGGTTTTATAAAATTTGGTTCACGCGTTGACTTGTATCTTCCAATCAATTCAAAAATAAAAGTAACTTTGGGTGAAAAAGTTTTTAACGGAGAAACAATTATTGCAGAATTAAAGTAGTGAATTAATTGTCTATGAATAAACGAAGTTCATTTAAAGCCAATCTATATACATCTCTCTTAAATTCAATTACTTCATCAAGTGGCATCCAATAATCATGCCAACGCCATGCATCAAACTCTGGTTTTTTAGTATTTCTCAAAAAAATATCATTATCTTGTCCCTTCATTCTCAATAGGTACCATATTTGTTTTTGGCCTTTGTAAGTCCCGCGATAATCTCTCTGGAGCCATTGCGAGGGCACTTCATATTTTAACCAATCCTTTGTTCGACCAAGTATTTCTACATGGTGTGGCTTTAACCCTACCTCTTCCAATAACTCTCGGTACATCGCCTCTTCTGGAGCTTCACCTTTTTGAATGCCCCCCTGAGGGAATTGCCATGCATGCTCTTGCGATCGCTTTGCCCAAAAAACCTGATTCTCAGCATTGCAAATCACAATACCAACATTTGGCCGATAACCATCTTGATCAATCATAGAAATCCCTTAAGAATTACTGTAATTTTTTCATAGATTTAGTTTAAATAAAAGTCAGAATTAAAGCTAGAATCTATTACGAAAAAAAATAAAAAATTATGACTCTAAAAAACCTTATTTTACTTATTTTGTTTCTATGGCTTAATGCATGCTCAAGAACACCTATTGCTTACATTACCAATCAGGGTGATGACTCTGTAAGTGTTGTAGATATTAAGAAGAAAAAAGTTATGAAACAAATTCCTTCAGGTAAAGGTCCTGTAGGTATTACTATCTCTTTAAAACAATCTTACGCCTTTATTACAAATGCTAATGATGGCTCTATAAATGTTATAGATCTGGATCATAATAAGATTGTTAAAACAATAAAAGTAGGTGGAACACCAGTCGGAATCACTAAATCAACTAAAGAAGACTATATTTATGTCGGCGACTGGTTTAATAGCGAAATTCTTAAGATTGAAACTAAATCTTTTACAGTAATTAAAAAAATATCCGTAGGCAAATTTCCATCCGGTATGATATGTGACACTGTAGGAAAGTATCTTTTTATATCCAATCGTGATGAGAATACAGTTGAAATCTATAGTCAATCTACCTTAAGCCTTGTTAAAAAAATTAAAGTGGGTAGTCATCCTTACGGAATATTTGTGAATAAAAACTTGCTTTTTGTAGTTAATGTCTTAGACGATTCAATATCTATTGTGAATACCGATTCATTTTTATTGGAAACTATTAAGGCTGGAGAGCATCCTTATGGTGTAGTTTCTGATATGAAAAATCAATTTGCCTTTGTCACAAATACTCAAGATGACAGTATTAGTGTTATTGATCTCAAAACAAAAAAAGAGATCAAAAAAATTAAAGTGGGTGCAAATCCTGAAGGTATTGATATTGATGAAAAAAATAATTTATTGATAACATCAAATTGGGGGAGCGACTCTATTTCAGTCATCGACTTAATAAAGCAGGAGTATCTGTATGAAATTAAAACAGGCAAGCAAAGCCGGTCTTTTGGTCAATTTATTAAAATTGACTAATGTTGCATCAAAAACAATTTATAATAATCAAATCATTAAAAACTAAAGGCTATCATTCAAATGAAAAAAATTATTACTAGTATTTTACTCATCTTTTTATCACTTAATGTATTTGCGCATGGCCCCTCGCCTCAAAAGGTTGAAAAATCAATTTTAATTAGCGCTTCGCCTGATAAAGTTTGGGCAATCATTAAGGATTTAGGTAGCCTTCAAAAATGGCAACCTTTAGTGAGTGATACTAAGGTAGAAAAAAAAGGTGAAGATACTTTTAGAACACTTACTTTAAAATCTGGAGGTAAGGTTCTTCAAAGAATCAAAGGTATTGATGACGCTGCAATGAAACTGAAATATGAAATGGTAGAAGGTGCAATCCCTGTGTCTGATTACAATGCATATATAGTTGTAGCAAAAGGTTCTAACCCCAATGAATCATCGGTTATATGGGTAGGTCGGTTTTATAGGTTTTATAAGCTCAATCCCCCAATTCCAGCTGGTCAAGATGATGAGTCAGCTGTCAATGCAGTGAGTGGGATTTATGATGCGGGACTTCAGGGGCTAAAAAAATTAGCCGAAACAAAATAAAATAATTTATTTATAAAAAAGCAGAATATAGTTCTGCTTTTTTTATTCATGGCACCCATAATTATTAATACTATTGAACCACCTATAGGCTCAGTGATATTTTTGCATGGCTTAGGAGCCGACGGGTTTGACTTTAAAAATATATTCACAAGCCCTAAATTTAATAAGATTAGATTTATCCTGCCTCACGCTCCTTATCAGCCAGTGACAATTAATCAAGGCTTTAAAATGAGAGCTTGGTATGATTTATATGATCTATCATTAGAAAAGGATGAAGATGAAATGGGGATGGAAAGATCAAGTTTTACCATTCAAAAGCTTATTGAAGAGCAAATTTCAAACGGTATCCCCTCTGAAAAAATTATTATTGGGGGATTTTCTCAAGGGGCTGTAATGAGTTTTTATATAGGGCTGAAATATCATAAAAAATTAGGCGGAATTGCAGCCTTATCAGGCTATCTTCCCTTAAAAGAGAAGCTTACAGACTCCTTTAAAAATGAATTAATAAGCATGCCAATCTTTATGGCTCATGGCCTATATGATAATGTTATAGATATAAAACTTGCTAACAACTCGTTTCAAAAACTATTACAAAAATATAATTTCATAAACTTTGAAAAATACCCTATGGGACATGAAGTTTGTGAAAAAGAAATTGATGATTTATCAAATTTTTTTAATCAATCCCTTAACTAAAGATAATTTTTATGAATAAAAATTCACTTGAAACAAATCTTAAAGAGCTTGAATCTATTATTTCAAAGATGGAACAGGGGGACATGACTCTGGAAGATTCAATAAAGTCATACGAAAAAGGAATGCTTCTTCTTAAAATATGCCAGGACTCGATAAAAGATATCGAACAAAAAGTTTTGGTACTTTCTTCAGAAAATATGCTTGAAGAATTTAAATCTTCTAATGAATAATTTTCATGAATGGCTTTCTCAAAAACAAGTATTTATAGAATCTGTTCTTGAAAAAAATTTACAACGAACTCATCATGAAATTCTATTAATAGAAGCTATAAGATATAGCGTTCTACATGGTGGAAAAAGAATTCGATCACTTCTTGTTCTAGCAATCGCAGAAATTGTTGAGGTTCCACTAAAAGCAATTGAAAATATTATATGCGCTATAGAGTGCATACACGCCTACTCTCTGGTACATGATGATATGCCTTGTATGGATAATGATGATTTGAGACGAGGAAAATTATCTTGTCACAAAAAATATGGTGAAAGCACTGCGCTTCTTGTTGGCGACTCTCTTCAATCAATGGCCTTTTCTTTCTTATCGTCCCCTTTCCTTCAGATCAATCCTGAAAATCAATTAAAAATGATTTATATCTTCTCGAATGCTATTGGTATTGAGGGGATGGCAAAAGGCCAAGCACTTGATATTGAAAATACAAATAAAAAAATATCATTTGATGACCTAAAAGTGATGCATCAATACAAAACTGGTGCACTTATTAACGCTGCATGCATAACAACAGTGCTTGCCTCCAATAATCATGATAAAAATACTCTAGATAAAATAGACACTTATTCAAAATCTGTTGGACTGATGTACCAAATTAAAGATGACATTCTTGATAAAGAAGCGAGCCTAAAAACTTTAGGTAAAACACCTGGCAAAGATGAAAAAGATAACAAATCTACATTTGTCACTTTATTGGGTACTTCCAAATCAAAAGAATTAGCTTCTGCATATTACCAAGAAGCTTTGATCGCAATCAAACCTTTTGGGGATAAAGCAAATTATTTAGGTGCTATAACTGAATTAATAATGTCACAAACGAGTTGATATGAATATTCTTGATAAAATTAATTCGCCAAAAGATTTAAAAAAACTTAATCGCAATGAACTTATTATATTATGTAATGAAATGAGAAGTTTTCTAATTGAAAGCGTCTCCAAAACAGGCGGTCATCTTTCGTCAAATCTTGGCGTGATTGAACTGACTGTAGCTCTCCATTTTGTTTTTAATTGCCCTCAAGATAAATTTATATGGGATGTTGGACATCAAACTTACGCCCATAAAATTCTGACTGGTAGAAAAAGGAAAATGGGCTCTTTGAGAGCTATGTCTGGAATTTCAGGTTTCCCAAAAAGATCAGAGAGTGATTATGATTCTTTTGGCACTGGTCACTCAAGTACTTCAATATCAGCAGCTTTAGGCATGGCTGAAGCACTCAAAAAGAAAAATCTAGATCATAAAGCAATTGCAATTATTGGTGATGGGGCCATGACTGCAGGTATGGCTTTTGAAGGCCTTAATAATGCCGGTGATTCAAAAAATAATATCTTGGTTATTTTAAATGATAACGATATGTCGATTTCTAAAAACGTAGGCGCACTTAATAATTATCTAGCAAAACTTATGTCGGGGAATCTTTACGGGACTCTTAAGCGTTCAGGAAAAGCAGTTTTATCGGCTATTCCACCTATGCTTGAATTTGCAAAGCGTGCTGAAGAACATGTAAAAGGCATGGTGATTCCAGGAACTTTATTTGAAGAATTTGGATTTAATTACATTGGCCCTATTGATGGCCATGATATCAACACATTGGTTGATACACTTAGCAATCTTAAAGAACTTCAAGGGCCTCAGTTTCTTCACGTAGCTACACACAAAGGCTATGGTTATGAGCCCGCAGAAATTAATCCCAATAAATTTCATGGTATAGGTCAATTCAACCTGAATGACGGTACTCAATCATCAACGATAAAAAAATCTACTTATACTGACGTGTTTAGAGACTGGATTGTCGATATGGCTATGATTGATAAAAAACTATGCGCGATTACTCCTGCAATGACAGATGGTTCTGGCTTAAATAAGTTCGCTGAAAAATTTCCAGATCGTTTTTTTGATGTAGGTATTGCTGAACAACATGCAATAACTTTTGCAGCAGGACTTGCTTGCGAAGATTACAAACCTGTAATCGCTATTTACTCAACTTTTCTTCAAAGGGCTTATGATCAATTAATACATGATGTCGCCTTACAAAATATTCCAATGCTGCTCGCTATTGATAGAGCTGGAATTGTGGGGCAAGATGGGCCAACACATTCAGGAAGTTTTGATTTGTCATTCTTAAGATGTATTCCAAATATTGTAATAATGGCCCCAAGTAATGAAAACGAATGCCGCCAAATGCTTTTTACTGGATTTAAATTTAAGGGTATTTCAGCAGTTCGCTACCCAAGAGGCATAGGTCCAGGGTCAATGATTAAATCTAAAATGACCCTTATTCCAATTGGAAAAGCTGAAGTCATTAAAAAAGGTAAAAAGATTGCTCTTTTAGCCTTTGGTAATATGCTTGATGAGGCTACAAAAGTTGCAGATAAACTTAAAGCAACCCTTATTAATATGCGATTTATCAAGCCTCTTGATATCAAATTAATTCGGCTTTTAGCATCATCGCATAAACTTCTTGTTACTTTAGAAGAGAACGCAATAACAGGTGGGGCAGGATCAGGAGTTTTAGAGGTTATCAGTGAGTATGATTTAAAATGCCAAACACTTCGGGTTGGTTTGCCTGATCAATTTGTCGAGCAAGGTAGCCAAGAAGAGCTCCGAAAAAAGTATGGTTTAGATGCTTTTTCTATTATTAAATTAATTGAGAAAAAATTAACCTAGTGTTATACTCAACAATTATAAATAACTCTTCTTTATGTTAATAAACGATCACACATGCCCAATTGAAGATGTTCAGAGCTCCGCTGATTTAAGGAGTTTGGATATTGACAAAGTTGGTATTAAATCTTTAAGACACCCTGTGCTTGTAAAAGACAAAACGGGTGGGGCTCAACATACTATTGCAACATTTAATATGTATGTATATTTGCCACATAATTTTAAAGGCACTCACATGTCTAGATTTGTTGAAATCTTAAACATGAATGAACGAGAAATATCTGTGGAGTCATTTGAGAATATCTTAAGAGAAATGATTAAGCGACTTGAAGCCAAGTCATGTGATGTCGAAATGACATTTCCATACTTTATTAATAAAACTGCTCCCATTTCAGGCGTGAAAAGTCTCCTGGATTACGACGTAAGTTTTATTGGCAAAATTATTGATGGGAAGTTTAAAAATACAATTAAAGTAGCTGTTCCTGTAACGAGTCTTTGCCCATGCTCGAAGAAAATTTCAGATTATGGTGCTCACAATCAAAGGTCTCACGTCACAGTGACCGCTCAAATTAATAACTTTATTTGGATAGAAGAGTTAATAGAGCTAATAGAAAAACAGGCCTCATGCGAACTTTATGGCTTACTCAAAAGACCTGATGAAAAATTTGTAACTGAAAAAGCTTACGATAATCCCAAATTTGTCGAGGATATGGTTCGAGATGTTGCAACTCAATTAAAATTGGAAAAAAGAATAGACCATTTTGTCGTGGAATCTGAGAACTTTGAATCCATTCATAATCACTCCGCTTACGCGCTAATTGAAGGATGATTTTAATTAAGAAGATTTAAATAAATATTTTACTCTCCTCTAACCTCCAACTTTAATCCAAACCAAATTACTAAAAATCCAACGAGTGGCGATATGGCGGCAATCATAAACCCATGCTGGCCTCCGAGATATTCTATTAAATAGCCTCCTCCTAAGCCTCCTATAGTTCCGCCAATCCCATAAGCAACGCTGTTATAAATGGCTTGTCCTCTTGCTTGATTTCGACCTTTAAAATAATAAGCAAAAACTTCAATTGAAGCCACATGAAAGCTTCCAAAAGTTGCAGCATGTAATATTTGCGCTATTAATAATAAATAGAGATGATCAGGAAAGGCTCCAATAAGAATGAAGCGAATGACGCCCAAAAGTAAACTCATTAATAAAATTACTTTGAGTGAATACCGAAGTAAAATTTTTGGCATGCATATGAAAATCAAAATTTCACAAATAACACCAATAGCCCAAAGCCATCCTATGGTTCCAGTGCTATAACCATGCTCCTTGAGGTAAATTGAATAAAAATTATAAAGTACTCCATGCGCAGAAACCATTAAAATACAGCCAATTAAAAGTGCTGCTACAGAAGGTTTTTTAATAATTTCCCAAATCGACACGTCCCTTTTTTTATGGTGGATCCCTTGAGTCTCAGGAATAGTATTTGATAAAAAAAATATAATGGCTTGAGCGATTAATAAAGCCCATAACAAAATATCAATGCCCTGAAGGTTAATTAGATAACCTAATAATAAAGACGCCAGAATAAATCCAATCGATCCCCATAGTCTTATTCTGCTGTAATGTCCGTTTGTGTTTGCCAAATGAGCAAGCGTCAGGGACTCTGCCAAAGGAAGAGTTGAACTCGTAAATAGACTTAATGCTGACATTATTAAAAAGATCCAAAAAAATCCTTTCGCCCAAAAAATACCAATAAAACTAATCAGGCCCAAAAGTGAAGTTAACTTAATCCATTTCACTCGATGGCCTGTGTGATCAGCTAACCAACCCCAAAAATTCGGAGCAAAAATACGACTTATTTGAAATAACGAGAGAAGAATACCAATATTTACAAGAGAAAAATTTTGAGATTGCAGATAAATGCCCCAATAAGGAACAAAAGTACCTACAAAAAAATAATAGAAAAAATAAAAGCGTGATAAGCGCCAGTGAAGATTATACCCAGCACTCACTAAATTTTTGGTGTATGCGAAAAGACATCTGCATTTTGAGCTCGATGTCTTAATGCCTGGTCTATAATTACTAAAGCTAGCATAGCTTCAACAATGGGTGTCGCTCTAATAGCAACGCAAGGATCATGACGACCTGTCGTTTGCATAAGCACAGCATCTCCTTGTGTATTAATTGATTGCCGATCTTGAGGAACGCTTGAGGTTGGCTTAAAAGCGACATTTGCGATAATAGATTGTCCAGTTGATATACCGCCTAGAATACCCCCTGCATGATTTGTTAAAAAACCTTGAGGGGTTAATTCATCGCCATGCTCACTACCTTTTTGAGTAATAGAACCAAAACCCTCGCCTATATCAACACCTTTTACAGCGTTAATACTCATCATTCCGTATGCAATTTCAGCATCGAGTCTTCCGAAAACTGGCTCCCCTAAGCCTACAGGTATATTCTCTGCAATTACGGTAATTTTGGCACCTACTGAATCTCTCCCCGCACGAATGTTATCTAAATATTTTTCTAATTCAGGGACCTGTTCTTGGTTAGGACAAAAAAATGGATTTTGATTTACATCTTCCCAATTTTTAAATCCTATTTGAATAGAGCCCATTTGACTTAAATAAGCACGAATTTTAATGCCATATTTTTTTAATAACCATTTCTTTGCAATAGCACCTGCCGCTACTCTTACCGCTGTTTCCCTAGCGCTTGATCTACCCCCACCTCTATAATCTCGAATGCCATATTTATGAGCATATGTATAGTCTGCATGTCCAGGACGAAAAACATCTTTAATTTTTGAATAGTCTTGGCTTCTTTGATCTGTATTACGAATAATAAATCCGATAGGAGCACCTGTTGTTTTACCTTCAAATATACCCGATAAAATCTCAACTTTATCTTCTTCATTACGCTGAGTAACATGCTTTGAAGTACCTGGCCTTCTTCTATCTAAATCGAGTTGCAAATCTTCTTCTGATAAATCTAGGCCGGGTGGGCAACCGTCAACAACCCCACCTATGGCTGGGCCATGAGATTCGCCAAAAGAGGTAAGCGTGAATAAAGTACCTAGAGTATTACCTGACATAGATATGCTTTTTTATAAATATTCTTAAATTTTATCATAACCCGATTCTAGCCTTTAACTTATTAATTAAGTCGCAAGCCTTTAATCCATTGTTTGTAAACGTGATTTGCTAGTTGATTTAATTGATCACATTTATTGGGCAGATTTTCTAATATTACTTTGGGCATTTGAATCGCTTCTTTATTTTTTTCTCTTTTGATTTCTTCTACTCCGCACTTTATCCATTCTTCTACCATAGATGGAATCATTTCAATATGGCATTGAAACGCAATATGCTTATCAAGATAGCTATAACCTTGATAATAACAATTATTGTTGCTCAAAAGATGAATAGCATTCTTCGGCAACTCAAAAGTTTCACCGTGCCAATGAAATACCTGGGATTCTGATAAATCACCAAACCATTTTTTAGATGCCTGAATTTGCTCAAGATTATTCTTAAGTATTTGAACTGGGAACCATCCAATTTCCCTAAGAGTATTTTTTTTAACTACTGCACCAAGCGCCTTACTAATTAATTGCCCTCCAAGACAATGTCCAAGAACTGGGATATTAGATTGAATAGCTTCTTGAATTAATTTAATCACTTCTTTAATCCATGGTAAGTGATCGTTCACACTCATGGGTCCTCCCATTAAAACTAAACCCGCATATTGAGAGACAGATTTAGGAATCTCTTCCATCTTATCTACTTTAATTAATCGATACTGAATAGTATTTTGGCTAAAAAAATCAGCTAAATAGCCTGGGCCTTCAGTTTCATAAAATCTCATAATTAAAACTAATTTTTTACTCATGGATAATTTTGTAAACACCCAGATCTAAATTTTCTAATGTATAAGTTCCGATTGCAAAACGAATTAACCTTAATGTGGGGTATCCAATTTTTCCTGTCATTCTTCTTATTTGATGATTTTTACCTTCTGATATTTTAATTTCAAGCCAAGTCGTGGGAATTGTTTTTCTTTGTCTAATAGGGGGAATTCTTTCCCATAATATTTTAGGCTGATCTATGATTTTTACCCCTGCAGGCAAAGTTTTAAAATCGCCTAAATCTATACCACACCTTAATTCGTCCAAATCACTCTCTTTTATGTTACCTTCAACCTGAACCCAATACGTTTTTTGCATTTTATATTTTGGATCGCTAATTTGATGTTGAAATAAGCCATCATCAGTTAGAATAATTAAACCTTCACTATCTGTGTCAAGCCTCCCTGCAGGATAAACACTTGGTATTGGAATAAAATCTTTCAATGTTTTATGGTTGTCGTGTTTGCTGAACTGACAAACTACACCATAGGGCTTATTAAATAGTATTTTCATTAAACTTAAAGTGAGTATGAATGATTAGCAAAATTACTCTTCCAAAAAATGCATTAAAAATTACTGTCAATTCAAATCTAAGTTTGAATGTTCCAGATCATCCTATTATCCCATTTATTGAAGGTGATGGTATCGGCGTAGATATTACTCCGGCAATGTTAAAGGTAGTAAATCAAGCTGTTTTAAAAGCTTATGCTGGGAAAAAAGAAATTGCTTGGATGGAAGTATTTGCTGGAGAAAAAGCCACTAGAATATATGATGAAAACACATGGCTTCCTCAAGAAACACTTGATGCCATCGAAGAATTTGTTGTATCTATTAAAGGTCCTCTCACAACACCAGTGAGTGGTGGTATAAGATCACTCAATGTCGCAATAAGGCAAAGACTCGATCTATATGTTTGCTTGAGACCGATTGAATATTTTATTGGCGTTCCGAGCCCCTTAAAAAATCCCGAAAAAACTAATATGATTATTTTTAGAGAAAATACAGAAGATATTTATGCTGGTATTGAATGGCAGGCTTTCTCAGAAGAATCAAAAAAAATTGTACAAATGATTTCAGAATTAGGCATTAAAAATAAAATCCGCTTCCCTGAGTCCACTGCCATTGGTATTAAACCAGTTTCTAAGGAAGGCAGCCAAAGACTCATAAGAAAAGCTATTAAATATGCAACTGAGCATAAAAAAAGATCAGTGACCCTAGTCCACAAAGGCAATATTATGAAATTTACTGAGGGTGGATTTAAAGAATGGGGCTATCAATTAGCTAAAGATGAATTTGGCGCTAAACCTATTAAGGGTGAATCAAGTTTTATATGTGCCAATGGCCTTATTATCAAAGATTGTATTGCAGACTCATTTTTACAAGAAATATTAATTCACCCAAGTGAATATGATGTTATAGCCACCCTCAATCTCAACGGAGATTATATTTCAGATGCGTTAGCTGCTCAAGTAGGCGGTATTGGTATTGCTCCGGGCGCTAATTTATCTGACTCAAGGGTTATTTTTGAAGCTACTCATGGAACCGCACCAAGTATTGCAGGCAAAAAAATTGCAAACCCTAGCTCTCTAATCCTTTCTGCTCAAATGATGTTAAGGCATATTGGTTGGATTGAAGCTGCCGATATTCTCTTATCAGCATTCAGAAAAACATTAGCAGATGAAAAAGTTACTCAAGATTTCTCATCTCAATTGAATAATGTTGCAGCATTATCTACAGATGAATTCGCTGATGCTATCATCAGTTACATGTAAAAATAAGCCCGCTTGTGCGGGCTTATTTATTTAATGCGAAACTAGGCTTTATTTATATTTGAAGCTTGCTTACCTTTTGGTCCATCTGTAACGTCAAAAGTAACTCTTTGACCTTCTTTGAGACTTTTATATCCTGTATCTACAATTGCTGAGAAGTGAGCGAATAAATCATCACCGCCATCATCAGGGGTAATAAAACCAAAACCTTTTGAATCATTAAACCACTTTACTGTACCTGTTGCCATTTCATAAATCCTTAATTTTAAACAAGGGAGGCCCCGAAAAAGTTTGAATCAAGAACTAAAGCACTACTTAAATATAAATTAAAGCTAGCTAAATAAAACTCGAAACCAAACACCTGAAAGCTTTTTTACGTGTTTTAAACCTAAATGTCAAGCTATTTGTTATTTTTAAAAAGGTTTATAACTTAATACTATTAAGTACTTTTTCTATTTCCTTATAAGGCTGTGCTCCTAACATTCTCCTCCCATCCGAAAAAATCAATGTGGGCGTTGATATAATCCCTAATTTTGAGCCTAATGCCAATATTTGTTCTGTAGGTGCTTCACATATCCCCTTACCTGAAGGAAGCATATCTTTAAGAGCCCAGTCAAGCCAGGCTTTTGAGCGATCTTTGGCACACCAAATCAATTGTGATTTATTTTTTGCATCTGGATGAAGTTTTTCAATTGGAAATAAAAATGTATAAATCGTCACATTATTTAGATTTATAAATTCATTCTGTTCAAGACGTTTACAAAAGGGGCAATCGACGTCTGCAAAAACAACTAATATCCTCGAACCGTCACCTTTAACAGTTTTAATAGCTGAATTTAAGGGTAGAGACGAAAAGTCTATTTTAGTTAAATCCTCAAGACGTTCACCAGTTAAATCTTTTTTTGTTTTGGGATCAACGACATGCCCTTCTGCAATAAGAAAAGAAAATTTCTCGTCTGTATAAATGATTTGACCCCCCATAAAAACTTCATAGAGCCCGCTATAAGTGGTTTTCTTAATACTTTCTACTTTTAATTTAGGATATGAGGCTTCAATCATTTTTTTTAAACTAGCCTCATCCGCCATTATATAAGAAGAGTTAAAAAATAAGATAAATGGGATAATTTTTTTTAAAGTCATAGTCTAACGAACTGCTTTCTCTATAAGAATTTTTTTAATTAAATGGTTTTGATCTATTTTGTTAAGTCCAAAATTCATCAAGAAATCAACAAAATAACTTTGAGTAGAAAAAAGACGACTCAAATGATCCGTTAAATAACTCAAAGATAATATATCTGGCTTCCTATGTCGATTATATTTTTTAAGAAATTGTTTTAACCCAAGGTCATGATGATATTTCTTATGTGAAACTAACAACTCATCAAACTCTATCACATCTCTAAAGCCTAAATTTAAACCTTGACCTGCGAGAGGATGAAGTTGATGTGCAGCATCTCCTATCAAAATTACTCGATCTGAAATAAATGATTTATTAATTTTCATACTTAGAGGATAGTATTCTCGCTTTGTTAAAAGATTAATATCACCAAACATTTCGCCTAAATCTTTTTTTAGCTTTAAAAGAAATATTTCATCATCTAGACTTCTATAATTATCTAAAATATTGTCATTTAGTGAGTAAACAACAGAAAAATCGTGGGTATGGATAGGCAAAAGAGCCAAGATTCCATCACACATGAATTTTTGATAAGCACATCCTTGATGTGCCTTAGAACTTTTAATATTAAATACTAGCGCTGTCTGATTAAATTTTTTATTTTTTACTTCTATAGTTGCTTGGCTTCGCACCCAAGAATTTGAACCGTCAGCTCCAATGACTAATTTAAATTGATATTTATTGCCCTTAGTATCAACAAGATTTATATGATCCATTTCAACTTTGAAGGATTCAATATTATCTGTTTTTATCTCATGATAAGTAATTTTGCTGATTCGATTAATAAAAGCATTTGCAAGGTCATCATGATTGATGATACAAGCAAGTTCATTAATTCCTGCATCATATGCATCAAAAGTTAGTGATGTATTTTCTTGGTTCGAATAAACCACAATTTTATTAATTGGCGTTACTGATTCTTGAGATATGAAATTAAAAACTCCATTTTCTTCTAGCCATTTTTTTACGCCTGGTGAGATCGCATAAAATCTTGGATCAGGCGTCTTATTTTTGGAAATTTTTGAAAGAGATAATAAGCTTGTCTTGATAGCATGTTTTTCTAAAATCATTAATGCAGCCATACCAATAATACCTGAACCTGTAATCAATACATCACTCGATTTTTCATTCATTTACCAAAACTCATTCTGCTAACTAAAAACTTTTTAATGGGCTTAAAATTATCTAGAAGAGATAAACTAATACTTCTTCCAAAAGATAGCCCAATTAAGTCATTTGAAAAAATATTTACTAAAGAATCCGTAAAAAAAATTGTCTTTCTTGTTTCTAATTTCCTTGATTCATAGTATTGATTAACAAATACTTCAGATCCAACTTGAGATGACTCCGATTGATTTATTAATTTTGATAATTCATAGGCATCTCTAATACCCGTATTAAATCCTTGCCCTGCAACAGGATGCATAGTTTGTGCAGAATTACCGATAATAATTATGCTTTTTTTTGGAAAATCTTCAAGGACAATTTTTTTTAGTGGAAAAGTAATCAATTTATCGCAATCAAAAAATTTTCCGACTCTGTCTCCAAAGTGCTCATATAATTTTTCTAAGAATGAATTTTTTTGTATTTTAGCTAATGCTTGAATTTCTTTGTCATCACCTGTCCAAACCAAAGAAAATTCTTTAAGGCCATTAGGCAAAAGTGCAATAGGTCCCATTGAAGTGAATCTTTCATATGCAACCTTTTTTGGCGAAATCTCAGCAGTGACATTGGTCACGAGCGCGCTGTGGTTATAACTAGTCTCTTTCTTCTTGAGACCTTCAATCAAACCTGTAGTATTTTTCCCACCATCAGCAAATACCAAGAGTGAAGTATTAATGGACTCATCTCTATCCCTTCCGTATAAAACAGATCTATTTTTTTCATTTTTAATGGCTGCAACTTCAAATTCATAAGTGATCTTACTTACATGGGATTCATTTACTCTTTCTTCAAGCGCCTTTGATAAATCACCATAAGATATAACATAACCTAATACTGGCAAACTATATTCATTAGCGGATAATATAGTACGTCCAAAGCTATTCTTTTGACTTGTGTGAATATCTGTTATCTCGGTAACTTTGTTTTCTAAAGAATTCCAAACACCAAGACTTTCAAGAATAAGTTTTGTGCCATAAGAAAGAGCTAATGTACGCTTATCCAAATGCGTATCATTTTTTTTTCTTAATTCTAAAAGGTGTGAATTTTGATTTTGCTTTGCAAGTAATAATGAAAAAACAAGCCCAACTGGGCCAGCACCCACTATGACATATTCTGGATTTTTCATTCTGCCATTAATGTTTCAATAGACTCTATAGTTTTTGGAGCGCCTTTTGTAAGCACCTCATACCCATTATCAGTCACTAAAACATCGTCTTCAATTCTAATCCCAATATTCCAAAAATCTTTTGGAATATTGACAGATTCTCTAATATAGCATCCTGGCTCTACAGTTAAAGTCATACCAGGTTTTAATTGCTTCCATTCTTTCGCGACAGTTTTATATTCGCCTGCATCATGAACATCAAGGCCTAACCAGTGTCCTGTTCTATGCATATAGAATTCTTTGTAGCTTCCAGTCTCATAAATTTCTTGGTGACTTCCTTGGCACAAACCAAACTCTTTGAATCCATCAATCAAAACTGATAAGGCTGCCTCATGTGGCTCATTCCAATAGTGACTAGGTGATACTTTACTTAGTGCAGCACTTTGAGCCTCTAATACCAACTGATAAAAATCCTTTTGTATTTTTGAAAATTTGCCATTAGCAGGAAATGTTCTTGATATATCCGATGCATAGCCTTCTAATTCACATCCAGCATCTATAAGAATAAGATCACCATCTTGAATTTTAGAATTATTATCAATGTAATGTAATGTACATGCATTTTTTCCAGCAGCAACAATAGATTGATAAGCTGGTCCACGAACTCCATGCCTCATAAATTCATGCATGATTTCAGCTTCAAGTTCATACTCGTAAATATTAGGCCTTACAAATTTCATTGCACGATTATGTGCAAAAGATGCAATTTTTGCTGACCGCTTCATAATATCAATTTCAAAATCACTTTTTATTAGCCGCATCTCATCTGCGATATGACTTATATCTTCGATCGCCTGCGGCGCTTGAGCACCTCCTCGCACTTTCTCTCTTAATCTTTTTATCCAATCGTTTATTTTTTGATCATTAAGGCTATTTTGTCCTATTCGGAAATATATTTTCTCGCGCCCTGAAATTTCTTTAAAAGCAATCTCATCTAATAAGCTTATGTCGTAAGCCTCATCAAATAAGAAAAGTTTCTTTGCTTCTTCAGGGCCATATATAAAACCATTCCAGATTTCCATTTCAATATTTTTATTACGGCAAAATAAAATTGTCTTTGGAGACTTTCCACCCAATATAAACAAGACTGAATAGGGTTCAGTAAACCCTGAATAATAGTGAAAATAACTATCTGAACGATAGGGATAATGACTATCTCTATTCCTAATTACCTCATTAGCATTAAAGATAATTGCTACGCCATCACCAATTTTTTCAATTAGTGCGTCTCTTCTTCTTTTAAATTCTTGATAATTTTTATAGTTCATTTTCAATACTGTTAATTTGGTCTTTTAGAAAAAAATTAACTTCCATTAATCTCTCTGGTGTTCCTATATCAAACCAAAGGCCCTGATATATTTCTCCGCCAATATACCTCGCATCAATTAATTTTTTAAGTATAGGCGCTAATTTTGTAACTGGCTCTAAGCTTATGTCATTAAAAATTTCTGGTCTATAAATAGCAATGCCAGCAAAAGTGAGCTTACCTTCTCCTTCTAATTCAATTTGATTATTTTTTAACACAAAATCACCATCTGGGTGATGCTTAGGATTTTGAACCATTACTAAGTGACCTTTAAAGTCATTTAAGTTCCTCATTTTTATCTTGGAGTAGTCAAAATCGGTATATATATCCGCATTGATCACCAAAAATGGCTGATCGCCTAAAATAGACAATGCTTTTTTAATGCCTCCAGCTGTCTCTAATGGTGATCCTTCTCTCGAATACGTAATCTTGAGACCCCATTTTGAGCCATCACTAAGATATGCCTCAATCATCTCTCCTAAATATGCATGATTTATAATCACTTCTTTAAAATTGGCTTCAGCTAATTTCTCTAAATGCCAAACAATTAGGGGTTTTCCCGCAACTTCTAAAAGTGGTTTTGGCATTTGATTTGTAAGAGGGCGCATTCTCTCTCCCATACCTGCTGCCAGAATCATAGCTTTCATAAATTTAAATAGAACTTAATTTATTCATCAGTTTTAATAAAGGATGCAAATCCTTGTAACGCTCGCAAGCTCTTCTTAAATAATTTTCAACAGTGGGCAAATCATTCAAATAATTTACTTTGCTATCTCTGTAATTTAAGCGGGTAAAAATACCTAATACTTTTAAATGCCTTTGGACACCCATCCACTCAAAATCCCTATAAAACGCAGCAAAGTCATCCTGAACTCCTAACCTATTTTGTTTGGCTTGCTCCCAATAACGAATGAGCCAATCCATAATTTCTTCTTCATCCCAAACAACGTAGGCGTCTTTTAACAAAGATACAAGGTCATATACAATAGAGCCTTTGACTGCATCTTGAAAATCTAAAATACCAGGATTTTTCCCCAATGTGCTGTCACAAAACATTAAATTTCTTGAATGAAAATCCCTATGCACAAAAACCTGAGCATGAGATTTAATATTTTTAATCAGTAAGTCAAAAGTTGAATTAAGGACATTTTTTTCAGAATCACTCATGTCATAAGATTTATGGAATTTTAGATACCAATCAGGAAATAATCGAAGCTCTTGCATTAATAACGAACCGTCATAGAGCTTAAGTGAGTGGGTATCGGCATTTATTTGCATCTTAATTAGTGCCATATAAGCATCTTTATAGAGTGATGATGCATTTTGATGATTAAGCTCTTCAAGGTAAGTTTTCGTCCCTAAATCTGACAATAATAAAAATCCTTCTTTCATATCTATTTCATGAATTTTAGGAACATTGAGCCCTGCTTTAAAAAGAATATTTGCTATATCTACAAAGGGTTTTGAATTTTCTTTGTTAGGAGGGGCATCCATCAAGATGTAAGAATGATGATTTGCAATAACGCGGAAATATCGTCTAAAGCTAGCATCTGTCGAAGCAGTTTTAATCGTATACTCTTGATTATTAAATATATTATTTAACCATGTAGCAATCTGAAGTTGTCGTGTCACAATAAAAAATACCTTGTAATTTCATAAAAAAATATACTTTTTAAGTGGCCAGCTTAATGAAGTAAATTATATAACTACATGATTATTAATAAATTTAAGTTGATAAAATAACTAAAATATGAGATTTTAACATCTATGAAACATTCAAATTTTAAACTATAGCACCCCTACTTGCTCCCTAAGCGAAATTCCATGTTTAGAAAAACAATCACACCCCTATGGCTATTGTTTTTACTTCTGTCTCAGTTTTTATTTGCCGAAGATTTAGTAAAAGCAAAAGAATATCCAGAAATTTCTCAAGAATCAGTTGAAATCGAGGGCGATAGCCTTGAAACTTTGCTAGACAGAAAAATGAAAGCTAGAGGTAATGCTATTCTTAAAAAAGCCAATAAAGTAATTAAGGCAGATATCATTGAATATGACCAAATTTCAGAAAAACTTATAACGCAAGGTAATACTAAGATTGATTTAGAAAATATTTCTATTACTGGTTCAAAGCTTAATTATAGATTAGTCGACCAAACAGGCCAGATGGAGGACGTTACCTTTAATATAAAATCCGATAAAAAAGAAGAAACGGTCATGAAAAAAGGTATTCAAGTTACGAAACGTTATTATGACTACCGAGGTGATGCCAAAACAATTTTTTTTGAAGGCGAGAATAAGACAAATCTTAAATCCAGCAGATTAACCACTTGTGAGGTAGATTCGAATGATTGGTATATTAAATCTAAAACAATGGAAATTGATACACAAAAAGATCGGGTAAAAGCCTCACATACTTCGCTTGAATTTAAAGGTGTACCCATATTTTATATGCCTAGTACCAGTTTTTCTCTCAATAAAAATAGACAATCTGGTTTCTTATCTTCTACCTTTGGCACTACATCTAAAAGTGGTTTTGAGTTTCGCGTACCTTATTATTTTAATATCTCTCCTGATATGGACGCAACTCTCACAGCAAGGTATTTAGGGAGAAGGGGCCCCCTAGCTGATGGGCAATTTCGTTATTTATCTGAAAATTATTCTGGCATTAATCTACTTCAATACATGAATACCGATCAATCAAGCGGTCAAGATAATCGATATTTTTTAAAACTCAATCATCAACATCAATTTGGCAGGGGTTGGTCAGGTTCTTATGATATTCAAAAAGTGTCTGATAATACTTATTTTTCTGACCTGGCTGCTATGATTCAACAAACTAGCGTAGTTAATTTACCTCAAAGAGTAAATCTTAATTATTCAGGTGATATTTGGAAATTAAACTTATTGACTGAAAGATATCAAACACTAACAAGTGCATCAAATTCCCCCTATCAAAGACTTCCTCAGGTCAATCTCTTAGGGAAAAAAGAATATGATGATTTTACCTTGGACTTTAAATCGCAATGGACTCTTTTTGAGAGAGATGATAAGTTCGCATCAACATTCACAAATACGCAGAAGATTACTGGGAGCCGATTGACTATGACACCAGCAATCACAATTCCTTTCAACTCAACATATGGGTATATAAAACCGAAAGTATCTACAAATATTCGGTCTTATAATCTTAATACTTCAACTGAGAATAATAAAGATATTATTACGCCCATTTTTTCTATAGATGGTGGCGCTTATCTTGATAGAAATATTAATCTTTTAAATCAAAATTTTACAAACACACTTGAGCCACGATTATTTTATGTCTATATCCCTTATAAAGATCAGTCAGTATTGCCTAACTTTGATACAGGTCTAGCAGATTTAAATATGCAGACTTTATTTTATGAAAACCAATATAACGGCCAAGACCGAATAAATGACGCAAATCAATTAACTGCCTCAATAACATCTAAAATACTAGACAAAAATAGTAAAGAAAGATTATCAGCCATCATTGCACAAAGATATTATTTTGAAGATAGAAGAACTTTGGGTGATGATCATCCAGACGCTAAAAAAGCAAATTCAGATATTTTTATGGGTGCGTCAGCAAAATTACCTAATTCACTTAACCTAGAAGCCATGTTTCAATTGGATCCAACGTCTAATAATTTATTAAGAAGTACGCTTCGCAGTCGCTATAATCCCGAGCCAGGTAAAATGCTCGATGTAAGCTATCGACAGATAGATAATGTTATTAATCCTAATCAAAATTTAGAAGTTTTAAATGCAGCAGGGCAATGGCCCCTCGGTAACAGATTTTATTCCATTGGCCGTTATAATTACGATATAAAGACTTCACAAACTATCGAGGTTTTAGCGGGCATAGAATATGATGGCGGCTGTTGGGTGTTAAGATCAGTGTTTGACAGAATATCATTGCCTACAAGTCCTCAACCAAACTATGCATTTTTTATACAGCTAGAATTAAATGGTATTGGTTCGTTAGGCTCTGATGCAAATAAACTAAATACTCTTTTATACAGAAATGTTCCAGGCTTGAGATTAATCAATCAAATACCAGATGTAAATCGTCAGGCAAATTTTAATTAACTTATAAATGCAATTTAAAAAAAAAATATTCTCTTTTCAATTAGCTTTTTTTTTCCTAAGTCTAATTTCAACTTCTATAGGTTTTACACAATCTGAAGAGAATATCAAAAAACTTGACCGAATTATTGCAATAGTAGATCAAGATGTTATTTCAGAAAAAGAATTGCAGGAAAAAATTAATTCTGTCGTCAATAATTTAAAATCGCAAAAAATTGAAATCCCCCCGGAAGGTATTTTGAGGAAACAGGTATTAGAGAGATTAATCACTAATAGTATTCAAATTCAATTAGCTTCTCAAACTGGATTAAAAATTAATGATGCCCAAGTCGATAAAACTATAGAGCGTATTGCAGAAAAAAATAAGTTGAATATAGATAATTTTAAAAAAGAACTTGAAAAAGAAGGTATAAATTATTACAAATTCAGAGAAGAAATCAGAAATGAAATCATTATTTCACAATTAAAGGATCGCGAAGTTAGAAGCAAAATAGTAATTACGGAGGGAGAGATTGTTAACTTCTTAAATATACAATCACAAGAAGTACAAGATGAATTTGAAGTCGCTCATATTCTTATCCGTGTTCCTGAAGATACATCACCTGAAAAACTTGAAAAATTAAAAAATAAAGCTGAAGAGGCTTCTAAGCAAATTCAATCGGGTAAAAATTTTACTCAAGTCTCTGCAGCATTTTCAGAAACACCAAATGCGCTTGAAGGTGGAAACCTCGGGTGGAAAAAAGTCTCAGATTTACCAACATTATTTGTAGATGCGCTTAAAAAAGTAGAAGTAGGTAAACTAACCCCCATCTTAAGAAGCCCCAATGGTTTTCATATACTGAAACTCATTAATAAAAAAGGATCTAGTAACCCAATTCTTATCGAGCAAATTCATGCAAGACATATTTTAATTAAGTTATCTGAAATTATTTCAGAAAATGAGGTCCGTCAAAAACTAATTGGTATTAGAGAACGATTAGAAAGTGGAATGAAATTTGAAGATATGGCGAAACAATATTCAGAAGATCCTTCCGCAAATAATGGCGGTGATATAGGTTGGATTAATCCAGGAGATACAGTCCCTGAATTTGAAAAAATAATGAAACAACTTAATATCAATCAAATCAGTGAACCTATCAAGACTCAATTTGGATGGCATCTTATCCAGGTTCTGGAAAGAAGATCCCAGGATATGTCGAAAGAATCAGCTCGAATGCAAGCAATGCAACAAATCAAAATACGAAAGTCGGATGAGGCCTATCAAGACTGGTTACAAGAATTACGAGATCGATCCTTCGTAGAACTTCGTTTAGAAGATAATTTTTAATTTCTTATCTTGAGTTTTTCTAAGCCACATATCGTTATAAGTTCAGGTGAGCCCGCAGGTGTCGGTCTTGATCTTTGTATTCTTCTAAGCAAAAAAAAGTTTCCAGCTTTTATTACAGTTATTGGAGATAAAAAAGCTTTATTTGATAGAGCCTCTAAGCTCAACAAAATGATTGTATTTCATGAAAATAAACTTATGGAGCATAAAGGTGATCAATCTCTATCAATTCATCATATTCCAGCTTATATAGCTATTGAAACAGGCGTGCTTAATCCTAAAAATAATGGCTATGTTCTTGATGTGCTAAATTTTGCATTAGATGGATGCATAAATAAATCTTACGATGCACTTGTCACAGCTCCTATTCATAAAAGTACTATTAATAAAAGTCAGACTTTTACAGGACATACTGAATATATCGCTCATTACACAGGCACTAAAAATGAAGTTATGATGCTCGCGTCAAAATCTATGAAAGTTGCATTGGTGACAACACATGTACCACTATCGGCCGTGAGTCAATTAATCACATCGGAAAAATTTGAAGAAACTCTAAGAACAATTCATCGCGATCTTGTTCATCGATTTAAAATAAATAATCCTAAAATTTTTGTTGCTGGCCTGAATCCTCATGCAGGTGAAGACGGTGTTTTAGGATTGGAAGAAATTAATATTCTTATACCTATTATCAGTAAACTAAAATTAGAAGGAATGATAATTGAAGGCCCGCTTCCGGCAGACACACTTTTTACAGAAAAATATATGCAAAAAGCTGACTGTTTTCTGGCGATGTATCATGATCAAGGACTTGCAGTTTTTAAACATGCTAATTTTGGCTTAGGGGTAAATATTACCCTTGGCCTGCCTATTATTAGAACATCAGTTGATCATGGAACTGCTATTGATCTTGCAGGGAAAGGAAATATAGATCCAAATAGTTTCTATAGTGCAATTGATTTAGCAATAGATTTGGCTTATAAGTCACAATCATGAAACATTTTGCCAAGAAAAAATTTGGGCAAAATTTCCTCAAAGATATTTCGATCATTCATGCAATCATTAAATCAATCAATCCTCTTCCAGATGATCTTTTGATTGAAATAGGACCTGGCCTTGGCGCTCTTACAAAACCTCTTCTTAAAAAAACTAACCATCTTTTATCTATTGAAATTGATCGTGATATTGTAAGTTGGATGAAAAATGAATATTCACAGAAAAGTATTACCATATTCAATGAAGATGTTTTAAATTTTAACTTTCATCAATTTGATCAAAAAATTAGAATTGTAGGTAATTTACCTTATAACATTGCTACGCCCATTTTATTTAAATGTATTGATAATATAAAAATTATTAAAGA
>SXGQ01351190.1_pt1 | contig 31432 bp, 18 predicted proteins | sample 3178371 | NCBI WGS metagenome assembly SXGQ01 (sample SAMN11356859, study PRJNA531348) | freshwater metagenome | isolation source: freshwater sample F1-20 | place: China: Fuxian Lake, Yuxi | collected 2017-12-25
GAAACGGTAATTTTTCAGATACACTGCACAAAAACCAATACTTGTCCAGTAAAAATATGGACATATTATACAAATGAATATGTAGAATTTCCTCCTTATTCTTTCATACAAGGGGCAATATATCCAATTGTTGTCTATAAGATGGAATTTGATGAAAATGAAGCGTCTTTTATTGGATACAAAAGAAGTCATAATTCTTCTAACAACTTTATTCGTAAAGGTATGTTGCAAAATTATATGAATAAAAAGAAATAAATCATAAAACTATGGCATCTCTAATAACAGAATTCAAAAGAAGAGTTGAAAAAATCATTAGTTCTTCAAGACCTAAAGTGCCTCCTGTCGGAACAAATCATGTAGATGATTATAGTCTATGGACTTCTGATACTTTGTACAAAGGCGAAATAGGTATAAATCTTTCAGAAGGTACTTTCTTTACTCAAGATGGAAGACAACCTGTTGAGTTAAATAAAGAAGATGCAATAATGAGTGGTCATATTTTACAGACATCAGGAGTTTCATCTCAATATCTTTCTGTAACTCAAGGAAAAGTTCGACTTCAAGGAAAAACTTATTGGACACCGACTCCTGTTGATGTTGTTGATACAAATATCTATATTGAACCAAATACAAGTTCACATCCTAGAATAGATACAATTTGTATTAAAGGTGATCCAACTTTTTATTATTCAGGTCTTGATTTATATGGAACTGAATTTTTAGTAGTAAAGGGAACACCTGCGTCTGAACCTATACCACCTAATGTACCAAATGGTTATTATTTTGTAGGTGTATGTTGGATATATCCTAATGGTCTACCTACTTCAACTCTTTATCCTTTAAGTCATTCACAAGGAACTTTATCTACATTTCCTTTATCTGTTGTTACCACACAAGACTTTATACAAAGGAGAAGATTAACAGTTCATCCTTGGAACTATACGACTTTATTCTTTAGTCAGCAAATTGTAAAATATAATCAAGAACTATATTGGGTAATTGTAACACATCAATCAGATGAAACTTCAATACAAAATGATATAGATGATGGGAAAATAGTAAAAATCTGTTGTGGAGCAGGTGGAGGAGGAGGACAGGGAACACCTGGATCTGCATTTTCAGATATTGGTAGTTATCCAACTGATGGTAGTTGGAGTGATGGTATGTTTGCATGGACACCAAGCACTTTAATTTTAGATGCTTTTGATGATGTTAATGAATTTTTATTAGGTCAGTTTGAATCATTACCTTCAAATATACCAAGTAATCAGTTAAACAATTCTACAATAGAAACTCAAAATGGATTTTCAGCTCGTTGGTATGATACAGGAGTTGTAGAAACAAATGTATTTACAGACCAAGAATTACCTATAATACAAAGTATAACCCCTTTTCGTTCTTATGAAACAGGAGAAATCTTTGGTTATTGTGATTTCAATGGATCTCTTGATTCAACAAGTTCGTATAATGTAGGACCTACAACTCATCCACCAGCAACGACAATTACTGAAACGGGAACTGTATTGTCTTTGGAATTAATAAAAAATGATGCCTTTGCGGGAAATACAACTTTAGAAGGAAAACTTTACAATCAATTTACTTTTGAATTAGCCAAAACTGGTGCGGTTTTACCTGCTAGTGATACAATTCAATATATGATGGGTATTGAATATGATAGTGTATTTGGTAATACTACTGCTGAACTTGATTTCTATGTTGAACAAGTAAGTGCTGCACCATTATTAAGTTCAATAGATATAAAAGGCGTATGGTCAAGTAAATATGTTTCAGGAATTCCTGTTTTAGAAGAAAATGATTTGGTAAGGTTTAGTTTTGATGCTGAAAACTGTGTAGGTTATTTTTACCATAAAGACCATATTGTTAAAATACTAGGTCCATATGTGAATCCAAAACTTTTACCCCAAACTGATTCTTCTTGCACATCAGCTCTACCATTTACATCACTTACTCAAATTGTGAATTTTACTGATGCTGAAAGTGATATTATAGGTGGTTCTTCAAGCACTTCCTTAACTCAAACATTTAATTTAAGTGTCCATAACGCAAAAGGAGTTGGAACATCAGGTATTCAAAATATTACAAATGTAACATCGTCAGCATATAAGATATTTATTGATGATATATCTGAAGAAACTGGTGTTCGTTATACATCAGGAATAGGGACTTATCCAACAACAGGTTATGGAACTCTTTATGATTCAACACAATCCCAACAAGATTTATCAACAGGTGGGAATGAAGAATTACAACTATTCTGTGGAATTTACCAATATCCTACTCAAGACTTTAGTAGTCCTGATATGATTGATGTATCTTCTGTAAGTGTTTCAGCACCCGATTATAGCGGTTTTTCGGGCTTTAGATGGGCTACATTCAATCTTGGCACAATATCTGACCAAAAGTATGTCAATCTTGTAATTAAAGGTGCTACGGGCATTTATCAAGACTTGAACAATGGAACTACAATGTCTGACAACATTCAATTGCAAATTAGAGTTGATGGTTCTTCCCCTACATTAGGTTGGGTTGATGGGAATGAAGCATATAATCCTATTTCATTAGTTAATCCTACAAATGATGGTGATGCAGCTCTTGATTTGGGTTCTTCAACAGCAACGATTCGAAGAATAACATTCGGACAGCAGGCAAAGTCAGGTGATGTTTATGTGCGAATAGGTTTGGATGAGTCTTCATCTGCAACATTTACAAATATTGACAATTACGAACCTACAATCATCAGTCAAGATTGGGCATATTTTACTATTGGAAATGTAATCAGTGTTACTGAAGTATCTTTTAGTATAAATGATACCAACGGAACATTCGCTGAAGATTTTGTTGATGGTATCAAAATGACAGAAAATGTAGAGATACAACTTCGTGTCGTTGGTGGTTCAAGCACAGATTGGCTTGATGCAAATTCAAAGTATATTAGTGGAGATCCTTCTACTTACAATGAAGCAGCTTTGGATGTTGATAATTCAACTGCAACTGAACGAACTATAACCTTTGGTTCAACTTTGAGAACAGGAGAGGTTCAAGTTCGTTTAAGAGGTAATTACAAAGTATTCAGTAATATAACAATTGTATAATTTATGAGTTTCATACTAAATATGTTTCAGACATTGATTGAAAAGATGAAAACAGATAGCCGATATTTCTATTGGCTTGTTATCATAATTCTTATTATTACTCTCGTGTTCACTTCACGTAGTTGCAAGTCTGCCAAATTAGAAGCGGAATATTCAAAAAATAATATTGCAGCAATACAAGATAAATTACGGACTGAACAAAATAAAAACGGTGAATTACAATACCTTAAATTAAGTTTTGTTTCAGATGTTAATAATTTGAAAACTTTGAATAAAGAATTATATGACGAAGTTCAAAAGATGACAGGTAAGGTAGTTACAATGTCAAAAACAATAGTAAGTATTCAAGGAACTTTAGTAAATATAGAAAAAGATAGAAGAAAGGATGCTCCAATATATCTGAAAAGTGATACTCTTGAAACAAAATTTAGTTTTATTGATTCAGCAAAAACATGGAAAAGAAGTATAAGTGGAAAATCAGTAGTCTTAATGAAAAACATTACTGATAGCACATTTGCGAAACCTTTATATGATATCTTGACTGAAGATAAAATGGATTTGACAATATTCGCATCTCTTAGAAAAAGAGAAAGTGATGATATGTATGAATATGTATTAAGAACAGATTATCCAAATGCGATTCTTAAAGTAGATGGATTTGTTAATCCTAAAGAACTTTCAAACAACTCAATTATCAAAGATGATAATTGGGTAATCGGACCATTTATAGGGGTTGGATTTGGAACAAATTTTAGTATAACCCCACAAATTGGAGTAGGACTCACCTATAAGATAATAGGTTTTTAATTACCTAAATATACTGCACTAATATATCCTGAAAGATACCACAAATTCATTTGCGTTCCTGGTAGATAATCATAATCGGGAGGAGCAATTCGTGGTGCAAAAAGACCACCTACACCAACTGATATTTTATCAGTGCTAGTCAACTTCACTATGTCTGAACAATTAATTGTCCAAGTTGGCCAAGGATATGTTGAAGTACCTGTAGGAACATTAACACCAAGAGCTGCGACAGGATTGATAGTAGAGCTTTCGGCTATTGAAATATATGAACTTTGAATACCATTAATCAATATACATCCAGCAACAGTAGTAGGAAATAAATATCCTTCTGTTGTAAAATCAAATGGCAGTTCAACTAATCCGAATGAAAATACATTTATCTGCCAATAACCTTGTTTTCCAGGTATAAAATTAGTTTCTTGTTTATCTATTGAATCATTTACTATTGTGTATGAAGGTTTAATTATTTCTTCTGTATTGAATTGTAAATTACGAGTCATCTCAAGAGTACCATTGTTTGCAACAATGATATTTCTATATTCATTAGGTGTAGAATTTAATGGTTGTTTTGTGCCACCTGTCTGACCCCACTTAAATTTGAAACCTTCAAAAACTCCCGAACTACCACCGCTTCCTGATGCAGTGGCGGTAATTTTTATCTTGCTACCATTTTGAGTAATAGATATATTATTTCCTTCTTGAATTTCAAGAATATCATTACCTGTTGCAGTCAAAGAAAATTTATTTGCTCCATCTTCGTCAAAGACTTGTGCTGTGCCAAAATAATCAGTCCCACTAGGTGTTAATGAGTCTATACTTATTTCAAGTGCAGTATAACTATTAGATCCCTCTAAAATCCCAACTTCCGAAATTGTAATACCACTTCCTTCTTTGAGTCTTAAAACAGTAGATGTCGTATCAGCAGTTTGATCTATTCCTTTCGTTGTTCCTGTTTCATCAAAAGTTCTCACAACATCAAAGAAATATCCTCCTCCGCCGCCTGATGTAGTGCTTAATTGAATCCAAGCACCATTTTCACGAGCAAGAACGGCATTTTGAGTAGTATCATAAATTAAAGTTCCATTAGTTATAGGTGTAGCTAAAGTATTTTTATCTACTGAATATAGAACAAAAGGTGAATTAACTGTTGTTAAATCAGAGTTGAATTCAATTTCATTTGCTGTTAAATCAATTATTTGATTGTGGTTTACATTACCTGATGCAACGGAAGCAATTTTTAGTCGTTCTTCGTGTCTATTACCTACGCCACCCCAATCAACAGTAAGAGTAAATCCCGATTGATTTTGCCAACCCAACAATTTATTATAGATAAATGCTGTTGAATTTGCCAAATGTATATTTTTTCCATTTCCATAAATTGAAGAACTAACATTTCCTTCAGATGTATAAATCTTCAATCCCATTTCTTGCAACCAATTTTGAGTAGTTGAACTTCCACCCAAAACAAATTCTGCTGTATCAGCACCTACTGATGAAAAAGGTTCAACTACAAAACTTGGACTTGTGCCCGTCACATCTGAAATTTCAAGAGTAAAGTTAGTCTTAATTGGCTTGATAATTTTTGTCTTATCATTTACCGATGGAATAAAACTATCAAATAATGTAGAACCACCACCACCACCCGTTGCTGTTATACTCCCTCTATTAGTCCATTGTGATACAGCAGTATTAGAAATTTTTTCATATACATCTCCTGTATCAGCTTCGAGAAAGAAATCGCCAACATTTGTTCCTGTTTTATTAAAAGATGAAAATGAATCTCCAAAATACCATCGTGAACCAGATTGACCGCTTGCACCTTGAATACCTTGCGGACCAATAGCACCTGGGGGACCTGGAACTCCTGCTGCACCTCTTTTACCTTCTTCGCCTCTGAGTCCTTGAGCTTGTGAAACAATATCAAAATTTGAATTGATTTTTTCAACCATTTCACCGAAAGTATCTTGATTGGTTACTAATTTTGTAAGATTTAAGTTTGGCATTGTATCCTCTACAATTATATTTTTTCAAATGTTATGGAAAGAGTTAATTGAGCATTTGCTAAATTGTTAATGTTTCTCTTGATCAAAACATCTTCTATTCTTCTATCTAAATTAATTCCATTTTCTTCTCTGAAGCCGAGTTCTATTCTTGTTTCAGGTGTACTATTAACAAAATAATCTTGTTCTTTTCTGTCACCTCTTGTGTATAATTTTACAGAAGAAATTGTGTAAATCTTTACTAGATTCATCTGTATATATTCCTCAAAAAAAGCATCTGTAAATAATTCACTATTCCTTAGTGCTCCGATTGAACTTATTATATTATTACGGAGAAAATCTGTATTGAGACACTTGAGTATCATATTTGATGGAAAAAGATGTATCTCAATATCATCATCTTTTATTTCGTACCAAAAATCTTTTGTTATGTCTTTGAATGTAGAAAATGAAAAATCCTCAAGAGTTAATGTATTTGGCGTGTTTATCAACTTTGAACCGAGAAATGTTTTAATCTCTTCTGCTTCAACAAGAGGATTAACTGAAGAATAAACATCTTTTTGATTATAGAATTGATAAAAATTATAGTCCCATGTTGAAGAAAGTATTTGATAATCTTTATATCCTATTCCTGTTTCATCAATAAGTGGATAATCGCTTGAAAATGTTGTATCAGCTAATGTGAGAATTTTTTTATCGGAAACTTTATGGAAACCCATATTCTTAATCTTTGCGAATCTTTGACTATTAAAGTTGAATCGTGTATTTGCTTTTCTTGAATCATTAAACTCGTTTAAGAATGAAATTGATTCACCCATTGTAAATGGTATGATATTTATCATTTTAGGAACATAGTCTCCACCATAACGTAAAACTTGAAAATCATAGTCAGATTTAACTATATTATATCCGATTACTTGATTTACAAGAAGTTCAGTAGGAATGTCTTTATCGACATCAGGTTGTAATAGTTCTTTTTTATTAATCACTGAAGGACTTAAATATTTGAGTCTAAAGTTTTGATAATTATATGTTTCTGTCTTACTTCCATTTTCTTCAATGAGAATATGAGTGTAATCACGATTTTCAATTGATTTCACTAATGAAGCAAATGAAATTCTCTTCATAATATCTTTCAATGTGTTATTATTCGATTTCAAGTAATAACTACAAGATTTTGCAAAAGAATATGATACATCTATAGCATGATCGGAATGCACAGGTGGAACAAACTTTCTATAATCAGGATTGCTTTTCAAATCAGTATAGTTGGAAAGAGCTAAAAATTCAAAAGCTGTTGGACTATTAGTATCAAATCGATAATTAATTTTAGTAGAATCTAGTGACTCTAAAAATTTACCATAAACTTGCAGATTGATATATTTTGATATATTGTCCGTATCAATATCTCTTTTACCATAACCAAATACTCTTATGTCACCAAAAACTCCGTTAGAATTTACAATGATTTGTTTAGATAAATCATCATAGGTGTTAAATGAAACAAGACTTTCTATATCATTCTTTTTTGTTTGAAGATATGTTGGATTTAATGAACTTGTTAATTGCAAATCAAACGGAGTAAATAAAAATGAAGAATCGCTATTAATTGATATATTCTTTGAAGAATTTATAGTGTAGAGTCCGATAAGATTGATTTCAGAATTCGGAAACTCATAAGATTGAACGAATATCTCTATGACAAATGTAAATGTTTTCCATTTTCTGTTTTCAATAAGTCTTATGTTATAGTTTTTTTCTGACTTGAATGGTTCTCTTATTATAGGTTTTAATACTGATGTAAATCTCCAATTATCATAGAACATAGGATTATTGACATCTAACTCAAATCTAACACCTTTGAAAAATATGTAAGACTTTTCAGATGTCTTATCGTATTTTACATATGTAAAAAGATTTCTATATTCACTATTTAATTTCTCTCCATTATATCTCTCTTTGTGTGCTCCTCGTATAAAAAGTCTTGAAAATCCATCATAATTAACATTGTATAAGTCAGTATTATTAACATCAGAAAAAGTATAATTTCTATCAGTAATTGTAGCATTTTTATTGTACCAAAAGGGTACTCCATTAATATAATACCATTCATGAGTGTGTAATAGAAGACTACTTGGAGATTCAATAGTGTTATCTGGGCTAAAATTTCTTGTTCCGAATGCTAAATTTGTATTTAATCTATATTCGTTTGATCGAACATCACTTGAATTGGGTAAAACCCATTTATTTATGTAAGCAATGTTTCTACTTTTGTTACAAAGATTTTTGTTGAAATTTTCCCTTAATCTATCATATTCACTTTTCAATAAATTAAATGAAAATCTTTGTGGATCATTATCAGATTTCAATCTACTTAAAAGTGTTACTTCACTTTCATCAAGAAAATCAGTAATACCATTGAATCCTTCAAACAAACCTAAATTAAATTCTTGTGTATATGCTTCAATAGTATTGAATTTAGCAAATGATATTGTCGTAGTCTGATTGTATATTGTAGCAACTTTATCAATTCTAATATAAGGTGGATTTGAGGTATTTGAAACATAAGTGATACGAGCATTATTTGGTATTCCGTTACCTTTAACATATAATCCAACATATAATCCTTCAATAGATAAAGCACTTAAATCTGTTGTTGATGTAGCTGGTGAGTACACAAACATATCCTTTTCAAAGATAATCTGTGATTTCATTTCTTCAAAAGCCTTTGCATTTTGTAAATAAGGTTTTACAGATGAATAAATATCACTATAAGTGAAATAGAAATGACTAACTTCTACATTACCAAAAGTTTCATTATACAGTGCAGGAATAGTATGAAAAGTAATGAAATTAGAGGATGTATCGATAGTTATTGTTCTTTGATCAACTTCTATTTCTTGCCCCGAAGTTAATACTGCATACAATGTTATTGTTGTAGATTCTTTATCATCTGTAAATATCCTATAAATCTGATTCATAGGAAGTTTTTCATAATGAGCATATCTATAAAAACTTAACTTCAATTCTTCAGATGGGACATAAGAATAGTCTGAATCCAAGTAGTCCATATCAAAGTCAGCAATTGGTAGAAAACTCATAACACCTATTGAGTTTTTATGTAGATTGTAAAAAACTACATTTGATTCTTTATCAATAGAAGGTATAATACTCTCCTGTAGTTCAATTTCAATAAGTGAAGTTGATTCATTATTAAGAATGTAAAACAAAGTTTCATCCAAAGAAAAAGAATGCAATTTCTTATTCCCATTATCTGTCTTTACCCACTCATCTCCAAGGATATTATTTCTGAAGTCATTCGGAATCAAAAATGAGTTTCTCTTTACTCCATATTCATAATCATGAAAAATGATTTTCTTATATTGTGGAACATTAGAAACATAATTGTAGATGTAACCTTCAGAAGATATATTATGAATTTTAATATCAGAAATTGCTGTATGATTATTCATTAAATCAATTTTAAGTCTAAATACAGCATTGGGTTCAAATTCACTACGAATTACAAAACCATTTTCTTTTTTTGATATTTCAAATTTTTTGTAATCAAATGTATTGAATGCATTTATTATGGAGTCAATAGATTCACTCAAAGATCCATTTGGATTGAAATAATTGTAAATGAACTCTTTTGAATATCGTAAGGTGAATATGATATTTTCAGAGTAGTTGCTCGATTTAATAATAGTTTTTCCTTTATCTTTTACATAAAGAAAAGTCTTTTTCAAGTTAACATCCTTTTCTATATGTGAAATTTCAAGTATTCTTTCTTTAAGAAGTGCAGGACTATTTGTATAGTCTATGTTTGCGGCATATTCGCTTGGAATAGTATTTACATTTGCCAACTTTGAATTATCTTCAAGATTAATTACAGTATTTGATGAAGCATTCAAAGATGGAACTAAATTCAAAGTTGCTTCAAATGTAGTTTTATCATTCATATTAACTATGTTAATTGTTTCACCATTATCCAAAGATGAAACATAATTACCATTAATTATTATGTAAGCAGAAAATGATAAAGTTGATGTTGTTGTTAAAGTTGCATTATTTGATATTGTGATCTGATTTGTATTAGTATCTATTGCCGAAATTACAGTATTACTCGGAATACCATTACCACTAACTTTTTGTTTTACTACCAAATTTTCAGTAGATGCAACGGTAAATGTATTGTTTCCACTAGTTAAAGATATAGATTCAGAATATGAATTTGATGCAGAAACAATTTTATTATTGTATTCTATTTGAATGTATGAACCAATCTCAAAGTCAAGTAAATCGTTAATTTCAAACATTCCAATATTAAAATTATTATGTCCGACAAATGATTTAAGAGGTATAGCAATATTAACATTAGCGGTTTCCTTAATTATTTCTTCGTCAAGAGTTTTTCCAATTCCAACAGCATAAGAATTTCCTAAAACCTTCCATTCTTTTTGAATATTACCTTTTTGATAGATAAGACTTATTGAATCAGAATCATTAAGTTTACTATTAATAAAAACTTCAAAAGGATACCCAAAATCTTTTTTGATTTCACTTTTCGCAACAAACTTGGGTGAAGAAAATCCCGTAATATCTGATAATTGTAAATATGTTTGACTTGTTTTTAGATTTGCAAAAGTCCTCGAAAAAAAATTATTACCCTTAACATCATCAATTATCGTATCATCTATTTTATAGAGATTATATTTACCTTTGATATAAAAAATTCTTTCAGCTTCATTTATCAGTTCAGAACTTGGTACTTGTGTGTTTGATTCCAAATTTGCAGCTATTCTGATGCCTGAATTATCATAAATATCAAAATCAGATACATTATCAACTTTAACCTTTGATTTAGGTATTTCAATATAATTCTGGGAAAATGCTTCTTCATCTATTATGAATTGGGATAGTTCATTTTCATTTACATAAAAACCAAAATATCTCCGTATATCATTTTCAAAAGATTCAGTATCATTAAACAGAAACTCAAGATTTAGTAAGTTGTAACATATCAAATTGTTCTTTTCAAATCCTTCTATGATTCTTTCTTCAAAATATAAAATCGGATTATCTTCAGTAATGAAATCATCAACCAACTCATTTTTTTCTGTATAGATACCATTTTGAAAATCAACACCTCTATAAGTTATAGATTTGAGATTTTCAAAATTTACTTTTATAGGTGAAGGATTATACACATTTGAATTAATAATGGATCGTAAATATGCACCTATATTAGTATTTTCTTTCAAAGAAAAAACTTTTACAATTCTTGAATTACGAATAACCGCATCTTTGAAGTTCTCAACATCAGATTTCAAATTATCCGAAATAACATTACTTGATGAAAATATGACAAAATAGTCAGGGATAGTTTTGTCTATCCATAGTGGAGCAAAGCATGAAAACTCTTCATCATAAATTAAACTTGGAAAATATTCGCATCCACTCCAATAGAAAGTATTGTATTGTTCGGAAATGTTTGTTTTAACCGAACTATTATCTTTATTATTGAGTGTATAAAGAGTTTTACTATCAATTCTACCATTATCTAAAAGTTTCCTTATATCATAAGCATAAGAACCATCTTTTGAAATTTTGAATTTTTTGAAACGATTAGAAGAAAGTTCAATATTTGCATCAATACTATTAAGCCAAATATCTTGATTACTATCAATAGTAATCTTGATATTTCCTGTTAATTTTGGATTAGTCCTTAAAAGTTGTTTTGTTCCATCAGAACTTAAAGGTATGTTGTAGTTAGGATTGGAACTATAAATTTCATTTGAAACACTATAGGGATTGTAAGTCGATTGATAATAAATTATTGTCGATGCAATTTCAGATTTATTTTCTATACGACAATTAACTTTTATAGATGTAGATTTAGGTAATGGTATATCTTGCTTTAATGAAATTGCTAATGAAATATCATTGTTCACATCACTAGAGTTTGGAGCAAATACTAAAAAAGCATCAGAAATATTTACATAATCTTCACAAGCAAAATGCCTTTCTATATTCCAGTATTCAGGAAATGATGATGAATCGTCATCAAACCATACTAGAACATTTTTATTATCAGAATTATTTCTTTTAATAGTTACAAAGAAAACATCTGTGCTTGAAAATAATATTGTGTCTTTTGTTGTTATTTCTATTGATGTCATAGTATTTATGCTTGTAAATTATTCCTGTAATTAAGTTTTGAAGAAATCGCTTACGGCTCTTCTTGTTCTATCAATAAAACCTGGTGATTGAACTACTTGAGTTAAACTCTCTCTTGCATAACTTGCTTTTACAAGTATGTCAAAACTATACACACCTTCATCTTTTACATAGATGTCCATACCAACTTTTTTACCATAAGTGATATTTGTAAGTTCAGTATTTGAAGTTGGGTTATGTCCACCTATTTTACCTGTGCCTGAACTTCCTGTTCCATAATAATCAGTCATTCTAAATTGGAATATCACAGGTATTCTGATTGCTTTATCTTCACCTTGCTCTAAAAGTAAATTTGATCTATAATCTGTTCCATTTACCATTAGTTGTTGTGTAGATGCAGGAGCAATCATAAGGTATGAGCCACAAGTCTTGTTTCCAATCAAGTATCTATCATTAGGAGCAAATCCCAATTTATCTTGATAGTTTGAAACAACTAAAAATTCTTGAGTATTAGATAGTTCATTCGATGCAATCTGTTTCCATATACTACTATCACTTAGTAAATTTTTGTAACCTAGTTGAACTAAACCATCAGTTTCACTAATCTGAAGGTTAAAATATTTAGCGTGACGAATTTTAGGATAAACTTGATTTGTTACTGGTGAAGATGGAACATTCGGTTTATAGATTTGAAATGGATCTCCAGCAAATGCCTTGCTCTTTACATCGGGATGATCAATATGAATACAGAAATCACTTACATCACTTGTAGCATAAGGGACACCATTCAAATTATATGTTCCTGCCCAAACAAAAGCATCAGTGTTTATATTCAGTTGTGTTATTTTAGGGATAAGATATCTATTATCAGTTGGTCTTTTATAGAGTTCTTCTCTCAAACCAAGTGATTTTCCCCTTGCATAAGCAAATTGACTTGGTGTTTGTGAACTCATGAATGGAGCTAACCAATAAGGACTTGTTCTTGTGAGTCTATCAGTAGGAACATCATTATGAAGTAATGGTGCTAAATGATAATCTCTATTCAAGTATTCAGGATTACTATTCTGTATGTTATACAAATATTCAATAGATTGATTTATCCCTCCTGGAAAACGAGTAACAAGTTCAAGAGGTGTTGAATTTAGGTTTTCAATTACAATGCAATATTTTGCTGTGACAATAGCACCTTTTCTTTCATTTTCAGGGAATTGCTGAACAATCTCTGAATAGAATCCTGCATTTAGTTCGAGTAGACCACCATTTGAAATTGTGTATCTATTTCCAGCATCATCAAGTAGATAAACATCCATCTTACCTTTTGTTGCCGTAACTAACTCTTGGATCGAAAGCATTTTACTTTCCATTTCTCTAAACTTCTCAAAAACAGAAAGTGGTGTACCTGTATTTGTTGAAAATCCTGAAGCAACCACTTCACCTTTTGTAGTAAATACTTTGTCACCGAGAGTAAATACATTTTGAAGAATAACATCTAAACCTTGTGAATTAAGTTCAGAAATAACTTCAACCTTATTCAACTCTTGCTGTGCTTGTTGTAAAAGGGTTTTTTCATTTGCTTGAACGAGTTCAGTTGGAAAATCTATGGTTACGCTTTGTGAATAATCGGATTTCAAAGGATTCATTGGAAAACCTGCCTCACTAATAGAAGCAATTCTGATTTCAACCTTTTCATTTGGAGTTATTGGAATATCAACTTGATTAATATTAACAGCATCAGCATCATTAACATCTTCATTAGCCCATACATATTTCTGAGTTGTTGTGTCATAAATTTGCTTACGAATAGGGCTTAAAACTTCAACCCACTCTGAATAATATCCCTTTAGATTATTTCCTGTTGCGTCAGTAAATTCAAATGACTTTGATCCATTTGCTGTTCCATCTAAACGTAAATAACGATATTGAATAATAAATTGAACAATATTCTGTGCCCCACTTTTGCTTTCTATTTTTGGGGTAGGAATAGGGAAAAATCCTCTGATTCTATATTTTGGAGAATCATTTGCAATTTCAGTTGTGCTTAATGCACCCATTTCTCTTACAATAGTTGAATACAAAGTAGAGAGACTATTTTTCTGATCAATAAGATTTTTCAATTTGTTATTGATAATTCTATTATCAGATGGACTACCTACACGAGAATTTTGAAGTTCCTCTTTTGTTTTTGAAATAGCAAGTTCAAGTTGTTGAATTTCAGATTGTAATCTATTTTTTTCTGCAAATTTTAATCGTAGTGTTTCAGCATCTTGAGACTGAATTTTATGTTCATTAGCAACAACTACTTTGAAATAGTCGGCTCTTAAACTTGGAGCATCAGGTTTTACACCAAGTATTGTAGGCACTGGTTTGTTTTTTGCCGCATCCATAAGATATGCACCAAAATCAATACAATACTTTCTATAATATTCATCAAGAGACATTTCTGCATCTGCGGTTCTTATTCTCAAGTCATTTGTATAAATACCAGCACCTGGTGACCATTTAGTTGAAGCAACTTGGGTACTATTATTTACAGGACGGAAAAAGATAACCTGTCTTTCATCGTGTCCAACAGAAACTTCAACCTGTCTTAATGTTAACACTTCTGAATAAATATACAATACATCAGTTCCTATGGGAATTAACTCATAACCTGATGTTAAAGTTAGGCGTATTGTATTATCTACTTTATTTACCTCATCGACTCTATAACGAGCACCACCTCTTGTTGAAAGAATATCTCCTAATTTCAATGTTTCTGTATCTACGACTTGATTGAGATTATTTGTATAAGTTAATTTATTGAGTCTATAAACCTTTGAGTTTCCTGAATTTGTTGTATCAGAATTCAAAATACTTATTACATCAAATGTTCCTGTAAATTGACTGATTGATGGAGGAAATCTATATTCATCTTCATCAACAAAGTGATTGATACCCCTTCCGTTTAGGAAAAGCATGAGGGTTTCATACTCAACATCATTTCGCCCTTTGATATTTTGGTCAAATATGGTTCTTTTTTCGTCTGTGTCAGTATTTACAATTATTCTGCGATACCACACGCTTCTGACATCAGAAGAAACATAATTAGTGACATCAAAAGTTACAACAAGCATTGGATTAATGAAACTATCAAAAAACCAATTATTTCTTCTTGAAAAAGAGTTTGGAATTGTTACCGTTCCGATTCTATTAGGTTCTTTTGTGCTTGATGATGCCATAACTCGCTTGTATGTTCCATCTTCTAAACGAATAGTGGCACTTCCTGTATCAACACCAGCCAAACCTTTGATGTTCTCTTCAAGTCTCTTTAATTCAGAATTAAGATATCCTATTGAAGGGATTTGATAAGTTGTCGTAACTCCTGAATTATCAACTAAATTAACTGACACTGAATCGGTAGTTGATGTGAATGCTTCGGAGAATTTTGCTAAAATTTCCAAAGAGTTAGCATGAGTTCTCATTAACTCTTGCAAAACATCGTGTAAGCTGTTATCTGATGCTTTCATTTTTTTATTTGTAGATTTATTGTTAAATTGCTATGTTAATCTATATATCAAAAAAATTATATTGGTTCAAAAGAACTCAAAATTCTTTTGAGAATAGAAGAAAAACTACACTATTATTCAATCATTCAAAGGATAATCCGATGAAAGACAATGCAAAAAAACTTGACTTTTTCAATGTAAATGGAGTCAAGATGTCGGAGTTTTTGGACAGATTTACTCATTTTGATGAAAATCTGTTGTTAGAAATCACACCAACAGAATTCTATGCAAAAACTTATACCCCTGACAGAAGTGCAATCAAATACTCTGCTTTGAAATTTGATGAACTTTTGCAGATAAAAGATGAAAACTTGCCAGAAAACCTTAAAGTTGGTCTTATTGGTATCAAGCAATACCAACAAGCGTTGAAGTTTTTAGAAGGTTCAGAGCAAGTTTCTATGGGTATTCAGTATATGACTATTGCTGGATTGGACACAGAAGAAGAAAATGTGGCAGTAAAGACATCATTCAATAATAATAACGATTTGCAATTTTCATTTGAAAATGGATCATTGACAATCTATGGTGTTATTACTAATGAGAAGTTTTTCAATGAGATTGCGAATATTGACCAACCTACATTTGCTTTTGATCTTTCTTTGGAAGATTTGGTAAAAATCAAAAAATTCTCTAATATTGATAAAATCAATAACAATCTCAATGCTGAATATCGTAAAGGTTCAGTCATTTTCGGAAATCAGACATTCAAATATAGACTTGCCTCTCAAAATAATGAAGGAAATGGCGAAAATTCTGCAAGATTCCCAAAAACATATTTGAATATGCTTGATAATGAATCATATAGAGTCAAAGTTAGTGAATCAAGAATAGTTTTCACATCTCAAGATTCACAAACCATTTTGGTTGTAGGAAGAAATGATGCCTAATGCACTAAAATATACTGATATAAACCTTGAAACTGCAACTTATGATGAAGTGAAATCTGAAATCGAAAGATTGACAAAGTTAAATCACGACCTCATCAATGAAGAACAAGGTATCAAGATTTTCATCAATTCAGTATATGGTGCCTTTGGAAATACACATTTTCTTTGTTTTAATGTAAATGTTGCCGAAGCGATAACTCAGCAGAGTGTAGATATTTCACTTTATGCTAAAAAGATATTCGACAACTATTTTACAAATCATTGGCACAAAGACAAAAAACTCCATAAACAATTAGGTTTGACAAATACTGTTACTCCTATTGGAGAAGAAAGTCTTTTGATACAAGGAGATACCGATTCTGCTTATTTCAGATTTGATAAAGTATTAGAATCTGCTAGTTATTCAGGAGATTCTCCCATAGATTTTATTCTTGATATTTACAAATATCGTCTTCATACATACATCGTCAATGCTTATGAAATGTATGCAGAAAAAAGAAGGACACAAAATTTAATGGACTTTGAGTTTGAAAAACTCATCAGAATCGGTATCTTTATTGCCAAGAAAAATTACGCCATAGAACTTGCTTTCAAAACAACCTCTATAAAAACGATAGATACAGAAATATCGATAGAAGGTATTAAGTATTCAGATATAAAACTCTCCGTTACTGGTTTAGAAGCAGTTAAGCCATCACATCCTTCGTGGTGTCGGACAAAATTACAAGAGATGCTAAAAATGATTTTGTCGTCCTATAAAAACGATGGAAAAGTTAAGCATGAGATGATTTTAACTACACTAAAAAAATGGCGAAAAGAAATAGAAATGAAAGATTTGGATGAAATCTGTGAAACAAAAAGAATATCTGACTATGAAAAATGGATTATCAATGATAGATCAGAAATTGTTGTCAAGTCAGGATGCCCAATTCATGTTCGTGGTGCTGCTATTTACAATTATACTTTGTCTCGATCCAAATTCAATATGAAATATCATAGAATCAAATCGGGAGATAAAGTAAAGCAATACTATGTCAAGTCAAATAATAAAAAAGATGATATTTTTTGTTATCTTCCGCAAAATCATCCAAAAGAATTTGCACCTCTAATTGATTTTGATAAACAATTTGCAAAGAAAATTATAGAACCTACAAATAGATTACTTGAAGTTATAGGCATAACTCCTATACCTGATACTTTAATTGTTAATAACTCATTATTCTAAAAAACACTATGGCAAAGCAAACAGAACAAAATCAAGATGGGGCTAAATCAGCCAAAACATCAATCTTATCTCGCTTGAAGAAATTAAATCCCGATGCTGCTTTAATTAGTGAGTCTGCATTTGGAGACATCAAAGAATGGATTCCAACAGGAAACTACGCTCTGAACTGTCAAATATCAGGTTCTCTCTATAAAGGATTACCGTCTAATCGTATTATAGGTATTAGTGGTCCTTCTGGAACAGGGAAAACTTATTTAGCTTTGAATATGGCACGAGAGGCACAGAAGATTGGTTATCATATTCTTTATTTTGATACTGAATTTGCTATTGATGAGAACCATGTTTCAAAGTTTGGCATTGATTCAAGTGAATTTACTCTTATTCCCGAAGATGTTATTCATAATGTTAAGCATCAAATTGTTGAAATCTTTGAGGCTATGAAAGAAGCAATCAAAGCCAAAAAGGACACAGGTAAGTTTATGATAATCATAGACTCGATAGGAAATCTCAAAACTGCTAAAGAGGATAATGACTCCAAACTTGGAGATCATAAAAGAGATATGACAAGACCTTCTGAGATTAAATCTCTTTTCAGAACAATTACTGTTCCTTCAGGTAAATTAAATGTTCCTATTCTGTTTGTAAATCATACATATACAGATACTACTGCATATGTTCCAACTGATAAAATAGCTGGTGGTTCAGGTGTTCAATATAATCCATCAGTCAATATCATTCTTTCAAAGGCAAAATTGAAAGAAGAAACCAAAGCATCAAAACAAAACAATATGTCGCAAACAGGTATTATTGTTACTTCAAAACTAGAAAAGTCAAGATTTACTCGCCCTATTCCAATAAAATTTCATATCAATTTCTTTTCAGGAATGAATAAATACATATTTCTTGAAAATTTCGTAGATTGGGAAACTTGTGGAATACAGCGTGGCAGTTTGACTAAAAAAATCATTAAGAAACCTGTATTGGATGAAAAAGGCGTTCAAGTGATTTATCGTGGTAAGCCAAAGTTTGAAGAGATTGAAACTGATGAAATTGAATTTGTAGCAGATGATAGTTCAAAAACATATGCTGTAAAACATTTAGGAAAAAACATCAAGAGTGCTAAAGAACTTTTGACAAAAGAAGTTTTTACCGAGAGTGTATTGAAAGCATTGGATGAAAAGATGGGTAAGTTATTTATGTTACCTGAAGCTGTAAATGATGATGAATTTACTGTTCTTGATGAAGATCTTGAAGGTATGGGTTTAGAGTCAAATTCAGATGATGATAAGGAATAATTATGGGTATAAAAATTAATCCCGATTTGCTTCCATTAAAATATGAACTAAAAGTACATAGGAAGACTAATAGTTGGCCTGATGCTGAAGGTGTTCTTTATGAAATTGCAAGATATTTGGAATTTCAAGATAGCACTCATATAAAAAAATCGAAGATTTTGGAAATCGTTTCCAATGATGAAGATAAGTTTGAACTTATTATCAAAACTTTACTAAAAAAAGAATTCATACATCAGATTGATGATTCAACATTCAATCTACTAAAGCATGGCTGGGAATAATTACAAATGGAATCAACACAGTTTGAACGCTTATATCTTAAATATGTTCTTGAAAATCCCGATTATCTTCACAAGATTAAATTAGAGTTTTTTAGAATCAAAGAATATCAAAGAATCTTTACTATTACGAAAAGGTTCTTTGAGCGTTTTAGTAAAATTCCCACAAAAAAACAATTTGAGCATCTTTTAGTTGAAAAAAAACTCACTGAAAAAATTAGTTCAGAAGCAGTTGATTCAATTTTTGATGTTGATATAAATGAATATGATAAAGACTGGCTGAAAGAAAACTTTCATACATTTTTAGAGTATAGGAATATCTTAATCGCACTTGAAAATGGAGTTGAATATGCTCAAACAACAGAAGTTAATAGTGAGAATGTAAATGACTTTGTTTACACCATAAAAAAACTTCTTCTTGATACTGAAAGTCTTGGGCTTGAATTTGATGGTGGTCTTGATTTCTATAATGCAGATTCTCATAAATCAAAAAGAATTGAACGATTTTCAACTGGTTATCCATTCTTTGATATTGTTTTAGGCGGTGGATATGGTTATGGTAATTTAGTTGTTCTTTTAGGCGAACCAAAAGTAGGAAAAAGTGTTTGGCTTGTGAATTTGGCTTGTAATGCTGTAAGGAATGGACATAATGTTTGTTATATTACTTTGGAGTTACAAGATTTTGAAATCACACAGCGATGTGGTGCAAACCTTTTGAATCTTTCTATGGATCAATATTCTCAATCAGCAGAAGATCCAATAGAGATGAAACAAAAACTCAAAGAGTTTAAGTTTGAAAACTCTACGACTGAATTTATTGTACCAGGTCAACTCTTTATTAAAGAGTTTCCGATGTCAACTGCTTCTGTTCCTGACTTTGAAGCGTATTTGAAAAAAGAACAAGAAATTCACGGAATCAAATTTGATGTTGTTATGATTGACTATATAGGTATTGTAAAGAATTGGAGAATACCTAATTCAGAAAATACATATATGAAAATCAAGCATGTTTCTGAAGATTTGCGAGCAATGGGGCAGAAAAATAAGTGGTGTGTTGTAACTGCTATGCAGGTTAACAGAGGTGCTTTCGCTGCTTCTAATATAAATATCACTAACATTGCAGAAGGTTCATCATTGGCACATACAGTTGATTTTATGGGTGCAATTATTCAAGATCCTTTAATGTATAGCGAAAATAGTTATGTCATCAAAGCTCTTTTAACTCGTCATGCACAAGCAAAAAACTTTCGAAAGAAATTCAATGTTAAGTATAATTTTATGCGAATTGATGAAGATTTTGAATCTCCCATAACGCAAGACATAGAATAAAAATAACAAAAATAATATGAGCAATTCACGATATAAACGTGGAGATAAAATATTAGACAATGATTTTAATCAAAATAATATTGAATTTAATCCGATACAGAACAACAACATAGATGAGATATATGTTAGTCAGCATTTGGACTATTGTAAAAACCCTCAAGAATATGATAGAAAGTCAAGACTTGAAACTCATATAGTTGAAGTTATTGAACATTCTGAATTTGCTCATTATCTAATTGAACAGAGAAAATTTCCAAAAAACAATTTAGCGGAACTCTATGTTCTTGTTCATACTAATACATCAACAATGGAATGGACAAGAGTTGAATTGATTGATAAAACTTCCGAGATACTGAAAATCAATCTGACTCAATTTTTTAATGCTATTCCAATAAAATTCAAAGAAGAATTGCTAAATGAGTTGAATGTTGATTTTGAAATCTTCAAAAGTAAGAAAATAGGCAGATTATTTTGAAAATTGTGAGCAATCTGCTTTCTCTTTCATTATCCATTCATTATGAGATATATAAGAGATAATAATTAACATTCTGTCCATGAGTTCTTATTTATCATTGCCTGGTGATTATGCAATATTAAGTCAATCTATCACTAATTTGAATAATGTTAGTAGTTATCAAATTGTTGAAAACATTGATTTTGAGGATATTGATAATACTATTGTTGAAAAGGTTTATAGGTGGAGTTATGACCAAGAAACCTATTCATCTTGGGTAGAATTAAATATACCAAATTTAGAAGCGATTTCTTTAGCTAATCAGACTATTCTTTATTTACAAGTTCGATACACACTTATTAGTGGCTCACCTCTTACGATAAATTCAATAGAACCCTTGATTATTACTATACCTGAAAGTACGGATGATAATGTATTAATGCCTCCTGTAAATGCTTATACAACAGGAAATCGTAAAGGTGCTGCATTTCTCAATAATTTTTACTTTGATCCGTATGCAGTTAATTTAGCTGTAGAACTGCAAAGAAAGTTATCTTACAATGTCAATCTTATATTTGGACATAAAGCTGCCTATATTAGAGTAACTCCTCAAATGAGATCACTTGATGTGATTCTAAAAGAATATGGTATCTATGAATCATCAAAAGACTACAAATGTGTAAAGATACTTGTTCCAAATAATCAATTTCCTGACTCTAAACTGAATTTCAATCCTTTTAATATCGATTATGAAGAACCATTCGAAATTCATATTGATAAAAGATATTTTGAGTCATTCTTTGGAAAAGGGATTGGACCGCAAAAAAGAGATATCATCTACTTACCGATAGCAAATCGTCTATTTGAGGTTGCTTCATCTACGCAACATAGAGATCTGATGTACAAAGATTTATACTATAAAGTATCTTTGATAAAGTATGCAGATAAAGCAAATGTTCTTAAAGATGAAGCATTGCTAACTGAGCTTGATGAATTATCAAATTCAACAGCAGAATTATTTGATAGCAAACTTGATCAAGAATTGAAAAAGATTTCTAATGTGCAACAATTTACTGTTTCAACAAGAAAATCTGATAAAGTAAGAGATTACATAGATAGTAATTTATTGATTGAAGAAAGGGATTTGACAAATTATCATACTTTGATTTCACACTATCGTTATGATTTAAGTGCATCTATTACTGATGATAATAATGTTGTCAGAACAATGGTCGATTATTTAGTTCCTATTTCTTGGAATGAAAAAAGCGAAAGAGCACTTACTTGTTGGTTTTTATTAAGAAACCCAACTACTCTTATTCGTTCCGTAACTGTTCTTGAAGAATATGGAACAATTCTAAGAATCACAACAAATGCAGATATAGGTGCAGAAGTGGGGGATACTGTTACATTTTCAAAAGCAAATTCTAGTATGACTTTTTATGCAAAAGTTATTCAAAGATTATCCGCAACAATCATAAGAGTAGAATTGACAGAATCAGTTAAGTTGTATTTAGATAATACCTTCCCAGACTGGTCGTCAAATTATTCAGGTCTAAAAGTTCGTAAAAATTATCCAAGATTTTTTATAGATGGATTGTATGATGAAAAAGGTTTTCGTTTAGAAAATCATGATACTAGATTTTTTCAAGCTACCATAGGAACAGATATTTACAATTTCATTTTACCTGAAGTTTTATCATTAGATACTTGGTATTGTTTGGTAATGAATTATTCAGCTAAATACAAACAAATATCTTTGACTATTTTGAAGCGTAAATGGAATCCCAATACAAATTTACCTACAACAACCGATATGGATGTAGTCTATGAATATACATTTAATGATATTCCAATAAATGATGTATCGCACCCATATAAGTATAAGGTATTAGCAAGTTATATGAAAATGACAAATCTTAGATTGATGTCAGTAACAATAGAATCTGAAAAAATGGTTAAGTTTTTGAATGAATCTATTGTTTCTGATTCAGATCAGTCAATCATTATTGATAATGCAATCCCAAGAATTAAATTGCCTTATGTTGGTGGTCATCCAAACAAATTATTGTAACTTTCTACAATAGGATATAAAGGAAATAAATTATGGATTCAAAAAATCAAGATTTAGATATTCTGCGTGAACTTGAAAAAGTAAATAGTGAAATTCAAGGTAGAATTCAAAATGATCCCAAAATACTACAATCAGTAACTAAACCTAAAACAGGTTTTACAGATTTTCGAAAACTACTTGATGAAACAAATCAAAGCGTTAGACCTATTGTTGAGGCATTTTGTGAATCATATGTTACCACTGATAATATGTTAGATCCAAGAGTTCAACAGAGACTTAATGTGGATTCTATTGCTCTATCAGAAATATTATGGAAAAAAGCAGTAAGTGATGTTGCCTTAATTCAAATTATGGAAAGAATAGATTCAGGTGACGATGATTTCAAAATGTACACAGCACTTGCGTCACTATTAGGTTCAAAAAATAATATGCCAAAAGAACTATTACAAACAGTTATGGTTCTTGAAAAAAACTATAAAGAACTGAAAAGTGAACTATTTGAACAAAGTAAATTGCCTGTTGATGATATAGAAGGAGTAAATGCAAATTCAATGAAATTCAGAGGAACTAGGAATCTTTTGATGGCTATTAAAAATGCCTCTGAAATTGAAGAAGCTCGAAAAACATTAGATGAAGAAGATAAATTAAAAGAAGAGACGGAAGACAAAGTAGATGTTGTAAGAATGAAATATCAAGATGAAAGTTCAGATGAAAACTCAATTGAATAATTTTGATTTTATATTGAAATATGATAAGTTTGCTCATTCAAAATAATCTAACATTTACTTACAATTAATATGAATGATCAATCTGCTTCTGTTTTACTTATTTCAAAAAATACACATCTAACAATAAAGAATAGTGTAGCTATTGATATAGAAACTCTCTTAGACTCCAAAGAAGAAATGCAATCCTTTCTTTCTATTGATTCTTCAATAGAAAATGTGGTTCAGTTGAATCAAGTAGATTGGATTGTGTATGATTTACACACAGAAGATAGTGATGAAAAAAAGATGCTGTTCTTAAATTCTTACTTACCAAGACATTTATACCAAAAATATCCTAATATCAAATTCATTTTTCTATCCAATGGAAATGTTTTTGGAGATAATGATTGGAATGAATCTACGGAAATTGATAGACATTCACCAATTCAGTATTATGGTAAGACAATTTCTGCTGGTGAAATATATGAGGAGCGAGTGTGGACACTACGATTTGATTTGTATGATACGAATATGATAAATATAAACTTTGAGAATGATAAAGTGTATTATGGTGCTATTGATAAAAAATATACTATGATAACAAAATCATCGTTGTCATCTATTATTAATGCTTTGATTGAAAATTACAAAGATTTCAGAGAATCATCATATCACATAGTTCCAAAGGATACACAAACTGAATATCAAATTATGCACTACAATGCTTGGACTTCTAATAAAAAACCTTACATAGAGCGTTCTACATCAGCAAACCCCATCAATCATATACTCAAAACTTGTAAACCAAAAGAAATAGAAAAATTATGGAAATCAGCTGGTTTTGAGGACATCCCAAGTTTCAAAGAAATGTTTGATAATATGTAAAATGAAAAAGGGATAGAAAACCTATCCCTTTACACAAATAATGATTATTAAATTGGTTCTTCAAGTTTCTCAATTGTTAAACTTAAAGCAAGTCGTATTGATGCTTGAACATCTCTCATACAGTATTCAGTAATTTCATTTATCTTGCCGTTGTAATAATACTCTTTTACATTCTCTCCTTTCACTTCGCCTTGCTTTGGTGAAGGAACACCCATCAAATGACAAACTAAATCAAAATTACACATGCCATTTAGTGTATTAAAATCAGACCATACTTTGTATAAATCTAACATAATAACCTCCCAAGGTTTTTTATCAGTTACATCAAACATTGAAGGTGGAAGGATTTTATTTGTAAGCATTCTTCTATAAATAAATGGTAAATCAAATCGTGCAATATTATATCCTCCTAGAATATGATTTAGAAATTGAGTATTGCATATTTTCCCAAATTGATAAAGCATTTCTTTTTCGGACATATTTGCATCATTGAGAGATTCAACTTTCCATTTAGAATTTACAATATCATAATATCCGTAGGATATGCAAACAATTCTTGCAAATTCAGGATAAAGAGAACCATACATTTCATACATTAATTCAGGTTCATCTTTGTAAGAATTATTCATCTTACATTTATTAAGCCATATTTCTGCTATTTCTGGCTCATTTTCACGCAACTCTGAAAATGTTGAATATTTAACTACAGTTTCAACATCTACAAAAAGACATTTGTGGATGAAAGCGATGTTTTTCATAGTGTATTCCAAAAGAGTTTGACAACACTACAAAGATAAGAAAATTTATTGAGTTTCTTTCAACAATTCAAAAATATTAAATGTAAAGTCGCAGGTGAATGATGTCTGTTGAGGTAGGGCAGATGTATAACTTAATTCAAGAGTGCTTAAATTAGTCATAGTAATTTGTTGAAGTTTTATAGCAATAAATTCTCTTCCACCATAGTCCAATAGTCTTAATCTACAAGTTGGAAGATATTCAATCTCATTATCGTATTCTAAAAATAAACGAATTTGATCATAGATAATAAAATAATTGATATAACCTTCAGTTAACTTGAAGGTTACTGTAAATTTTTGATTGGTAAGTAAATGTTGAGGAAGATGACCTCTCCACATAGTCTTTCTTGCACTTAAATATTGCTCCGATGAAGGTACATTTATATCAGGCAATCTAAATGATTGAATTGTATGATTTACAAAATCAGATACATTATCAATAGGCAATGGTAATGCTCTGATATATGCCCTATATTTTTCTTCAATCTGTGGGAAGAAAAATCCTCTTGGGAATCTAAAATCAAATAAGTTTTGTCTTGCGTTTAATATCATATAAATTCATTTAATTATAGAGGAACTTTTGCTCCTGTATCTCCACCGCCGCCACCGCCTCCAGAACCACCATCGCCTTGCGATCCTGATGATCCAGATTTTTTAATAATATCCCACTTATGTCTTTGCTCATATGGATCTGCTAATAAATTATATGACCAGTTATTTTGAATTAGGAAAGCTCCAGGATTTACAAATACACCATAAACTATATTTCTATTGTTTTCTACAGAAATGCTTTTTATCTCAACTCTAATAATATTGACATCAATAGTTTGCTTTTCAAAAATTCCAAGATTATTTGTTGTTGTAACATCCTGTTTTATTGTAATTTGTGATTGTATTATATCACCAACCGCTAAACTTCTTGATGTATCTACTTGAATTTCAAGTCTTTTGACTCTACCATAATTGAAAGTAGAAGGTGTCATTAAGTAGTAACTTTCTGTCTTACCACCACCTAATTGCTTAAATGCTTTTTCAGTTCTTGTCTGATTATCCCAATCCAATATTTTTCCGTAAACTATTTTATCAGTATTACCTGCTAATGGATCATTACCCGAACCTGTATTAGATTCAGCATTATTTTTTACACCTAAATTATCTGAAACAACACCTATATTTCTATTGTTGGTTGTACCACCTGCTATAAGTGTGTTAAGAACTGTATTTGTTGTTGTATTTCTTGATGCATTAGTTCCAAGTGTAGATGATCCTGAACCTGCTAATTGAAATCCTTTTTGAGAAAAGTTCAAACCGCTATCAATAGTTATAGGGGATAATCCATTTGTAGGTAATACTGCTAAATCATTTCCTGATTTACCTGCAAAATCTACATAATTTATTTTCGATGCAACACCTACTATACTTACATTACTATTTGAGGAGATAACAGAAGGACCTGAATTTATGAAATCAAGATAATTCGTATATCTTTTAGTTCCGCCACCTTGATTTCCACCACCTTGATTTCCGCCACCTTGATTTCCACCACCCTGATTACCTTGATTCCCACCACCCTGATTGCCTTGATTACCACCACCCTGATTGCCTTGATTACCAGTGTCGCCACCTGTTGTAGGAGTTGAATTACTTGCGTTTTCTAAATCCTCAATAGATTTTAGTATCTTATTGAGTTGATCTTGAAAGGCAGAGATATTTGCATTTTCGGCTTCAGATGCTTTTTTAGCTTGCTCTCTTAAATCTCTTTCTCTTTGATTCAAAAGTTTTTCTCTACTGTTAACATCATTTTGAAGTGAACGCAACAAATCAGATTGACTTGTTTGTGATGCTTTTTGTGCATTTAATTTTGCTTCAAGTGCAGCTAGTTCTGATGCCCTTTGTTCTAATTCAGATTGTCTAGTATTTAAGGACAATTGACCTGTCCGAATCTTATTGATTATTTTTTCAAGTTCTGCTTTCCTTATATTTTCAATATCGTCTTTTACCTTATCTGCGTCTTCCATTCTACGCCATTTCCCTGTATAGAGGGTAGTTTCACTAACGCCTGAACCAGTTGGAATAATTTGAATAACTTGAAGCATATTTTTTGGAACAAAGTAAGTCACGCCATCAAAAGTAAGTTCAAAATTATCTGTTTCACCTTTTGAATAGTATTCTTTTGAAATTATGTTGAATTCTTTATTCGCAACTCCACCTACAAAATTATCAAGTACCTTTACTTTAATGAATGATGGTACTTTTGATGTAATGTAAAAAATACCATTTTCATTTGTATAAATATTTGATGCTTCCTTTGATGGAATTTTGAATATAACTTCACCTTCTGCTAAATTGGTAGAATAAAAACCATCGACTTTTGAAAACTTTACTCGTTTGTTATCATATTCAATTACAAGAAACAAATCTACATCAAATCGCAAGTCAAGACTTGTGGTTTGATTACCTTCTAAATACCTATGCATTTTGAATTTTACATAGTTTTCATAAGGGTGTAATAGCAAAATTGCTTCCCCTTGTCCAAAAATTACATCCCAGTTCCATACTGATTCAGTAGTAAATGTACCATCTGTTTTTAAGATTACATTAGAGGTATTTACAGCAATTTCGTTAAAATCAAAAAAAGTCGGTGTATAAAGTTTTTCAATTTTCTTTTCAACACTACTCTTGTTAACTTGTAGTTTAGTTTCTTCAATAATTTTATTGTAAATTTTGAATGACCTAACATCACTTTCTAAATTAACTTTTTGAATCTTACGTCCATAACTTTTTGGTTCAAAGGAAGTAACAGATGCCGTTCTTACAATCTGACTACCTGTATCTTTATCAGTAAGTCGCATTACATAGTCAATACTAAATGAGTATGCAGAATCAGCATTTTTTAGAATTGGTCTAAAACGTTTCGGAGAATTAAAGTCTCCTTCTTGAATAGAAACAAAATAATCTGTTTGAACTTGACTAAAACCTATCTGTTCATAAATATACAATTCATGGAAAACATAGTAGTCTCCACCAACACCATTCAAATCTGTAACTAAATCTTCAACGAATCCACCTTGCCAAGAAGGATAGTATTCAAAACAGTCCTCTTCTTCGTTTTCTTTAATAACAGCAGTTAAAAGATTGAAAGCATCTTGCTGTTTGAAAGTGACATTATTTACATTACCTGTGGTTAATGTTAAAATTGATCCATTATCATTACTTGTAGTAATTTCTCTTAAAGTAATTGAAATGAGTCCATTTTTTGCAAACCCCTGATTATCTGATGAAAGCCAATACGCTAATGAACCACTAGTTGGATTTGCATAAAACTCTTCGTTCAAACTAAAAAGTGAGGGTATAAGAACTTCAATATATCTGTCATAACTTCTACCCGCAATTACAATAGGTCTTGCATTAAACTTAATATACTCATCGTTTCTTAGATATGCTATTTGAGCAATTGTACAATTTTTTCCTGAAACTTCTGGATATTCAATACTTAAAAGTAAGCCATCTAAATCTTCAATATTATATCCCGAAAGAATATGCAATTTAACAGTTTCATATTCAACAGGCCATTGCGTAGATGTTAAATTTCCTAAAAGTTGCTGACTGAGATTATTCGAATCATAAATATTGTAAGGTGTTGCTCTATCTTGATCTAAATATGCCCATGTTCTCGTATCAGTTAAACGAGAAGCAGATCTATCTAAAATGTTAGAAGTAGGATTATTACCTTTTGTAACATTTAATATCTGTCGTTCATTGGTATATGATGAATCAATCAACAAGAATGATTGAGTGCTCGTAGATATTGTTGTAACATCGTAGTCAAATTCTACTAATGCAAAGTTTGATATTTGAAGTAAAGATTTAGCCATTTTAGAGTGAAGTTTTTACTGTTTTTGAAGTGCTTGCAACTTCTGCCGTTGCTGCAAGACTTGATAATACACCTGGTGAGGGTGGCCATTTTGCATCAGTAGCGGCTGCAAGAGCTTTTAAGAAAACCCATAGAGGTTCTGCACATATATTCGAAAATACTGGTGCTGCACCCAATTCTGTTTTAACACCATTCACATGAACATTTGAACTATTTATCTCAATTTTAGTCGGAGCAGTTGCTTCAATCTTTGCATTTGCTACAATAGTTATGTTTGAGCCGTTTAATTCAATTACAGATTGAGTAGCATCGTGCTCTATGGTAATTGACTTATCTGGGTTTATCGTCAAATGTGAGCCGTTTAAGTGATATTTAAGACCTATTGAAGGACTATAAAGGACTTTCATCTTCTCATCCTCGTCATAAGTCACAACATGTGAGTTCAAATATGACTCATTTAGTTCACCACTCATTGCTGTATTTGCTATTGGAATACTCCAATATACAGGACTATACGCATCACCATTTTCAAACTTAACTCGTACAATCGTTTCTAATTTGGGAATACTTATTGAACCAAAACCTTTTGATTCCCCTCCTGCAAATGTTGTATTATATGCAGGAAAAGCCCAAGGTAATTCATCATCAAGGAGATTATCAAATACTCCTAAAATTCTGATTTTGCAACGACCTATCCTTTCGGGATCATCATTTACTACTACTTTGCCAAAATAAGTTTGATTTCTTTCCATAGATGGTATATATCATAAAAAATAAAACTTGTCAAAATTTTGAAATAATTATCTCAAATCAATATTTTTTGGACTTATTGAATTATTGATATTCGGTTCTTTTAGTTCAATTCTTGATGGATTCAAAATACCAATACTAGATTTTCCTGTTAAATTTATGTTAGTAAGTGACCCTTTTAATGGTTCAGCACCATTCAACTCAATATTACTCATAGTCATATTGGTCAATGGTTGTTTTCCTTTTAGTTCTATATTATTATCCATAGTATCAATCGGATTTACACCCTGAAGATTAATATTTCGGCTCATTGTATCTAAAGGTTTTTTTCCAACTAAATCTATATTGTTGTTCATAGTTGTTTGAGGTTGTGAACCTTGTAAGTTTATGTTTTCAATAGATGTTGAGTTTTGAGTGTTTCCTACTAAATCTATATTTCTTATACTAAAGTCTCTCATTGGATTTGATCCTATTAATTGTTCTGTTCCTAAACTTTCTGTCTGATTTACATCAGTTATCATATTACCGACATTAGATTCAGTAAATTGATTTTTTGGACTTATTCCAACTAAATCACTATTACCAAGAGTCTGCTCTCGTTGTAGTATATCTTGTTGGAATTTAACATTTGTTTCAGTAAATTCTGTTAATGGTTTTGCACCAACTAGTTCAATTGAATTTTCTGTTGTACTTTGTGGAAGTGAACCCACTAAATCTATATTTGTATCAGAAAAATTCTTTATAGAAGATGCTCCAATGAGATTTGCATTATTTTCATCAAAAGATTGAATAGGTCTTGTACCAATCAAATCAACATTATTCGTATTAAATGTATTCAATGGACTACTACCTAATAAAGAAAGATTTTCTGAATTAAAAGATGTTTCAGATGTATTTCCATTTAGTTCAGCATTGCTTGGAATTAAGTCCTTGAGAGATTCTGCACCATTTAGTTCAGCATTACTAGGAATTAAGTCCTTGAGAGATTCTGCACCTGTCAAGTCTGCATTATTTGGAATTAAGTCCTTGAGAGGTTCTGCACCATTTAGTTCAGCATTACTAGGAATTAAGTCCTTGAGAGGTTCTGCACCATTTAGTTCAGCATTACTAGGAATTAAGTCCTTGAGAGGTTCTGCACCTGTCAAGTCTGCATTATTTGGAATTAAGTCTTTCAAAGGTTCTGCACCATTTAGTTCAGCATTACTAGGAATTAAGTCTTTCAAAGGTTCTGC
>SXGQ01535125.1_pt1 | contig 31432 bp, 32 predicted proteins | sample 3178371 | NCBI WGS metagenome assembly SXGQ01 (sample SAMN11356859, study PRJNA531348) | freshwater metagenome | isolation source: freshwater sample F1-20 | place: China: Fuxian Lake, Yuxi | collected 2017-12-25
GCGCCGTCGCCGAAGAGCACGCAGGTCGTGCGGTCCGACCAATCCACGACGCTGGAAAGTTTTTCGGAGCCGATGACAAGGGTGCGGCGATAGGCCCCCGAACGCATCATGTCCTTGGCGACCTGGAGGGCATAGACGAAGCCGGAGCAAGCGGCGGAGACGTCAAAGCAGGGGATGTCACGGCGGAGGCCGAGCTTGGCCTGAAGGAGGCAGGCCGTGGACGGGAAGGGAACGTCCGGCGTCATGGTGGCGACGATGAGCAGATCGACGTCGGCGGGGGTCAGGCCGGCGCGTTCGAGGGCCTTGGCGGCGGCCTTGGCGCCCATGTCGGAGGGGTTCTCGCCTGGAGTGGCGATGCGTCGTTCGGCGATGCCGGAGCGGGTTTTGATCCACTCGTCGGAGGTGTCCACCATCTTGGACAGTTCGGCATTGGTGAGCTTGCGTTCTGGAGTGTGGACCCCGATGGCCCGAATGAAGACTGAAAGCTCAGCGCTGCTCATCGATGCGTGAGAAAAGACCCCTTGGGCGGGGAAGGGAACACTAAAACCTCAGGCTTCCTCCGGGGTCGAGGAAATCACCGCATTCGCCTCGGCCAGCGAGGTCAGCATACGGTGGCCGGCACCGTGGCCAAGGGCTTCCAGACCTAGGCGAATGGCGCTGGCGATGCTCTGGCGGTTGCTCGAGCCGTGGGCCTTCATGACGAGTCCGGTGAGGCCGAGTAATGGCGCTCCACCGTAACGTTCTGGTTTCAATTTGCCTTTGAGGTCGCGCAGGAGGGGGAACATCGCGATGCCCCCGGCCAAGTAGACGGGATTGCTCTTCACCTTGCTGCCGACCATGTCGCGGACCATGTAGACGAGGCCTTCCAGGGTCTTGAGGATCACGTTACCCGTGAAGCCGTCAGTCACGACGACATCGCAAGCGTCGCCAAAGACGTCGAATCCTTCGACAGGGCCGACGTAATTGATGCGATCTCCCATGGCCTTCAGGAGGGAGTGGGTGCGATTGATGCGCGCGCCGCCTTTGCCTTCTTCGGTGCCGACCGAGAGGAGGCCGATGCGCGGGCTGACGATACCGAGGGCGCTTTGGGCGTAGATGGAACCGAGGACGGCGTTATGCACCATCTGGGCGGGCGTAGCCTCAGGGTTGGCGCCCACGTCGAGCATGACGAAATGGCCTTCACGGCGCGGCATGATGGCGGCGAGGGCAGGGCGTTCGGCGCCTTCCATCGGGCGGACCTTGATGGTACCCGCGGCGACGAGGGCCTTGGTGTTGCCGGTCGAGATGACGACGTCGACTTCGCCAGCCTTGAGCATCTCAAGGGCGATCACCATGGAGGAATCACGCTTCGACTTGAGCACGGCCATCGGGGCGTCGTCCGGAGCCACGATGCTGGCGGCGTGGCGGAAGCTGACGCGGCTGTTCTTCAGCGTACGATGCTCGATCGCGAGCATGCGTAGGTTATCTTCATGGCCGACGAGCACCAAGGCGTCGTCCGGCCCGATGATGCCTTCCTTGAAAGCGACGGCGGCAGCGGCCACGGCTTCCGAAGGCCCCATATCGCCACCCATGCAATCCAGGGCGATACGATGACCTTTCTTCAGAGGGGCGTCGCTCATGGGGTCGGGCTGGGCCCGGAGAGGAGCTTAAGCTCCGGCATCCAGCACCTGACGGCCGCGGTACTTGCCCGAGGTGGGGTCGACGCGGTGGGAGCGGCGGAGGGCGCCAGATTCGCCGTCTTTGACGAGTTTCGGGGCGCGGAACTGGTTGGCAGCACGACGGAGTCGGCTGCGGCGTTTGGACTGTTTACGTTTCGGATTGGCCATGGTTCTACGCTGTGATGAGGGTTGGTTCTACCCCTCCCTCCCCCTCGGTCAAGCCCCCTTTCCATTCCCTTGCGATTGTGGGCCGGTTTGTTTGGCTGGCCTTATGCCCGGCCATCCCGCCCTTTTCCTCGATCGTGACGGTAACCTGATCCGCGACCACCACCATACCTGCCGGGAGGAGCAGATTGAGCTGATTCCGGAGGTGAAGCCAGCCCTGGAGGCCTGCCTGCGGGCCGGCTACCGTCTCTTCGTGCTGACCAACCAGAGCGGCATCAACCGTGGCATCTTCACCTGGGCGCAATACGAGGCGTGCAATCGCCGCATGCTCGAACTGTTGGCGCTGCCGGCTCCGGGCATCCTGGAGATCAAGGCGGCGCCGGAGCGGCCCGATGAACCTTCCCTGTATCGTAAGCCGAGTCCCCGTTTCATCTTGGAGAAGATCGCGGAACATGGACTCGATCCGGCACGCTGTTGGATGACGGGCGACCGTACCACGGACTGGGAGGCCGGGCTTAACGCCGGCATCCGTTCGTGCGCCATGCGCAGCGGCGCGGCTAAACCTGAGGAGCTTTGGGAGGCGGCCCGCCGTGGTTTCGCGGTACACGATGATTTTCCTGCATTCGTGCGCGCGGAACTGAAGCTGGCTTTCTAGGCCAACAAAAAGGACGAACCGGTGGGTTCGTCCTTTGATCGCCTGCAAAGGAAATTAGGCCTTCGGCTTTTCTTTATCGCAGGGGCACTTGTCTTCCTTCTTGTCGTCGCCGGCAGCAGCCTTGGGCTTTTCCTTGTCGGACGGGCAACCGTCGCACTTCTTCTTTTCTTCGGAGACGAGGGAGGCCTTAGGCTTTTCCTTGTCGGACGGGCAACCGTCGCACTTCTTCTTTTCTTCGGAGACGAGGGAGGCCTTAGGCTTTTCCTTGTCGGACGGGCAACCGTCGCACTTCTTCTTTTCTTCGGCGCTGACGAAGGCAGCGGAGAGAGCGAGGATACCGACGGTGAGGGTCAGGAGTTTGAGGAACTTGGAGTTCATGATAGAAGACTATGGTTGGTGAATCCTAGCCCAAGTCAATCGGCCGGAGGTCATTCCGGCCAGTGAGTTTACCCTACCGACCGATCGCGTTACGGATGCGGGCAATCTCGTCCAATGACTTCGTTAAACCGCTGCCAGGCAACCAGTTGCTACCACTATTGACCTGATAGACGTGCTTGTTCTTAACGCAGCCCAGGTCTCTGACTCCGGGGATTCGCCCCATTTCAGCGGCTTTTTCAGGGCTGGTCGTGATGAGGCTGTCCACTCCGGAATTTTGGACCCAGAGCACGGCGTCCGGTTTTGCAGCGACCAGGAGCTCCCAGTCGAACTTCAACCAGGCGCCGCGCGACAGGGCGGATTGCAACCCGGCGGCGGCCAAGGGTTCGGCAAGATAACTTTCCGGGCCGGCCATGACTCCATCCCAGATGACGATGATTTTTCGCGTCGGCGTCGCAGGCCGATTGGCGAAGGTCGCGGCAATCTTCTTTGCGGCATCGGTGCGTCCAGTCGCTTCGCCGATGAGAAGGATGTCCTTGCTGACGGAGTCGCGTGACTCCGGGTTCAAGACGAGCGTTCGCAGCCCGGCCTTCGCGCACTTCTCCGCCCAGAGTGGATTCGCCATGCGCGGGAGGATGACGAGGTCGGGCTTAGTCTTCAGCAGGCGCTCGAGGTCAGGCAGGAAGACGTCGGCGTCGCGCGCGGCCAGATGTTCTTTCAGGAGCGGACACCAACGAGTCGCCATGACGATCTCCGTTGAGCAGCCTAGATCGATCAACGTCTGCGTCGCGCCCGGGCTGAAGCTGGCGATACGGTGACCAGCGGCGCTCAGCGTCAGGCAGGTCGCGAGCCAGAGGAAGAGCGGGCGCATCAGGCCGAAAGCAGGCGCGCGAGGCGCATCGCCGAATCGAAGCTTCCGCGGTCCGCCTTGCCTTGGCCGGCGATTTCGTAGGCGGTGCCGTGGTCAGGGCTCGTGCGCACGTGCTTCAGCCCGAGGCTGAGGTTGGCCGACGTCGAGAAGTCCACGGCCTTCAGCGGCGCGAGGCCTTGGTCGTGGTAGATGGCGGCGACGGCGTCGAACTCACCCTGCAGGTGGCGGTGGAAAACGGTGTCGCCCGGCAGCGGGCCGACGACTTCATGCCCTTCGGCGCGCAAGGCTTCGACGGCCGGCCTGATGATGGCATCGTCTTCCTTCCCCAGTAGGCCGCCTTCGCCGGCGTGCGGGTTCAGTCCGCAGACGGCGATGCGTGGCCGACGGTCGCCGAGCTTCACACGGAGTGAAATGAGCGCGAGTACCGTGCGACGGATATCCGCGGCGGTGACGTTGCGCGGTACGTCGGCGAGCGGGAGATGCCAGGTGACAAGCCCGACGGTCATCTTGCCGCCGGCGAAGGCCATCACGGGCTCGCCACTCCAGCGCGATGCGAAGAATTCCGTCTGGCCGGGAAAGGTATAGCCCACGCCAGCGAGGCCCTTCTTGTGCACGGGTCCAGTGACGACGGCGGCGAAGCGCGCACCGGAGGCGCCGCGGGCCGCCATCTCCATCGCGTCGATCGCGATGAGCTGTCCAGCGTCGTCGGGTTTGCCGGGACGGGTGACGAAATCTTTCGGCCCGACGGAGATGCCTTGGCCGAGCTGTGCGATCCAATCGGCCGGGCCGATGGGCACGACGGTGGGCGCTGATTCCGGGTGCGCTTTAAGCCAGCTGGCGAGGAGTTCCGGGCCGACTCCGGCTGGATCTCCGCAGGTGACGGCGATGGGCAAGGAACTCATTCGGGCGAGACGAAGCGGCCACGCTTACCGCCGAGAAAGAAGTTTAGGAAATCACGCGCCTCCAAGGTCTGGTAGTTGCCTTCGCTCAGGGCTTTCTGCGCGAGCGTGGCGCAGGTGCCGTGGGTGGCGTAGACTGCGTGGTAGGCCTGCTTGATCTCCGCGACGGCGGGGGCTGGCACGGCACGACGGCGCAGTCCGATGAGGTTGAGTCCAGAGATCAAGTTGCGCCCGTGGGCCAGCGCGTTGGGCGGCACGTCTTCAGTAATGACGGCGTTACCCGAGACGAGCGCCCCGCCGCCGATACGGCAGAATTGGTGCACTGCCACGCCCCCGCTGATGAAGGCCTTATCTCCGACGGACACGTGGCCACCGAGCATGCAGCCGTTGGCGAGGATGACCTGATCGCCGAGTATGCAATCGTGGGCGACATGGCTACCGGCCATGAGCAAACCATCCGCGCCGATGACGGTGTGCGTGCCGGCCTTGGTGGCGCGGTGGATGGTGACGTGTTCGCGGATGACCGTGCGGTCGCCGACGCGCGTGCCAGAGTCCGTCGCGGGGTCGAAGGAAAGATCCTGCGGATCACCGCCGACGACGGCGAAGTGGTCGACGATTACGCCGGCCCCGAGTTCAGTCCGTGCCTTTACGATGGCATGCGCCGCGATGCGGCAGCCGGATCCGAGCGTCGCGCCGGCTTCGATGATCGCGAACGGTCCGACCTCGACGTCGGGGGCGAGTCGGGCGGAAGGGTGGACTTGGGCGGAAGGGTGGATCACTTCGGAGGGTTGGCGCCGCCGAACAGTTCAAGTTGGGCGGCTTTGACCATATCGTAGACGCGGAGCAGGCGGAGCAACTGCAACGTGTCGGATTTGGCGTAGCTCTGGTTCGATTCGACCACTTGGACGAGGTTCTCGAGGATTGTCCGAAAGGTCAGCACATGGTCGACGCCGCTTTCGCGGAGCAGGGTGATGCTTTCGGAGCGCTGCGGTTCGGTGGACGGGATGCCCGGTAGCACCAGGATTTTCGCCATGGGCTGGTCCTCGGGCGATGTCAGATCGGCGAACGCCTCCTTCGCGGCCTTGACGGCTTCCTCGCGGACGAACTCGAGGAGGTCACCCTTCTTGATCATCGTCGGGGTGATGGCCTTGGTCGTATGCCAGGCTTTCACCGCGACGACGGCGGCACCGATTTTCGGCAGGTCCGAGCTGAAAAGCTGGAAGGGGGCTTCGGCTCCGCGGAGCGGTGACGGATTGATCACCAGGAGATCGCCTTCTTCATCGGCGCGTTTCCTGCGGGATTGGACGGCGTACTTGCGCGACTGACGCACGAAGAAACCGTTCATCTCGAAATACTCGCGGACCAGACTGTCGTCGAAACCCGCCATTGGCTGATAGGATGCGGGCGAGGGGGCGGTTTGGTCAACCCGCGATAAAAGACCTCAAAGGACGAAGCCGGCCGGAGCAATCGCCACGGTGAACTCACCCTTGAGTGAGCCCGCCTTCAGCGCTGGCACCAGTTCCGAAAGGGCGGAGGTGCGGATCGTCTCGTGCAGCTTGGTGAGTTCGCGGCCGACGCACACGACCCGCTCGGGACCGAGAATCTCCAGCATCTCGTCCAGGAAGTCGCTGATGCGGTGGCAGGACTCGTGCAGTACGACAGTCTCATCGGCCTCCTTGAGGCCTTCGAGGAAGCGACGGCGGGCCGCGGATTTCGGCGGCAGGAAGCCGACGAAGCGGAACGCGTTGGTCGGGAGCCCGGAGGCAGAGAGCAGGGCCACGATCGCACAGGGGCCAGGCAAAGGGGTGACGGTTAGGCCGCGCCGACGGCATTCGCGGGTGACGCGAAAGCCGGGGTCACTGATGCCCGGCGTGCCCGCATCGGTGATCAGGGCGATCTTCGCGCCGCCGGCGATCTTGTCGGCGATCAGGACGGCGGCGTCCTTCTCGTTGTGCTCATGGTAGGCGAGCATCGGCTTGGAGATCGCGAGGTGGCGAAGCAGGCCGCCGGTCACGCGCGTATCTTCGCAGGCGACCAGGTCGCATTCCGCGATGGCCTCCCGGGCGCGGGCGGTGATGTCGCCGAGGTTACCCAACGGCGTAGCCACGACCCAGAGCCGTCCGGCCGGTCCCTGCGGACGGCCAGCGGCACCTGCGTCGGCGGGCGACATCAGCGTCGGTAGCCGGAACCCGGCGTCGATACGCCTGGGAGGCCGCCCTGCCAGCTGGAAGGCTGGGACAGGGGGAGCATGGAGTCGGCTGGCTTCTCGACGGTCTCACAACCTGTCAGACCAAGAAGGCAGGCAAACAGGGCGAAGGCGATGAGCGTGCGGCCGAACATCAGTTGAGCGTGATCTTAGTGGAGGGAGCGAGAGACACCGAGTCGGCTTTGGAGATGGCGCGGATGTCGAGTTCCTTGTCCGGCTGCAGCTGGCCGAAGGACAGGACTCCCTTGACGGTCGAGATCTGGACCTTGCCGACCTTCTTGCCGGCGATTTTCACGTCAAAGATGTCCTTGGCCTTGATACCGTTGGCTTCGCCGACCGAGAAGGCGACGATGCCGGAGTCGGCGTCGAGGGCGAGAACGTAGGTCAGGATGTTTTCGATCGGCGCATCGACGGCGACGACGGCTGGGGCATCATCACCCGGCTTGGCGGGCTCGCCGAGAGGGTCGCTGGCGAAGCCGAAGGGGGACGGGTTGTTATCCATCGCGCGGGAGACCTTGGCGTGGAGGCCGCGGTATTTGCCGATGATGAGTTCGGCTTTCTGTTCGGCGTTGGTGGCCTTGGTTTCGATTTCAGCGAGCTGTTCTTTCGTGAACATAGCGGCAGCCTTTTCAGTGGCCTTGACGAGCTCTTCCTTGGTGCTGGCGAGGGCGGCTTCCGCGCCGTCCTTCTTGCTGTTGGCGTCGGTCAGCTGGGCGGCGAGTTCGTCGCGCTTGCGGGTGAGTTCGGCGCGTTCGCCTTCCAGCGTGGTGTTCGCGGCGGTGAGGCCCTCGATCTTCGTCTTCTTGTCGGCGACGTCGGCGATGAAATCCTTCTTTTCTAGTTCGAGGTCGTTGATGCTCTTGCGCTTGGCGGTAAGGAGGGGGCCAACGGTTAAGAGCGAAGTCATGCGGGCGTCATATTCCTTGCCGGCCTTAACTTCGGCGTCGGTCACGGCCCAGGCGGTGTTCGTGAGGGCGAGATCCATCTTGCCTTTCAGGAGGAAGGCAAAGACGGCGGCGGCGCTGGCGGCGACGACGGTCAGGACGCGGAGGAAGGTGTTGAGCTTCTTGTTCATGGGGTAGGTGAAGGGGTAGGGCTGGGGTTAGGAATAGCTGAAGAGGGTCTTCCCGGGATCAGGAGAATCCTGACGGGAAATGGCACCGGGGTTGGACGAAACGTGCAGGAGGACTTTAAACACCAATTCTTCCTGCCCCTCAAGTGCAATTTCCTCGCAAACCTGCGAGACGGAGAGCCATTTGCCCTTGGCCTTGGCCAGGGTGGCGAGGGCGGCGGCCCGGACTTTGAGGGTCTCGGCGGCGGCCTTCTTGCCGGCCTCGACGCCAGGCTGGTGGTAGGCGTTGATGCCGAGCAGGTTGGCGTACAGGCCGACGGCTCGCTCGAAAAGCGCGATCAGCATGCCCACGGAACGGGCGTCCACCTGATTGATGGTAATAGTAATATTAGCACGGCCGCTGCCCGAAAGGGCCTCGCGGGTGCCGAGGAGGAAGGCCTGGAGGTAGTCGCCGGAGGTCACGCCGGGCTCCACCTCGAGGGAACTGCCTTCGCGGTCCTTGAGGACTTCGATGAAGACGGCGAAAAAGTTATTCACACCGTCGCGGAGCTGCTGCACGTAGGCGTGCTGGTCCGTCGAACCTTTGTTGCCATAGACGGTGAGGCCTTGGAGGACCTTGCGGCCCTGGAGGTCGAGTTCCTTGCCGAGTGATTCCATGACGAGCTGCTGGAGGTAGCGGGAGAAGAGCAGGAGGCGGTCCTTGTAAGGGAGTACGACCATGGCCTTGGTGCCGCGGCCCTCGGTGAGGTGATGCCAGGCCAAGGCGAGCGTGGCGGCCGGGTTCTTCTGCGCATCAGGCACGCGGGTCAGCGCGTCCATCCCGCGGGCGCCGTCGAGCAGTCCGTGGATATCAATGCCTTGTAATGCGGCGGGCAGCAGGCCGACCGGGCCAATCTCGCTCGTGCGGCCACCGACCCAATCCCACATCGGGAAACGGGCGAGCCACTTCTCAGCCGTGGCGACCTTATCGAGCTGGCTACCTTCACCGGTGACGGCGACGGCGTGGGCGGCGAAGGAGAGTCCGGCCTGCTTCCAGCGGAGCGCGGCTTCGAGCTGTCCGTTGCGCGGTTCCGGCGTGCTGCCAGACTTCGAAGTCACGATGGCGAGCGTGGTGCCGAGGCGCGTGCCCAGCGTGTCGAACACGCGGTCAATGCCGTCGGGGTCGGTGTTATCGATGAAATGGACGCGGAGTTTGTCCGCCTTGCCGCCAAGTGCGTCAGCGACGAACTGCGGGCCGAGGGCCGAGCCGCCGATACCGATGCAGAGGAGGTCGGTGAACTTGCCAGCGGAGCCTTTGACCTGGCCAGCGTGGACCTGAGCGGCGAAGCCAGCGATGGCGTCGATGGCGGCCTTCACTTCGGCGGCAATCTTCGCATCAGGCGCGAGCTCAGGAGCACGCAGCCAGTAGTGGCCGACCATGCGCTTCTCATCAGGGTTGGCGACGGCGCCCTTCTCGAGCGCCGCCATGTCGGCGAACGCCTGGGCCATGGCCGGGGCCATCTTCTCGGCGAAACCGGCCGGCGCCGGGGCGCGGCTGAAGTCGAGCGCGATACCGAGTTCAGGGAAGTTCTGGAGTTGCTTCCGGAAGAGGTCGAAGGAGTTGGCCACGATAGGGGAGTCTTCCCCGCCACAACCCCGCTTGGCAACAAAAAGGGCGGTCCGCCGAGGCGTCCGCCCTTTCATTTCCGCTCAGGTGAAGACCTCAGTCGCCGTCGGTAATAGCACCTTCGGAGGCCGAGGACACGAGCTTGGCGTATTTGGCGAGGGTCCCGCGCTTCTCTTTGCAAGGGGAAGCCTTCCAGGACTTCAGGCGATCCGCGATCTCTGCGGTCGGTACGTCCAGGTTGATTTCGTTCTTCTGCGAGTCGATGGTGATGGTGTCGCCGTTCTTCACGACCGCGAGCACGCCGCCGACGGCGGCCTCGGGGGTGATATGACCGACCACGAAGCCGTGGGAGCCGCCGGAGAAACGTCCGTCGGTGATGAGGGCGACAGTCTTGCCGAGGCCCTTGCCCATGACGGCGCTGGTGGGTCCGAGCATCTCGCGCATGCCAGGTCCGCCCTTGGGGCCTTCGTTGCGGATGACGATCACGTGGCCGTCCTTGACCTCGCCGTCGAGGATACCGCGAAGCGAGGCTTCTTCGGATTCGTAGACGATGGCCTTGCCGGTGAAGGCGTTGCCTTCCTTGCCGGAGATCTTGGCGACGGAGCCTTCGGGGGCGAGGTTGCCGCGCAGGATGCGCAGGTGGCTGTCGGCCTTGATCGGATTGGAGAAGGGACGGACGACGTCCTGGTCGGCGGCGTAACTGCCGACGTCCGCGAGGTTCTCGGCGACGGTCTTGCCTGTGACGGTCATGCAATGGCCGTGCAGGAGGCCCTTATCGAGGAGCATCTTGAGCAGCGGCTGGAGGCCGCCGATGCGGACGAAGTGGGCCATGTTGTATTTACCGCTCGGCTTGAGGTCGGCGAGCACCGGCACGCGTCGGCCGACGCGCTCAAAATCCTCGAGGGTGAGTTTGATGCCCGCGGAATGGGCCATCGCGATGAGGTGCAGTACGGCGTTCGTCGAACCACCGAGGGCGATGACGACGGTGATGGCGTTCTCGAACGCATCCTTGGAGAGGATGTCGGAAGGGCGGATGTTCTTCTTGATGAGTTCCAGCACCGCCTTGCCCGCGCGCTCGCAGTCCTCGAGCTTGGCTTTGGAATTAGCGAGCTGCGCAGAGCTGTCCGGCAGGCTGAGTCCGAGCGCTTCGATGGCGGAGGCCATGGTGTTCGCGGTATACATGCCGCCGCACGAGCCTTCGCCGGGGATGGAGCAGATTTCGATCTCCTTGAGCTCGCTTTCGCCGATCTGCTTGCCGGCGTGCTTGCCGACGGCTTCGAAGACGGTGACGATGTCGGCCGACTGGCCGCGGTGCAGTCCCGGGACAATCGTGCCGCCGTAGACAAAGACGGAAGGGCGGTTGAGGCGCGCCATGGCGATGGCACAGCCAGGCATGTTCTTATCGCAACCGCCGATGGCGACGAGGCCGTCGAAGCCTTCGGCGCCGGTCACGGCTTCGATCGAGTCCGCGATGATCTCACGCGAGACCAGCGAGTAGCGCATGCCGGGGGTGCCCATCGAGATACCGTCCGAGACGGTGATGGTGCAGAAGATGACCGCCTTGCCGCCGGCCGCGTCAGCCCCTTTGACGGCTTCGTCCGCCAGTCGGTTGATGTGCATGTTGCAGGGGGTGACCATCGACCAGGTCGAGGCGACGCCCACGACGGGCTTGGCAAAGTCGGCGTCGGTGAAGCCCACGGCCCGGAGCATGGCTCGGCTGGGGGCGCGGTCGGGGCCGTCTACGACGATGGCGGAGTGTTGGCGGCAGTGGTTGGCGTCGGTCATGATGAGGGTGAAAAGTCTGCGGTTGTCAGTCGGTGAGCGCCCCTTAATAAGAGGGCAGGGAGCGGACTGTGAACCGCCCCGTCGCTCCCGACAATCCGATTTAAGCCTCCCCGACCCGTGGACTTCAACCTCAAGAAAATCATCAAGGCCCTCCTGTTCTCGACCTCCGAGGCGGTGTCCATCAAGGACATCCAGAAGGTCGTGCAGCGCTACCACGCCCAGGCGGCCGCCGAGCGCCAGCCTGACCTGCTCGAAGCAGCCGGCGAGCCCATGATCGTGCCCGCGGCTCAGCCCGTCCAAGAAGTCATCCAGGATATCATCGATCAGGTTCCTACTTTGCTCACGGCCACCCAGATTCGCGAAGCGGTCGACGCCCTCGAAGCTGAGATGCGCGACGCTAACGACGCCTGCCGCATCCTGCAGGGTCCCGAAGGGTTCCGTCTGGTGATCTCTCCGGCCTACGCCGACTGGGTCCGCCTCCTGCGCGGCGAGCCGCGCCCGCAGCGCCTCAGCCCCGCCTCGCTCGAGACGCTCTCGATCGTCGCCTATCGCCAGCCGGTCACCCGCTCAGAAATGGAAGCCATCCGCGGAGTCTCCGTCGATAGCGCCCTCAATCGTCTGCTCGAGCTCGAACTCGTCGCCGTCACTGGCCGTGCCGATCTGCCCGGTCGTCCGATCCAGTATGGCACGACGGACAAGTTCCTCGATTTCACCGGCCTGCGTTCGCTGGGCGAACTGCCCGCCTCCGACGTCCTGTCTCCCGCTCAGATTTCCGAATGGATCACCCGCGCGACCACCCCGGTCGCGGTCGGCGATGCCGAAGTCGGCCTGCCGCTCGAAGATCAGTCCTCCGCCGCCATCGCGACGGAGGCCCCGCCCGAAGACGAGAAGCCTGCCGAATGAGCCTGGAAGAGCACCGCCGCGAGGTCGATCGCATCGACCGCGAGATCCTCAAGCTGCTCGGTGAGCGCTTGCAGGTGGCCCGTGCGATCGGCGAAGCGAAGCTGAAGTCGGGTGCGCCGGTCTACGCTCCGCAGCGCGAAGAACAGCTCCTTCGCTCTATCACCGAAGCCGCGCCAGCGATTCCGGCCTCGGGACTCCGCGCGGTCTACCGCGAGATCATCTCCCTTTCCATCGGCGCCCAGATGGCCAATCCCGTCGCCTACCTCGGACCGGAAGGCTCCTTCACCCAGCAGGCCCAGATCCGCGCCTTCGGCACGAGCGTGCCGTCGCTCCCCCTCCGCGCCATCGGCGATATCTTCGCCGCGGTCGAATCCGGCGAAGCCTCCTACGGCGTCGTCCCGGTCGAGAACTCCACCGAAGGCGTCGTCAGCCACTCCCTCGACCTGCTTGCGGAATCCGATCTCAAGGTCGTGGCCCAGGTCACGCTCTCCGTCGAGCAGTGCCTCGTCGGCCAAGGCCCCCTCGATCAGGTGAAGAAGGTCCTCTCGAAGGACATCGCCCTCGCGCAATGCCGCGGCTGGCTCTCTCGTCACGTCCCGGGCGCCGCGCTCGTCGAGACCGATAGCACCGCCGCTGCCGTGGAGATCATCGCCCGCGATCCGCAAGGTCAGGCCGCCGTCGCCTCCGCCACCGCCGCCGAATCGCGCGGCGTCCCCATCCTCGCCCGCGGCATCCAGGACCGCCGTGACAACGCCACGCGCTTCTTCGTCATCGCCAAGACGGCCAACACCGTCGGCGCCAAGGACGAGGTCACGAGCGTGGTGCTCACGCTCAAGCATGAGCCGGGCGCCCTGCACGGCGCCCTCGCCGCTTTCTCCGACCGCGGCATCAACTTGATTCGCATCGAGTCCCGCCCAAGCCATCGTCGCGCTTGGGAGTATCTCTTCTTCATTGATTTCCCTGGTCACTGGGACACCGCGGCCGTGCAGGCCGCCGTCACCGAGCTCAAGGGTCGCTGCGAAGTGGTGAAGTGGCTGGGCAGCTATCCTCAATCCGCCGGATGAGCCGACGCGCCCTCGGAGGCGTGATGCTGGCCGTCCTCGGCGTGGCCGTGCTTTGGTCGGGCTATTCCTGGTGGCGCGCTTGGTCCGCTCCGCTCATTCCCGTGGTCTTCCGGCCGTCCTTTTCCGTCGAAGGCATCTCTTCCGGTACGCCGGTCCGCGTGCAAGGCGTCACGGTGGGGCAGGTGAGTTCCATCGGCCTCGATGCCGATGCCGAAGGCCGCCTCCGTCCGGCGGTCAGACTCGTCCTCGATCCGGCGACCTTGGAGGATCGCGGCTTCGCCGACCGTCTGCGTGGCGATCGCCTGCGGACCGAAGTCGCTCAGGGCCTCCGCGCCCGTCTCGTCGCGGTGAGCCCTGCTTCCGGCATGCTCCAGGTCGAATTGATTTGGGATGCCGCCGCTGCGGTCCCAACTGAACCCTTGGCCGTCGATGAGATTCCTCCACTCAGCAGTCATCTCCAGAGCAAGATCGTCGGCTTCGTCCAGCAACTGCAGGACCTCGCTGAAAAAGACTTGGTCGGTCTGGCGGCGGAGCTCGAGCGCGATTTGGACGGGTTCCACGAGGCGACCGACCCCGAGCGGGCCGCCCGTTTCTCCGCGATGATCGTCCGGCGGACGGGCGCAGTCCTTGAAGCCACCGGCGACGGTAAGCTCGATGCCCAGGGCGCTCGGCTGATCGCCGCTTGTGCCCGACTGCGTGCAACGGTCGAGCAGGCTGACCGCAAGATGGACGACGAGACGCTGGCTCTCCTGCAGGTAAGCCTCGCCGACGCCGCCGCGGCTCTGGCCTCCTTCTCTGCTTCCCTAGAAAGTTCGCAGACCCGCATGAACGCCGCTTCGACTGAATTCTCCGAGCTCTTCCGCGCCGTCTCCGAGGCAGCCCGGACGTGGTCCAAGAAGGCGGCCGGTCTGACCACGGAACCCCGCCCCCGCTGAGGGAACAGGCTTGCGGCGGACCCCCGGAGCGGGGATAGGTTTGGGCCTTACCAGCCATGGCCGACCCGACCGACAAGATGGAATCCATCATCAACCTGTGCAAACGCCGCGGGTTCGTCTTCCCTTCCTCCGACATCTACGGCGGCTTCAACGGCTTCTTCGATTACGGCCCTCTCGGCGTCGAGCTGAAGAACAATATCAAGCAGGCCTGGTGGCAGGACTTCGTTCACCGCCGCGACGACATCGTCGGCCTCGACTCTTCGATCATCCATCACCCGACGACTTGGAAGGCCTCGGGGCACATCGATAATTTCACCGACCCGCTCGTCGACTGCAAGGAGTCGAAGATGCGCTACCGTGCGGACCAGCTGTTCTTCGCTCCGGTGCGCGTCGCCGGCGAGACCATCGGTTACGTCTCCGTCCTTGAAGACGACGGCATGCAGGCCAAGGCCGACGAGATGGCCAATGACATGAAGCGTAAGCTCGCCAAGCAGGGCGCGCTTGAGCCGGTGGTACTCAAGGATTACACGGAGTCCACGGCCGAGGAGCATGCGCTCATCCCTTCGCCTGCCACCGGCAAGCCGGGTTCGCTCACGCCGCCCCGCTCGTTCAACATGATGTTCCAGACTTACGTCGGCGCCATGCAGGACGCGTCGGCTACCGCCTATCTCCGTCCGGAGACCGCGCAGGGCAGCTTCATCAACTTCAAGAACGTCGTCGACACGGGCCGCGTGAAACATCCTTTCGGTATCGCCCAGATCGGCAAGGATTTCAGCAACGAAATCAATCAGAGCAACTTCAACTTACGCTCCCGAGAGTTCGATCACATGGAGAACTAATACTTCATCGCGCCGGATTCCGACTGGGCCACCGCCCATAAGGATTGGATCGAAGGCTGCCTGGCCTGGTTCGAATCCATCGGCATCCCGCGCGCCAAGCTCTCCCTCTACCCGCACCCGACCGAGAAGCTTGCCCACTATTCTAAGGGCACGACGGACATCATGTTCGAGTTCCCCTTCGGCGTGCAGGAGCTCCAGGGCGTCGCCGCCCGCGGCGACTTCGACCTGACCCAGCATAGCAACGTCTCAGGCCAGAAGCTCGATTGGTTCGACGAAGTAGCCAAGGCCCGCTACATCCCGCACGTCATCGAGCCTTCCGTCGGCGTCGACCGCGTCTTCCTGGCCCTCCTCACTACGGCCTATCATGAGGACGAAATCGAAGGCGAGAAGCGCATCGTTCTCCGGCTGCCGGCCCGCATCGCCCCCTTTAAGGCCGCGATTTTCCCCCTCGTGAAGAACAAGCCCGAGCTCGTCGAGCGTGCCGAGGCCCTCTACCGCCGCCTAAAGAAGCGCCACAACGTGTTCTACGACGCCGCCGGGGCCATCGGCCGCCGCTACCGTCGCCAGGACGAGATCGGCACGCCTTACGGCATCACGATCGACTTCGAGACCATCGAGAAGGGCGCCGGCGTCACGGTCCGCGACCGCGATACGCTGGAGCAGGTGCGCATGACCGAAGACGAGGTCGTCCGCTTCCTCGACGATAAGGTCAACGGCTGACCTTCGCCGGGGCGCCCGCGAGTTCTTCCGCCAGCTTGGCGATTCGTCGCTTCCCGCAGAGGGAGGCGGCGATCGTCAGGTTGCGCAGGCCTTGCGGCAGGTGCGCGAGGTATTCCGGCCGGCCCTTCTTGTGGCCGAGGAAACCGTAGGCGCCGCAGGCCTGCAGGAGGCGCTGCGTCGCGGCGACGTGGAAAAGGTAGGAGAACTCATCGCTGGAACCCTTCCAGTCGGAGACTTCACGCGCATGGTCCTCGATCTCGATACGCCAAAGGTCCATGTCATGGCGCGTGAGGTAAGGGTCGAAGGCGAGCGACGCGAAGTCGTAGAACATGCAGCCGTGGCGGAGGCCCTGCAGGTCGATGAGCCAGGCGGAATTATCGCGCACCATGATGTTCTGTGACTGGAAGTCGCGATGGATCGTGACGACAGGCTGGCCCATGAGTTCTTTGGCGAGTGAGGCCATCTCATCGGTGATGGCCCGGTCGAGCTTGCGGCCGCCGAGCGCGTTGTCCTGGAAATATTGGCGCTCCCATTGGTAGAGGTTTGGACCGAACGCCTCCATCAAAGTGACGCCGGAACCGGCGAACGCGTCGACGCCGAGGCGATGGATGCCGGCCACCTGTTCGAGGGCCGAGGCGACGGGCGCCCACGGGAATTCGGGACCCTGGGCGAGGGAGCAGAGGTCGGCGTCACCGAGGTCTTCGAGGATGAGCACGCCTGCGGCCTTGTCTTCGGCGAGCACCTGCGGGACCTGGACGCCGATCTTGTCGCGCAGCACGCCCGCGATGGCGCCATAGAGCTGGTTCTCCGCGCGCGAATCATCGTAGACGCATAGCACGGAGGACTCGCCGGAGGCGTTGCGCATGCGGTGGAATTTGCGGCCGGAGCCCCCCTTGAGGACTTCACCGCCGCCGGTCAGTTCGTAGCCATAAGCCTTGGCGGCGTCGGCGCCAGAGATGGCCCCACGTACGGGCTTTTCGTGCTCGGCCTTCACGGCCTGATATTCTTCGACGGTGCCGAGGTCATGCCAGCTGGCGGAAGCATCGAGGAAACCTTGGATGCTGTTGGGTTCGGCTTGGAGGCGGCGGAGGAAATGTTCGACCAGCGATTCGATCGTCGCGGGAACGCCTTGGACGAAGGCCTTGGTGACGACGCAGATACCGGCGTACTGGTAGGAGGGGTCGGCCTTGCCGAGGCGGTCGCGCATATCGGTCACGAAACCTTCGTCGGTGATGCGGACGTTACGGTTCGGGCCCTGTTCACGGACGACCAGCGTCGCGGCGCCGCCATTGGCGAGGTGGTGCGCGTAGGCGGCGGCGATGTCGCAGCCAGAGAGGATGTCGCCATTCCAGAGGATGAGGTCGTTATCGTCCTCGCCGAGCAGGCCGGCGATGTTCGCGAGGCCGCCGCCGGTCTCGAGCAGCACGGGCTCATGCACGAGCTTCACTTCGGCGTCGCCGAAGCGACCAGAGGGGAAGGCGAGCGCCCAGGCTTCGGGGCAGTGGTGCGTGTTGATGATGAAACGGCGCGTGCCCGCGGCATGGAGCTTGTCCATGGCTTGGGCGATCATCGGCCGTCCGCCGATCGGGAGCAGCGGCTTGGGGCAGTTTTCGGTGAGCGGACGCAGGCGCGTGCCGAGGCCGGCTCCGAGGAGAAAGGCGGTGCGAGGGAAGTCAGACATGGGAAGATTGGGTGCAGGCCGGGCAGATGCCGTAGATCTCCATGATATGGGTCAGTTCGGCATAGCCCTTGGTACGGGCGGCGGCTTCGAGGCGGGAGGTGTCGCAACCGGGCAGTCGGTCGATCCGACCACAACGACGGCAGATGACATGGTGATGGTGGTGCCCGGGTGAGACGAGGGCGTAGAGGCTGCGGCCTCGCTCGAGCGGGTGTCGCTGGACGATCCCGGCGTCGTCCATGGCGCCGAGGCTGCGGTAGACCGTGACGAGGTCCAGCTTGTCGTCGCCGGCTGCTTCATGGACCTGTTCTGCGCTGAGGGGGTGCTTGGCCGCCGCGAGTACCTTGAGCATGACCAACCGAGGGGACGTAACCCGCATGGCTTTCTCCTTCATGCGGAGGACGGCCGCTTCGATGCGACCATCGGAGCCCTCCCCGCAGCATCCTTCCTCATGGCGGTTGCCTTGGGACATGTCCCGTAGGTTTGGGGTCGTTTATGACGAGGCAACAACGAATGGCCACTTGCCTCCCGCCCGGGTCTGGTTTGGCTGGATGAGTCCATGTCCGACCGTCCGGCTAATCCGACCTCCGCTCGCGAGCTCTGCCCGGTCTCGTTCCGTGACTTTGTCTCGTCCGAGCCGTTCAAGCTCGAGTTGGGCGGCGAACTACCGTCCTTGACGCTCCGCTATGAGACCTACGGAACCCTGCTGCCTGACAAATCGAACGCGATCCTGGTCCCCCATGCCCTGAGCGGAGACCATCATGTGGCCGGACGCTACTCGGCCGAGGACCGCAAGCCGGGCTGGTGGGATTGCTTCGTCGGGCCAGGCAAGGCCATCGACACCGACCGCTTCTTCGTCATCGGCGTGAATTGTATCGGCGGCTGCCGCGGTTCGACCGGGCCGCTCTCGACCGACCCTCGCACGGGCAAGCCTTACGGCGGTTATTTCCCGGAGATCACCCTTGGCGACATCGTCCGCGCCCAGCGCTTGTTGGTCCGTCACCTCGGCGTCGCCAAGCTCCATGCCGTCGTCGGCGGCTCGATGGGTGGCATGCAGGCACTCATCTGGTGCGCCGACTACCAGGCCGAGGTCGGCCGCATCGCGGTGCTTGCCGCTGGCCTGAGCCAGTCGCCCATGGCGATCGCGCTTAACGCCGTCTCGCGTGCCTGCGTGGAGCGCGACCCGCATTTCCGCGGCGGTCATTACGCCCCCGGCGAAGGGCCTGACTCAGGCTTGGCTGTCGGCCGCATGATCGCGCACATCAGCTACCTTTCTTCCGCATCGTTTGAGCAGAAGTTCGGTCGCGCCAAGGTTCCGGGCGCCGGCGCCGGCGATGCCGTGCACTGGCAGGTCGAAAGCTACCTCGAACATCAGGGCAGTTCGTTCGTCCGGCGCTTCGATGCCAATAGCTGGCTGCGCATCACCCGCGCCGTCGACCGGTTTGACATGACCGCGCGCGCTTCCTCTGGCACGCTCTTCACGCAGGACGGCCCGGATGTACTCGCGATCGGTTTCTCGAGTGACTGGCTCTATCCGACCAGTGAGCTGCGTATGCTCCTCGCCGCGGCTACCGCGGTCGGCGTCAATGCGGCCTATCATGAGGTCGTGACGGATGCCGGCCACGACGGCTTCCTCTTGCCCGACACCGGGCTGACCGTTCGCCTGCACGCCTTCCTGGGCTGATCAGAGAAGCGGGGAGATCACCTTCGAGACCGCTTCGATCAACCGTCCGGTCAGCGTGCGGCTGCGGCGGTAGAGGTCTTCGGTGTAGCGCGTGGATTCCGTCTCCCAGCCCGCGATGAGCGCGCCGACTTCGGCCACCGCCACGGGGTCGCGCACGACCGCGCCGATCTCGTAGTTCAGGAAGAGCGAACGCATATCGAGGTTCGCCGACCCGACGACCAGTTGCTCTTCGTCGACAATGACGAGCTTGGCGTGGAGCACATCCGGCTTGAAGAAGTGAATCTCCGCGCCGGCCTCGCGCAGGTTGCGCAGGTACCAACGACGGGCGAGGTCGAGGAGGCGATGGTCCGAGCGGCGCGGAACCATGATCTTCACGTGCCGGCCGGCATGGGCGGCGGTGACCAGGAGCGTGAAGAGCGTGCGGTCGGGCACGAAGTAGGGCGTCACGACCGTGATCGATCGCTTGCAGTTGGAGAACAGCTTCACGTAGGTCTCCCACAGGGGGTCGCCTTCGCAGTCGGGTCCGGAGGAGATGACCTCGACGCGCGCTTGGCCGACCCGGGGCGAGCGTTCGCGGAGCAGCGTCGCGAAATGCATCGGGGCCTCGTCGGTGGCCTGGCACCAGTCGGCGATAAAGACGCGCTCGATGGCGGCAGCGGTCGGTCCTTCGATCAGGAACGAGCAGTCGCGGAAGCGTCGGTTCGAGGGCTTTTCGCCCATGTAGCGCAAGCCGAGGTTCTGGCCGCCGATGACGGCGAAGGTCCCGTCAAAGACCGCGATCTTGCGATGGTTACGCCAGTTGGCCGAGCCTTTACCCTGCATGGGCAGGGCGGGGTTGAAGCGGGCGACCATACCGCCAGCTCGACGTAGCGGTCGGCAAAGGCGCAGCGGGATGCCGAAGCTGCCGATGGCGTCGACGAGCAGGCGGACCTCGATGCCTTCTTTGGCTCGGGCGGTCAGTAGGCTCACGATCTCGCGGCCAACGGCATCGTCGCTGAGGATGTAGGTCGAGAGGCTGATGCGTCTTTGGGCGCCTTGGATCTGCCGGCGCAGTTCCTCTAAGGTGTCGCGGCCATCGCGGTCGCCCAGGAGGCGGAAGCGGTTGCCGCCAAAGTCCGGCTCGTCGCTCAGTCGCCAGGCGACGCGGTTCACTTCTTTCTTCGCATCGGCGAGGGAGGAGTGCTTGCGTCCGCCGAAGATGAAGTGGAGCAGGGCGGTCGAAAGTGGGAAGAACCAGGCCAGCGGTCCCCAGAGCAGGAGATAAGCAGGGGAGACGCGGGCCCGCATCACGCGTAGCAACACGTAGATCTGGCAGCCCGTGTGCACGGCCAGCATCGCTTTGTCCGGGAGCAGGTCCGCCCACTCCGCCATGAGGATTACGGCAGCCGTCAGCAGCGCGAGCGTCGTGCTCCGCTTTAGCCGGCCGTATCCTTGGAACGGAACCATGTCGCCAAGTTAGCCCTGTCCCCCTCCGTTGGGCACAAAAAAAGACCCCGGTTGCCCGGGGTCTGTTTGGTTCCTGCGAGGGACAGCTTAGTTGCCGGCCTTGTCGAGGAGGTCGCCGAGACTGTTGAAGTCTCCGCTGCCCGTCGAGGAGGACGAGCCGCCAGCCGAGGGAGCCGGGGCGCCGCCAGTGGACGGTCCCTTGATGCGGTCGTAGCTGCTGATTTCGGCCTGGAGGCGTTCGGCGTCGTAGTTCGCGGCCTTGATCGAGAGACCGATGCGACGGTCTTCCTTGTCGATCTTGATGACGCGAGCGGTGACGTCCTGGCCGACCTTGACGACGTCCTTGACGTTCTCAACGCGCTGTTCGGCGAGCTGGGAGACGTGCACGAGGCCGTCGATTTCGTCGGACAGTTCGATGAAGGCGCCGAAGTTCGCGATCTTGGAGACCTTGCCGTTGACGAGGTCGCCGATGCGGTACTTGCGGTCGATTTCGCTCCACGGATCGGTCTGGGTCTGCTTGACGCCCAAGGAGATGCGCTGCTGGTCGACGTCGACGTCGAGCACGATGGCTTCCACGTCGTCGCCCTTCTTCATGACTTCGGCCGGATTGTTGATGCGGCGGGTCCAGCTCATGTCGGACACGTGCACCATGCCGTCGATGCCATCTTCCAGTTCGACGAACGCACCGTAGTTGGTGAGGTTGCGCACCTTGCCGCGGACGCGAGCGCCCACGGGGTAGTTGTGGCGGACCTTTTCCCACGGATTGGTTTCGAGCTGGCGGATGCCGAGCGAGATCTTCTGTTCTTCCTTGTTGAAGTTGAGGATGACCGCGTCGACTTCCTGGCCGACCTTGAGGATGTCAGACGGCTTCTGGACGCGCTTGGTCCAGGAGAGCTCGGAGACGTGGACGAGGCCTTCGACGCCGCCTTCGATCTCGACGAACGCACCGTAGGCGACGAGGTTGACGACCTTGCCGTGGACCTTCTGGCCGACGGGGTAGCGCTTCTCGATACCTTCCCAAGGATTGGGCTGGGTCTGCTTGAGGCCGAGGGAGACACGTTCGCGCTCGCGATCGACTTCGACGACCATGACGGTGATTTCTTCACCGACCTTGACGACTTCGCTCGGGTGACCGATGCGGCCCCAGGACATGTCGGTGACGTGGAGGAGACCATCGAGACCGTCGAGATCGACGAAGGCGCCGTAGTCGGTGATGTTCTTGACGAGGCCGCGACGGATGACGCCGGGCTTGACCTCTTCGAGGAGCTTGCGGCGGCTTTCGCCACGCTGTTCTTCGATGAGTTCGCGACGGGAAACGACGAGGTTCTTCTTCTCCTTGTTGATCTTGATGATCTTGAAGTCGAAGGTCTGACCCACGAAGCCTTCGAGGTTCTTCGGGGGGTTGACGTCGATCTGCGACGACGGCATGAAGGCGTCGACGCCGACGGAGACGATGAGGCCGCCCTTGACGACGGACTTCACGCGGCCCTGGACGATGGAGCCTTCCTGGCAATTGGCTTCGATGCTTTCCCACTTCCGGATCTGGAGGGCGCGATCGTAGGAGACGGTCGGGGTGCCGTCCTTGTTTTCAAGGCGTTCGAGGTAGACTTCGATTTCCATGCCGACCTGGACTTCGGCCATGTCGGGGAATTCGGCTTGAGGGATGAATCCCTCGGACTTGCCGTTGATGTCGACGATGACATCCTTGTCGCTACGGATTTCCGTAACGGTGGCCTTGATGACCGAGTGTGCTTTGAGCGCGCCGAAATTGGAATCGGCGAGCAGTTTTTCCATGAGGCTCATTGTGTTTTGACTGGTTGTCCTGGTCGTCGCGGAGGACGTTTCCAGGGTTTGGTTTGTTTTTGGTTTTCCCTTCGGAGATTCCACGGGCTGATGCCAGCGGGCCGAAAGGAGGTCCGAAAGAACCTTCTGAAGATGGGGGTGGCAAGCCCGTTTATCGGGCGACGGCTTCCCAGCGGGCCTTGAACTCGGGTTCTTCTTTCCAGCCGGGGCGTGCTTGCAGGCCTTGCAGGGCCTTCTTGGCGGGTTCTTTGAGGCCTTTTTTATCAAAAAAGAGGGCAATTTCCCAAAGGAGGCCGTCGTCAGCCTTATCCAGGCCCACCCAGACTTGGGGATTCCAGACGAGGGGTAGTGCCTGGTCCTGCCGGGCTTGGGCTAAGGCATAAGCCAGAGGCAGGGAAGGGGTCCGGCGTTGGGCGGCATCGAGGTCGGCCATGGCCTTGGCGCTTTCGTCCTTCGGGCGGAGCTGGGCGGCTCGCATCACGGCATAGGCGCCCAGTTCGTCAGGCTTCTTCTGGAAGTCCGCCAATTGCTCCGGGAGCGCCCGGGCAAAGGGGCGATAAAAGGGGTCGCCCAAGATCGTGCCCTGCCAGCTCACGGCAGGGGTGGCGTACCAAGCGGCTTCCCCGACGGTCATGCCTTGCTGCAGGCCTTGGACCAGCAGGTCGGGCCGCAACGTGAGCGCGAGGTAGGGCTCGTAGACGTTGCCTGAGGTGTGCGCGGCGCCTTGCTTCACCAACCAAGGCGTCCAGCCGGCGCTGTCGAAGCGCAACGTACCCGCGGAATAGCTGTGCAAGTGCAACGCGATCGCCCCCGGGGCCAGTTTGACCGTCGGCAAGGCGAAGCGTCCTTCGGCTTTTTGGCTATACCAGCCGAGGTAAAAGGCGGGCGCATCGGAGCGGGCCTTCGCGCCGAACTGTTGCCGCGTGCTTTCGATGTCCGTCGGAAAGCCCAGCTGGCGCGTCAACTCCGCCGCGTTCTTGAACCAGGTATCGCCGTCCGGATACGGCCCGCCGACGTCCACATAGGCGCGTCCCCGGAGGCCTTGGGCCTCCGCCCGCCAAGCGCCTTGGAGCGCGCGCAGCACGTCCGCCGGCGTGGGCCCATCGAGTCGGGCGGTGCGGATGACTTCCGCCGCGTCGGTGGAGGCCAACGCGCGCTGCTGAAACCATGGGTTGGCCTTCGCGCCTTCGGGGTCGAGGTTCACGGTGGCGAGCAACGCCAACTCGCTGTCCACGCAGGCTTGGTCGCCTTGCAGGCCTTGCTTGGAGGCGCCCAGCGCCTTGATGCCGCTAGGTTGGATCTTCAGCGGCACGCCGTGCATCAGCACGATCCAACCGAGCTTGGGCACCGCGGTCGGCAGGTACTCGCGGCGGCCACGCGCGTCCCGACCGGCGGCGAGTTGTCCCGAGGATTGGCCGGCGAGTAGCCCGGCGGCGAGGAGCTGGGCTCGGAGCGGGTTCAGCAACGTCTCGCTGTATTGCGACCAGGTGATCGCTTCTTCCGTCGAAAGGTCCAGGACGATCAGATTCTGGTCCGGGATGCCGCGATGGCGCATGAACGCCTTCGCCAGTTCGACGCCCGCCGGGACTTTGCCGTTGGCGACGACGACCGTCTTGGCCGGCGTGAGCTCCGCGCGTCCGCCGGCGGCGCACGCGAGAATCAGGAGCAGCAAGAGGGCCCGAGCCATTCTCCGAACTTAACGCCCCGCGTCCGCGGCGAAAGCGTAAACGGCCTTCATTGCTTCGAGCGCACGCGCGCGGCGTACGCGGTGATGCCTTCGGCGATGGCTTCGGCCAACTTCTGGCGGTAGGCGGCGTTGGCGATCTGGGCGCCTTCGGCGCGGCTGGAGACGAACCCACCTTCCACGAGGACGCCCGGACAGTTCAGGGGGCGCAGGACCGCGAAACGCGACCGCCGGACGCCGCGGTCCTCGGCCCCGGTCGCCTTGATCAACGATCGCTGTATGTTCCAGGCGAGGAGGAGGTTGAACGTATCGAACCGGTTGGCGGGCTCGGCGGTGATGTCCGCCCGGGCGGAAGCTTTGTTCGTCGAATGCTGTCCCGCCGGGGTGAGGCAGTAGGTTTCGATCCCCGAGCTGCTGGCATCTCCCTTGGCGCCACCGTTGTAGTGCAGGCTGACGAAGAGGTCGGCCTTGAGTTTGTTCGCCGCCGCGGCGCGGTCGTCGAGGTCGATGAAGGTGTCCTTCTCGCGCGTGAGGATGACTTCAAAGCCGCGCTTCTCGAGGACCAGCTTGATCCGCAAGGCGGTGTCGAGCGTGGCCGCTTTTTCGGTGTAGCCGAGCGCCGCGCTGACGATGCCGGGATCTTTGCCGCCATGCCCCGGGTCGAGCAAGATACGCTTCGTCCCCGGGAGCTGCGGCGGCAAGCGCCAGAGCAGCGGGACGAGGACTTTATCGTAGTCGCGCCGCGTGACGGTGAGTTTCGTTTTCTTCTCGTCGATGTTGTCTTCGAGGAAGACCTTCACGCCGCCGACGAGGACGTGGTCGCGGTTCTTCTCCGCGAAGAGGTCGGGCCAACCTTTGGCGCTGAAGCGTTCCACCGCCGCCGGGTCGCCCTTCTGCGCGACCGCTTGGAAACCCAGCAGGCGTACGGAGTCGCCGAGGTAGATGTCTTGGCTCGCCGCATGGGCCAACACCGCGCCGCCGAACAGGGCGAACAGGGAGGCGCAGATGCTCAGGCGACCACGCACGACCTCATTCCGGATCGTTCTCGCCGTTGTCCACCGCGGAGTCGTCTTCGCCGTCGTCCTCGGCCGGCTCGGCGTTGTGGATCAACTTGCGGCGATTGGCCTGCAAAGGGGTCATGCCGACGACGATGGCGCGACCGCTGCGCTTGGGCTCGTTGTCGCGCGTGGCGATGTGGATCAAGGCTTCGATGGCGCGCTTCATGGTCTCGAGACCGATTTCCGGGTGCTCGAGTTCGCGGTAACGGTACTGCAGGAGCAGCTTCACCTTGTGGCCGTGGAACAGGAAGTTTTCGGCGCGGCGAACCTTGATGAAAAGGTCATGCACGTCGATACGCGGGCGGAGCTTGATCTCCTTGACCTTGGTCGCGGTCTTCTGGTGCTTGTGCTTCTTCGCTTCTTCGTAGAGGTACTTGCCGTACTCCATCAGCTTGCACACCGGCGGCGTGGCCGTGGCGGCGATCTCGATCAGGTCGACGCCGAATTCACGGGCCAACTCGAGCGCCTTGGCGGTCTGCATGACGCCCATCATTTCGCCTTTGGGCGAGATGACGCGGATCTCGGTCGCACGGATGCGGTCGTTGCGCTTGGGACCTTTGTCCTCCCGGCTGCGGAAGTTTCCGCGTTGTTGACCGGAGCTGCTGGAGGAGGAACTCGGCCGGGGGCCGTTCGGGCGATAGGGCGGTGGCATTAGGTATCTTCGTGCGTGTCGTTACGTGCTTAAACTCCGCTTGAATGCGGTTGGGTTCAAGCACCGATTACACGGAAGACCGCTTAACGTCGGCCCCGCGGTCGGCCTTATTTCAAGGCGGCGATGGCGGCGAGGACTTGGCTGCCGTGCTCGGCGGCTTCGACTTTCGGAATCACGGCCAAGAGTTTGCCGTCGCCATCGAAGAGGTAAGCCGCCCGCAGTGGGCCCAAGTACTTTTTGCCGTACATGGATTTTTCGACGATGGCATCCATGGCCTGGGAGAACTGGTCCTCGGGGTCTGCGACCAAGGTGTACTTGAAGCCGTGCTTGGTGGCGTACTTGGAATGGGAGGCGCAGGTATCTCGGGAGACACCAATAATCGTAAATCCTTGTTTACCAAGGGCTTTCTCGTGTTTTGCGAGGTCTGCGGTCTGTTTATCGCAGGCCGAGGTGTTGTTGCGCATGTAGACCGAAACGACGGTCGGACCCTCGATAAGCTTGGCAAAAGGGCCGTTCACGGGCTTCCCGTCGACCAAAGCATCGATTTTAAAGGATAATTTAGGCTTTTTTCCGGGAGTAAGCATGGTGAGGGGAGGGCGACGGGTGCGCCGAGGAGGGGAGGCGATCGGTTGGCTTTGTCAAACGGGGCTGGGTTTTCGCAAATAACTGCTCCACCTGCAGGCTTCCTCGCCCTTTCCCCTTTACAAACCACCCCCGGTCTTCTTTGTTCCGACCCTTTCCGCCATGCAAAAGACCCGCAAGTCAGTCTCCAAGCGCTTCAAGGTGACCGGTACCGGCAAAGTGATGCGTCGTTCCGCGAACACGCGCCACCTGCTCAGCTCCAAGTCCCGCAAGCAGCGCCGTCGCGCCAACAAGTCCAAGCGCGTCGACTCCGGCTTCGAGAAGAAGATGTTGGCTTCGATGCCTTTCGCCTAAACCGGCGTTCCCCTCTGGCCAAAAGGGTGTTCTTAAGGCGACCCCGCGGCCTCTCATAAACCAATAAAAATACCATACCAACATGCCTCGTGCAACCAACGGTCCAGCCACCAAGGCGCGCAAACGTCGCGCCATTCGTGCCGCCAAGGGCTACTTCGGAAACAAATCCCGCCTGTACGTCTACGCTCTCGAAGCCGTCCAGCGCGCGCAGAAGTTCGCCTACCGCGATCGTCGCAAGAACAAGTCCACTTTCCGCCAGCTGTGGATCGTGCGTCTGAACGCCGCCTGCCGTCCCCTCGGCATCAGCTACAGCCGCCTGGTCAACGGTCTCAAGAAGGCGAACATCACGATCGACCGCAAGAACCTCAGCGAGCTCGCGATCCACGACGCTCCGGCGTTCGAGTCCATCGTGACGAAGGCCAAGGCCGCGCTGAAGTAAGCGTTTCCCCGGCGTCGCTCGAAGGCCCCGGTCACCCGGGGCCTTTTTGTTTTCGGAGGGGTGCTTTCGCTTGCCGATTGGCCCCGCCCCCGCACAAATCAACGGCATGCAGCAGCAGCTCTCCCAGCTCGTCGCCACCGCCCAGCAGGAGGCCCTCGCCGTCACGTCCCGTGCCGAGCTGGAGGCCTTCAAGGCGCGCGTGGTCGGCCCCAACGGATCTCTCACCGCGGTGATGAAGGGGATGGCCACCTTGTCCAAGGAGGAACGCCCGGTCGTGGGCAAGCTCATCAACGAGGCGAAGAAGTCCGTCGAGGAGTTGCTCGCCGCCTTACTTCTCAAGGTCGAGGACGCCGAGATCGCCGCCGCCCTCGGCACGCCCTGGGATGCGACGCTCACGGGCCCCGATTCTCCCGCCGGCTCGCTCCACCCGCTCACGCGCACCCGCGAGCGCATCTTGGCTTCATTCCGTAAGTTGGGCTTCACGGTCGCCGAGGGTCCCGAGATCGAAACGGAGTGGCATTGCTTCGACGCGCTCAACACGCCGGCCGACCACCCCGCCCGCGATATGCAGGATACGCTCTACCTGCCCAAGGCCTTCCGCTCGGCCGACGCTCCGCGCAAGGGCGAAGAGGCCCTCGTGCTCCGCACGCACACGTCCAGCGTGCAGGTGCGCACGATGCTTTCCCGCAAGCCGCCGTTCCGCATCGTGGCTCCAGGTCGTTGTTTCCGCCGCGATGCGGTCGATGCGACGCACTCCGCCAACTTCCACCAGGTCGAGGGTCTCTGGATCGACCGCAACGTCACGCTCGCCGATCTGCGCGGGGTGCTCGATTTCTTCGTGAAGGAGACGTTCGGTGCCGACGCCGAAATCCGCCTGCGTCCGTCGTTCTTCCCGTTCACCGAGCCGTCCTTCGAGATGGACCTGCGCTCGCCCAACCTCGGCCGTCTGTCCAATCGCTGGCTCGAGATCATGGGCTGCGGTCTGGTCGACCCGAAGGTGCTCGAGCTTTGCGGGCTCGACCCCGATGAATTCTCCGGCCTGGCCTTCGGGCTCGGGCTCGAACGCATCGCCATGCTGGTCCACGGCATCGACGACATCCGTCATTTCTACAACAACGACCTGCGCTTCCTGCGCCAGTTCGCCTAAGCCATGAAAGTTTCCTTCCAAGCGCTCTCCCGCCACGTCGACCTCACCGGGGTCACGGCCGATCGTCTCGCCGAGGTGCTCCCGATGTTGGGGCTCGAGGTGGAATCGGTCCATACGTTCGGCCTCGCCCCGCTGCCCCTCGTGGTGGTCGGCGAAATCGTGTCGTTCGAGAAGCACCCGTCCGCCGACCGCCTCAGCGTCTGCCGCGTCGACGTGGGCGACGGCCAGCCGCGTCAGATCGTCTGCGGCGCCAAGAACTTCAAGGCCGGCGACCGCGTGCCGGTCGCGCTGCCGGGTACGGTGATGCCGGGTGGGTTCGAAATCAAGGTCTCGAAGCTGCGCGACGTCGATTCGGCCGGTATGATGTGCTCATCCGAAGAGCTGGGCCTCGGCAATGGCGAGGATGGCCTGCTCATCCTGACGCCGCAAAAGCCGGCGCTCGGGACTCCGCTGAACAAATTGTTCGGCGCGCCGGATACGGTGCTCGAGATTTCCGTCACGCCTAACCGCGGCGATTGCCTCGGTCTGCGCGGCGTCGCCCGCGATGTGGCCGCCGCCCTCAACCTGCCGTTGAAGCCGTTGACGGTGAAGACGGCCGCCGGGCTCGCCGCCGCCCCCACCGCCCACGATGCGTTCGGTTTCGTGCGCTCGTCCTCCGAGTTCTGTCCTTACTACACGCTGCGCACGTTGAAGAACGTGCAGGTGGGCCCGAGCCCCGATTGGCTCCGTCGTGACCTCGAAGCCGCGGGTCTGCGTCCGATCAACAACGTGGTCGACATCACCAACTGGGTGCTGCTCGAACTGGGCCAGCCGCTCCACGCGTTCGACGCGGCCAAGGTCGCCGGCGGCATCGAAGCCCGCCCCGCCCGGGAGGGCGAGGAGCTCGTGTTGCTCGACGGCAAGAAGGTGAAATTGGAGCCGGGGATCTGCGTCATCGCCGATGCCCAGCGTCCGCTCGTCGTCGCCGGCGTCATGGGCGGCGCCGAAAGCGGCGTGACCAACACCACGACCACGGTCCTGCTCGAGGCGGCTTGGTTCAAGCCCGGCGAAATCCGCCGCGTGGCCCGCCGTCTCGGCGTGTCGACCGATTCTTCCCACCGCTTCGCGCGTGATGTCGATCCCGCCGGCGTCGAACTGGCTTCGCGTCTCGCGACGGACCTGCTCATCGAACTGACCGGTGCCGAAGTGGTCGGCCCCGCCGTCGTCGTGGGCCAACCGCCGCGCGCCGACGCGAACATCGCCCTGCCGGCCGGCTACGTGGCCGCGAAGTTGGGCACGGCCATCGCCGATGCCGATGTGACCCAGGCCTTCCAGCGCCTGGGCTTCACGGTCTCGCCGACCGCCACGGGTTGCTCCGTCCTGGTGCCGTCGTTCCGGTCCGACGTGACCCGCCCCATCGACCTGGTCGAGGAATTCATCCGCATCCACGGGACCGATAAGGTGCCCGCGGGTCGCCCCATCGCCCCGCTGCCGGGCGACGAGGATACGCGTTCGTCTGGTTTCACCCGCGAGGTGGCGGGTCGTCTCGCCGGCGCCGGTTTCACCGAGTGCTGCCACTACACCTTGCGCGATGCCGCCGAGGTCGCCCGCACGCTCGGCGACGCCGCCGCCCCGCAGCTGGCCCTCGAGAACCCGCTCACGGCCGACCAAACGCACGTCCGCGCATCGCTCGTCCCCGGCCTCGCCGCCGCCCTCGCGCTCAACGTGTCGGTGCATGCCGATCCGCGTGGCCTCTTCGAGGTCGGCGTGGTCTTCCGCCCGCAGGCCGATGGCACGGTGCGCGAATTCCTGGCGGTGGCCTTCGCCGCCCCGGCCGAATCGCTCGTGCGTTCCTGGAAGTCTCGCGAGGCCTTCGATGTCCTCCGCGCCAAGCGCCTGCTGTCCGATGTCGCCACGCTCGCCGGGGTGACGGCCGCCCGCTTGTCCTTCGGCGTCGCCACGGGTGCGCTCTGGCAGGCCGGCCATGCGTCCTCCTTGGTCGATCGCGGCCGCTCGGCCGACGGTGCTTGTGGGGTCCTCGACCTTCGCTGGACGCGTTCGCTCGGACTCAAGGGCTCCATCGTGGCCGGTGAGTTCCTCCTCCCGCGCGCCGCCTTCGCCGAAGCGCTCCGCATCCCGCGCTTCGAGGCGTTCTCGTCCTTCCCGCCCGCCACGCGCGATGTCGCCGTGATCGTGCCCACCGCCACCGCCGCCGGCGAAGTGCTCAACCGCGTCCAACAGGCCGCCGCCAAGGCCGCCGGCAAGGAGTTCGCTCTCGAGTCAGTCAACTGCTTCGATGTCTTCAGCGGCCCGGGTCTGCCCGAGGGCACGCGCAGCGTGGCCTTCGAGATCCGCTGGCGCCACGCCGCCCGCACGCTCACCGACGAAGAAGCGAACCGCGCCATGGCCGCCGTCATCGTCGCGCTCGAGAAGGGCGCCGGCTGGACCATCCGCAGCTGATCGTCATGGCCGAAGGTTTTGACATCGACCACCTCGCGAAGCTCGCCCGCCTCAGCCTCACGGCCGAGGAGAAGGCGCTCTACTCGTCGCAGTTGAATTCGATCTTGGGTCACTTCCAGGCGCTGGCCCGGGCCGACCTGCCCGCGACCATCGATGATGCCCGCTTGGTCCGCGAATCCGCGCTGCGCTCCGATGTGCCCGGTCCGTCCCTCGGCGCCGCCGCGGTCACGCGCATCGCCCCGGCTTCCCGGGATGGGCAAATCTCCGTCCCGCGCGTGGTGGACGACGAAGCCTAAGCCATGGCCGACGCTCTCCACACGCTTTCCGCCGCCGAACTGGGCCGCCGCCTCGCGGCCGGCTCGCTGACGTCCCGCGCGCTCTGCGCGGCGCTCATCGCCCGCTATGATGCGGTGAATGAAAAGGTCGGGGCGTTCACCCACCTCGACCGCGCCGACGTGCTCGCTCAAGCCGACGCTTCGGATGCCCGCCGTCAAGCCGGTCAGGGCAGGGGCCCGCTCGAAGGTATCCCCGTCGCGATCAAGGATAACATCGCGGTCAAGGGGCAGCCGCTGACGTGCTCCAGCAAGATGCTGGCGTCGCTGGTGTCGCCGTATGATTCCCACGTGGCCGAGCGTCTCCGCGCGGCCGGTGCCATCCTCTACGGTCGTTTGAACATGGATGTGTTCGCGTTGGGTTCGTCCACCGAGAACTCC
>SXGQ01006595.1_pt1 | contig 31428 bp, 37 predicted proteins | sample 3178371 | NCBI WGS metagenome assembly SXGQ01 (sample SAMN11356859, study PRJNA531348) | freshwater metagenome | isolation source: freshwater sample F1-20 | place: China: Fuxian Lake, Yuxi | collected 2017-12-25
CTAACGGTGCGGTGGTCGCGGTAACTGTGAGAGCCTGCTCCAGACCGCGAGCTCCAGCAATCGTGTCTCGCAATTGTTCGGTCCAGATGGCAAGGGCTTCAACCAGTTTGGTGTCATCGATCGTGCGACGCGAAGGTCGTGGTGAGCCTGGACCCGATGACATCACCACGACCCCGCGCATACCGGCCAGGACAAGGAGCGTGCCCGTGGCCAGACCTAAACCGAGAAGAAGCCGAATTACCAAACTCATCGCCATGCACCCGCTGTTTGCAATGGGGCGTTGACGGCATCGTCGTAACCGTGTGTGACCAATAAATCACGCAAGTCCGAAGTCATCGGGTACGCCGCTTCCGCCAGACCACCTCCGTTGGCAACAAAGAGTTCATTAGAAACAATCCGTGGACCATCGCTATCAACTACTTCACGAATACTGCTGATACGGCGTTGACCATTGAAGAGCTCAATGTGAACAACTAGGTGTAATGCGTTTGCCAACAGAAGGTTCACCACATCAATGGGTAATCCAGTGTTCGCCATTGACACATATGCGGCGAGCTTCGAAAATGCCGAGCGAGTGGAGTCGGCATGCAATGTGCACATTGATCCGTTGTTACCTTGGCTCATCGCCATCAACATCGGGAATGCTTCGGCTCCGCGCACTTCACCCACGACGACCCGATCGGGATCCATGCGTAACGCCATACGGGTGAGGTCGGCAAGAGGAATTGCTCCGTGCCCTTCAATGTTGGCGGTTCGTGATTGGAGCGCATCATGATCGGGGTGAAGTTGAGAGAATCGCGACAGACCCAACTCAAAAGCATCTTCAATGGTGATAATTCGTTCAAGATAGGGAATTTCGTTCATCAGCGCGCGAAGCAAGGTGGTCTTTCCACTTCCGGTACCGCCAGCCACAATGATGTTTCGCTTCGCAAGAACAGCGGCGCGCAGAAAGCTTCGAACGTTAGAGGTCATCAGTCCACCGCGTGTTAACTCTTCAAGTGAGGACAGGTGAAACTGATGTTTGCGAATCACAAGAGATGGTTGCTGTGAGATGTCCATAACGGCAAAGAGTCGACTACCATCGTCAAGACACAAATTGCATTCGGCCGATGCAGCATCAAATCGCCGTTCGCCGTTACGTGAACGCGAAGCAACATTGCGAACAAGGCGAATGAGTTCGTCATCGGTCGCAACGATCGGGTCAATTACGTGTCGCGATCCATCAGTGTGCTTCACCCATACTGGTGCAGTTCCACGAACGTGAATATCGGTGATAACGGGATCATCCAGAAGTCGCTGTAGTGGACCAAAACCCAGAACGGCATCAATGGCGCTCTTGGTGATTGATGTTTCGTCATCAAACGAAGGCGTGTCGCTTCCCGTTAAAAGTGACTGAGTGACACGCTGATCAAAAAAACGTCGGGCCGTCTCGCGGGCAGTTTCTATTTCTTCTTGGGGTGTGAGATCATTTCCGCTACTGCGTCGCTGTTGGCGCGAATCAATAAGTGCTGTAGTAATTTGCGCGGTAAGGTCTTGTAAAGCCGACGAGGTATCAACTGCGTTCATTAGGCGACCACACGATCCATGAGATCAACTTGGAGATGTGCGGTTGCCAACTGCGCAATTGTCATTTTAAGTGCTACTCCGCTGCGACGATCTGAGGGCAGAAGATCGGCGATTACTGGCCACTCAATTGCTTTCGCGAGTTCGTCAATCTTGTAACGACCACCGGCAGCGAGGACTTTCCACTCGCCGAGTTCCTTCAGCAAGGGTTGGCGATGCACCAATGCAACAACGTCATCGAGATCCGTTCGACTTATGAGTAGTCGAGTATCTGCTGCCCGCATAATGTCGGATGCTGGGGTGTTTGGTCGGACGCGTCCAACGTTGATGATGACGTCTGTTCCAAGTACTTGGTCAATCGTCCGAGTGTGTGGCGCAATGATTGACAGAGCTGCAATGACTTGTTCGGCCGACGGTGGTGCAACAACAACGCTCACGTCGTTGCGATAGGTGCGGCGCAATGTTTGAGGATCAAGAGTTGAAGTTGCTGGCGTGCGTAAATGAGCGGCGAGTTCGGCAAGACCTGGACGCAGATCCCAGTTGTGGCGAGCTGCGAGTCGACCACCATCGGGATCCGCCTCAATGACGGTTACGGGCCGTGGCCATAGTGTGGCGAGATGTAACGAGATAGTTCCGATATCGGTGAGCCCACCAGTTGCTCCAGTGACAATGATGCTCATGTCAGTTCACAACTTTCACGAGATGAAGTTCGTCGTGGCCAACCAACTCGTTTGCCGATGTGATTGCAACACGAAGAGTTACTGAGCGGTCGCCACTGAGTTCATCAGGTTCGGAGATCTCCCACACTTGAACGTTTGTTGAGATTGGAGTGGTGAGATTTGATCCATCTGACTGCGAATCGACGGCGATGACTTGAACGTTGTCGCCCGCTGCGAGGTTGGCCGGAGCCTGAGATTTCGTGACGGTAATGCCGGCGAGACCTTCGGTTGATGTAAGCGGATCAACCGTGATCAGTTGCGATGGGGTGAGTGGACTTCCAGCAACGATGTCGTTGGCGAGACGCATACCGATGACATCGGTGGCTGATGAAGTTGCGAGAAGGGCGATGTCGTCGCTCGAGGTGAGGGTGATAGTGCTCAGGTCGGAAGCTTGAATTTCGTGACCCCGCTTGAGTGCTCGTGAAGTAACCAAAACCTGTGTTCCCTCGGCACCCGAGCTCTGCCACATGAATGCTCCGATGATGCAAACGCAAACGATTAAAAGTCCAATTGCAAATTCGGGAATGCGGACCCCTTTACGTTGAAGACCGGCGGTGAGCGATGTGCTCATTCCGAATAGGCGTTGCCGATAAGCGCCGCCTGGTTGGCTGATGACTCCTTGACTCACTTCTTCCTCCGCTTTCACAATGTCGATGGACCGACTGCCCATGGATGTGTGCGTAGAAATCTGCTCCACGGTGTCTTGACGATGAATAGGTCATTTGACCCAGTTCGCACGACCCCGGCAATAACTCACCACTTTGGAATCTGCTTGCCGCTAGGCGGTAACCATCTTCCAAAGTGGAACAATTTCACCACTCTGTACAAATCTGCGCGCTGAGCGGAACTATTTGTACAGAGTGGGAGGAAATGGGGGGTGGGTAGAGTGGGGGGCGATGAACGGTTCAGAGTCAACCCCTCGGACGCGGGCCAAAGCTCCGGCGGTTCTCCCCCAATCCAACGACGACTGTTGGTGTGGTTCAGGCCGCAAGTACAAGCGCTGCCACAAAGGACTCGAAGGTCGCATCACTCCCGGCATCATCTCCCCCATGCGCACCGTCCCCGCAAACATCGTTAAGCCTCCGTACGCCGACACCGGAGAAGTGCCGCGTTGGAACGAACCCCGCGTCAAGACTCCCGACATCATTGAACGCATGCGTTACGCCTGCGACATGGCCACCGACATCTTGCGTCTTGCCGGCGAATACGTACGACCTGGCATGACCACGAACGACATTGACATCTTCGTACACGATCTCACCATCGAACGCGGCGCGTACCCGAGCCCGCTCAACTATCACCGCTATCCCAAGAGTGTGTGCACATCACTCAATGAGGTGATCTGTCACGGAATTCCCGACGACACCGTAATCGAAGATGGTGACATCATCAATCTTGATGTCACGTGTTACGTCAACGGGGTTCACGGTGACACCAACGCAACATTCCTTGTCGGCAACGTCAGCGAGATTGATCGCAAACTTGTCAAAGTCACCGAAGAATGTTTGTGGCTCGGCATCGAAGCCGTGAAGCCCGATCGCCCACTCAGCGATATTGGCAAAGCAATTGAAGATCACGCCAAGATTCATCGAATGGGTGTTGTGCGCGCTTTCATCGGTCATGGAATTGGCGAACAGTTCCACACCGACATTCAAGTTCTGCACTACTTCGATTCGCGCAACAACATGCTCATGAAGCCCGGCATGGTCTTCACCATCGAGCCCATGATCACGCTTGGTACTTATCAGTTTCATATGTGGGACGACGATTGGACCGCTGTCACCGCCGACGGCAAACGCACCGCTCAGTTCGAGCACACTATCTTAGTGACCGACACAGGCTGCGAGGTTCTCACTGGTGGCGACAAAGCTGTGTCGCCCCGCAAGCCTTAGTGGGCTTCGGTCTTCCCATGTCGCTAAACACCTCATTCAACCCGTAGCGTGTTGACCCGTGGGCGAGCGCTACGTCAATTTTGATCGACAGCAGTGGGCCGACCTTCGTGCGGCGACTCCGATGACTCTTCGGGAAGCCGATCTTGACGACCTTCGCGGGATCAACGAACGTATTGATCTTGATGAAGTCGCCGCGGTGTATTTGCCACTCACCCGTTTGCTGAACCTTTATGTCTCAGCGACACAGAACTTGCACAAAGTGAGCGCTACCTTTTTGGGAACTCTCTCACCAAAGGTTCCTTATGTCATTGGTGTTGCTGGTTCGGTTGCTGTTGGCAAAAGCACCTTCGCACGTATCTTGCAAGCACTACTCGCCCGCTGGCCAGATCACCCCAAGGTCGACCTCATCACAACGGATGGCTTTCTGCACCCGAATCACGTGCTTGAAGAACGTGGCATCATGAACCGCAAAGGTTTCCCCGAAAGCTACGACACCCGCGCGCTTCTGAAATTCTTGCGTAATCTAAAAAGCGGTCAATCAACACTTGATGCGCCCGTGTACAGCCATATTGTCTACGACATTGTTGAAGGTGAAAGTGTCACTGTCTGTCAACCCGACATTTTGATTCTTGAAGGTCTCAACGTTCTACAAATTGGCGCGCCTGGCAACGAGGCCACCGAATTCGTGAGCGACTATTTCGACTTCTCGATTTACATAGATGCCCTCGAAGCTGACATCGAGAACTGGTACATCAATCGCTTCTTGAGTCTGTGCGATTCGGTCTTCCAAGACCCGAATAGTTTCTTCCAGCACTTCGCCCAGTTATCGCGCGAAGACGCGATTGCCACTGCCCGCACCATTTGGAAAGGCATCAACGGACTCAACCTCAAGGAAAATATTGAGCCCACCCGTGACCGTGCTTCATTAATTCTGCGTAAGGGCAACGACCACAGAGTCTCTGAAGTACGCCTGCGCAAACTCTAAACCTGCCACAATTGAACTGTGGCAACCTCACGAGCAAAATCACAGAAGCGCCGTAAGAAGAAGGGCACCAAAGCTCGTGGGTTGGCTATCTTTTTGATCATCATTTTTGTCGCCACTGGCCTGCTGCTCATTAATCAGGTGAGTCAATCACCAAGTTCAAATACCACGCCCATTGCAATCGGCGATACCACTATCGTTTCGGGTGTTGAAGTCAACTCGGCACCTATCAACACCGATGAATCTGGCCCTTCGGGTACCGATCCGAGCAATCTTGGCAACCCAATCACTGTTCATAGTGACACCCTTGGTGATCTTGATGTTGATCAAGTGATTGATGACTGGACTGGTGTTGAACCACCACAACTACCTGAGGAATTTTCTACTGTTGGTTCTGCAGTCCTCCAAAGTGAATACATCGCCGATGATCTTGCCGACGGAATATACGTCGGCTACCTCGTAGATGCACTTGATGAAAATGACCCAGGTTTCATTTTCGACATTCGCGATTCACTTGCCGCTGTCAAACCAGAAAATGAAGGTTTGCGGCTTTACCCCGCCTATCTTGATTCAATTTTGTTCGTTTCTCTATCAACTTCCGGCGAAGCAAACTCTGCACTTTCAGTGACAAAGTATTTTGAGTTGGCAAAAAGCGATGTCCAAGAGGTACAAATTCCAAATGCTGATTTGACAGCAATTGTGAAGGGAAGTCCCGTGTTGCTCACGATCGTAGACGGAGCAATCATTGCGATTGAAGGTGTTGACGCCCTGTAGTTAGCCTTCAGTCAGTTGGCCGCGTTCGCGTGCTTGCTTGATCAACATTTCCGTATAGCTCCACAAAGCCGCTGATCCATCACCGATGGGCGACAAACGCTTAACAGCCTGCAGATAACTCACTCCGTGACGTTTCCATGGCGATTCGTCGCCGGCGTGATGATTCAGCATTGCTGGCTGCATGCGATCAACTGCATTGGCGAATTGGCTTTCAGGAGTTTCTTGAGCTTCATATTCGTTCCACAATGCTCGAAGTCGATCGCGCTGGTCGTCTGGTAACAAACCAAAAAGTCGATCGGCGGCTTTTTGTTCGCGCTCATCTTTGTCGGCATAACCAGAGGTGTCGTATGCGAACGTATCCCCTGCATCAATTTCAACAATGTCGTGCACGAGACACAGCGACAGAACATGAGCAATGTCGACATCGGCATTGCTCCACTCTTGCAACACCAGTGCATACATCGCCAAATGCCACGAGTGTTCGGCAGTGTTCTCACGACGTGAACCGCCGGTGATTGCAGTTTGACGTTTAACTTGCTTCAGTTGGTCAATCTCCATCAAGAAGTTCAGTTGTTGTTGGAGTCGTTGCTCGCTCAAGACAAATCCTTACGAAAGAAGTGTGGCTAGAGCCCAGATGGCGGCAATAAAACCAAGAGCACCCATGAAAATACTGCGACTCAACGGCGCTCGGGGAAGGTCGCCTTCTTTGGGGGCTGGCGGCGGTTTGACGATGGCCAAAATGTTGCCGGCGAAAAGCGCTCCGCCAAGAGCTAAGACCAGCCAACCCATCAATGTTTTGGCGTCTCCGAAAAACATGTCTCTATTGTGCCAGCACGTGTTCGCAAAGAATCTGTTCAACCAAGGTTGTTGAATATAGCGTATTCGCTATATTCAATATATGAACTTCGCCCAGGTGCTTCGAGATGCCCGCCAACTCGGAGGGCTCACACAATCCCAGCTCTCAACTCGGTCCGGAATTACCCAATCGGTCATCAGTGCTTACGAGCGAGGACGCCGCGAACCTGGTGCGGAAACATTTTTGATGCTCATCGAAGCCGCTGGTCTGGACTTCATCATTCGTGTCCCGACAAATACCTACCGACATCCCACACTTCCCGATTCGGCGCAAACAAGGGCTCTCGTCAAACATCGACAGCGCATCCTTGATCTTGTCGCCGAACATCACGCCAGCAATGTACGCATCTTCGGCAGCGTGGCCCGTGGCGAAGCAAAGCCCGACAGCGACATTGACATATTGGTCGACTTTGAAAAAGGCGCGACTCTTTTTGACCTCAGCGGCCTGACCGAAAGACTCCGAGGGCTGTTGCATTTCAAGATTGACCTCGCTCCGCATCGCTCATTAAAGCCAGCCCTCATTAACCAAGTCAACAAGGAGAACATTCCATTATGAGTAGAACCACAAAAGACAGATTGCTTGAAATCCTGAGCGCAATCACAGCAGTTAGAAGTCATCTCAACTGCGGCGGTCTTGATGACCTGCTGGTTTGGGATGCGGTTTGTATGCGACTCTTCCAAATCGGTGAAGTCACCAAGGGCCTCGACAAAAAGGTTTTGGCTACGTATCCAGGCATTCGCCATACCGAAGTCATTGGCCTACGAAATGTCTTGGCCCATCGCTATTACGAACTTGAATACGAGATGATCGAAGGCACCGTTCGCCACGATCTTGACCAACTCGAAATTGTGATTCGCCAGATTCTCGCTGATGAAGGCACCACATGGCAGTTCGGGTCTTTCGTCGACCTCACGAATGCGACATACTGAACCCATGGGATTTCACCACGTTGCTATGGCCATTCACGATGTCCAAGCCAATTACGACTTCTACACCAAGGTTATGGGCTTTGAATTGGTCAAGACCGTGACGGCTCCCACCCCCGAAGGTGGTTTCAGCAAACACTTCTTCTACTCAACAGGCAAAAACGCTGCGGGAGAACAAGGCATGATTGCCTTCTGGAATATCCATGTGGAAAGCCTTGAAGGATTTGAAACTAATCTCAACAAGGCTGCTGGCTTACCGTGGTGGGCCAACCACTTCGCCTTTGATTCACCCAACGCCGAACACCTTGAGGAGCGTCGTGAAAATTGGCGCGCCCATGGGCACACTGTCCTTGAAGTTGATCACGAATTTTGCCGATCAATTTACATTCGTGATCCCGAAGGCAACACTGTTGAATTCTGCTTAAACCTGCGCGAGTTCACCGAAGAAGAAAAGTTTCACGCAGTGGAACTTTTGCTTGATCCGAATCCGCCGATGGAAAAGCAATTCGGAGCAAAGATTTGGCAACCTCAAGGAGACGCACTCGTCATTCCGGCTGGTTGACCACGACGCCAACTTCTAGACGTGTTCGTTATACGGCGCATCGGCCCGGAAATTTTTCGCCATATTTCGAAACTTGGTGAACTCACCAAAGAAGGCTAATTTCACAAAACCAGTTGGGCCTGAGCGGTGCTTGCCGATGATTACTTCGGCGACACCCTTTTCGGCGTTTTCTGAACTCTCGCCTTTTTCATTGCGATACATCTCAGGTCGGTGCAAGAACATCACGATGTCGGCGTCCTGTTCAAGCGAACCAGATTCACGCAAGTCTGACAACTGCGGTCGTTTATCACTTCGTTCTTCTAAGCGGCGACTGAGCTGACTCAGAGCAATCACCGGCACTTCAAGTTCACGCGCCAAAATTTTAAGATTACGGCTGATCTCACTCACTTCAAGCTGACGACTTTCACTGTTATTGCCACTCATTAGTTGCAAATAGTCAATGACGATCAGACCTAGGCCGTTGTACTTCGCTTTAAGTCTCCGAGCTTTCGCGCGAATTTCCAACACAGTCACACTGGCGTTATCATCAAGGAATAATAAACGATTATCGAGTCGACCCACGGCGAGGTTGATTTTGCTCCATTCGGCTTCGCTGATATTGCCAGTTCGCAAAAGTTTTGAATCAACTTCTGCTTCGCTGGACAAAAAGCGCATTGTCAATTCGGTGTGGCTCATTTCGAGCGAGAAAACCAACACTGGCAAATTGGATGTTTGCGCCACATTGCTGGCGACGTTGAGAGCAAACGCAGTCTTACCCATAGCCGGGCGAGCACCAATGATGACCAATGAAGATGGTTGTAAACCGAGAATGATTTCGTCGAGATCGGTGAAACCAGTAGGCACACCAGTGAGCGATACTTTGCTTTCGAAACGCTTTTCGAGTTCTTCGGTCGCCAAACTCAAGAGATCGTTGATTTGGCGCGTTGAATCAATCACCCGTTCTTCGGCAACAGCAAACACGCGCGATTCGGCTTCGTCAAGGGCCTTGGCGACATCATCAGGTTCGGTATACGCAATCTCGGCAATTTCACTGGCAACACCGATGAGTCGACGTAACGCCGCTGTATCCATCACGATTTTTGCGTAACGACCAACGTTGCCAATAACTGGTGTGGAGTTTTGCAACTGCAGCAAAAAGTCGAGACCACCAATCTCATCAAGGAGTCCGATACGTCGAAGTTCGTCAGCCACGGTGACTGGATCGACGGGGTCGCCACCAGCCAACAACGCCCTTATCGCATCAAAGATGTGTTGGTGACCCGGCTTATAAAAGTGCTCGACCTGAACACCCGCCTCTGACACCGTGTTCACAGCGTCGCGCGATAACAACATCGCGCCAAGTAACGATTCTTCGGCGCTGAGGTTGTGCGGGGGTACGCGATTTATCATCGTTCGGGGCGCGTCGTCACGCTGGTTCTTGCTGCCCCAACTGGAGCCGCGGTCTGAATTACCCGATGAAAAATTAGTCATTACCTCTACCTTGACCGATGCACCCTGTTGATCGCTAGGGGTACAACACTGTGAATTTCCTGTGGACAACTTTCAGATCCTGGGGATAAGCCCAGCCTCCAAATGGAACAAGGCCCGGACCAGTTGGCCCGGACCCTGCTCACATCATGAATTGTTCAATCGTGTAGTGCGGACCAAGTCCGCGATCATCACTTGGCGACGACGTTGATATTGATCCCGAATTGCACATCGTTGTGCAACTTGGCAGTGACGTTGTACTCGCCCACAGTCTTAATGTGGTCGGGAACCGACAACTTCTTACGATCGAGTTCAATACCGGTTTGAGCCAAAACCGCTGACACAACATCAGCGGCGGTGACTGAACCGAACAAACGACCTTCGGTTCCAGCGGCCTTTGCCTTGATCTCGATGACTTTAGCGACCAAAGTTGACGCAATGGTTTGAGCTGAATCACGATCTGCGGCGTCGCGCAAGTCACGACGACGACGCATGGAAGCAGCCTGTGATACTGCCCCGTCAGAAGCATTGATTCCAAGTCCGCGAGGCAACAAGTAGTTGCGTCCGTGGCCCTTTGTGACTTCAACGATGTCACCGCGCTTGCCTAAGCCATTGATGTCAGAACGCAAAATGATTTTCATGATCAGCCCTCCTCAGTGGTTTCAATGTCATCTGCTGCCTCAAACTCGATATCGGTATTGACATCATCCATCGCAGCATCAATATTCTGCACTTCCACCTTGTCGACAGCCCCTTCAGAGCCACGAGGACCACGAGGACCACGAGGACCACGACCTACTGAAGAAACGCGCTTGGTGTATGGCAACAAAGCCATTTCACGAGCGTTCTTAATGGCGGTTGCCACTTCACGCTGCTGCTGCACTGTTGCACCGTTCAGGCGCTGACCGCGGATCTTTGAGCGGTCGGACATGAAACGATTTAACAAGTTGATGTCCTTGTAATCGACATATTCAATTTTTTCAGACGCCAAAACGTTGGACTTCTTTTTGATCTTGCGACCATTGTCTTTCGGAGCTCGGCCCCGAACTGGTTTCTTTGAAGTGCTATTTCCCATGAACTTTTCCTTAAGTCGATACGTGATTTACAGATGGATAATGAAGTTTGCTAACTGGTCGCTGATCAGAATGGTTCTTCGTCGGCGTAATAGCCGTCGTTAGCCGGCGCTGAGGAAGGTGCGCCTCCTGAACGCGGAGCCTGACGCGGTGCAGAACCGCCGCCTTCGCCGCCGCCTTTCGGGGGTGTTCGTTCAACAGTGACCGTGGCCCAACGCAAGGTCGGTCCAATTTCGTCGGCCGCGATATCTACTGAGGTGCGCTTGCCACCTTCACGGGCCTCATATTCGCGAACATCGAGACGCCCAGTCACCAAGACACGCGTGCCTTTGGTCAGCGATGCCGCCACGTTCTCTGCGAGTTGATCCCAAGCAACAACATTCATATAAGTCGTTGCTTCTTGCCATTCGCCATTGACTTGATAACGCCGATTGACCGCAATACCCACGGTGACCGTGGCCTTGCCTGATTGGGTGTAACGAAGTTCGGGGTCTCGGGTGAGATTGCCAACGACGGTGATGGTATTGGAAGCCATTAGTTTCCTCCGGTGTTTGTTGAGAGTGGTTAGGTCCGAGGACGAAGGCTCAGGCTGCGATGAGTCCGCGACGAGCGGCCTCAGCGTCGGGAAGACGCATCAACTTGTGCCGTAGGACATCATCGGCGATACGCATCGATCGCTCGAGTTCGTCAAGTGCGCCGCCGGGAGCGACGAGGTTGAGGATGGCGTAATAGCCCTCTTCTTTTTTGTTGATCGGGTAAGCCAAACGGCGCTTACCCCAAAAATCAACTTTCCCGTGAACGGTTCCACCAGCGTCAGCAATGCCCTTTGAGACATTGGAAATCCACTGCTGAGCGACGACATCATCAAGTGCGCCGTCGATAATGATCATTAATTCGTATGCACGCATCATGAGCGTGTCACTCCCTTCGGTCACGGTATCGGCCTATCCGACAACGGGGCCCCTGCTTGGGGCAGGGTATGTACTGCGTTGGGAAGTGTATCGGGGTAAAAGCAGAACCTCACGGGGATGACTGTGGCAGAGGGGTGTCACACAGTCGACCCAAATTGTTGATGTGCGGGTCGATATTGAGCGATCAGGGGCGGGTCAGGCGTACAAAAGAGGCCGCCAACAAGCCGACTCCCCATGACACTGCGCCGTCGCGAATTGACACCGAGCCTCCCTCACGCAGGTATCCAGTCACTGCGGCGGGCCGAAATCCTTGGAATGCCAGACCTGGGGCGCCCCCTTTGAGACCCCACCACACGGAAATCCCACCGATCACCATGGTGGCCACACAGACCGGTATCGCCAGAGTTTCTCGAGGCATTCGCGACGCCAATACCAGGGCAAAAACTGCGCTCAGCAACAGCAAGACGCCCACCGCAACCAACGCTATGAAAAGGTGTTGCATCACGCCAGCTAGGCCGATTCCTGATCGGTCCCCACAGTCGACCATGGCGCGAGTTGGTGCACTCGGGTCGTCATACGGGAAAACCTGCAATAACTGACACGGTGTACCGTCGCTCACTTGTGGAAGTCCGTCCACAAACTTCACCGAAAAGTCATCAGTCATCGACCCAAACATTAAGAGTCCTAAACAGCTCAACGACACCAACACCAAACCCGTGACGGCATCGCGTTGCAAACGCCGACTGGCTTCGTAGGGCAGCCAACTGCTACGCCGCGACTTCTTGCGCGTCCCCGACCCGAGTTTCATCATGGTTTTAGCCCACTCTCCGATCACTGCGTTGCCCACCGATGGGAACCACCCGAACTAAATGATGCCATTTACAACCACAACATGCTTCGACTACGTAGGCCGTGAACTCTTCGGTACGGCGATGAAATTCAGCCAACTCTTTATTGTCGGCGATGACTTTGCCCTGGGCTTGTAGGCGTGGACCGAATAAATAGGTCACTAGAACAACGTTGCTCACTGCACAAATCGGACACTTTGTTTCGGTCTGCTTGCCGATGCCCCGGGCCGCGCGCATCAATTCGGGGTGCGCATCACACACTTCCTCGCGACCTAAACGACCTCGGTGATATTCGTTAATGAGGTGGCGCCGAGCCATACGGTGATCAACGAGTCCCGATCGCAGCGACGACACGCTGCGCAATGATTCTCTTCCGAAGGATTCGCGAGAAGTCGACATGGGTTGAAGGTTACCCCGTGAATGTCCAGTCGTGAACTAACTTGACTGCGGTTGCGTTGCCCACCATGAATCAAGCCGACGACGAATTTCGTCTTCGCCTATCAGTCCCTCTTCAAGGCGAATCTCTAGCAAGAATTTTAGGGCGTGACCAACAATTGGGCCGGCTGGAACATTGAGTTGCGTCATGACTTCAACGCCATTGAGTTCAGGGCGAATTGCTTTGAGTTCTTCTTTAGCGGCAAGTTCGGCAATCCGCTCTTCAAGTTCATCCATACGACGAGCCAATCGTATTGCTTTGCTTTCATTGCGCGTCGTACAGTCGCATCGAGTTAACACATTGAGTTCATTTAACAACGGACCCGCATCATTTACGTAACGCCGGACGGCCGAATCGGTCCAACCCATTTCATAGGTGTGAAAACGTAAATGCAAACGAACTAGTTCAGTAATAGCTTCAACGTCCTCATTGGGAAAACGCAAAGCAGTGAGGCGCTTTTTCGTCATTTTCGCGCCTTTCACATCATGCATGTGAAACGTTGTTCCTTTACCTTCTTGAAATCCTCGTGTCGCTGGCTTGCCTACATCGTGGAACAAAGCCGACAAGCGCGTGATACGAAAATCGAAATCATCGTGTGCATCGGGTCGCACATTTTCAATCACTGCGAGCGTGTGTGTGAGCACATCTTTGTGCCGGTGAATCGGATCGTTTTCTAAACGCATGGCCGGAAGTTCGGGCAAGAACTTTTCCGCAAGACCGGTCTCAACCAAGAACCACAAACCAGCCGTCGGCGAATCAACAATGATCAGTTTGTTCAGTTCATCACGCACGCGTTCGGCGGAAACAATTTCCAAACGATCTTTGAATTGCTGAACTGCCGCAACAAGTTCAGGAACAGGCGTCATGTCAAACCGCGCAATAAAGCGCGCGGCCCGAACCATCCGCAGTGGGTCATCGCTAAAACTGATATCAGGATCACACGGTGTGCGGAGCGTCCGCGTCATCAAGTCAATGGCACCATTGAACGGGTCAACCAAAGTTGGCGTGTCGCTCGTGAGTTCAAGCGCCATGGCGTTGATCGAGAAGTCGCGTCGCGACAAGTCGGTTTCGATTTCGTCGGCGTACTCAACATCGGGCTTGCGAGTGTCGGGGTGATAGGCCTCGGCACGGTGCGTGGTGATTTCGTAGACTCGGTCGCCTTTACGGGCCCCGATGGTTCCGAACTTCTCCCCCTGGGTCCAGACGGCGTCAGCCCACCCACTCAATAAGCGTTTGGTCTCATCGGGGCGAGCGTTGGTTGTCGCATCGAAATCAATGTCGGTACTGGCCTCTCCGCCTAACAAATCACGAACAGTTCCGCCGACGAGGTACAGCCGTTTGCCGGCGGATCGGAACAGAGCACTGACATCCGACAACTCGGCGAGCACAGGGGCAAAACGTTCGGGCACCACGGGCGTCAGGCTATGAGGTGGGCCGAGTACTTGTGGTGTTCTTTTGATGGACATTTTCACAATGATCCACATTGTGAAGCGGCATAGCCTTTATCCTGCCAAATCGTACATTGATTGGATGACCCGATGGCTGAATTAGATCTTGAGGCATTACAGGCCACGCAGCCACTCATTGAAGAAATCGCCGCACAAGTCGCGCGCGAATTCACCTTGGACAGTCTGCAATGGGGACTCGTCGCTGGAGATCAATTGCTCACGAGTGGTGCAACAGGTTCGGTCACTGACTTGTCAACGCGCTACCGAATTGCGTCAATGACAAAAAGTTTCACAGCGGCCGCAGTTTTAAGTTTACGCGACGAGAGCATTTTGTCCATTGACATTCCGGTTGATGAATACGCGCCAGAATTAGCCACGATTTGTCACACAGTTTCGGGAGCGCGAATTACCTTGCGCCATTTGTTATCAATGACTTCAGGTCTAGCGACAGACGATCCGTGGGCGGATCGCCATCTCGATGCCACGGCCGATGAAATGAATGCCGTCTATCAGAACGGTGCGGTGTACGCCTTTGCGCCAGGATCACATTTTGAGTATTCAAATTTGGGTTTCGCACTGATTGGTCGAGTGATTGAACGAATCACTGGTCGTCGGGTACGTGATTTTGTTGATGAGCGTTTTCTACAACCTTTACAGATGATTTCAACTACATGGGATCCGCCTATCCATCATGAGTGGGCACGACCTACACGTGTTCAAGATGGTGTGATTATCCCTGATGGTCTTGAGCCACTCAATGATGGCGAGATCGCACCGATGGGTGGTTTATGGACAACAGTCGGCGATCTCGCCCGCTGGGTCATCTGGCTCAACCAAGCTCATCACAACTTTGATGCACGTACTGCCCAACTCAGTGTGGCATCACGACTTGATATGCAGGCGATGCACAGTTATGCCGGCGTCATTGCTCTTGACGACGAAAAGGCTCCGACTGGTTATGGCTACGGCCTCATGATTCGCGACGATCCCGATCTGGGAATCATTAATTCACATTCGGGCGGGCTTCCGGGTTATGGCAGCAACATGCGTTGGTTACCTGGACGTGCAATAGGGGTCGTTGCAGTTTCAAATACCACCTATGCACCGATGTCGGTATTTACTCATCGGGTGTTAAAGATGTTGCACAACGCCAATCTCATACCAAAACACAAAATTGCTATCTCCGACGTTTTGCAAAAACGGTCTGAGCAGTTGGTGGCACTTCTCAATCAGTGGACCGATGAACAGGCCCACGCACTTTTTACAGACAACGTCGCACTTGATGAATCGTTGAAGCGACGTCAGGAAGCAGCACAAAAAGTTGTTGCAACCTATGGACCCTATCTCATTAAATCAATTCATCCGAGTAGCCAAATTAAAGCCATCATTCACTGTGCAAATGATCAAAAAATTGAAGTCTTGCTTGGACCACTTCATTCAGCGCCAATTCAATGGTATGAACTGAAATAGTTAGGGATGGCAGTCATTTCCAGTGAGCCTCAATCGCTGCGAGTTGTTCAAATGATTCAGATGAACCGCCTGATGTTGGCTTTTCTTCACTGTGATGTTCTCCGAGCATTGCCGCGAGGGTGCTTGCCGTTGACATACGCAATGCGTTGAGGTCGTAGCCACCTTCAAGCATGACCAGTCGTCGCCCAGAGGGTACAAGTTGCAAAATACGCTGCATCATCAAGGGGTAATCTCCAGCCGATAAACCCATTTTTGTAATTGGATCGTTACGGTGAGCATCAAAACCTGCCGACACAATGAGCCACGTCGGCGCAAACTTTTCACTCATTGGCACAATCAATTGATCGAAGGCCGCAAGATACACATCTCCAGTTGTATTTGAAGGCAACGGAATATTGAGGGTGTATCCAACACCATCACCACTTCCGGTTTCGTCGTACCAACCAGTTCCTGGATACAGCGGCCATTGATGCAGGGACACAAAAAGTACCCGCGGATCGTCGTAGAAAATATCTTGGGTTCCGTTGCCGTGATGCGCGTCAAAGTCAACAATCAAAACTCGTTCACCAGCATCGACCAACGCCGCGGCGGCCACTGCAACGTTAGAGAACAAACAAAAACCCATCGTCTCTGTTTTGGTGGCATGGTGACCTGGTGGACGGACTGCGCAAAAAGCTGAGTCGGCTTCGCCATTTCGTAGAGCACGTATTGCGGTCAGTCCAGCACCTGCGGCAAGCACTGCTGCTTTCCACGAACCAATCGACGCGCGGGTGTCAGGATCTAGTCTGCCCCCACCCGATTGAACAACTCTTTCAATTCGATCAACATGGTCCGATGTGTGCACGCGCAATATTTGTTCGCGCGTTGCTGGCTCGGGTACCAATGGAATCAAAGCATCAGCAACCCCAGCCTCGCGTGAACCGTCAATCACTGCACCTAAACGTTCTGGTCGCTCTTGGTGTTGAGGACCGTTGAGATGATCAAGGTAAGCCTCGTGGATGGCAAAAAGAATACTCATTAGTTCAAACGATAGGGCATGAAACGTCCGTACTACTGAGTAGCACGACGTTCAAGAGCAGCGTTAATTTCAAAGTTGATCGCGGCAGCCAAAATTTTGTTTCCAGCCAAACTGAGATGGAATCCGTCGCTATCGCGCGACTTTTTACGTTCACCATCACTCGGGTCAATCACATATTGCGAATAGTTCCCGTCGAGACCGAGAAACAGGCTCCATGTATCGACATACACCACGTCCGCTCCGTTAGTCCGAGCGACTTCAACTGCATTCTTCGTTGCCATTCGCAGAATCGACAAATTGTTGCGAAAACCTTTTGCTTTCACGTCGGGCGTTCCGACCCATACCAACGACCGACCCTGTGACGTAACCAACGTAATGACTTCGGCAACTCGACGCTGATATTCAACGGCCCACTCGGGATCGTTGGTTGAAAACGACACGTCATTGACGTAGACATCTTGCCCGTCATTGGCACCGAGTCCAATCACCACAACATCGGCATTTTCCTGGGGCACCCACACATTGAGATGATTGGGCCAGTCAAAGAATCTCGGTTGACTCAACCCGGACGAACCCTTTGTTGCCAAGAATGTCGTCACGCCCTCTCGGTCGAGTGTCGATTTCAAAACGCTGCCGAATCCTGCGGTCAGCGAGTCACCATAAATACTCACCCGGGGCGGACCCTTAATGACCAGAGTTGTTGTGGTGCTGGCAGTAATTGTCGTTGTTGCTGCGACCTCATTCACGGGTGGACTTGTTGTGGTCTCGATCTGCGCAGAATCTTGACTTCCAGATACTTCAGACGAGTCAGAACCGAGGCCCTGAATAGTGAAGATAACAACCATCACAATTGCGACAACCGCTAAGCCGACGAGCACTTGACGACGGCGATAGACATCGGGAGGCAAGCGAACTGAAGCGTGCTGAGTCTGATTTTCGGACCCGTTCATGCAGACTTACCTTCCGATTAATCGTCAATCAGAAAATTATAGGTGTCATTGAAAGCGTTTTCTCTACCATTTTGGCACTACCGTCGATGGGGTGATCACTGGGTTACGACAACGGCGACACGCCACGAGTGCTCGACTTTTTGATGACGGTCTGGTGTGTGCTCGGGTGCGTCAATGGCCAAGTCGACCTGATATCGCTCATTTGGTACTGACCGATCACACCGTTGCTCCATCCGTAACGTCATTAGATGAATGGACAAACTCGTTACGCACCGAGGGTTACTCCTCAATTCGTACCGGGGCCTTGTCACAAAATGCTGCCGAATGTTTTGTGTTGCGTGGGTTCCATGAGATTCAACAGTTAGCTCTCATGCGCATGAAGACACCCTTTTCCCATCCAGCCAACCATTCAGGTCGCCGTCCCCATCACGAAATGCGCCCACTCCGCTCACAACGAGCACTTGATGTGGCGGCGCGACTTGACCGTTTGGCATTTGAATCAGGATGGGAACTTGATGTCAATGGCATTGAAGAAGCCTGTCGGGCCACGCCTGTTCATCGCATTCGATTAGCCGTCACCACTACCGATGAACCAGCGGGATATATGGTCACGGGTCGCAACGGATCGGCCGGATTTATTCAGCGGCTTGCCGTTGACCCTGCTCACGAGGGTCAAGGTGTCGCCACGTCTCTCTTACAAGATGGCCTGGGATGGCTGACTCGGCGACGAGTCACTGACATCTTGGTGAATACTCACCTTGATAATCAACGAGCCTTATCGTTGTACCAGTGGCTTGGATTTGAACAACTGCCAGAAAATTTGCGTGTCATGGAATTATCGCTCCATAAGACAGGTGAGTCGTGAGGTCTCGACTACTCATTGCGCTCGGCACTCTCGTAGTGACGACGGCTATTCCGCTACAGGCAACTCAAGCGGCTACACCCGAAATCATTTCGTCGCTCATCAGTCAAGACCAGTACGTCGCCGGAATCGAAAATTCGCTTATTCATTTCAGTGTTGCCTTGAGTGGTCGTGACGCTGCGTCAACCGACTCAACGAAATTAGTGATCACGTCGTATAAGCCGGTACACACCCGCCAAGAAGTTCGCGACGCTTCCTTTGGCGAGTTGCCATCAACAGTAGACACCGTCATTGTTGATGTCAGCCAAGTTCGAGATCCCGCTACTGGTCGAGTCGATGTTGCTGTGCCGATTGAAATCGGTGTGCGCACCAGAGAGGCGTTGCAGATGTCAGCCACCGGTGTGTATCCGATCAGTATCGGACTTCAAGAGGGTAAATCGGTGACCAGCCAAATCGTCACTTTTGTCGAACGACTCCCCCAAGATGTCACCAGTCCCCTACCAAGTGAAAATCTTCGTATCGCTCTCGTCGGAACTTTGACGAGCGAGGTCAGTTTGCAATCAGACGGCACAACCCTGATCGGCGACGCCAGTCGCGAGCTTTTATCAAATGCCATCGCAACCCTTGAAACGAATCCGCAAACGGCCACAACGCTGGCGGTACGCCCCGAGTTGATGGACGCGCTAGCGAACTCATCTGAGACAGACATTGCAGTACTGAACCGATTGCAAGCGGCGACATCCTTGCACCTGCTCGCCTCAACCTATGTCGATGTACAACCCGACGAATTGGTCGCGAGCCAAAATTCTGATGTCTTCACGTCCCAACTGAGACTCGGTGAAGACACAATGGCCAGTTTTTTCCCAACCAAAACAATCAGTCGGGACTCGTGGCTCGAGAGTTCTGCACTCTCCAGTAACGGTGCGCAACTGCTGCGTAATCTGGGGCTTCGTACCGCCGTCTTGCTCAGCGAGTCCCAAAAAACGACCGCTGGTGGCGTCTCCCTTTTTGCTGAGCCCACACGATTGGTTGAGCTGAAACTCTCGAATTCTGATCGTATGACCGCCGCACTGGCTGACATTCATCTCGGTGAGGCACTCACTCGCGGATCGAATGAACCAAACGGTGGGGCATACCTCGTCGCCCAGCAAATTTTGGCGGAATTAAAGGTCCTGCGTATGGAAATCAATGACCGCGACGAAACCATGAACGGTCGAGGGGTCATTTTGTCGACTGAATCGGGGGTGTTGCCATCGACTGCGCTGACCACTGCACTCGTTAACTCCATTGCTGGTCAACCTGATATAAGTTTTGTGTCTCTTGAAGACCTGTTGAACACCATGACGGTCAGCCTGATGGACGGATTGCCAGTAACGGTCGAACTTCAGGCCCAAGGAGATCGAGGCACCAGTGACACCACGCTGAAGGATTTTGCTGATCGGGTAACCGGATTTTCAGCCATGTTGCCCGATGGCGACGAGCGTCCAACCCAGTGGCGACGAGTGGTCAATGTCTTGCCCTCGCGAAACCTCACCCAGGTGCAGATCAAGGCATACATCAATGCGGTTGACACCGAACTTGCGGCGATCGGCGGGTCGGTCGTGACCCCTACCTCAACTACTTTCACCTTGGGTGGTCGCGATAGTTCCATTCGTCTGTCATTACGCAATGACAACGACACCGACCTGTTGGTGCGCGTTCATTTGACCAGTTCGAAACTGACACTTCCACAAGATGACCAGGTAGTCACACTTCCCGCCGGATCCACCAAGTTGGTCGAAATACCGGTAACGGCGAAAAGTAACGGTCGTTTTCCAGTGACTTTACAACTCCTAACACCAAACGGTGCTGTCACCGTTGGGGCCCCCGCCACATTCTCAGCGCGAGTTAACGCCTTGGCTGGACTGGGTCAACTGTTCACCGGAATCGCTTTACTCTTGTTGTTGTCCTGGTGGATCCATCACTTACGACGGGAACATCAGCGCCATCAATTTGATTGTTTTGACTCCACCGAGCGGCACCCGTCTGGCGAACATTCCGCATAGTCCCGACGAACTAACCTAGCGATGTGACTTATTCTGCCGTTCGCATCATTACCGACAGCGCTTGTGACCTGCCTGATTCGGTCGTTCAATCTCTCGGAATTGAAGTGGTTCCGTTGTTCATCAGATTTGGCGAGGATGAATTAGTCGATCGCGAACAGTTGACGACGACTCAATTTTGGCAAAGGTGTTCAGTTGAGGCCGATCTTCCGTCCACGGCTGCTCCGTCGCCTGGTCGTTTTGAAGACGCTGTCCGCAAACTCCAAGGTGAAGGTGCCACGGGAGTGGTCATCATCAACTTGTCGGCCGCACTTTCGGGCACTATGCAAAGTGCCGAAGTAGCCGCCGCGGCTCTGCAGCCCACGTGCGATGTACGCGTCATTGATAGCCGCACAGTCACGATGGGGCTTGGCGCAATAGCCGTGGCTTGTGCTCAGGCTGCTCAAGAGGGCAAGACTATTGACGAGGTTGAAGCCCTCGCCCACGACCTAAGTCGTCGTTGCAAGGTCTGGGGAGCTCTCGACACCCTAGAAAACCTCAAAAAGGGTGGCCGTATTGGCGGAGCCAAGGCCATGTTGGCCTCAGTTCTTTCAATCAAACCCATCATTGAAGTTCGCGACGGTGTTGTGCAAGAGGGTGGCAAGCAACGCACCCGCAGTAAAGCACTGGCTTTTCTTGTCGACAAAGTGCGGGAAGCTTCGGCTAATCCTGGCATTAGCCAACTCGCTGTCTTAAATGCTGATTGTTCAGATGTTGATGCGTTCGTCGCCCAACTGAAAACTGTTTACTCAGGCGAAATTATGGTCGGTGAAATTGGCGCCGTCGTCGGTGCACATGCTGGCCGCGGAACAATCGGAGTTGCTTTCTTCGAAAACTAAAGGCTGCACTGCCACAAACGCTTCCCCTTACTCATCAGAGTTCACTGAGGTATTCCGCAGTCAGCACGGTTGCTACTACTAGCGTTCAACTTCAAGCATGTCCACGTCGTCCCATCGTTCTACTCCGCAACCATCAACGATTATCGCTGATCGGTATCGCCTTGATTCTTTGCGCGCTCATGGCGGGATGGCCGACGTATGGAAAGCAACAGATTTACAACTAACGCGTCCAGTCGCCGTCAAACTTCTTAAGCCACATCTTGCCGCTGAGTCAACCTTGGCTGAACGTTTTCGGCGTGAAGCAATCGCTGCTGCGAATCTCAACCACGACAACATCGTCACGGTGTATGACGCCATTGAAGACAAGGGTCGACAAGCAGTCATCATGGAATTCGTTGATGGCGAGTCCTTGCGGGAGCGACTTGATCGTGAGAAAACTCTCAGCATCAAAACCGTCTTGAGTATTGGATACTGGGTGTGCTTAGCCCTTGACGCTGCCCACAAACAGGGCCTGATCCATCGCGATGTCAAACCTGGCAACATCTTGATTGATATCAACAAGAAAGTGATGTTGACCGATTTCGGAATCGCGAAAGTACTTGATGGCGAAGAAGACTTGACGAGCGAAAACATCATGATGGGAACAGCAAAGTATTTGTCGCCCGAACAGGTTCGTGGCGACAGTCTTGATGCACGAGCTGATCTCTATTCATTGGGACTCGTGATGTACGAATGCCTTGCCGGAAAAGTTCCGTTTGTTGGCAAGAATGACACCGACACCGCTCTTGCTCGGCTACACCGCGATGCCACTGATATCACGCGGCATCGACCTGATATTGACCCTGAAACTGCACGAATGATTACTCGTCTTATTGCTCGCGAACCCAAGGATCGATATAGCGACGCGGCTCAAGCTGCTGCGTCGCTTCGTCGAATCATCGAGACACGCAAGTCGCCAACTCCTACTGGCACAAAGCGACCCACTGGCGATCGCACGCCAACTCCAGGAAAAGTGATTCGGCCAAAGGGGCATACGCCAACGGGAATCACCCGGCAACCAGTTGACACGGTGAGTGAAGAAAATGATCAAGGTCAACTAGGTTCACGTCCTGCTTCATCAACACGATCAACTGCTAAGAATCAGGCAAAAGCCCCATTCAAACTAACTCCAATCATGTTGATTGTGGTTATAACAGTTCTTCTCATTGCGGGGGTCATTTTTGCGCAGTTCAATAAGTCAGATTCGAAATCGGCATTGCCTGTAACAACAACTTCTATCGCAGTCTCGACTCCAACTATCACTGGACCCGTTCAGATCACTGGTATCAAATCATTTGATCCTCAAGGTGATGACCAAACTGAAAACGACAACGAGGCCATCAACGTCACTGATGGTGATGCAACAACCGCCTGGTCAACAACCTGTTACAAGTCGCCTACATTTGGTAGTAAATCAGGAGTTGGTTTAATGATGCAACTCAACAGTAGTGCGCTCGCTCAACTACAGGCCGACGTACAGGGCGATAGTTGGAAGGCCAAGGTCTACACATCAAACTCAGCCGGCGGTGACCTTGAATCATGGGGCTCACCGATTTGGGAGGGTTCAGCCGAAGACGGCTCAACGATTACTGCCTCATTTGCGAATCCCGCACAATTTGCATTGGTGTACCTCACACAAATTGGTCGAAGCGGATTCTGCAGTGACAACAATCCCTATCGCGGTTACATCAGCGAGATTCGAATTTTGCCGGCGCCCTAGGCGAACAGTTTTACAAATGACCTCAACGCCGTCTTTGAACTCATTGTTAGACGAGCACTATTCAATGATTCGGTCAATCTGTGGACGAATTTTACTCAACGATGCTGACGCCGACGACGCCACGCAAAACGCCATGATCGCAATTGCTCGAGGATATGGAAAGTTCGATCGTAGATCAACATTTTCCACTTGGGCTTACCGAATTGCAACAAACGCCGCCTTAGATGAATTGCGTCGTCGCAAACGTCGACCATTATCGCTTTTTTCCCATGACGGCCAGCAAGTTGATGTTGCCGACACTCATGGCGGTGATCAGCAGTTGATGATCGAAGCCTTTGACTATCTGGCACAAGGATTGGCACAGATCCCCGAAGAATTCCGCGTTGCGCTCGTTCTACGTGATGTCGCCGACCTTAATTACGAAGAAATTAGTGAGGTACTCGGAATACCAGTTGGCACCGTCCGATCAAGAATTGCCCGAGGTCGTGGACGATTCGCAGACATTTTGGGGAACTTAGAGGCACCACCCGAACGTCAAAACTCCGACACTGGACATCAACCATGAGCAACGACCCGACCAACAACACTGGCGACAACCTCACTATCAATGAATTGGCGAGTCGTTTGATTGATCACGATATTGAAATCAGTGAAGTGCCTCACGAACTACGCGCCGCTGTTAACGCTCAAGCCGTTGAATTTGGAAAGAACCGTCAACAACTTCTGGCAGCACCCCCCTATGTCAATGGTTCCACAATCAATGACGCTGTTCAGCGTGCAATGATTGGCGGCACAACTGAGTCGAAGCCCCACAAACTCAGGATGTATGTCGCATCCCTCGCTGCGGCGGCGGCAGTCGTTGCAATTGTGGGCGTTGCGGTGACTCAATCGGGTTCGACCGATCAGTCCGTAAGCGATATGGCCATCAGTGCAAAAATTTCGCCAGAAATGGCGGTAGTGCCAATTACCGACGAAGCACCAGCCGACATGACTGCGGACAGCTTCGCTCCGATGGCCGCCGGCTCAACTCTCTCTGGGGCGAAAGCTTCTCTCATCATCAGTGGCACCAATGACCTTCGGGACTTGGTGTCTGAATGGTCGGTTGAGGGTTCTGTCATTCCGCAAAAAACCGAGCCGCTGTGTGACGACCCGGTGCGTCCGGCCATTGACGTTGAGGTGACTTTCGCTGGTGAGCCAGCCGAAATTCATTTCACCCAACCCGATGATGTGGTGGTTTATCGCTTAAGTGACTGCTTAGTGATTGTTGGCATCGTGCCGTAACTCGCATTCATGGCTAGCCTCAAGACCATGGCTGGCAATCCGCTCACCGACCCTAATTGGGCTTCTGATTTCACTGAAACGATTATTGAAACTGTTGACAAGGTTCGTGATCGCACCACGAAGCCCATTGTCATGGTTGCTCGAGGTTTAGTCTTCGGATTACTGGTCGCATTTCTAGGAATAATGGCTCTGGTTTTGTTATTCGTCGCAATTTCACGAGGCTTGATCAACTTGCTGGAGTGGCCACTCGATCATGACTCGGCTGTCTGGATTTCACATCTTGTCCTTGGCTCGCTCTCATGTTTAGCGGGCGCAATTTTCATGATTCGTCGTCACAGCAAGGAAGGCATCTAATTGTCTACTCATCACCGCGTCATCATCATCGGCTCAGGTCCCGCCGGACTCACCGCCGCTATCTACACCGCTCGTGCCAACCTCGCTCCATTCGTCATTGAAGGTGAACCGAGTAGCACAAGCGATCAACCCGGTGGACAGTTGATGCTCACCACCGATGTTGAAAACTTTCCAGGTTTCCCCGAGGGAATCATGGGTCCAGAGCTCATGATGCGATTTCGAGATCAAGCGGCGCGATTTGGCGCCACGTTTTTAACTGGTAAGGCAACCACAGTTGAATTCGGCGAAAAGCCGCTCAAGGTTCATGTGCGTGACGAAGTATTTACCGCTGATTCAGTGATTATTTCAACTGGCGCGCAAAGCCTCATGCTTGGTCTCGAAGCCGAAGAACGCTTGATCGGGCACGGTTTATCAACGTGTGCAACCTGCGATGGTTTTTTCTTCCGCGGCAAAGAAATTGCAGTTGTTGGTGGTGGAGACTCGGCAATCGAAGAAGCCAGTTTCCTCACCAAGTTCGCTTCAAAGGTCACGTTGATTCACCGTCGCGATTCATTCCGTGCCAGCAAGATCATGCAGGACCGCGCGTTCAACAATCCAAAAATTGAAATATTGTGGAACACCGCTGTTACTGAGATAATCGGCAAAGATCAACTCGAGTCGATTTCGCTGAAGAACACGGTAACTGGCGGAGAAAGCAGCATGGCTCTTGCTGGTCTCTTCATCGCCATTGGTCACCGTCCCAACACTGATGTGTTCAAGGGTGTTATTGACATGGAGGACAGTGGTTATTTAATTACTCGTCCTGATAGTACATATACCAACATTGAAGGAGTCTTCGCTTGCGGTGACGTGAAAGATCACGTGTATCGCCAAGCGATTACCGCCGCTGGTTCAGGTTGTATGGCAGCTATTGACGCTGAACGTTGGTTAGAGCACCAGCATTGACGCATACGATGTAACATCCGTTTGTTACCTACGCTCGCAAAGGATTCGCTATGGCTGATGGAATTGTCACTCTCACTACTGGAACATTCGACGAAACAATCAACTCGTCCTCAACTCCAGTTGTGGTTGATTTTTGGGCCGAATGGTGTGGTCCGTGCAAAATGATTGCCCCAATCTTGGGAGAAATTGCTACTGAAAAGGCTGGTCAAGTGACCATTGCCAAACTAAATGTTGACGACCACGGTGATATCGCTCAGCGTTTTGGGGTCATGAGCATTCCAACCTTGTTGGTCTTTAAAGATGGCAACCTTGTGAAGACCATGGTCGGGGCCAAAGGTAAGGGTCAGCTTCTTTCTGAACTCGAGGAATTCCTGTCCTGATGGTTATCGCACCCGGTGATACGGGTGAGGCGGTTCGACAACTGCAACGTCGCCTCGGAGCAGCTGGTTATTTGCCAGTTGCTGGCGTAACCCCCGATCTCTACTGCCCTGGTACGCAGCAGGGTGTGCGCTCATTTCAGGAAGACCGTGGACTGGATGTTTCTGGGGTCTGCGATGGCGATACATGGACGGCACTACTGGAGGCATGGTGGGATTTAGGCGACCGAAGTCTGATGCTGCGCTCCCCCAATCTGCGAGGTGACGACGTCGCGGAACTTCAACGTCTATTATCGCGATTGGGCTTCGATTGCGGTCGTATCGACGGTATTTTCGGGCAAAAACTCAATCAGGCCTTGCGTGACTTTCAATTAAACGCTGGCTCAGATGCCGATGGTGTCTGCCACGAACACACTGTTGCAGTGTTACGTCGACTTTCTCGTATGACTGGCGATGGTCCTGGTATCGCCGCAGTTCGTGATTCAGAAGAAGCGCGTCGCAGTCAACCCCTGGCCGGGCGGCGCGTTGCGGTCGGTCAGTTTGGCGAATTTGAGTTGCTCCGAGAGGCGTTGAGTAAGGCGTTGCGTGAACACGGCGCGATGTTGATTGAACTCACCGATGACGGAGTCCCTGCTCAGGGCCGTACTGCGAACCTTTTTGGCGCTGATGTTTATGTAGGGGTCGAGTCGAGCCCCAACTATGAGGCACGCGTGTCGTACTACTCAGTTCCAGCCTTTGAGTCGACTGGTGGACGATCGTTGGCCCATTTGATCGAACGACACCTGCGCGATGTGGTACCCCGCATGTCGGTTGGAGGTATGCGTTTGCCGATTTTGCGCGAGACCAAGATGCCTGCGGTGTTATTAACCCTGGGTCCGGCGGAGTTGATGACTGAACGCAGCCAACGAATTGCGGAAGCAGTTTTCTTGGCATTGAGCGCATGGGCACCCTAGATGACCCAAAAACGAGTTATCCACAGGCTTTTCCACAACTTGTGAGCAACTGTGTCGCGCGACTACAGGGTCAGAGTAGAGAGTTTGGAAATAAAAAATGTCTGCACTCAGTCGTGAGACTTATCCACCGACTGGTCACTCGACGGGTCCAGCACCCATCATCAGGTAGTACAGCCGCTCAAGATCGTCAAGTCCAGCGAATTCAATGGTGACCGCTCCTTTTTTATTGCTATTCATTTTGACACTCACTCGCGTGGACAGATGTTCCGAAATCTGACTTTCCAGCTCAAGAAGACCTGCGGGTGGCAGTTTCAGCACCTTGTCACCGTGGTCAGACTCTGAACCATCATCGGCCTTGCCTGGTTTCACGACCGCAATCGATCCTTCTCCCCCACGATCGCGAACAGCTTCTTCGACTGAACGAACCGACCAACCTTCAGTCGCAGCGCGTCGAGCTAATTGCTCTTGAAAAGCCCGATCGGGGGTTCCGAGCAACGCTTTGGCGTGTCCGGCCGATAAACGTCCGTCAGCCAAGAAGGCCTGAACGGTGGCGGGAAGAGTCAGTAACCGTAATGAATTGGTGATCGAGCTGCGACTTTTGCCCACTCGTTTAGCGACATCATCGTGGGTCAGACTGAAATCATCAATGAGTTGTTGGTAGGCCCCCGCTTCTTCAAGTGGAGCCAAATCTTGGCGATGCAGGTTCTCAACTAAGGCCTGTTCGACCGAGGACATATCGTCGGTGGTCTTCACTACCGCAGGAACTGTGGCCAGTCCCGCACGTTGAGCAGCGCGCCAGCGTCGTTCACCAGCAATGAGTTGATACGAACCGTCAGTTAATTGACGTACCAACAAGGGCTGAAGAACTCCGATTTCACGAATTGACGCTGCGAGGTCGTTAAGCGACTCCTCATCAAAATGTACGCGCGGTTGATTGGGGTTGGGGGATAGATCGCCGACGGGGATCTCCACCAAGCTGGCTCCTCGAGCCGCCTTATTAGTTCCTGGATCACTGAGTCCCGAAGGAATCAGTGCATCTAGTCCTTTACCGAGTCCTGGGCGACGTGCCACCAGCTACCTCCTTGGCCGCCATTCGATAAGCAATAGAGCCTTTCGATGATGGATCGTACACATTGATGGGTTGGTGGTGACTGGGGGCCTCCGACAACCGAACGTTTCTGGGAATGATTGTGGCGCAGACTTTGTCGCCAAAGTGTTCACGGACTTGCTTGACAACCTCAATCGACAACTGGGTGCGGGCGTCGTACATCACGCACAAGATGGTGCTGACCTCAAGTGAGGGATTGAGATTCTTTTTGACTTTGTCAACATTGCGCAACAGCTGACCGAGACCTTCGAGGGCGTAATACTCACATTGAATCGGGACAAGGACCTCGCGGGCAGCCACCAGGGCGTTCACGGTCAAAAGTCCAAGAGAGGGAGGACAGTCAATAATGACAAAGTCGTACTCGTCAACTTCTTGGTCGATGGCCCGCTTGAGACGGTGTTCACGAGCCATTTCATTCACGAGTTCAATTTCGGCGCCCGCAAGATCAAGATTGGCGGGCACGACAAAAAGGTTCTTGACATTGGCGGGCTCAACACAATCGCCGATGGCCATGTCATTGAGGAGAACGTCGTAGATCGAGTTGTCAATTCCTCGAGTTTCGATACCCACGCCCGACGATGCGTTTCCTTGCGGATCGAGATCAATCAACAGTGTACGAAATCCCAGTTCAGCCAGACACGCCGACAGGTTCACCGACGTTGTGGTTTTACCAACGCCGCCTTTTTGGTTTGCTACAGCAATTACGCGTGGCAAGGGCCGGTTGTGCTGAATCTCAGGGGAGTCGGTCATGGGGGTAGTTCCTCATTACAGCAACCTCACGGGGGTGGGATTAACATGGTTGGGGATTTCGTTACTCCAAACTGAAGGAACACCAAAATCGTACCGCATGAGTGTGGCAACAGGGCGGATAGCGCCAAATCAGTGTCGTTCAATGTTCCACGTGGAACATTTCTGGAGACCGAGGTTCTTTTTGGAGGCTTCCAAGTGGGCTGTCCGAAGTTGATGTTCCACGTGGAACAATTTTAGGACTGAAACAATTTGGGATAGAACATTCAGGATTTCTGGAGCACCGCTACACCATGCAGGACTTTTAACCATTTAAGACCGGTTGCTTCCACCTCGGAATCACGCCAGCGAACCCCATCAGACCCAGGAGGTTCACTCACAATCAGCACTCCTCCTGAGGCCAACAGTGGTGCGGCGTGTTGGGCGGTATAAGCCGGCGAACCAAAGCCACGGCAGGTCACGGCATCCCAGGTGCGTCCCGGGAATCGTTGGGGGAGAAGAGCGACGTCGAATTCCAGAACTTCGACATGAGGCTGAAAACCCATTCGGCCAACAAGGCGGGTAAGGAGGTCGGTCCGTTTGGCTCGCCGATCAACCAAAGTGGTCATGACTTCCGGGCGAGCAACGGCGATCACCAGTCCGGGGTCTCCCCCACCAGATCCCAAATCAACCACGGTTCGAATATTTTCGGGAAGTGCAGCCACGAAGGCCAGCGAGTGGTCAATCACCTCGTTCAGTGATCGGTCCCCTAACATGCCGATGCGCTGGGCATCGCCCAGCGCATCCAACAACTTCTCTCGATTGTGGGGGCTGAGCAAGGGAAACATTGACAAGACCCCACCCTACGCCCAGTTGACTATTCCGCAGAAGCCGCCAGGGTTGCCGGTGAAATAACCACTCGACGATTAGGGTCTTCGCCCTCGGAGTGCGTGACAATGTCGGTGCGCCCAGTCAGGGCGTCATGAACGATCTTACGATCAGGTGAGGGCATAGCCTCTAGGGCTCGGGCCGAACCAGTTGACACCACCTCGTCGGCAACCTGGGTCACGAAGCGACTCAAGGCTTCCTTGCGCTTGGCCCGATATCCACCGATATCAATCCGCAGACGGGTGTCGTGGTCACCTATTCGACGCTGGCTCACAACGCGGGTGATGTCCTGAACTGCCTGCAGGGTGCTGCCGCGAGGACCAACCAGTAAACCGAGTTCGGTACCGTTCAACTGGACTTCAATGTCGTCACCCTGAATGTTGACCACAATTTCGCCCGTCGCACCAATTGACGCAGCGAGTCCCAACAGGAACTTTTCCGCTTCGGCAGCAACTTGGGCTGGATCGGTTGGGGGACCCTCGGGTCGTTCACGACGGGGGCGTTCGGCATTGTCTTTGTTATCAGTCACGTTCTTTTCCTGCTTTCGTGGTTGCTTCGGACGGCTGGGGCGTTCGCCAGTACTGACATCGTCTTCACGACGAGGACGACGCTCGCGACGATCATTTTTGGCTCGGGGAGTGCGGGGCTTGACTCGTGCTCGCACCCGGGCCTCGCCTCGGGTGCGACCAAAAAGACCAGCTTTTGGTTCCTCTAAAACTTCAAATTCTGCTTCTTCATCGGCCACTCCTAATTGATCGAGGGCAATGCTCTTGGCTTCTTCGATGGACTTTCCGGTTGTTTCTACCCATTTCATGGGGCTGCCTGCTTTCTTATTTGACGTGAGAGTGGTCTTCAATCAGCCGCGGGGCGGCTTGGGGTGGCGGGACTGGCCAGACGGCTTCGGGCGGTTCGGCGGTGTTGGCTTACCTTTGGCTGGGGTTGCCCCACCCTTCGGAGGGGTCACTCGCTTGCTCGCCTTCGAGTTCGATTTGGGGGAACTCTTAGATTGTTCTTTTGCCTGACCGAGATCGTGTTTCATCTGCCCAAAGAACCCACCAGGTGCGCCTTCTTCTTTGGAGAGTTCACGGGCTTTAGCGCTGGCGGCTTGGGCTTGTTGGCCGAGTGAGTGTTCTCCTCGGTAAAAACGGCGAGTGATGTACTGCTGTTGGGCGATACGAACCAAGGTCTGCGAGATGTAGTACACCACGAGGCCAACGGTGAAGAAGAACTGAAACACGCCAAACGCGACGGGTAGGTACTGCATGATCTTTTGTTGCGTGGCTGACATCGAGGGCGAGACTGTCCGACTGGCGATCATGCGCTGCTGTACGAAGTACAGACCCATCAACGCGATGACGAG
>SXGQ01209092.1_pt1 | contig 31419 bp, 34 predicted proteins | sample 3178371 | NCBI WGS metagenome assembly SXGQ01 (sample SAMN11356859, study PRJNA531348) | freshwater metagenome | isolation source: freshwater sample F1-20 | place: China: Fuxian Lake, Yuxi | collected 2017-12-25
CATGAACACCGTGCGGGCGGCCTAAGCGGCCAACAACAACGTCCATATTTATTGCGCTTTTTATTGCGCGTCTACGTCCACGAAATCAATACGAGTACTACGGCCACCTTGTAAGGCATTAACCACAGTTCTAATTGCAGTTGCAGTGCGACCATTTCGACCAATTACTCGGCCTAAGTCTTCGCCATTAACTGTAACTTCTAAAGTTCTACCACGCTTAGTTGTTTTTTCTTCTACAGAAACATCAGATGGGTGATCAACAATTCCTTTAACAATGTGTTCTAAAGCATCTTCAATCATTCTGGTTTAACCTCTTCTGCAGCTGGTGCTTCTGCTGGAACTTCTTCAACAGGAGTTTCCACAACTTCGGCAACTGGTTCTTCTGCTTTTACTTCTTCTGCGACTGGTGCTGCTTCTTCTTTTACTTCAGCAACTACTTCTTCAGCTTTTGGTTCTTCAACTTTGGCTGCTACAACTGGTTTTGGTCTTGGATTTTTTTCTTCTTCTTCTCTTTCAGCCAAGTTTTCTTTCAATGCTTTTTCATATTTTGCAGCATGATCTGCTTTTGGTGGAGCAACTTTAACTTTGCTAGTGGTATCTTTCTCACCTTTAAATTTTTGCCAGTCGCCAGTTAGTTTTAGTAATGCCACAACTGGTTCTGTAGCTTGTGCGCCAACACTTAACCAGTAAGCAACTCTGTCTGCATCAATTCTGATGATTGATGGATCTTCTTTTGGTTGGTAAATTCCAATTTCTTCAATAGCGCGACCATTACGTGCGGTACGAGAATCAGCCACAACAACGCGATACATCGGTTGGTGGATCTTGCCTAAACGCTTTAACTTGATTTTTACGGACACGAATTGTTCTTTTCTGTCTAAGGGGTTTTTAAACCTTGGGACTCTTAGTTTGGCATGTGATAGTCCCAGACACCCCAATACCCCTACCCTATAGAACATATATGTTCTATATACTGGGTAAATGGACCTAGATTTAGAGAATTTAAGGCTTCGATTGCGACTAACTCAAGCAGAATTAGCTGAAATCATGGATATTTCCCAAAGAAGAGTCTCGGCTATCGAAAATGGCCCAGACATCCAACTAAGCACTTTAAGAAAATATGTGGAGTCTTTGGGTGCAAATCTGGAAGTAAACGCAATCATGCGAGGAGAGCGAATACCAATTTTGTTGGATTAATTTAAATTAAAGCCAGATCCCATTTCATTTTCATCAGGTAATTTAATTCCTTGTTCTTGTAAAGCTCTTTTAGCAGGATTACCACTTCGTTTAGCACCTTTGCCAGGTTTTTGTTTTGCTTTCTGTTTAACAAAACTAGCCCCACCAAATCCGGGCATACCACCACCAAGTTGTGCCCTTTTCATCATCTTTTGAGCTTCTGAGAATCTATTTATTAAAGAGTTAATGTCTTTTACTTCACAGCCTGCACCTTGAGCAATTTTTATCTTTCGTGCCGCATCAATTGATTTAGGGTTTTGTCTTTCTTCAGGTTTCATAGACTGGATAATTGCTTCAATTCTGGTTACTTCTTTGTCATCAAAGTTTTCAATCTGCTTTTTTGCTTGCTGCATTCCTGGCAGCATGCCTAAGACTTTTGACATGGAACCCATTTTTTTAATGGATTGCAATTGTTCAAGAAAATCATCGAGGGTAAAAGACTCACCACTGGCAAGCTTTGCTTCGAATCGATCTTTTTGTCCTTGATCAAAAACTCTTTCAGCTTGTTCAATAAGTGTTAAAACATCCCCCATGTCTAATAAACGATTAGCAAGTCGCTCTGGGTAAAAAATATCAAAATCGTCAAGCTTTTCTCCATTGGAAGCAAACATCACTGGTTTGCCAGTGACTTCTCTTAAAGAAAGTGCTGCACCACCTCTGGCATCACCATCTAGTTTGGTTAAAACAATTCCATCAAAACCAACTTTTTCTAAGAAGTTTTGCGCTGTAACAACCGAGTCTTGACCAATCATGGAATCAATTACCAACAAAGTTTCTTGGGGATTTACGGCTTTTCTTATTTGATGGGCTTGTTTGGTTAATTCATCATCAATGGCAAGTCGTCCTGCAGTGTCAATAATCACCATGTCGTGCATATTCTTTTCAGCAATTTTCATTGACTCTTTCGCAACTTTGACTGGATCTCCCACCCCATTTCCTGGTTCTGGGGCAAAGACTTGAACACCTGCTTGGGAGGCAACAATTTTTAATTGATCAACCGCATTTGGTCTTTGTAAATCTGCTGCAACTAGTAAAGGAGTATGACCATCTCGAGCCAAGTATTTAGCTAATTTTCCTGCCAAAGTAGTTTTTCCAGCACCTTGTAAACCTAATAACATAATTACTGTTGGAGGGTTCTTAGCAAAAGTTAATCTTCTTGAATCTCCTCCCAGGATGTTTACTAATTCTTGATGAACAATTTTTACAACTTGTTGAGCAGGATTTAAGGATTGAGATACTTCAATTCCTAGAGCTTTTTCTTTGATTCTTTCACTAAAACTATTAGCAACCGATAAAGCAACGTCAGCATCCAGCAGTGCTGTTCTAATTTCTTTTACAGTGTCATTGATATCTGTCTCAGATAACCGCCCTTTGCTGCGAAGAGCCTTAAAGGTGTTATTGAGTCGATCAGATAGTTGCTGGAACATGATTGCAAGCGTAGTCAAGTGCTTGCACTAATTCTTGACAGCGCTTATCACTCAGGATTTCACCATTTGGTTCTTTAACATAAAACACATCCACCACTTCAGAACCTAAAGTTTCCACAATGGCAGCTTGAATATCAACACCAGTTTCACTTATGGCATGAGCAATTTTAGATAAGAATCCTGGCTCATCATGAGCTCTAACTTCAATAACAGTCGCACTGTTACTTATCCCCTTTATTTCCAAAATCTTGGATGCGGTGACACTGACTGGTTGAGGTAAATATTGTGCGCGCAGGGCGAGTTTTTCAAAAACATCAAGTTGCCCATTTAATGCAAGACGGAGGGATTCTTGTATTTGACTTAAATTTGGAGCATCACCAAATTCTGGGGTTACCCTCCAGGTTGTGACTGCTTTGTTGTTAATTGTTTCAGTTCTTGCACTTCTAACTAGTAATCTATGCACTGATAAAACTCCAGCTATGAGACCTAGTAATCCGGTCCTGTCTTCTACCACAATTGTTAGTGATAATCCTTGATCAATTTGATTTGCTTCAACGATGACATCTTCTTTTCTTTTAGCAAGTTCTTGTTTTTCTTTACTTAAGTGTGGATCTTTATCAATTCTTTCTCCTCTTAGTTCATTTTTGACCTTGGCAACAAGCTCGCCAATTAAACTTTGTCGCCAATCACTACTTGCCATTGGTCCTGTGGCCAGTGCATCAGCAAGAGTTAAGGCGTGAAGAAGTTCTAGAAAGTCTTCGGTTTGAACTTTGTTAACAACTGATTGTATTGTTAATGGATCTTCTAAGTCTCTTGTAGTAGCAGTTTCTGGTAACAATAAATGATGTTGCACAAGTCTTTCTAAAATAAGACAATCTTGTTTTTCAAATCCCATTTTTGGTGCTAAGTCTTTAATAATTTCTGCACCTTCATCTGAGTGATCTTTCACACCACCTTTGCCGATGTCATGAAAAAGAGATCCAACAAGTAAGAGATCTGGTCTTGAAACATCACGAGTAAATTTGTTGGCATGAATTGCTGTTTCTAATAGATGTCTATCAACTGTGAAAGAATGAACTTGACTTGATTGAGGACACCCTCTAACTCGATTCCAAACTGGAATCCAATTATTAATTAAACCAGCAAAATCAACTGATTCCCAAATGGGAATCAATTGTCTACCCGAACCAAGTAACGAAACAAATGAATCTCTGGCTTCTATTGGCCAAGGAGTATTAAGGGTGGGCAACTCGTTTGCTAAGCGTTCAAGTGTGTGAGGTGAAATTAAATATCCTGATTGAGCACCCGCTGCAGCAACGCGCAACCCTAAAGTGGCATCTTCAGTGGTTTTAGCATCCCGAGCAAGCACAACATAGTCATCTTGGAGAACTACTCCATCTGCTAACGGGCTTCGATTTTCTGGTCTTAATTTCTTGAACAAACCAGATTTTTTTTCAGCACTTTTAATTCGATGCCATGTCACATCGCTGTGATGGGCAATTACTCGAGCTAGAGAAGAAACATGTCTAATTAATTGATCGGCGTCTGAAAAACCAAGTTTTTGTGCAACAACTGGTTGCTCTTGTCTGATTAATTTATCACTCGGTTTATCTAGAACTGTGTGTAAAGCATCTCTAACATCAAGTAGTTTTTCATTAACTTGATCTAGCACTACTTTGGGAATATCTGATTTCCATGTAGCAGCAACTGACCTTAAAACTGTTACATCCCTTAAGCCGCCATAAGATTCCTTTAAATCAGGCTCAATTAATTGAGCAAGTTCTCCAAATTTTTCTTTTCTTTCTAAAACCTTGTCATGAAGCTCAAGTAGTCTCTTGTCAGCAAATGCCCTCCAGTCTTGCAATACAGCCGTACTTATTTGTTTTTCAAATTCCGAATTACCCACAATGCTTCGAGCATCCAACCAACCTAAGACCACCGCAATGTCTTCTGCCGCCATATTTCTTACCTGTGTAGGAGTTCTAACTGAATGATCTAGTTTTATTCCTAAATCCCAGATGGGATACCAAATCTTTTGGGCAATTTCATCAATCTTAAAACCATTTTCATGAACCAAAACCAAATCTAAATCTGACCCTAAAGTCATTGATTGCCTACCACTGCCCCCAACCCCTATCAAAGCAACTTTATGAAAATCTTTTTTTGAAACAGCATTATTAAATATTTCAATTAAAAATGAATCTGTAATGTCTGATAAATGACGACGACGCTCTGCTCCTATTGGAGCAGAGCGCAGTTCGTTTCTTTCTTTTAAATAATCCACTACACCGCTTCGGCGCCGTGTTCACCAGTTCTAACTCGCACCACATCTTCAACTGGTATGACCCAAACTTTTCCATCACCAATTTTTCCGGTTTTGGCGGCAGCAACTATTGCATCAACAACTTTTGCTACGTCTGAATCATTTATTAGTGCTTCGATTCTTACCTTGGGAACAAGGTCAACGGTGTATTCAGCGCCACGATAAACCTCGACGTGACCACCTTGACGTCCATAACCTGCGGCATCTGAAACTGTCATGCCATTTACTCCTTGTGCTTGGAGTGCAGCTTTTACGTCTTCGACCTTGAAGGGCTTAATAATTGCAGTCACTAGTTTCATGCGCTTTTTCCTTTGCTTGAACCCTTTGAACTATCAACTAAGTCGTAAGCAGATTCTGCTTGCAACACTATGTCAACACCTTCTAATTCTTCTTCTCTGGAAACCCTAAAGCCAATAGTTTTGCTCAAGATTGTTCCCAAAATATAGGTGACAACAAAAGAGAAGATCATCACGATTAAGGCAGCTTGGATTTGCTTGACTAATTGTGATGCGCCTCCCCCATAAAATAACCCGTCAACACCTAATTCGTTTACTGATTTGGTTCCAAAGAAACCAATCAAGATTGTTCCAACAAGTCCTCCCACTAAGTGAACACCCACTACGTCAAGAGAATCGTCGTAACCGAATCGGTATTTCAAGCCAACTGCTAAAGCTGTCATTGCACCTGCAATAAAACCAATTGATAAGGCTCCAGCAGTGTCAACAAAAGCACAAGCTGGAGTAATTGCAACAAGTCCTGCCACAATTCCTGAAGCAGCACCAAGTGAAGTTGCGTGACCATCTCTTAGTCTTTCAACAAGTAACCAACCCAAAGCCGCAGCACACGTGGCAGAAAGTGTGTTAACAAATGCCACACCAGCTAATCCATTTGCACCAAGAGCTGAGCCTGCGTTAAAGCCAAACCAACCAAACCACAGTAAACCTGCACCAATCATTACTAGTGGCAAGTTAGATGGACGAAGCAGCATTTTTCCAAAACCGATTCGTTTTCCTAACACAAGTGCTAAAGCCAAACCTGCTGCTCCAGCGTTAATGTGAACAGCTGTTCCACCTGCGAAATCAAGTGCTCCAATTTTGGTTGCGATAAATCCGCCACCATTTGCATCTTGATCACCGAAATAGAAAACTGCGCGTGCAACAGGAAGATAAACAATTGTTACCCAAATTGCTGCAAACACTAACCAGGTGCCAAATCTGGCACGATCTGCAATTGCACCTGAAATAAGTGCAACTGTGATAACAGCAAACATTGCTTGGAACACAATGAAAGCTGTGGCAGGTATTGGATAGTAACCGCCATTTAAAGCCATAGCAGAGGTATTAAGAAGTCCGTTGAGTCCAAAATATGCACTTGGATCTCCTAAGAAACTTCCTGCATCCAATGCTGGACCAAATGCAACTGAGTATCCATAAACTACCCAGATAATTCCAACTACAAAAAGTGCACCAAATGACATCATCATCATGTTCAATGTCGATTTAGCGCGAACCATGCCACCATAGAACAAAGCAAGTCCAGGAGCTGTCATAAGTAAGACCAGCGCTGCACTCACTAAAACCCAGGCGGTATCTCCCGCACTGATTTCAGGCATAAGCGATATTCACATCCTCTAAAAATAGGTTTAAATTTGAAACCATTTCGCGCCATTGCGAATCAGGTATGGGTAAGAGATTGCCTCAGTTAAGTTACTGGGGTGAGCAAATCGTGTTACAGAACTGTTAAATCTTGTAACTTTGGCTTACTTTGGTTGATTAAATTTGTCCAATCTTTGGAGATAAGTAAATCAGCTGTGGCCCTGTTACACGCGGTGGGGATATTTTTCAACACGGCCATTCTGAGCAAAGCTTTTACATCCGGATCATGGGGTTGAGGCTCTAACGGGTCCCAAAAGAAAATCAACACATCAACTTTTGCCTCTACTATTTGCGAACCAATTTGGATATCACCTCCATGTGGGCCGCTTTCAACAACTTCAACACCTAGATCTGTCTCAAGGCTAATTAATTTACCCGTTGTTCCTGTTGCTACAAGTTCAAAATCGCTAAGTTTTCTTTGATTAGCTAAGACCCAAGCCAAAATATCACTTTTTTTCTTGTCATGTGCAATCAATGCGATTCGTTTTTTTCTCATAGTTTTACAGTAAAAGACTTAAATTACGTCAATGTTAATTCAGGGTAATTATTGAATTAACATTTTAGTTTTACTAGGTGTTCGCCAGGCAAATGAAATGTTAAACGCATCAACTGGCTCCTCAGTTTTTTGCCTTAGTACCTTAAACCCATCTTCAAATAAGTTAAGTAAGATTACCTCCAAATAAAGCTTTAATCTAAGTGCATATCCAGATGAAATAGATCTCAGACGCAAAGCATCTTTTATTATCAAATAAATTAGGGCGGGCAGTAAATCTATACTTCGTCTAGCAAACCACTTAAAACCATTTGTTAACAACCAAATAGTTTTAGCTTTTCTTTCCCTATTGGATTCGGTTGATAACTTTTCCTTTGATCTTCTAGGTAATGACAACTCTCGGCGAACTAAGTCTGCAATAAACTGATGACCCTTAGGTCCAGGATGCATTCTATCGATGTGCCATAGGTTCTTTTCATAAATTAATTCCTTGTCCATTATTTCAATAAGAAAGGCGTTGGTTTTTGAAGCAACCCATTTTAATGCTGCATTGACCTGTAGGGCTCGATCAAGAAGTACATGCTTAATTGATTTTGGGGCTGGGGCAATTTTTGAGGGATCATGCAGAGCAAGTAACACCACTACGGTGCCATTTTCTTCTAATTCGGAAACTGTTTTATATAAGTGGTGAGCAACTTTTACTGGATCAAAGTTATTACGTAAGGCATCATTTCCACCTACACAAATTAACGCGAGATCTGCTCGAACAGATATTGCGCTGGGTAGTTGTTCATTAAAAACATCAGATGCTCTCGCACCATTTTTGCTTAAATTCAAATACTTGGTCGCTTGTAGATCATATGCAATCCGACCTGTCCATCCATAACCTGTTTCAGATTCATTGCCACCAAGGTCACCAATACCATAAACAGAACTATCACCTAATGCAACTACTCTTAGATTTGGCTTGAGTCTTAATTGCAAAAGTTTTTGACTCATACTTAGAGTTGTTTCATTTTTGTTTGTAGTAATCATGCAACTAGCTCCTTTTCTGGTTGGGTCAAACAGTAAAGAGTGAGAAGTTTTTGAACAGTTTGCTCCCATGAATAATTATTCGCATTCCTTAAGGCTTCAGACCTTATGTTTTGGTCTAGGGCTACCGTGCAAACTGCTTCAACCCAATTATCAATATTTTCATCCACATACGTTCCGCCACCATTAACTAAAATTTCTTTTAATGCACTTTTATCCGACGCAATTACGGGTGTTCCACAAGATAAAGCCTCGAGTGCTGCTAAGCAAAAAGTTTCATTTGGACCAGGAGCTATGACTAAATCAACTGATGCTAAGTATTTTGCTAGTTCTTTTCGACTATTTATGTATCCAAGGAATGTAATTGGAAGGTTTTTATATTTTGCCATCAAGCGGTTCTTCAACGGACCTGAACCTATTACGTATAAATGTGGGTTCATTTTATGCTCAACTAGTAATTGCAATACCTTAAACGCAAGTTCCGGATTTTTTTCTTTAGATAATCGACTGCATAATATTAATTTTGGAAATTGCTCATGATTCCGGATTTCAAAATTTGTTCTTTTCTCATTAAAAATTTCTTTATCTACGCCAAGGGGAATGACACTTAAGTTATTTGCATTTATTGCCTTAAATTCTTGAGCCGCATAATTGGTCGTCGCAATTACATGATCAAATTTTTTGAATGAATTTAAATTATGCCACTTTACTACATGAGTCAAATTTGGGACGTAGGGGAAAAAGGTTTTCAATACATTTACTAAAATTTCGTGAGCAAATAGCACAGTCTTGATATTTCTTTTTCTTGCCCAAGTTGCAAGACTTAGCAACGTCAATCGATCATTAATCTCTATTAAATCAGGGCGATATTCTGTCAAAAGGGACTTAATTTTCTTAGTGCCAATAATTACTCGATAACCTCCACTAAAAGGTATTCTCCAACCTGGGATGGTAATTAACTCTGAATAATTAGTATTTGATCTAGAATAAGAATGGCCTGGCACAATTTGCAAACATTCAATTCCTGAGCGCGAATATTGCTTAGCAATTTCAACCATACTCGTTTTTAGTCCACCAGATTTTGGTCCATAAAAATTAGCAACTTGGACAATTCGAGTCATGATGCGACCTTCATTGGATTAGGATTTAATGCTTGATGATAGTAATTAATTAAGTCATCACAAACACTCTCCCAAGTATTCTGTTCTACAGAAGCCCGGGCTTGCTGAGCCAAATTATCGATTAGACTTGGATTAATTAGTAGTCGTTGAAATATTTTTGTAAAATCTAAATCCTGAGCATTGTCATAAATAAATCCTGTCTTTTCATGTTTGATTAATTCTTGGGTTGCTCCCTGACTTGGAGCTAAGACGCAATTTCCAGACGCTAGTCCTTCTTGGGCCACTTGGCAAAAAGTTTCATTTCTTCCAGGTGCAATCAAGATATCTAATGATGCATAAGCTTTACTCAACTCTAAACCTGTCAAACGACCTGTAAATATTGCTTTGGGCATATCTTCTTGAAGTTTGTACCTACTTGGGCCATCACCGATTATCACTACTTGAATTCGGGGTGATTCAGGAATTAATTTAAGGTCTTCAATATTTTTTTCAGGTGCTAATCGACCAACGTATCCCACGAATAAATCAGCTCTGCTGTTCCATTTGAGTCTTAAACTTAGATCCTTATGTTTAGGATTGAAGCTTTCAATATCAACTCCTCTTTTCCATAAAGCAATATTGTTTACTCCTAGATTGCTGAGCTTTTGTTTTGCCCAAATTGAAGGAACCAGATTAATTGTTGCCAAATTATGTATATGCCTTAGCCAAAAATCAGAAAACTTTCCTACGGCAGCATAACCGTAGTACTTAGCAAATCCAGTAACATCTGTTTGATAAATGGCGATACTAGGAACACGTAATTCTTTAGCTGCCCTAAGTGCTATTTCTCCTAGAACAAAAGGTGAAGCTACATGAAGAATGTCAAAATTGTATTTTTTTATTAACTTTTCGATTTTTCTCTTGGTTGTTATTGCTAAATCATAATCATGAATAGTTGGTATGGATAAGCTTGGAAGTCTAACTACCTCCGTACCTAGTGGTTCATCTTTTGTATTTTGGCCTGCTGTAATAACGACAACTTTGTGACCAAGTGATTCAAGATATTTAGCACTTCTCAAAACTGAGTTGGAAACCCCATTAATTCGGGGCCAGTATGACTCGGCAACTATTCCAATTATCACACCATAATTCACCCAATTTTAGGTCAAATTTCGTCAATATTTAGGTTAAGTGTTTGTTAACTAATTTTGAATAAATAGATTTAGGCGATTTTGATGTTCCAAGGCTTAACCTCACATGAAAGAATTTTTCTATGAGCGTAGCTTTCTTTGATCTTGACAACACTTTGGTCAAGGGGTCTTCCATGTTCTATTTCGCTAGGCATTTGGTCAAACAAGGGGTATTTACCAAGCGAGAATTAGCAAGGTTTGCTACCGCCCAAGCAAGGTTTATTAGAACTAAAACTGAAGACAAAAAGCTTCAAGAAATCATCACCGAGAAAGCCCTCAAACTAGTTGCGGGTAGATTTCAATCAGAAATAACTCAGTTGTGTGAATCTGCTTTAAGCGATTCCCTAGAAGAAGCTATTTATCCAGAAATCCTGAATTGTCTTAAGTGGCATCAAGAACGTGGCCAACAAACTTGGATTCTCACAGCGAGCCCTATCGAAATAGCTAGCGGAATTGCTGCCCGCTTAAATATGACCGGTGCTCTAGGAACCGTGGCTGAGATTACAGACGGCCGATACACCGGAAAATTAAAAAGTGGAGTTTTGCATGGTAAAAATAAAGCCAAAGCGTTAATTCAGTTAGCCGACTCTATGAAAATTGATCTAGATCATTCATATGCTTACAGTGATTCATTAAATGATTTACCACTGTTGAGCGCAGTGGGAACTCCAATTGTGGTCAATCCAAATAAGGAACTCCTAAGAATTGCTAGAAAGAATAATTGGCAAGAAATAACTACTACTTTTAGTTTTTCAAGAACTGCTTAAATGTTTGATTTTTCCATTGTTGAACTAATTTTTTTGGCTGTTATGTCATTTATTGCTGGTGGATTAACTCTATTTACAGGCTTTGGGCTAAGTACAATATTGCTGCCCGTTTTTGTAATTTTCTTTCCTGCTCCAATCGCAATCGCATCAACTGCGATTGTTCATTTCATTAATAATTTCTATAAATTTTTCATTTACTTTAAAAAAATTAACATACAAATATTAATGAGATTTGGCATTCCTGGTATATTAGCCTCAATTTTCGGTGCGTTATTTTTGAATATTCTCTCAGAAGATTCACGATCACTGAAAATAATTTTAGGAGTAATCATTATTGCGATTGCACTTTTTGAAATGATTCCTAGAGTGAAGAATCTACAAATTGAGATGCGGTGGGCTCCTGTTGGTGGACTTATTTCGGGATTCTTTGGTGGTTTAAGTGGACACCAAGGACTTTTTAGATCTATGTTTCTAGTAAAAAGTGGTCTGAACCCTCAGAATTTTATTGCAACAGGAGTTGGGATAGCTATTTTGATTGACATCTCAAGATTATCTATTTATAGCTCAACAATTTTAAATTTAACTAATTCAGGAATTAACAATGTGTGGTTTCCAATTTTAATTTCCACAACTTCTGCCTTATTAGGTGTTTCTATTGCTTCCGATTGGGTTGCAAAAATAACAGTTGATCTACTCCAAAAAATGGTTTATGGATTTATTTTCATTTCAGGTGCGCTTTTGATTCTAGGTCTGATTTAATTCCTAGTTTTCATATCCTTCGGGCATTTTATTGTGTTGTTCGTTAGGAACGCTCAGCTTTTTAATATCAACCTCACGATCAGGAAAATTTTGAATCAGATCAGAATAATGTCCACCTTCAAATATTTCTCCTGTAAAACCTGGTGACATGGTGCAACCAAATAATCCCCATTGGCCACCTTTTACAATTTCTCCTGCCTGCCAAACATTTGCTGGAACTGTGAATTGAACTAAGTGACCTTTAGAAAAATCATTTCCTAAAATTATTTCCTTACTTGTTTTATCTGGATAAAGTAAAACAAGTCTTATTGGATCTCCTGCATAAAAGTGCCAAACTTCTTCGTATTTCAGGCGATGAAACAGTGAGCAACTTCTTGGCTCATCTGAATAAAGAGCAATAATGGCACTACCATCAGCTGTTCCGTCTGGTCTGCTTGTTTTAGACCTATATGTCTTTACGAAGTAAGTACTTTCGACAGGCAATATTTTCATTTTAAAATGTTCGATGACTTGTCTGGTCGTAAGGCCCATTTTCCTACTCTAGAGGAATTTTGTTAAATTCCCAGTAATTCTCAAGATATTGAATTCATGGCATACTTAAAAGATGAAGAATTTAGCCTTTCCATATGCAACCACTACGGCTACAACAGATAGTTTGTTGCTTGCTGAAATAGGTGTGGTCTTAATATTTTTGGGCGTAATTGCTTATTTTGCTAAAAAGATTTCGATTTCGACAGTTCCATTTTTCTTAATTGCTGGACTCGCCTTTGGAACAGGTGGAATAGCTGATTTAGAACTAAGTACTTCGTTTCTAAATACTGGTGCCCAAATAGGTGCTGTCTTACTGCTTCTTCTTTTAGGTTTAGAATACTCCGCTAAAGAATTAACAGATACTTTAAGAATTCATTGGTCAGCTGGCTTAGTTGATTTTGCAGCAAACGCGATCCCGGGTGCAATTATTGGTTTATTACTTGGTTGGGGATGGGTTGGAGCAGTTGTTTTAAGTGGTTTAACTTACGTATCTTCATCTGGAATCGCAGCAGAATTAATAAGTGAAAGTGGATGGAATAGATCCGAAATGGCGAAAAGAACTATTTCTATTCTTGCTTTAGAAGACATGGCGCTTGCTATCTATTTACCGATAATTAGCTCTGTAGTCATTGGTGTTTCGATAGTAACTGGCTTAATTTCAATTTCAATTGCGTTCATAATTATCGGACTGGTTATCTTGGTTAGTTTGAGGAGAGAAGGAATATTTGTAGGAGTGCTATCAAACCAAAGTTCAATTAGCTTACTTCTTACTGTTTTCGGTGCAGCATTGGTTGCTGCAGGAGTTGCGAATCTAGTTGGATTTTCAGGTGCTGTTGCAGCATTCTTAGTCGGTTTGTTGCTAACTGGAGAAGTAGCAGAAGCAGCCCGTGAAAGACTTTCATCTTTGAGGGATTTTTTTGCAGCACTATTTTTCCTATTTTTTGGTTTAGCCATTGACCCTGTAACGATCATTTCGGTTATTCCCATTGCATTAGTACTGGCAGTGGTTGGAATTATTGGAAAATTGGCTGTTGGATATGTAATTGGTAAAGATATGCAAAGCAGAGATACCTGGAAAAGAATTGGAGCATATTTAATTCCACGCGGAGAATTTTCTATTGTTATTGCAGCCCTTGCAGTCTCGACTAGCTTTGGTGAAGAACTTAAATCAATCACAATTGCTTACGTAATAATCACTACCTTGATCGCATCGTTAATACTTCGTTACTTTAGAAGCTCTTTTGAATTAACTAAGTAAACCGTCAACAAAATCTTCAGCATTAAATTCAATTAAATCTTCAATTCCTTCACCAATTCCCACAAACTTCACTGGAACTTTTAATTCTCTTTGCACAGCTATCACAATTCCACCCTTAGCAGAACCATCTAATTTAGTAAGAATAATTCCAGTTACCTCAACTGCTTCTGTGAAAACTCTGGCTTGAATTAAGCCATTTTGTCCAGTGGTGGCATCTATTACCAGCAAAGTTTCAGTAACGGTGGCATGTTTTTCAATCACTCTTTTTACTTTGCCCAGTTCATCCATAAGTCCTGCTTTAGTGTGCAATCTTCCTGCTGTGTCAATGATTACAACTTTGGCTCCAACTGCTAATCCTTCTTGCACAGCATTAAAAGCAACAGCAGATGGTTCAGAATTTTCGGCCCCTATAACTACTGGAACAGAACTTCTTTCTCCCCAAGTTTGTAATTGTTGACTTGCTGCTGCTCGGAAAGTATCTGCCGCACCTAGCACACACTTATTTCCTTGTTTAACTAATTTATGAGCAAGTTTTCCAACAGTTGTTGTTTTTCCAGTTCCATTTATTCCTACCATCATTAAAACTGAAGGTGAGGCAGAAATATTCAAACCTCTATCCCCAGTTGCCAGAAAATCAATTAATTGATTTCTTAAGACTTCTTTACCCTCTTGGGCACTATGAGCACCCTTTAGAGTTGGATTATTTTTTAATTCTTGAACTATTTCTTGAGTTGTTTTAATACCAACATCGGCCATTATTAGGGTGTCTTCAATTTCTTGCCAGGCTTGCTCATCAAGGGTGGTTCTTGAAAAAATATTAAGTAGATTTGTACCAAAATTTGATTTGGTCTTTAAAGGCTTTTCTTCCTTATTTTTTTTGCTAAAGATACCCATGACCAGATTTTACGCTGGTTGATCTTCTCGTACTTCGCGAATTCTTTGACTTACCACTGTTGAGATACCATCGCCTCGCATCGAAATTCCATAGAGTGAGTCACAAATTTCCATGGTTCTTTTCTGATGTGTGACTATTATTAGTTGCGAATTTTGTCTCAGTTCCTCATAAAGCTCAAGTAAGCGCTCTAAGTTTGCATCATCAAGGGCTGCTTCAACCTCATCAAGAATATAAAATGGCGAAGGTCGTGCTTTAAACAGTGCAACTAAGAATGCAACAGCAGCTAAAGATCTTTCTCCACCAGAAAGCAAAGATAGTCTTAAATATCTCTTACCTTGAGGTTTGATTTCAATATCAATACCAGTAGTCAGCATGTTTTCAGGATCAGTTAGCACTAGGCGGCCTTCACCACCTGGAAATAGTCTTGGTAACACTGTTTCAAATTCTCTTGAAACATCTTTATAAGCTTGATTAAATACTTGTTGAACTCTTTCCTCTACTTCAGTAATTACTTCAAGTAAGTCTTTTCTGGTCTTTTTAACATCTTCTAATTGTTCTGTTAAGAATTGGTTTCTTTCTTCCAGGGCACTGAATTCTTCCAACGCCAATGGATTAATTCGACCAAGAAGTGCAAGTTTCTTTTCAGCATCAAGAGCCCGTTTTTCTTGCTTTTCTCGAACATAGGCTTCTGGTTCTTTTAAGGCAGGAAGTGGCATATCTGGATCAGCATCTTCATCAATATGAACAATCTGTGGAACTAGTTGATCTGGTCCATATTCTTTCAACAACGTATCTGCCTCAATGCCGTAATCTTCTAAACCTTTTAGCTCTACTTGTTCTATTCGTAATCTTTGTTCCATGCGAGCAACTTCATCTCGATGAACTGTGTCTACTAGGCGTTCAAGTTCAGTGCCTAGATCTCTGATGGCATGTCTTACTTGTTGAACTTCTTGTTCCATTGCTTGCTGATGCTTAGTTGCTTCATCTCGTTCGTGCTCAGCAGTGATGAGAGAGTTTTCTAAATAAGACATTGCTGTTTCTACGCCTTGGAATACTGCATTTGCAATATGGGCTTCACGTCGTCTTTGTTCACGACGAAGCATGGCTTTGGAACGGGTAATTCGCTCACTGTTAGCTGTTCTTTCTAATTGTTCTGCCCTTTGCACAACTGCAGCTAATCTTTCTTCGGCTGTTCTCATAGCTAGGCGGGCATCAACTTCAGCTGAACGGGTGGTTTCAAGAAGTGAACTTAAGCGATCTAATTCTGAAGAATTGATCTCAATTACTTCTGTTGGCTCTGTTCCAGAGCTGGCTAGTCGTGCTTCAATTTCTCTTAAAACTCTTTCATCATCAGCACGAGCAGTGTGTGATGCGCGCAATAAACTATCTAATCTGTCTGCCTCTGCTTGAGAAGATCTATTTTGTTCACCTAGGGCAGCAAGTTTTTCAGCAATGGCAGCAAGTTCTGCGTCTGATTCATAAAGTAAGGCAAGTGCTGCCTCAACTTTTTCAACAGCTCGTTTTTGTTCTTCTTTTGCATTTTGTAATTCAAATCGAAGTTGATCGACAAGTGCTGAAACTTGGTCTCGATCTGTTTCTGCTTTTTCAATATTAACTTTTGCTTCAATTCGTGAGCGAGTGTTAACAGTTCCACCAATAACGTAATAAGAAGTTACTTTGTCACCATCTCTAGTGACTGCAGTTAATCTTGGTTGTAACCTGACAGCTTCTTGAGCATCTTCTAGTGTTTCAACAATTACTACATCTTTGAGTAATTTCTTTAAAGCATTTTGCAACTCATATGGTGCATTTACTAATTCAATGGCACTTCTTGAAAATGGTGGTGCAGCTGGAGCATTGTTTTGTTCATAAAGCGCATCAGCAAGTAGAACTGCTGCTCTACCAGTTTTATTATTTTTTAATTTATTGATTGACCTAATTGCATCATTGACAGATTTTGCTGCAATTGCATTTGCAGCATCACCTAAAGCAACAGCGATTGCAGATTCCCAACCATTTTCAATTCTTAACAATGTTGCAAGAGAACCTATTATGGAATCATCTCCTGAACTTAAAAGTGAATCACCACCATCAACTTCTTCAAGTAAAGATTGCTGCAAAGCTTCTGCTCTTGCTGATAGTGCCGCTTTATTTTTTGCAGCTTCTTGGGATTTAATTTCAAGTTCTGCAACTTTTTCTTCTGCACTTGCTAACTCTTTTGAGGCTTGCTCGTACTGAGTGTCTAAACCTTTTTCAACACCATCAAGACCAGCAATTTGGGATTCAAGTGCTAAGAATTCTGTGCGCGCTTTTTCAGCACGATCTCGTGCTTCTCTTACTTCAACTTCTAAACGTGTTGCTTCACTTGCGCGTGCTTCAATTCTTGATTTAGCAGCATTTACTTGTCCGGTTAATCTGGCGAATTCTTCTCGCTTGTCTGCAGCAGATTTTATGGCATTGGTTTGACGTGATTGTTCTGCTTGAAATAATTCTTCTGTTGCAACTCTTTCACCTGTGGCTTTATTTAAAAAGTTTTTAGCGACTTCTACATCTTTTTGTAATTCGTAAGAATTATCCCTAGTTTCTTTTGCTTCTTTTTCTAAAGTTTCAGGATCAGCACCACCAGTTTGTTCCTGGATTTCTTCTTCAACTAATTTTGCTCTCTCTAAGGCAAGTGATCTTGTGCCAAAGAAACGCTCTCTTAATGATGCAAGTTTGAACCATGTTTGTTGTGCATTTTGCACTCTGGGAGTTGCTTCGAGTAGTAAGCGTTCTAATTCTGATTCACGAAGTTTCTTACCATTCATTTGTTCTTCAACTTGAGACTGTTTCTCGCGAAGAATTGTTTCGTCGGCAACTTCTTTCATCATGTTGATGCGCATTTGAGTTAAGTCATCAGCCAAAATACGAAGTTTGGCGTCTCTCAATTCAGCTTGAATAGTTTGTGCTTTTCTTGCTACATCTGCTTGTCTTGCTAAAGGTTTGAGTTGTCTTCTGATTTCTGTTGTTAAATCTTGCAAACGAAGCATGTTTGCTTGTGTTGCTTCAAGTTTGCGCTCAGCTTTTTCTTTTCTTCTTCTATGTTTTAATACTCCAGCTGCTTCTTCAATAAATCCACGTCTATCTTCAGGTGTTGCACTTAAAACAGATGCAACTTGACCTTGGCCAACAATGACATGCATCTCTCGACCAATACCTGAATCAGAAAGAAGTTCTTGTACATCAAGTAATCGAGATGAGTTTCCGTTAATGGCGTATTCAGATCCACCATTTCTAAATAGTGTTCTTGAAATTGTTACTTCTGCATAATCAATTGGCAGTGCGCCATCTGAATTATCAATTGTTAAAACAACTTCTGCTCGACCAAGTGGTGCTCTTCCTGCCGATCCTTTAAAAATAACGTCATCCATCGTGCCACCACGTAAAGTTTTTGCACCTTGTTCACCCATTACCCAAGCAATTGCATCAACAACATTTGATTTACCAGATCCATTTGGTCCCACAACAGCTGTTATTCCCTGCTCAAATTCAAGAGTTGTGGCGGAAGCAAAAGATTTAAATCCACGGATGGTCAGACTCTTTAGATACAAGGTCAGCCTCCGAGTGTAATTATTTCTATTTTTGTCTTAACTCTCTAACTCTATCTGTGAGGGGTTATTCGAGGTTGACAATTAGGACAGATTGTTGAACTTCTGTTGTTAGAAAAGGCTTCTCGGACCATTTCCAAATCACACCTGTAACACCTTTCACCTTCTCGACCATATGCATTCAATTCGTTTTCGAAATATCCACCTTCCCCGTTGACGTCAATATAGAGATCATCAAAGGAAGTTCCACCTTTCTCAAGTGCTTTAGTCATCACTTCTTGAGCGTGAATAAGGATTTCTTTAATTTTTTTCTCACTTAAATCTTGACAAGTATTTGACCAATGAGTTTTTGCTAACCATAAAGCTTCGTCAGCGTAAATATTTCCAATTCCTGCCACAATTTCTTGGTTAAGTAGAGCCTGTTTAATTCCTGTTTTTCTTCTTTTTATATTAAAAATTGTTTTTTCCATATCAAAAGTTTCTTCAAACAAATCAGGGGAAATATGTAAGACTGATTGAGGAACTTTTCTTTTATCTTTTGCTTCCACTAGATCCTCTAAATTTACCCAACCAAAAGTTCTTTGATCTACAAAATGTAAATTTCTTTTTTTATCTGCAAATTCAAAAACGACCCGTGAATGAGGAGAGGATTTATCATCTTTTTTGACCATTAGCATCTGTCCACTCATACCAAGATGGGCACTAATTGCTTGGGTGGAATCCTTCAAAGTCATCCATAAAAACTTGCCTCTTCTTTCAACACTTTTTATGATTAATCCTGAAACAGTTTTTTCAAAAGTCTTGGTGCTGAATTCAAAGTTTCTTAGGGCTCTTTTATTTTTTACCTTGACAGAATGAATTGTTCTGTTTTTTATGTGTTTAGCTAAACCTTTTCTAACTACTTCAACTTCTGGTAATTCGGGCATTTAAGGTCTTAAATTATTGATTTCGGTGTAAGCAGAAGCTGCAGCATGCTGCTCTGCTTCTTTTTTACTCTTTCCTTCACCTACGCCATAGAAATTTTCACCAATTTTAACTTTGGCACTAAATCTTTTATCATGATCGGGTCCTGATTGTTCAATAACATATTCGACAACCCCTAGATTCTTAGCATTAACTAACTCGGCCAAACTTGTTTTCCAATCCAGACCTGCCCCTAATTCTGCACTAGCAGCCAAAATAGGAGCAAATAATTGTAAAATTACTTCACTTGATTTAGTTATGCCATGTTCTACATAAATTGCACCTAAAAGTGCTTCAACTGCGTCAGCCAAAATACTTGATTTATCACGACCACCTGTTGCTTCTTCACCTTTACCAAGTAATAAAAACTCACCTAAACCTAAACCTCTTGCCACATCAGCTAGTGCTCGTGCATTAACAACTGCTGCGCGAAGTTTTGCTAATTGACCTTCTTGGGCTTCTGGATTTTTTCTATAAAGTTCATCAGTTATAACAATTCCTAAAACAGAATCACCTAAAAATTCTAATCTTTCGTTGGTGGGGACTCCACCATTTTCATAAGAGAACGACCGATGTGTAATTGCTTGTTTTAAAATATCTTCTGATAGTTCAACGCCTAAGCGCGCCACTAATTCGCGCATATTGCAAATTTATTTACGGATTTGTAACTTGACGTTTTGCATATGTTCCACATGTTGGGCATGCAATGTGTGGAAGTTTTTCAGAGCGACAACGATCACAAGTAACTAAAGTTGGAACAGTTGCTTTCCATTGTGCGCGACGATTGCGGGTATTAGAACGCGACATCTTTCGTTTTGGTACTGGCACTTTTCTCTACTTCTCTTCCTTTAATTGCGATAGCTTTGACCATCGCGGATCTATTATTTCATGCTTGTGTTCAGGATCCTCTTCCAGACGAATTCCACATTGAGCACAAAGTCCAAGGCATTCATCATTGCAAAGAGGTCTGGTTGGCAGTTCCAGCACCACCGCATCTATGAGGGCAGGCTCAAGATCTATCAAATCTCCTTGCATTTTTCTTATCTCATCTGCTTCGTCATCACTGTTTACTTCTTTATCTTCGTAAACATAAAGATCTGTTATCTGAGCATCAATTTCATAGTTAACCGGATCAAGACAACGTGAACATTCTGCTTCAACATCTAAATAAACTTCTCCAGTAACCAACACTCCATCTACTACTGCCTCAAGTAATAGCTCTAAGTCAACTTCTTGATCAACGGGCACAACAACTGGTCCATTACTTAAAGCAGTTGGTAATTTAATACTTAAATCAATCTTTTTAGATTCACCTGCTCGGCGAGGTAATTCATGCACATCAAGCACTAAAGGATCGCGATTATCTAGTTTCTTCATGGGTTTCACCTAGTTGTTAAATGAAGAATTACCAGTTATTTTTTCCCTACCACGTCTAACTGCTAAAAGAGTTCGATTCAAAGTTATTTCAAAGTTTGCTAAACGAGCATCAATATATTGATCTGTTTCCGAGCGCATTTTTAATAACTCATCATCTAATTGTTGCAAAATCTCATTTGCTCTTTGGGTAGCAGATTGGACAATTTCTGTTTGTGAAATAAGTCTGTTTGCTTCACCTCGTGCTTGCTCAATCACATTTTGACCAGCAATGCGACCCTCTTCAATGATCGCTTCTTTTTGACCAAGTATTTGGTTAGCTTGCAAAATATCTTGGGGGAGATTCTTTTTTAACTCATTTAATAATGTGATCATTTCTTGCCTGTTGACTAAAGCCCCATCACGAGAAAGCGGTACAGAACGAGCATCAGTAATTTCTTTTAAAATCTGTTCGATTATTTGTAAGGATTCCATGAGTTATCTCTTGTATTTTACTTTCAATGCTTGAGCCACCGATTTTGGAACAGAAGTTGAAATATCTCCCCCATGTCGGGCTACTTCTCGAACCAGGCTGGAGGACAAGAATGAGTACAGCGGGTTAGTGGCAACAAATAAGGTTTCAACTTGGCCCAGTTGATAATTCATTTGCGACATTTGGAGTTCATAGTCAAAATCACTGACTGCTCTTAAACCTTTCACAATGGCTGTTACTCCTTGAGTTTTACAGAAATCAACAAGTAAGCCATCAAATGTTTGCACACTAACTTTTGGTAGATGCTGACAAGATTCTTTAATTAAATCAACTCTTTCTTCAATGCTAAACAATCCTGCCTTTGTATGATTAACCAATACAGCTACTACAACTTCATTTGCGATGTCTGATGCTCTTTTGAAAACGTCAATATGGCCATTGGTTACAGGATCATAGGATCCTGGGCAAACTACTTTTTGCATACTTGACCGTACCAAACACACGTATCGCCATAACTCTTCTCTCGAATGCTTTCGAAGCCTTCGGGCCAAACAAAGTCCCCATTTCGCTTGGAAGTTTCCACAACCACGATGGCGTCATCTGAAAACCAAGAATGAGCTAAACCCTTAGTCAAAATTTTTACAATCTTTTCAATTTCTATTTCATAGGGAGGATCAAGGAAAACCAATTGCGCAGGAACATTACTTGTGCCCCCAGGATTTGTGGCTAATAGTGTTTCTACTTTTGCATCAATTACTTGAGCGTTTACTTTCAAATCTTCGATATTTTTATTTATCACACTAACTGCGTCCTTATTAGTTTCTACAAAAACACAATTACTTGCCCCCCTGGAAAGTGCTTCCAGTCCTAAAGCACCACTTCCTGCAAATAGATCTAAAACAAAAACCTCAGCAATAGCATCAAGTGAGGTAAGAGTAGAAAAAATAGCTTCGCGCACTCTTTCTGCAGTTGGTCTAGTTCCTTCATCGGGAACTTTTAAATTTCTGCCTCTATGCTCACCAGCAATAATCCTTGTCATTTAATTCTTCTCCAAGAATTCTGTTTTTACCTCTTGTTCAATTTCTAAAACTGCTTTTTGTAAAGCTGGAACTTGTGAAAGAGTAAAATCCTCTTCAATCAATTTCTTGCAGGCATCCCGCGCTAATTCTACTAGCTCAACATCTTTAACAACTTGCAGTAATTTCAATGAAGATTTTTTACCAGATTGCCTTGAACCTAGAACATTTCCTTCACGTCGAATTTCTAAATCTAATTGAGCTAATTCAAATCCATCGGTGGTTGCAGCAACTGCTGCAAGTCTTTCTCTAGCTGGTGAATCTTCTAAAGCTTCTGTGACAAATAAACAAATACCAGGTTCACTGCCTCTACCAATTCGTCCACGCAATTGGTGAAGTTGACTTACTCCAAATCGATCAGCATCAAGAATTATCATCATGGTGGCATTTGGAACATCCACCCCAACTTCAATGACAGTTGTGGAAACTAAAACATCTATTCCATCTTTGGCACTTGGTCCTGCATTAAATCTGCGCATAATGTCATCTTTTTCTTCACTCGACATTCGACCATGTAAAACCCCAACTCTGACATCTTTAAGTGGTCCACCAGAAAGCATTGGTGCTACTTCTAATACTGCAAGTGGTGGACGTTTTTCATCTTCAAGTTCTAAATCAGCATCATCTTCAGCAGCTTCGCCACCAATTCTTGGTGCAACTATATAAACCTGATGACCATTTTTAACTTCTTCAACAGCTCGTTGCCAACCTCTTTCTAAATGACCTGGTTTTTCAATTGATAAAACAACATGGGTAGTAATTGGACTTCTTCCTTTTGGTAATTCTTTTAATGAACAAATATCTAAATCACCAAACACAGTCATCGCCACAGTTCTTGGAATTGGTGTTGCGGTCATCACTAGAACGTGTGGTCTTTTATCACCAGGTGATTTAGCAGCTAAAGCTGCTCTTTGTTCCACTCCGAATCTGTGTTGTTCATCAACAACAACTAAAGCAAGATCTTTAAACTTCACACCCTCTTGAATTATTGCGTGAGTTCCCACAACAATTCCTGCATCCCCATTTGCAATGTTTGCCAAAACATTTGATCTTGCAGCCCCAGTAATTGAACCAGTCAGTAACTCAACTCTGGTACCAATTTCGTTTCCGCCAAGTTCTCCTTTGGTCGAAAGATCTCCCATCAATTTTTTTATCGTTCGCAAGTGTTGGCCAGCTAAAACTTCAGTGGGGGCAAGCAATGCTGCTTGTCCTCCTGCATCAACTGCTGCGAGCATTGCGCGAAGTGCAACTATTGTCTTTCCACTACCAACGTCTCCTTGGAGCAATCTATGCATGGGATTGGTTTGTGCAATCTCTTTGAATAGATCTTCACCTATTTGTTTTTGACCATCTGTTAATTCAAAAGGTAAATTTTGATCAAAAGTGGTTAACAAACCATCTGTCACCTTTTTTCTGGCGGTAGCAGGCAATTGTGATTCTTTAGCTCTTCTCTGAAGTAAAACTGTTTGTAAAATAAATGCTTCATCAAATTTGAGTCGATTCATGGCTAGGCCTGCTTGTTCAAATGTTTCTGGTTCATGAATCCAGGTAATAGCTTGCTTAAAGGAGATTAGATCTAAATCTTTTTGCATAGATTCTGGTACAACATCATCTTCAGACTTAATTTCTAATTGACTCATGACAAATTTGATGGCTTTTGCAGTTCTCCAACTGGGCACAGTTGAGGTAGCTGGATAAACTGGAATAAGTGCTTTAGCAAACATTTCAATAACATCAGGATCGGTTTCTTCCCCTTGTTGGGCAGTCAAAATGTATTCAGGATGAATTAGTTGTTTTCGGCCTCTATATTCTTGAACTTTTCCTGCAAATAAACCTTGCACCCCAGGAATTAATCTTTTTTTATGCATACTAGACATAGCAAAAAATGCTAAGTCAATAGTTTTTTTCCCATCAGTAACAACAACTTCTAACCTGCTTGTTCTTCTGCCTTTCATGGGTGCTTCTTTGGCAGATGCCACTTCAGCTAAAACTGTGGCGTGTTCCCCAATTCTTAATGATTTAAGATCAGTTAATTCACCACGTTTGGCATATCGTCTTGGATAATGGCGTAGCAAATCTTCCACTGTTTCATATCCAAAAGCAGTGGATAAAAGTTTTGCTGACCGACCGCCTAAGACATCAATCAGCGAGGAATTTAGGTGAACCATCGTTGGTTCCAGCCTAGGCTGAGTGGGTGCTTTATGGGCGTAACTAACCACTTGGGTAGGCTCTTACAAGTTGCCAAAAAATGCAACAAAATTAATCGGGAGTGAAATTTCACATGGCTGCCAAGTGCGACGTTTGTGGCAAAGGACCAGGATTTGGTCACCAAGTTTCACATTCCAACGTAAAAACAAAGAGACGTTTTAATCCAAATATTCAAAGAGTTAAAGCTGTTATCAAAGGAACACCAAAGCACGTTAACGTTTGCACATCTTGCCTTCGTGCCGGAAAAGTTATTCGTTAACTAAATTTAAAGTGATCGTGGCCCTTTTGGCCTAAGAAATGTTTTCCATCCACTGTTACTTGTGCTTCTCCTTCAAATACTTCACCAATAACTTTGAATCCATCAGGAACTTGTCTGGATCTGGGAAGAGTTGCGACAAAAGCATGATCATCCCCACCTGTCATAACCCAAATCATGGGATCAACATTTAATGCTGCTGCCACATCAAGTATTTCTTGCTCTGGGATTAAAGCTACGGTTTTAATATCAATATGCACCTTTGAAGCTTTAGCTATGTGACCTAAATCTTGTAATAGTCCATCTGAAACATCAATCATTGAAGAGACAAAATCTTTAGCAATACTTCCTGCAAAATAAGGAACCTTAGGGCGACGATGAGCATCACAAACTAATTTTGGAGACTTAAAACCTTTTCTTAAGGCGTTTAATCCTGCTTCAGCCCAACCTAATCTTCCCGCCAGTATTACTAAATTTCCTGGTTCTGCTCCACTTCTTTTAAGAGGTGCTTGAGATAAACCAGTTTCATTAATATTTCCTAATGCTGTGATTGAAATAATTAAATTATCTGATTTTGTGGTGTCTCCTCCCACAACAGCTGCATTTACTAAAGCTGCTTCTTCACAAATTCCATCAACTAATTCAATTAACCAATCAACTTTTGTTGAATGGGGTATTGCTAAGCCAATAAGTAAAGCGGTTGGAGTAGCACCAGTTGCCACGATGTCAGCTAAGTTTGCTGCTGCTGCACGGTGTCCAATGTCTCTAGCACTTGACCAATCTCTTTTAAAATGTTGTCCTTCAACCAACATGTCAGTTGATGCCACAACTCGATTATTTTCTAATTGCACAATTGCTGCATCGTCACCTAAACCAAGGATGACTTGTGAGGCAGGAGCAAGACGAGATTTTAATAATTCAACAAAGCCAAATTCACCCAAATCAGCGATTGTCTCTTCACTCATTGATATCTCCCCCTCTTCAATTATCCAACTTATCTGTAAGTTTAAGCCCACTAGAAGAAAAAGAAAGTTGTACATAAATGAGCGTTCAGGCCTACATCTTGGTGCAAACCGAAGTTGGCAAGTCCGATGAGGTTGCCTTAGCAATTAATGCAATTGCTGGAGTGATGAACGCTGAGCACGTTACCGGTCCCTATGACGTTGTGGTCAGAGCAGAAGCAGGATCAATTGATGAGTTAGCAAAAGTTGTTTTATCTAAGATTCAGACTGTTAAAGGAATAACAAGAACTCTTACTTGTCCTATCGTTAATCTCTAAATTTAGTGCAGACCAACTGGTCTATCAATTGCCTCTTTAATCAAATAGTCAACTAATTCTGAATATTTCATTCCCGTTTTTTCCCACATTCGGGGAAACATTGAAATTGATGTAAAACCTGGCATGGTGTTGATTTCGTTAACTAAAACTTCATTGTCTTTGGTGACGAAGAAATCAACACGGGCTAAACCTTCACAATTAAAAAAGTCGAAAACACGTGTGGCAAATTCTTGAAGTTCTTCCTGAACTTTTTTATCAAGCTTTGCTGGCACTACTAGATCTACTGAATCATCTAAATATTTTGCTTCAAAATCATAAAATTCGTGACCCGATTTAACAATAATTTCAGCAGGTAAACTGGCCCGACTTGCTTTCTTGCCTTCCCCTGTTATTACACCACATTCAATTTCTCGTGCTTCTTCAATTGCTTTTTCTACAATAATTCTTTTATCATGAACACGGGCTTCTTCAATTGCTGACTCAATTTTTCCAGCTTCCTTCACTTTTTGAATACCCAGTGAACTTCCAGCTCTGGCAGGCTTAACAAATACTGGTAGCCCCAGTTCTTTTACTTTATTTAAAACATTTGCTTTGTCGTTTTGCCATTGAGAATCAAGGATGGTAACAAAATCTCCTACCGGAAAGCCTGCCACTTTGAGCAAAGCTTTTGAAGTTGTTTTATCCATACTTATAGCTGAGCCCAAAACTCCAGAACCCACAAACGCTATGGCATGAAGATCAATTAATCCTTGAATAGTTCCATCTTCACCATAGGGTCCATGAAGGACTGGAAAAATTACATCCAAGGAAATTAGTTCATCTGGTGGAGTCTGAGAGACTTTAATTGCTTTATTTGTTTGAATTCCTTCTTTGGTGACTTCAGGTAGATCTGTTTTAGTTAAAGTTAAAAATGGATTCTTATCTTCCATTATTACCCACAAATTATCTGCGGTAATTCCTATTGGAACTACTTCATATTTCTTTCTATCTAAGTTATTAATTATGGAATTTGCTGAAATACAAGATATTGAGTGCTCCGATGAGCGGCCGCCGAACAAAACCCCGACTCTTATTTTTTCCATTAACTAAATCTTATTCATGCTCTGCTGTGATGGGTTGATCAAGTAGTGCTGACATAACATCGTGAGCATCATCACCATCTCTAATAACTCTTAAAACCTGTGCAGCAATTGGCATATCTAAATCATATTTTGCAGAAATTGCCAATAAAGGAGCCAAACTTTTTGCTCCTTCAACAGTTCCATGAGCTTTTAATTGTGCTTCGTCAATTGTGGCTCCTTGACCAAGTGCTTCACCAAAAGTTCTATTTCTAGAAAGTGGAGATTGACTAGTTGCAATCAAATCACCTATTCCTGCTAAACCTAAAAAGGTTTCAGTTCTTGCACCAAGTGCCACACCCAGTCTGGTCATTTCAGCAAGTCCTCTAGTTATTAGTGCTGATTGGGTATTTTCACCTAAACCTAAGCCAACTGCAATTCCATTAGCGATTGCCACAACATTTTTAATCGCTCCTGCTAATTCTGTACCAACCACATCTGTAGTCCAAAAAGCTCTGAAATAATTTGTTGCTAAAGCATTTGCTACATCTGCTGCGACATCTTCATCAGCACAAGCAATTGTGGTAGCGGTTGGTTGTCGATGAATAATTTCTCCCGCTAAATTTGGTCCACTTACTGCTGCTACTCGATTTTCTGAACATTTAAAGACATCAATAATAACTTCTGAAATTCTCATCCGAGTTGAATTTTCAATACCTTTTATAAGTGAAACAAAAACAGCGGTTGGGGAAACATAACCTTTCCACGCATCTAAATTTTCTCTTAATGATTGCGCCGGAATAGCAAAAAATACAAGTTCTTTATCTGCTAGTGCCTCTTGGGCTGAAGTTGTGGCAGTGATTCGAGAGGAAAGTTTTACCCCAGGATGAAATTTTGAATTATTTCTGTTGTCGTTTATGTCTTTAACAACTGCTTCACTTCTGGCACATAACACAACATTGTGACCTGCGTCAGCTAAAACTTGAGCACAAGCTGTGGCCCAAGCACCACCACCCATTACCGCAACTGTTTTTATGGTTTTTCCTTTGTCCAAGGCATTCTTTGTACCGGAGGAGTTTCGTTTCTAATTTCAGCTAACTCTTTTGTGATTGCATCCATAATTCTAGAGGTGGCAATCTTTAATAACTCCCCGGTTATCTCTTGGTCGTAAAGATCGGCTAAATCAACAGGTTTTCCTGCTTTTACGATCATAGTTTTTTTAGGAAAAAATTTGAGTCTTTTTGAATAAGGAGCTAACACAAGATGGGCTCCCCAATGAGCAACCGGTATTACTGGGACTTTTGTGGCAAGAGCAATTCTGGCCGCCCCAGTTTTTCCATCCATGGGCCAAAGATTTGGATCTCTAGTCAAAGTTCCTTCTGGACTCAAGACAATTGCTTCACCGTTTTCAACTGCATGAATCGCACCTCTGACCGCAATTTTGGCATGACGTGATTCTCTATAAACAGGAATTTGTCCAGCCAGATAAATTAATTGACCAATAATTGGAATTTTGAATAAAACTGCTTTAGCTAAAAATTTTGGAGGGCGATCGTTATCCCACATAAACTGTGCCACTACAAAAGGATCAAACCAAGAATTGTGATTCATTGCTGCCACAATTCCTGAATCAATATTTAGATTTTCTGCTCCACGATAATCTTTTTTAGTTAAGAGAACTAGTGGTGGTCTTAAAATAACAACAATTAAACGATAAACAAACCCCAGTCGAGACTTTCTAGAAATCCGAGCCATAGGTTGTATCCAATCAGCATGATGCCCGGTAGCAGTAACTGCTACCGGGCTATCAAGTAAAACACCAGCGGTTTAGCGCTTCTTTTTGGCTTTCTTCTTCAAACCAAGAATTGATTTAGCTTTTGTTGCTTTTTTAGTTTTCTTGGCAGAAGCTTTTTTAGCTTTCTTTGCTGCTCTTTTACCACCAAGCACGATTGCTTTGAAGTCTGCTGCGGCGCGAAATTTTGCAACTGTTTTGGCAGGAACTTTTACAGGAGCTCCAGTCATTGGGTTACGTGCCATTCTGGCTGGGCGATTTTTCTTTTCCCAGATACCAAAACCTGCGATTGAAACCTTGTCACCTGATGCAACTGCGTTGGTGATCGTGTCAAAAAATATGTCTACGAAATCTAGAGCTTGACGACGATTGGCTTCAAAATGTTGTTGTACTAAGTCTGCTAAGTCTGGCTTTTTCAACTTTTGAACCTTTCTAAAGTTCTTTAGCTTTTTATAGCTAGCAATAAAAGATTTTTATTGCTAGGAATAAAATTACGCAATAAAATAAGGGTTTTTTGCGCGACACACCCTAAAAGTTCTTATTTTATAGGCAGAATTTGAATCGATATTCGAAAAATCGAAGTTTTACGGAACAAAAATGTTACTGGTGTGACTTACAAAGTGGCAGGTTTGAAACTGGGACGAGATTTTTCAAACTCAGTTATTTTGGATTCATGGCGAAGGGTTAGGCCAATATCGTCCAAACCCTCCATTAATCGCCATCTGACGTAGTCATCAATCTGGAATTGGGCCACTAAATCTCCTGCTGTGACTTGTTTTTTTTCAAGATCAACAGTTATTTGAGTGTTTGGTTCTTTTTCAACCAAAGACCAGATCTTGTCGATGATGTCTTGGGAAACCTCCGCGGTTAATAACCCTGCTTTACCTGAGTTTCCGCGAAAAATATCTGCATACCTGGAAGACAAAACCACCTTGAAACCATAATCCATCAAAGCCCAAACAGCATGCTCTCGAGAAGAACCTGTTCCAAATTCAGGTCCGGCCACTAAAACCGTGGCGTTCTTGTATTCAGGTTTGTTTAACACAAATTCTGGGTCTTCGCGCCAAGCTTTAAACAAAGCATCTTCAAATCCATGACGAGTAATTCTTTTTAAATACTCGGCAGGAATTATTTGATCGGTGTCAACGTTACTTCTTCTTAAAGGAAGAGCAGAACCTGTGTGAGTGACAAATTTTTCCATTATTTAATTTCATCCGGGGTTGAAAGATGACCAGTTATTGCTGTGGCCGCAGCTACTAGGGGTGAAACTAAATGAGTTCTGCCCCCTGGTCCTTGGCGTCCTTCAAAGTTTCGATTTGAGGTAGAAGCAGCACGCTCACCTGGTTTTAATTTGTCTGGGTTCATTCCCAAACACATAGAACATCCAGCACTTCGCCAATCTGCTCCTGCGGCTTTAAAAATAGCTGGTAAACCTTCATGTTCTGCTTGGATCGCAACTTTGGCAGAACCTGGCACCACCATCATGCGCACACTGGAGGCAACTTTTTTACCTTTCAAAATTGCTGCCGCAACTCTTAAATCTTCTATTCGACCATTGGTACAAGAACCCAAGAAAACTGTGTCAACTTTAATATCTCGCATTTTGGTTCCAGCTTTTAAATCCATATAAACAAGGGCTCGCTCAGCGGCGGTTTTTTCAGTTGGGTTGGTGAATGAATTTGGATCAGGTACTACTCCATCAATGGAAACTCCTTGACCAGGATTTGTTCCCCAAGTAACAAATGGAGTTAAAGTGCTGGCATCAATTATTACTTCGGCATCAAATTTGGCATCATCATCTGTCTTTAAAGTTTTCCAGTAAGAAATTGCATCGTCCCAATCTTTTTCAACTGGTGCATGTGGTCGACCTTTAATGTATTCAAAAGTTGTTTCATCAGGGGCGATCATGCCTGCTCTTGCTCCTGCTTCAATGCTCATATTGCAAATCGTCATTCGTCCTTCCATAGACAATGCTCGAATTGCTTCACCGCGATATTCCAAGACATAACCTTGACCACCACCAGTGCTGATTTTGGCAATTACCGCCAAAATGATGTCTTTCGCAGTTGAACCTTGGGGAAGTTTGCCGTTAACAGTTATAGCCATTGTTTTAAAAGGTTTGAGGGGAAGAGTTTGAGTTGCTAAAACATGTTCGACTTCACTTGTTCCGATACCAAAAGCAAGTGCTCCAAAAGCACCATGAGTTGATGTGTGAGAATCTCCACAAACAACAGTCATACCTGGTTGAGTTAAACCAAGTTGTGGTCCAACAACGTGCACAATTCCTTGATCAATACTACCTAGAGAAAAAATCTTTAACCCAAATTCTTTAGCATTATTTCTTAATGCGTCAACTTGTGCTCTAGAAACTAAATCAGCAATTGGTTTATCAATGTCTTGTGTTGGAACGTTATGATCTTCTGTTAAAACTGTTAAATCTGGGCGACGAACTTTTCTATTTGCAGCTCTTAAGCCATCAAATGCTTGAGGTGAAGTTACTTCATGAACTAAATGAAGATCAATAAAAAGTAAATCTGGCTCACCACTTGCTTGGTGCACAATATGTGCATCCCAAACTTTTTCTGCCAGTGTCTTGCCCACTTTTTATATCTCCTTAATACTTTTTACTTCGTGTAGCCCCGACGGGATTCGAACCCGCGCTACCGCCTTGAGAGGGCAGCGTGCTAG
>SXGQ01614873.1_pt1 | contig 31394 bp, 34 predicted proteins | sample 3178371 | NCBI WGS metagenome assembly SXGQ01 (sample SAMN11356859, study PRJNA531348) | freshwater metagenome | isolation source: freshwater sample F1-20 | place: China: Fuxian Lake, Yuxi | collected 2017-12-25
AAAAAAACAAAGCTATTATGTAATTATGATATCTCATTGTAAAATCTCGCATAATCGTAGCTGTTCATTGGGCTATTAGAATAATTATAGTATTCGAATATTTCTATAATTTTAAGAGGAATATTGCGACCAAATAGCTTATTCATTTGCAAAAGTTTCTCTATATTATCCATCATTACCATTTGTGATACAGCATATCTTTCTTGAATAGAAATGTGGAGATGCAATATACGGATATTTATATCTTCGCGATTGGGTCTTTTTAGGATATAATCAAAATAGAGATTATTGATATTATCTACATAAATATTAGTAAAACGGATATCATTTCTTCCTGAATTAACTGGTGCTTTGATGTTTGGAAATAATTTAACAATCGAATGTAAAATAAACTGCTTATCTTCCTCGGTAAACGCTTTTCTATTATAAGGATTTGTGAATTCGAGTTTGTTTTTCACTGCATATCTCCATACTTGATATAAGGTTCTCGCATAAAACGCAAAGTATAATACCTTGGATGTTTTACCTTCTCTGTTTATCACATACGGAAATGAAATAACATGCTTTAGTTTGTAAAGCGACATATCTTCCCACTTTTCTCCAGAAAAGATATCAGAATCGTTTTCGTTTTTATCAGAGATGAATTTTGCTAATTCTTCTCGTGTTTTTACATTACCATCCTTTATAGCCTCAATTTGAAACTCTTCATTGCCATAAGACTTCCAGTTTATAGATTTACTAACGGACATTGATATGTCTCCTAATTTATTATAATTATACAAGACATCTTTGGTAAGTAGCTTGTCCATTATATATAGCAGTATCGGCATAACGGAATGTATCAAAATTATTAGTATTGGCATTTCTTATAGCTATAAGAATGAATCTTATAGCATAATATTCGAACCTTTTACTTTCTAAATTAACCATGATATCATCTTCGGAAGTATTGTATTTAGAGTATACTATAATATCTCTATAAGATTCTTGAGCTAAATTATTCAGCATAAAACATCTCGAATCATAGATAAATTTCTCAATACTTTTACATAAATTCATAAATTCCTTACCATTATACTTTAGCGACTTTGAAATACTCATATTTTCATATGTCTTAAATGGATTATATCTATATACTTTATCGGGCCATTTATATATTTCTATTAGATTGCTGTTATAAATTGCTTTTAATAAAGTATTGATCTCGCGAATAGTTTTATAATAAGCCGATTGATAATCGTCATAAGTTACTGATTCATCCGAAAGATAATTCTCTAAATCTAAGAAGGCTTCGTCGAATGTTATAGATCTATTAGAATGAATTATCGATGAAATAAGCTCTTTATTTGCCACAGAATCATTAAAGGGCATTGTAATAACACGATGGACCTTTTCTAATGTATCAAAGTGAATTGTAATATCCCCATATCTATTGTATCCTAATATTTACATAGTAAATTTTTATTATAATTATAATATACACTAAAAAATATAATAAATGTAAAAAGTTGATTAAGGAGCTACAAATATATATTACAGATATATATATCCGTATATCCGAAGATGTTTTCGTCTGTTCTTGCGACTCTTGTTTCTATATCGATTGTATCCATTATATTTATTGGAAACATCAAAACTACTGAGGGACGCGCTATGCGTGTATATTGCAACTATGAACATTTAAGGAGAATCGAAGATGAAAATAATAGGTTAAAAGATTATACTACATCGCTTGAGAGTAAAAATGACTATTTAATAAAAATTATTACTATCAACAATTGCAAAACAGGCTATATGTTCGCTAATAATAAAACGCCAAGATATGATATAGATTGTATTGCCTGTCCCAATAATCATTATAGGAGTCCCGATAATTCTACATGTCTTCATTGCCCAGAAGGATACTATTCTGATATTGGAGCGTCTGAATGTATGAAGTCTAAAACTAATAGCAGTAATGTTCACACACTATGCAACAAAGGAAGTATTGTTGGTTCTAACAAATTTGCATTACATAAAGAAAGTTGCATCAGATGTGTTTCTTTAAACAATAAATATTATATGCCTTATGATAATAATAATGATAATTGCATTACTTGTCCAGCTGGAAGTATTGTAAATTATGATCAAACTCGCTGTACTGAATGTCCAGTTGGGTATTATGAGAAAGACAATAAATGTATCGAATGTAATATTGGTACATATGCTGATAAAACTGGAATGACTCAATGTAAAGTTTGTTCTAACAAAAATTCGCTAGCTTATGTTTCAGTTGGTGGATATAATTGTGATAATAGCATATTTCACGATTTGTCTGAAACAATTAATGCTAATGTTATTAATATGGATATTATATTAAAACCGCTTGTATTCGGAACGCATAGCACAATAGCTTTTATTGCAAATAATAATAAAGAGCTTGCAAGATGCTTTCCAACACTTGTAACTTTAAGTGTATTCGCGAGCATTTGGTTCAATGCTTAATGTAAAAATAATGCAATATAAATAAATATATATATTTTTTATTTATAATAATTCATATCTTTAATATATATATGGTATATATTTCTAAAAATTAGTAAAAAATTGATAAGAGCGTTGTTAATGCATAATTACATAACGATGGCGCCTTCAATGCCTATCATGTTCTCAATTGCCATGATTGCAAATTACTATATTAGTAATGCTTATGCTCATAGTTTAGTTCATAAGATGAATTTTGTAACATCTTGCAGTTGTGCACCTAAAGTCTCTTCTGAACGAAATATCGCTTATAAAAAACTGAATAATGCTATTAGAGTTTCTGAAAGTATTATCACTTATAATAATTGTCCTACAGGAAAAGAATTCAAATACAGCGATTATGATAATGATTATAAAATAAAATGTAATAATTGCTCAGAAAATTATTATAGGACTGCTCATAATTCAACTTGTCTTCGGTGTCCCGTAGGTTTCTATTCTAAATCTGGAGAATCTGAATGCACTAAAGCTGACTCAAATATTAGCGATGTTAATAGATACTGTAATAAAGGGTATGTTGCAGGGAATAATAAGTTTGCAGAATATGCCGATAGCTGTTATAAATGTATTCCAAAAAATAAGCAATACATGCCTTATCAAAGTAATCACGATAGCTGTTTCATTTGCCCCGAAGGAAGCATAGTAGATGAAAAAGCTCTAACGTGCACTGAATGTCCAGTAGGTTACTATGAAAAAAATAATAAATGCGTTGAATGTGATATTGGAACTTATAGCGATAAGGCTGGTTCCGGTAAATGCAAGGTATGCAATAATGAAAATGCAATTGCCTATAATTCTGTAGGAGGATATAATTGCGACAACAGCATTTTCTATGATTTGACTGAAACTATTAAAAATAACCTAATAAACATGGATACATTATTAAAACCAGCTGCTTACAGTGCTAATCTTGGAGTCGCAATGATTAGCAATAATCGTAGAACCATTGAACTTGTTATCCCATGTATGGCAATGGTCTACTTTGCTTTCACATGGTAAATATAAAAATAAAATCAAGATATATATTATGTATTTTTATTTTTATCATGTAATATTATGAGTTACGAAGTTACGAAGTTACGAAGTTACGCAGTTACGCAGTAACGCTATTGTATTTGCGTTTAATATATTCGAAAAAAAATATAAACAAACATTATAATGCCTTGTATTGATTTAGAATTTTTGAAAGATTTACAAGCTGATTTTAAAAATTATCCAAATTTCATAGAAACTGGAACATTTATGGGGTCTACTATTTTACATATGGAACAATATTTTTCAAATCTATATACCATAGAAATAAAAAAAGAATTTTATGAAAACATAAAAAAGCCAATATAGAGGCAATAAAATAAACTTCTATCTCGGAGATAGCGGAGATGTACTCGCAGAAATATTACCTACAATAACTGGTAAATCAATAATATTTTTAGATGGCCATTGGAGTGCAGGAAATACTGGAAAAGGAATAAAAGATTGCCCCTTATACGAAGAGATGACCAGTATAATCGCAAGTCATGCAGACGAAGCAATTATTATTGTAGATGATGTAAGATTGTTTGGAAAAGGACCAAATAAAGGTACCGAAATATGTAATTGGGAAGAAATAAATGTCGAAAATATTTTACAAACAGTTAAGGATAGAATGAGTAATCATTATTTCTTACCATCGAGCCTATATAAAGAAGATAGATTGGTGATTCATATTTCAAAAATATAGACACTTTAATTGCACAAATAAAGAATAAAGAGAACTATATATTACTATTTTTTATTTTAGAAGATAAAATAAGATACATAATAAAAAATGATAGGCGCTCGCCCTATAATAAAATTGTTGTATTATGGTACAAAGCTATCTGGATCTTCTTACCGACCGATTTGCTAATTAAGATAATCGAGATGCTTACAGAGAATAGAATTGCGCACTTAGATAATCTTATAGAAGATGATAGTTTGTTAGATATGATCTTCTACAATGATAAAGTTAAATGTTCTTACGAGACTCCTTGTATGAGTCTATATATACGTAAAAATGTAAAGCCTAAGAAAATGAAGATAATAAAATATGTTATGTTCCATATGATGTATATGATATTCTTACGGATACATCCTATTTGTTTATTATCCATAATACAGCAGTTTCATTTTTAAATTTATAATTTTTATCAATGGATAATATAATATTATATAATATTTTTGATATTTGAATTGATATCTTATTAGTATGAATATCTTTATTTACGTTTATTTTAGTTATATAGTTAGTTATATAGTTTGTCGATATAGGCAATTTTAATATAATATCTTCTAAATAAGGTAAAGAACGTTTATTCATTAATTTAGTATATAGCTTTGCATTTATTTTAAAATTTAAATACGAACATTCCTTATCTGTAAGTGTTTTGTAGTTTTTTGTACTTTTCTTAAGCATATTTATAGTTTTATTATAATTATTATTAAGCTCATAACTAATTTTTTCTATTAAATAATATATTAACATATCACAATTATACTTAGAACGCTTTTCTTTCACTATACTTTTGAAATTTGTCTCATTTTTAACAAAGTTATTAGATGACTTATTTATCTCACTCAACTTTTTGAGTTCACAATAGCGTTGTAAATACTTAGTAATATATGCAAAATAATCCTTATCAGTAAAGTTCATGATAGTTGTTATTAACTAATCTTATATAAGAATCAATTTTTATAAAATGATAAAAAAATAAGGAACATTTTATAAAATAATATTATATATAAATTATTGCAATTTTCAGATATTTTACTAATAATATATTAGTCGTCACCTATAATAACCTCTTTAATATAGGGTTTCCAAAATTTCATTTATTACTATTTCAGGCTTAAAATCATCGTAAAGCATGAATATTTTTAGAAGTTGTTCTGAAAATCCAGAAATATTAAGTATAAAATTCCTGATAAATATCTAAACTCTTATACATACTTATTTTCAAGATATCCGCTTGATAATGTTATAATTATCTTGAAACAGTATATAGACAATGATTTTGACGATGACGACTATGTAGATATCAAGCGTGGAGAAAAGATTCTGTGCAGTAATAATCTTGAATATGAAGTAGTTGAAGTAGTATTACAAAGAAAGTCCCGTCCTTAAAAATCCTGTATATTTTGATATATTAAGAGAGACTAATAATCTATACATTAAATTATCTAAATTTCGCAATCATTTGAGTCCTGACTATGTATTAAATAAAATATTCCGTGTAAATAAAAAAAGGATATCTGCGAGGTCCGAGAGGCGAGCATAAAGATATTAGTAATTATAAATACTATAATATAACTCTTGAAGAATTTGCGCAATATAATTATATAACAACAACTTTATTATTATATAAATATAGATGTCCAATGTAGGTTTTATTGTATTGAGGCATGTGAACAATGAATTATCTGATAAATACTGGGTTCATTGTATTGATTGTATTCGGAGGTTTTATCCTGAGAACAAGATTCTTATTATAGATGATAACAGCAATTACGAATTTGTATCAAAAATAGAGCTATATAATACTACAGTTATTCAAAGCGAATATCCTAGGAGAGGCGAATTGTTGACTTACTATTACTATCTAAATAATAAGCTATTTGATGTAGCAGTAATAATCCACGATTCTGTATTTATAAATTCTCATATTGATTTTTCCGTTGATAAATATAAAATATTGTGGTGTTTTAATCATGATTGGGATCAAATCGATGATGAAATTGCAATGATTAATGTTTTTAATGATCTCGAATTAAAAAAGTTCCACGAAAATAAAGAGCTGTGGAAAGGCTGTTTTGGAGCTATGTCTATAATTACTCACGATTATTTAAGGTATGTTAATAATAAATATGATATTAGTAAATTATTACCATATATATTAGAAAGATATAATAGATGCAGTTTTGAACGTGTAATTGCATGTATTTTACAAAAAGAAAATGTAAACGAAACTTTATTGGGAGATATTCATAAATACTGCAAATATGGTATCCCATTTTGTGAAATAGATAATTACAAACATCTGCCTATAATAAAATGCTGGAGTAGCAGATGAGCCTATCATATTCTCATATCATATTAATTTGTTTTTTATATATTCTATAGCGTCTCCTCAGGATGTCTCTTATAATATTAGAATATACTATATCAACATCTGATTCTATGATACTTAATAGATTCTTCATATTAGACATTGGCTGTGAAATAAATTCTGTAGTGTTACACAATATATCAATTTGATCATAATTTGTACAGTATTTAATGTGTTCCTCTAAAAATGCAGTATATTCGTTAATTAGCTTAATAATATCGGAATACAATACTTTGCCTATGTTATTTTCACGTTGTAAGAGTGATACAGCAGATATTTCAAATATTCCGCACGGAAACTTATTGAATGTATATGCGACCATATCACTATAAAACGAATTTATTATATTATAACATTCTCTTGAAATCTTCTATATCTAATATTTTTACTCCTAATTCTCTGGCTTTAATTATTTTTGCACTATTATCTTCTTTATCCTTCACAATTAAGTAATGACTATTTTTTGATATGCTCGTAGTCACATTACCACCATTATCTTCTATTATTTTCTCAAAATCCTTATTTCTAAATCCAGAAAATATAAATGTCTTGTCTTTGAAATTATTATTGGACGCTTTCTTAACTTCACCAACTTCTTGTCCTTTGCATTTAAATCCTAAGCTATCATAGAAGTCGTAATATTTCTGAATATTCTCTATAAATAATTCGGCGCTTATTTTTGCTATGCCGTTGATTTTTAAAAGGTCATCTGGTTTCAATTTAAGAGCTTTATTGCGTCCTTTTACAGTATTCTCAATTATTTCAGGGTATATATCGGTAATACTTTTAATTTTCTTTAAGCCGAAACCTCGTCCCATAATATTGGAAGCATCCATTAAAACATTACAATCGACCTCTTTAATCTTCTTTAAGGCTTCTATAATATTCTCGGCGCTTTTACTTTTAAATCCATCAATACCCAATAAATCTTCCTTCTTCAATCCAATTATTTTATTTATATTATCAAAACCTGCTCCATAAATTTTTGCAATATTTCCAGGTCCCATATAGTCGACGCCTACAGTTTTCATAAAGTATATGATGTTTTTAATATCATACTCGCTGTTTTTATTACCATTATCTATCATTATTATATCAACATGTGTATCATTCCATTTATAATCAACATCTACTATTCCGGGCATACTTGGTTTACCAGAAGCAGATTTAGATAATACCTCGTTTATATGCGGAATAACATTACCAGAACGTATAATAATAATTCTCGAGCCAGCTCCTATTACATTTTTCTCAATATATCCCGCATTAAACCCAGTGGCTTGTTTTATTTTAACATCGTCCAATATGATTTCATCAAACTTTACAATAGGCTTCATGTATTTATCCTTAGATATATTCCATTCTACTTCGCGTACTATGACTTCTGCCTGTTCCAATGTATGGATAGATTTAAATGCAAAAGAATGTGATGGATTCTTCCCTTTCTCAATCTCATACACCTTCCCTATATCGCTAATAACTATACCGTCTACTATATACTTGTTATTTCTTGATTTCTGAAGATTATCAGATAAAATAGAGAGATTGATATCGCTAACGATTTTATGGTTCACTATTAAGAATCCCATTGCTTTCAGAATATCTAAGTCGTTTTTAATATCTGCTCCTGCGGCTCCTGCTGGTGCCTTTTTCTTATAAATATCAGCTGTATCCTTAATATCTATATCTATGAGAGAATAGCATACAAAATCTATAGCTTTTAATATTTTTCTATTAAGATTCTTGGAGTTTATTGCTCCGGATACTGTATTTCGAGGATTTGCACCATTATCCCCTTCCATCTTTAGAGTTTCCCAATTATCTTTCGAAATAATAAGTTCTCCTCTTGCTGCGAGATAATCACATTTAATATCTTTTGTACTTGGAAATCCGCTAATATATTCTAATAAATGAGTTATATCCTGTCCTTCTGTGCCATTACCTCGAGTATATAGCTTTATATTATAGTTTTTATCGAAAGTTTTTTTATATACAATGAGACAGCTAACGCCATCGAGCTTATCACTAATAATATAAGGACCCTTATACTTCTTCTTGTATTTACTGATTTCTTCTTCACTATCCTTGATTTTATTTTGAGAACCCATATAATAAGGTAGAGTTACCTTATTGTCTACATCAGCACCTACACGTTTCAAGTAAGCATCTTTGGGATATTTTTTACGAATATAATCTTTAATAATATCATAGATATCATCCTTCAAAACAGATTTATCGCCGTTGAAGAATGCTTGATCAGCTATAATAAGGAGATTTATAATATCCTTCTTCTTATTATTTTTAATAAATCCTTCAGGATCTTCATTTATATTTCCAAAATTATAATTCATTTATTATATGTTTCTTAATATATATATTATAAAATCATTTTTTATATAAATAAGAAAAATATATACTAACTACGGCTATTGCCTACTTCACTATCTGCTATATTATTTACTCATCAGTACACTTCTTAATTATCCTCATTATCCTTGTCCATTATCTCGATAGCCTCATCAGGTCCCGTAGGTTCAATAGCCTTGAACTTACTTCGTGCCCCGCAAATTTCCTTACTCTCTCAGTATTAGAGAGTTCGGGATAGTGGGTCCATAAACAGGGTTCATTCTTATTATAGTGTTCTAATAAAAATGAGAAAGGCTTCTTTATACAATGGTTATATTGACTATGATAGTCTATCATTTTTTATAAAAAATATAAAATTATAACAAATTTATTCTTAAATAAAAATATATACATGAAGATACAAGAGATATTATTAAAATAGTTGAAGAGTTGCAAGGTATTTAATCCATACATATGGTTTATATTTAGCAAACGATTTTAGACAAAGCCAAAAGTTATAATCTATTGCTTTATTATATCTTACGATATTGTATTTATTGTTTCTATAAATATCTCCGAAATCTTTCCAGCAAATCTTGCTACTCGTTGCTGATATTAACCAAGTATATCATTTAATACCTTGTATACATAACAGAAAATATAGAGATATAAAAGCATATAGAGTATTAAAGAAGAATTGTGGATACATTAGAAATGCAAAATAATATGTTTTAGAATTATTGATAATTATAAATATATTGCTTCCTAAAAAGAATTTGTCTTCTTCTAAATAGAAAAATATTTTTTATCAATATTATTCAAAACATCATATATCGTTTCTATATTCATTGGAGTTAATTACTAATTATACATAATTTATAATTCAAATCTTGAAGATAATGTTGTTGAAATTCTATAATTATTGGAATTGTACATTAAATCATTATATCTAAGTTTTTTATCAATTATCTGTCTCATCAACATCAAATCGGTAGTATCAATAGATTTTTTATAATATATATCAATAGTAGCATTCATATTCTTATGTAAATGATAATAGCTTAATGTATCATATATCATCGGGATATGCGACAATATCTTATATTTTTTTCTATTAAATCCAGTTATATTATTATTTATAAAATAGTTATTTGACCTATTATAATTTCTGGATGAAATAGTATTATAATCTCCTAAAATAATATTTTTAATATTAAATATGTTTTTATCAAAATCATCAACGTCCGGATATTTAGCAATAGAACATAAAATAGTCTTGGCCATTTTATATATAAAAAATAATAAATATTATATCATTTTTTACGACAAATATAAAAATATATAAATACATACATTACTTATCACTGTTTATTAATATTTTCCAAATTGCTTATGTTGTGCTGATGTAAAACTTGCAAAGCAGTTTTTTCTAATAGGCAATCCAGCATTTATAAATACATTATCTTCGTGTACCCAGTCACCGACCAATCTTCTATCAACAATACACGACTGTCCTCCACCACAAGGACACAATTGTTCTGCAGGCATATCCGTTACTTGCGCCGACTCCTTGGGAATATATGTCTTCGCAAAGGTAGATGAAGCTTTGGAGCGAGTATTCATATTGTCTTATTTAGACTATGTGATAATAAATATAATATGATCTGCAATCAATTTTTATTTCTCTTCATTTTTAATGTCTTCAAAGTTCAATGCTTTACAAATAGCTAATTTAATTCCATGAGGTGTAAAATAGTCAAATAGCATATTTCTTACCTCTTTAGATTTAGTAGGCGCATTAGGAACTTCAATTGATTTGCTGATGCAATGAGTAAAGTAGGGATTAGTGTTCATAGTTATATCTATATCTCTCATAATATCAATCATTTTTTTATAAATAATACAGATGCAAATAGTATTGCTATATTTGAAAAGATATTTTCTAAGACTAATTACTATAATAAAACTTCGGTAAACTGTGTAAAACTGCTGTAGCTTTGATAATTATAACTATCATTTTTCAATTAAAAAAATATAAAAATTAGAACAAATTTATTCTTAAATATAAATATATACATGGAGATACGAGATATATTATTAAAATAGTTCAGGAGTTGCAAGGTATTTAATCCACACATCTGGTTTATATTTAGCGGACGATTTTAGACCAAGCCAAAAGTTATAATCCTTAGCCTTATTATATCTTGCGATATTGTCTTTATTGTTGTTATAAATATCTTCGAAATCTTTCCAACAAATCTTGCGATTAATAATCCTAAGATTCTCAATGAGTTTTTCCTTGCTAAGATGCTGATATGTATGATAATGTTCTTTTAGCAAATACGAGAACTCTTTTTCATGCATACAAGGTTCGCGAGCTGTTTTATTGGTCTTAGCCTTTTTGATAGCCTTTTTATCAGGAACAAGCTCGATATCCTTCTTAAGTTCGTTAATAATTTCAAGAGCAAAGATTTCTGGATAATCCTTCTTCTCCAAATGAAGGTTGTTGTTAATTTTATTAAAGAGATCAACGATGATCTTGATATTTTCGGTTTCACAATTGTCGATCGTATACATGATACACATGATTTCAATATTTTCATTAATTTTTCCTTCTTGCAGTAGAGTCCTGATAGCTTCTCTTCTGTGCTGGCCGTCGATAACAATCAACTTATCAGGTTCAGAATACTTATCGTAAACTAAGCTCGGCATCCACACAGGAGACATGATATCTTGATTACCAAGATTAAGAATATACTGCTCTTTCAATTCAGTAACCTTATCCTCGTTGATATCCCTATTGTAAGTCCAAACCTTAGCATCCCTAATAAGTTCTTTAGCGGTAAGTTTGATAATTGATTTGTTATTACCCATATTATAGACAATTTTATCTGTAATTTCTTCAATGGTTTTAGGATTGTCTACAGAGTCATCGTCGGATTCGTTAGAGAAGACTTCTTTAGCCCAATGCGGCAGATTGTTGTTCATACTTGACTATATGATGTAAGTATACTTCTATACGACCCTCAGTCAATTTTTTATTTATTAGAACATTTTGTGAGCAGATGCTTGATATAGAGTGTACGCAATCTAATTAAATGAGTGCTCCATAAGGTACAAGAGGTATAAGAGGTATAAGAGGTATTTTTGTTAGCCATAGACAATTGCAATTATTCTATTCTAAAAAACGAGTACATAATTTATTTTTTCTAAGAATTTTACAAACTTTTATAAATTTCAAAATATTTTTTAATTATGTACTCGTTTTCTTTAAGTAGAGGCCTCTCCATACTTTTGCAGATGTATATAGCATGCTCTGATATTATCAAATAAGTTATTGTAATAATTGTATTTTATCTTATTTTCTTTACACCATGCTTGTACTATTGGTTTTATTTTGTGATAATGTACGTGGGATATTCTTGGAAATAGATGATGTTCTATTTGATAATTAAGACCGCCATGAAAATATCCAAGAAGTCTTCCTCCAACCGTTGAAGATGTTTCTATCTGTGATATAGCCCAGTCATTAGCATTACCATTACCATTATCATCATAATTCTTGACTCCTTCAAAGTTGTGGGAAATTATAAAATTAATACCAAGATAAAATCCTCCGACTGTAAGTGTTAATAGTATATTTAAAAAAGTATAGAGAGATGGATAGAGATATAAGGGAATAACATAGAATCGCATTAAAAACATGAACCGGAGCATTAATCCAATATAAGACTCGTATTTAGCCATTTGTGATATTTTCTCACCCATATGATTCATAGAGAGTAAGTCTAATAATTCCTTAAAATGCCAATTAAAAGGCAGTAAAGATAGCAGAGGCCACAGATATATCTGTTGCAATTTATATATATTATACCATTTAACAGATTTATGAAGTCTGATAACATCCGTTGTAATATCAGGATCCTTATCGTAAATGTTGGTATACGCATGGTGTAGCAAAACATGATGGTGTTTCCATAGAAGTGAGCTGCCGCCTATGAAATCTTGAGTAAATCCCCATAACATATTAACATGTCCATTTGGCGATACAGCTCCGTGGTTAGCATCGTGTTGAATACAGAGTCCTACAAGAGCAATTAGATAACCCAATAAAATAGATTTATATATAGAAAAACCATAGCAGATATTATGATACTCTATATAAAATAGCGAGGATATAATGAGAAGCGACTTGATATACCATTCGGGAGTAGCATAAGGATATTTTATAACTGCATTTACCCTCCTCTTTAGCTCAATAAAACTATCGCTATTCGCATAGTAATCTGGACCATTAGGACCATTGTCTATATTTCTCAATTTATATTTATTGAGAACATTACTTTTCATCTTCATGTGTGTATGGTGAATCATAAAATAATGTATTGTAGCATTTTTACCTCCAAAAATATTTAGAATATAACTGCCTCCGGGATGCACTTTTGAAAACTCCCTTAAATTATAGATACTATCTCCTATAATTACCTCATCTTCAGCGTTCTTATTGCTCATCATTTAATGTTACAATGTATTTATTATTTACACCCTTGAAGATTTAAAATGAGACATTTTTATATACTTTATTTAGAATGTCTAAACACAAAAGTACTGATTACAAACTAACTGCTGTTAAATATTATTTGAACGGTAAAAGTAGCTTAAATGAAGTTTGCAACATCTTCAATTGTTCTCCAAAATCTTTATATAGATGGGTAAAAAAATACAAGGTGATAAAAACATTACAAAGACAAAATAGAAAATCTATTTCTTACAAAATAACTAAACAACATCTTCAATATGCTATTAGTTTGTTAAATAAAAACGAACAGATTACTATGAAAGAATTATCCTCAAAGGTTAAGAAAAAGTACAAATCTTACAATATTACTTCTCAACATTTAGGGCAAGTCATAAGAGATAATAACATTACAAGAAAAAGAACTAAACACAAACATTATCCTAAAATTAGACATAAAACCCCCACTAATCTGAATGAAGATTTGAAACGTTTTTATGATGAGGTAAGAAAATATCCTGTCAATAAAATAATTTGTTTGGATGAAACTGCTATACAACCTACTATGATAAAATAATATAGTAGATGTTATCTTGGCAAAAGATGTATTGTTAGGTCAGATGATAACTATATTTTCAAAAGCTTTACATTATTATGTGCAAAGAAACAATAAATGGAAGACCTCCTAAAAAAGAGGTTAGAGAATTAAAGGACAAGTTATTAGCTTTTTACAATACTGATTTTAAGCCTTTCATTCAAGAAGAAGCATTAGATTATACACACCTTAATAATGTATTGGAATATCTTACTATAAGTCTGATGACTATGTATGAGAATAACATTAAAATACACTATGTTGAATATGTAGAAAGATACATAAATGTAGTTTGGAAAAAGAAGGATATAATAAGACAAATAAAAGAAGAACATTCTGATAAAACCATTCAAACGAACTTAATAAATGAGTTTTGTAGGCAGTTGAGAAAAATAAAACTTGATATATTAGATGTTTCAAATCAATATAAATCTGATGAAAAATATCATAGTTGGATTAAAGAGGTAAAAGCTTACATAACTCCTAACAAAGATAAATATCAAAAAAGACAATTTATATTATGACTTACAATGCACTCCACAAGACTATTTACCTTGTATGATAAGAATGATGAAAGAAGTTGAAAAAGAAGGTGTTATGATTTATAATATATTTCCTATGCGTAATGATGTTATACCACATTCTATTAAGTTAGATACTACAACATTAGTAAATCTTTTATTTACTGATAAACAAGGTAAAAAACATCATTATCTCACAGAAGGCAATCTAAAAAAGAATGAAGATAAAATATGGAACTTCTTCTTTAGAACTGAAAGAAAATGTTTCAACAAGTCTAAATACTCTTTTCATCATATGATTGAAACAGATGGTGTAAGTTCTTCTATACTTATGTTAAGGAATGATATGATTTGTAAGAGAATACCAACTACTAAAATAAGTCTCAATACAGAACAATATATAGATGAACTAAAAGATTATTCTAACATCAAAAATAAGAAAATAGTTGCTATAGACCCTGGAATGTCTGATATTATTTATTGTGTTGATAATGATAATAAAGATGCTAATGAGTTCAGATATACACAAGATAGTAGAAGAAAGGAATGTAAAATAAAGAAGTATTCCAAATTGATATTGCAATTCAAAGAAGAGAAGGTAGATGGAAAGACAATTATACAGCACGAGACAGAGCTTTCAAAGCTAAACAGAAAAACTCTGAACATAAATGCTTTCAAAGAATATATTAGTGCCAAAAGCTTACTTAATCATAAAGTTTATCCATTTTATCAAAGGTTCATTTTCAGAAAGCTTAAACTAAATGCTTATATCAATAAGAAAAAGAATGAACAGAAAATGATAAACAAGTTCAAAAAGGTTTTTGGTAGTCAAGAAGATGTAATTATAGCATTTGGAGACTGGGAACAAAAACAACATATGAAATATAAAGAACCAACAAAAGGAAAAGGCATTAGGAAGCTTTTTAGAGAAAATGGTTATAATGTATATTTAGTTGATGAATATAGAACAAGTTGTATGTGTTCTAAATGCTGTGAAGGCAAATGTGAAAAGTTCATCATAAGAAAAAATCCTAAACCTTATAAGAAAACTAACATTTTAGTACATGGGGCACTCATTTGTAAAAAATGTAATGCTGTGTGGAACAGAGATGTTAATGGAGCTACAAACATATTTAGGATAGTCAAAAATATAATAGACAAAAAAGAAAGACCTAAATATCTATGTAGATAAAGTAATTCTTCAGTTAAAGTAGTCGCTTTAACAGAACCAAAATATACATAGTTCTGAAATGAACTAACCTTTTAGATTTTTTTTGAGATACTATGTCTCATTTTAAATCTTCAATGGTGTATATCAAATATCTGAAAGTAAATATATATAAACATTGATCGCGTATATATTATAATATATAAAATGTTCAGGCAGCTTCCCATGTTTTACTATCTAACCGATATTGAATCCTTTTCGTATATTTCTACGACGAATACGAATTACAAGAATGACCAGAATAAAGCTGAGATAGATTGATTGATTATAAAAATTGATTCATTCGGATAATAGATATACTATCTGAATAAAGATATGCTGTTTAGAAATATGAATATGGAAAAAATTCCTGAGCTGAAAAAATTATGTTCTAAAATTGCCGAAGAGTATAACAATGCGAGCTTAGAAGAAAACAGTACTCTTAAAGAATTCATCTGCGATTATATAGATAATATGAGTGTTATTGAAAAAAATAACATCACAAAGTCTTTTAATATTATCCAGTTGGACTATTACAATAGCAATATTCTTAATAAAATTATCAATAAATATGACGGAGATCCTCTTGTGGCAATTTGCTATGATTTAATGTAATCTCTATTACATAATAATACACTTTCTCTCTTTTTTATTTGCTAAATTATCTGTTATATCTGATACGTTAGATAGGATATCTTTAATATCAGGTCTTAATTCTGGAATAGTATTCCACATTTTTTTAATAAGATCTTGCAATTCGATAATATTGACCTCTTTAATATTGGGGCGAAAACCTTCTCTTAGTAAAAGGATCGCGTTTTGATTTCTATCTAATTCTTCAAAAGGTATTTTTCCAGTATTTATAAACCAAAAGTTGAGGGCCAATGAATATATGTCGATCTTAAGATTATAATCATTGCCGTTGTTAAATAATATCTCAGGAGCCATATATCTCAATGTACCCGTACAGCCGCTCATTTTATAAACATCATGTTTTTTTTTTATAGTGCGAGATAACCCAAAGTCCGTTAGTTTAACGTGCAAATCCTCATCTAATAAAATGTTAGAAGGTTTAATATCGCGATGCATAATAGGATAGTAACAGTTGTGTAGGAAATAAATGGCTTGCGTTAACTCCTTGATCCATCTACACATATACTTAGCAGGTGGTTTCCATACTTTAGAGTATTTATGAGACATCTTATTATAATAAGAGTCTAAAGAGCCATTATACATATATTCATATAATAACATAAGAGGATCATTTATTGTGCAGGCACCCATAAATAGTACTAACCGCGGATGCCTCAAATGCGATATCACGGATATCTCATTTATTAAATCGTCGTACTCGTTTATATTATCATTATGCTTTAGATACTTAACAACACATGTTTCTCCCCTCCATTTTACTTTATTGATTATTCCATTACTCCCTTCTGCTATTTTTTCACATATAACAATCTCATCTCTTTGTAATTCCCACCATTCCGCCCTTCCCCTAAGATTAAACGGGACCATATCCATATATAGCGAAGATGTTGCGGAATTATTTGAATGCGAAGATTTATCGACATCTATATTATTTTCTTCCATTATATATTATAGAATATAATATCTCTCTACGTATATCATTTTTTATTGTCTTATTATTACTATAATAAGACGATAAATATAAAGAAGTTATAATGATGAAATAAAGAAAAATTGAAAATTTAAGAAAGAACCTAGATATATTAAATAAATATTTAATATTTTCCGAGAACTATGAATTTTACACCTTTGGACATTTAAAATGCCGATTTAACAGCTAAAAATATCTAAAGGTTGTAAAAATTTGGTTAGTACATATAGCGTGGACTATGTATGAATTCTCGTAAATATGTCGGGTCTTCTTCCTATTGTAAAGATACTCTTTACAATATTTAACATATTTTTAACAGCGTTCTTATCTCTATTATGAATTATCTCGCATTTCTGCTTATCCTCTTGATGAGAAAGTAATCCATTAACAGTTATTTTTTTATTATCTTTGATATCATTTGGTTTATGACTTTGTCTTATCATAAATGGTGATATTTCACAATTGCAACAATTACATAGTTTAGATGTCCTAAATTCATTTACTAAATAGGTTCTAAATCCAGCATTCTTAAATATTCTTCTAAACTTTTTACAAATTGTTGGTTCTATCCCACATATATTACTACTACCTTTATCATAATCACCCATTATAAACAATACATCATTAGGATCTCCAAACTTTTTAGTAAAGTTTTTTATCATTTTACTCTCACTTTTTTGTGTATTGATATACGTGTTTAATTTGAACTTTCTAAAAAAGGTCTTTTCATAATGAGAAAATAACAATAGGTTCAATTTATTTTTTTCAATAAAGTAATTCTTGAACTTTTCATAATTACAAGTTTTTTTATTATGACTACTTAAAAAGCTCTCAATTTCTTTAATATTCTTACCATTTATAAAGGTTGTATTATTAACTTCTTCAATAATTTTATTATATTTTTTTGTTCTTGTTTCTAATCTTCTTTGATTTTGAGTATATCTAAATGTTTCTAAATTACCATCATTATCTTTGCTACCTAAAAACGATACCAGAAGGCTACTATAAGAAAATATTAAAAGGAACATATAATAGACAAACCAAATATATTAAGAAAAATAAGATAAGAAAATACAAGAATTATAAAGACTAAAATCGGCATTTTAAATGTCCAAAGGTGTAAATAATAAATATATATTGATAAAAATAAACAATCTCAATGAGAGATTAGAAATTCTTCAAAAAAATCCTAGCTATTCTAAAATAATTTACAGAATCACAAAAATATAAAAACTTTTTTAAATTTCCAAAACTTTTTCAATTATGTACTCGTTTTCATTCTATAAATATAGGGGGTTTTTATATTTTTATAAAATGATAAATTTATACCATATGTCTGTTCATTCAATATCTTGATATTGAATATGACCCTGTAAATGTGACTTTTCTATAATTTCTAATCTTTTATTTAAAAGATAAGGATCTGTTGGATAATAATTTGATTTTATATTTGGGCGTTTAGTCACTTCTAATACCACTGGTACTTTGTTTTTATTAGACAGGTTTATATTTAGTACTTCTTTAGGATAGATCAGGGCGTTTAGTCACTTCTAATACCACTGGTACTTTGCGTGGTGTAGTCACTCTTAATACCACTGGTACTTTGCGTTTAGGCGGGTTTATATTTGGTATTACAGGATCTTGATTCAAATTTTTGTTAGGATTCGAATTTAATGGAATTGATCCATTTTGAAGACTTCCGCGCGGATAATGACCAAATCCATATGGATAAATTGATCCATATGGATTTTGATAAATTAATCCATATGGATTTGCATTAATTAATCCATATGGATAAATTGATCCATATGGATAAATTGATCCATATGGATTTTGACTATAATATGCTATTGGATATTCATATAGTTGATTATCAATATATGATGAATATGGACTTGATACAATTTTCTTACGTTCTGATATAGAAGAAGTCTGTTTACGTTTTTGTACAGATCTTTCTGGGTTTATTATTATACTGGAATTTTGTTTATCTTGATCGTAACCAAATTCAAAATGACCTTTATCTATCAAATACATAATTTTCCCCCATATTCCCATATTTTTATAATCGTTTGATAACAGATCGTCTTTATCAATTTCATCCCAAATTTTTAAAAGACGAGGGCTCTCTCTTAATTTTTTCATAAATACTTCGATATATTTAACGCCTTTATTTAAATCATTATTAGCAAATGTTTGTCTTTTTTTTATAGATGATATATTTTTTTTATAATTATTAACTAAAGATGTTGAAGGAGGATGTCCTACTACCATTAATATTAAACTCTATACATTATTAAAACAAAAAAAATATTATATTATTGCCTTAAAATACCAATATTTGTAGCCTATATATCTATAATAGAATTATATGATGTGAGAATAAAAAAAATATATTTATTTTAAGAGACGATTTTTCACCTTTTTTATTATAAAGTAATATATAATTATGATTTTTTAACTTAAAAACAATAAAAAATAGAAATAATAATTAATTTAACCCCATTTTTAATTTTTTAACACTTTATTCAAGATCTTAATTAATTTTATTTATTATTACATAATCTTCATATTATGAAGAATTATTTGATGTACTTTGCCGCAAGAACCATTTTGGTAGTCACAGTGTTTATTGTGATAACTTGACGAAACATAACTATTTTTTATTCTATATAAAAATTATATATATTCGCCTGAATGATTAATTAAATCGGCTTTTGGAATTTCAACTATATTATAAGGGGTTTTGTTAAATAGAGGAGAGTTAAATGTTATCTGTTTAGGAATATTATAAATATCTCTCAATCTATCTCCTACTACTATATCATCTGTTATAGGAACTTTCATATCATTGTTGTTATCAGTCGGTTTCATATAAAAATCAGATATATTTCTATCTTTCTGTCTTGCAAACAATTTCCAGTTATTATTACCTACATCTTTTTCTTCAGCGTTATTAGTAACATAAGCTACAAGACGATATTTATCATTGATACCATTTGTTTGTATATACATACTTCTATTATTGATATTCTTGACTAATTCAGAATGCGTTTTGTTATCTGATCTATTCAATGGAGGGTACAGTTGATCTTGAACTACCTTACGGTCTCTCGTTTCTATATCAATAATATTTTTTTCTACATTACAATTATTTTTAGATAACAGCTTATTATATTCTTGCATACTTAAACAAATTTTTTCGGTATTAGTATTATTACCAAAAACCTTGTTTATATCGGTAGTAAATATTATGTATATTATTAGAAAAGTTATTATAAGTAAGAATAATACTATTAGATGAGGTATATATTTATTAAACATTTCGAATAGTATTTTAATTATATAAATAGATAAATATATTTAATTAGTAAATGGACTCTCTTATAAAATTTACTACTTCTCCGACGTTTCTATTTTGTGGAGTAGGTAAATATTTTTTATTGATAAATATGCTTACGGCTCATATGAAATACCGGAAAATACCATATAAAATAAATAATATTTTATTTGTATATAATTTATTTCAAATCTTAATAAATTTATATATGATATATGGTATGCGAGAGTTTATATCATTTCCTAATATTTATAGTATCAATAAGGAGTACACAAAAAATATAGAGTATTTCACATATATTCATTATCTGTCCAAATATCTCGATTATTTTGATACATATTTTATAATTCTGAAATGCAAGAGTAATGAACAGTTATCATTTTTGCACGTATATCACCATAGTACTATAGGGGTTGTATGGGGATATCTTTTGTACAATGGGGACGCCAATGGAACTGCTTCATACGGTTGTTTTATAAATAGCATCATTCATTTTATTATGTATAGCCATTATTTGATAACTTCCGTGGGTTACAAAAATCCACTTAAAAAATATATTACTCAACTACAGTTAATGCAATTTGCCTGCTGTATATTGCACGCTTTTATGGTATTGTTATACGAGAACGTGGTTCCTAAAAAGTATATGTATTTAGAATTGAGCTATCACATAAGTATGATTCTGTTATTTAAAAATTTTTACAATAAGTCTTACAAAAAAATTATATAAAAAGAAGACACTATATATAGATAGCTAAGGGCGCCACAACAAACTACTACTATATTATAATGTCTCGAAGATACAGTAAGAAATCTCACTTTGACGAACTACGTAAGAACGAGCTTACATCAAGGGCTGGATTTGGATGGGAAGAGGGAGAAGAAGAAAAACTCCTTTTGATGAGACTCGATAAATCATCATACGAAGATATTGCAACTGAACTTAAACGTACTTCGCGCAGTATTCAAACAAGAATTTACCAATATATTTGCCGTGTTGTAGAAAACGATAATGCTAGCGAAGAAGAGCTTGTAACAAAATACGATATTAATCCAGATGATCTAAAAGAATTCAAATCAAAACGTAATGAATACTTAATTAAAGTAAACTCTCGTAAACGTCCTCCTCGGCACAAGGATGATGGAAAGCCTTATATGCAAAACGAGCCTCGCAATAGCGATATTCGCAATGAGCTCAATGTTCTTCGTCAAGAAGTCCGAGATTTGCGCAGCGAACTCCGCGATATCCGCTCCCGTACTTAATGGATATTTAATAGATTCATTAAAATAGAGATTGCGCTAATTAAAGCATCTATTTTCCCTAAATCATAATTTACAAAACTCTTTTCATTGTTTTCATTATTTTTATCTAATTCTACTACTATAGTATCATTCTTTGTTGATATTTGAATATATTTTACATTAGAAACATCGATCCTTATATTGGCCAATATCAGATTCCTCGCGATCTTCTCATTATTGTTAAGAACCGTACTGTTTTCTATATTCAAATACATTTCGTTGCTCTCGTTATTACCATTACCCTCATTGTTACCGATGCCGCTGATGCCGCTGATGCCGCTGATGCCGCTGATGCCGCTGATGCTTCCGATGCTTCCGATGCTTCCGATGCTTCCGATACCGCCTATGCTGCTACTACTACTATCGTTTACGAGGTTATTGAATGCTCTTTGGGCTTTTTTAATTTTTCTAAGTGATACCAGATAGTTAGCATATAAGTATTTCTCGTTTTCGTTTAAAAACTTACGATATTCGATGCCTTTTTTGTTCCTAACAATTGTGTTTTTCTTACGGGAATTTAGAACGCTCAATATATAGCAGTCGGTATAGTCGAGCGAAATAAATAGTAAAACTATCGCGAGAATCCTTCGGACCTTCATAAGGACGCGGATACGGGCGCTGATATTTAAAAGATAATAGTGCCCTATCAATTTTTTATATAAAATTATATAAAAATTGATAAATATGATATATTACTACTATCATCTAAACTATTACTTATGGATGATGATAATATGTGGAATTTGTTTAATGAAATAAAAAATGAAGAAGATAAACAATTAAAAATAAGCACAGGAATAGAAGATTGTTCAGATGAAATACGTTGTAATTGCGGATGTTCTGATTTTATTATTGAAGATAATATGCATATATGCAAGAATTGTAGTTCAATCGTCTCAAAAGTAATAGAGAATACGGCCGAATGGAGATACTACGGAAATGAAGACAATCGCGACGGAGACCCATCAAGGTGTGGAATGCCTACCAATAATCTTCTTCCCAAATCTTCAATCGGCTCTATGATAGGTAGTGGATACAAAGATAGTATAGATATGCGCATAATTAGAAAGTTTCAAATGTGGAATAGTATGCCATATGATGAAAGGACACTTTGGAATGTTTTTGATAAAATGACTGCTAACACTATCAATAATGGGATACCCCAGAAAGTTATAGATGACGCCAAAGTTCTATATAAGAAAGCTTCTGAAAAGAAAATATCACGAGGAGATAACAAGGATGGGCTCATAGCATCATGTATATACCATGCTTGTCTGCTTAACAAAATTCCGAAAAGTTCTAAAGATATTGCTTTAATGTTTAACATATCACATGTGACCTTAAACAAAGGCAATACAAGATTTCAAACACTATTGCAAATTAATGTGTCTTCTCCAGATCCTATTGATTTTATTTCACAATACGGAAACAATCTAAATATGCCTATATATGATATTAATAAATGCAAAGAATTAGTAAAATTAATAGAAGCAAACGAAATAATGAATGATAATTCTCCAACATCTTCTGCCGCAGGAATATTATACTACTATTCAACTGTAAAAGGCCTCGGATATTCTAAAAAAAATTTTGCAAAAGCATGTAATGTATCTGAAGTAACTATTATTAAATGTTATAAAATAATTAATATATTTCATAATTTTATAATTACCCATAAAAGCAATATATTCTCGTAAATATTAGATTATATATAATCCTTTAGTAATGTAAATGATATGACGAAAGATGATTTATTTTCATCAATATGTAATGGAGATATTCAAAATAGCATATTACTAAGTACTAATATTCTATATATTAATGGTTCATTTGAAACTCTCGAATTAATTTATATAGACGTATGTTCTTACATAGGAACTTTTATATATATAAAAGACATTAGCAAATTGATAGACATCTATGATAATTTGCTGAGTCTAATAAATACTGATACTGTTGTAATAAAAAACATATATTTGTTGATAACAAAAATGTGCATTCTCTGTGATATCTATAATAAGCACCCTGTCTCTAAATGTGGAAATATGTCTATATCTATATTGAAAAATAAGATATCGCATATTTTAAACGATACTGATATGAAATTATCGCAAAACGGAATAATGCGTTTTGATGGTGTGCTGCCTCCGCATAATCACGAGAATTATAATATAGCCCTGCATATAATAGCAATTATTATAAAAACAATAAAAAGTACCGACGATCTTTCTTATGAAAACACTGATAAATTGATAGATATTTCAAACAATATGCGTTTGGTAATCGATTATATATTAAGAAAGAAACTAAAATTCGAAACTAAATTTTACAATACAGACGATGATATCTCGTGGTTTATATGGGGAGTTTTCAGTATATTATATAAAGAAAAGTGTTTCGACGATGCTTTCAATTTATATAATTATGAGTTTAAAAAAAAATACAAGACGTCTCGCCAAGGTATTATTTATTCTCTTGGATTAATATGTATATATATACATAAAAGAGATATATCTAATGGATGGTCTCTAAAAGAACAGCTTGTAATAAATAAAATAGATGAGATATCTATTAAATTGTATAATGAAATTAGAAGGGATATTCTTAAAAAACATCCCGATTTAATAGAAAAACAAGATAAGGAAGTTGAAAAAGAAAACGATGGTCTAAATTTTATACTTAATTATATTCCAGAGATAGATAGCAATAAACAAGATAATCCCAATAGTTCAAAGAACCCAGAAAGGATCATCAACGAACCTGTTAGAATAATAGATGCAAAATAATTATGGGATCCTGCGGATCCATAGGAACTATCGAATTTTATTGTAACTTTTAATTATATCCTGTTTAGAAATACTAATGGCCGCTACATTATTTGTTCTGTTATAAATAATGTTATTTAATTTAAGTAATATTTTTTGATAATTACTTATACTTATATTATTAAGCTTTATGAACCAATGAGTATTAATATTATCGTCAGCCGTTCGCAATTTTGCAAATCCCGCATTTGAACCCACTCGGCGTATTGATATATCAGAATTCTCTTTTTTAACAAATTTATACCATACTGCTGGTAGTAATTTCGAAGGCCTTCTTCTATTTATATTTTTTCGTTTCCATATTTGAAAAACTGTCTTGATTTTCTTGGTTTCCCCAAAATACGTGAACGAGTTCGTAGGAAGCCTTATTTCGGATATTAAATGGTAATTTAAAGGGAATGATTTTTGAAAACTCGGCTTCCTAAAACTTATAGGCAAAATAAAAGATATGCTATCGGCATTTAATATATTCGCAGAATGCTTAATAAATTTTATAGCCGTAGACGATTTGTACCCAAACGGCGGATTGCCTATTATATGAACCTTTCTCTCCTTGCCTTCTGGGCCTTTAGGACCTTCTTGGCCTTCTGGTACTTTAGGACCTTCTGGTCCTGACGTATATATGTTCGTTTTTAAGAAGTTAGCTTTTATAACATCATGATGTTCTGGTTTTATATCATAAAATATATAATTGTCTGATAGGGCCTTTATTATATTTATGAAAGAGCCGTCGCCTGCACTAGGCTCTATTATTAAATCTTTTTTTCCTATTTTTAAATATTTTTTAATAGCATTATAGCATATCTTAATTGTCTCAGCTTTCGTATAAAATTTATTGAGAGTTGCCATAGTAGCAGCCATAGTCGTAACCATAGTTGTCTTCATCGTTGTTACCATATTTTCCGAGCCTTCTCCGGCAATCATAAGATACCTTATCTAATCTATATAAAATATATAAAGTAATTTGGTAATTTGGGTAGGGTGTAGTAAAAATTAAACTTATTTAAAGTTATTTTAATATAAATTAACATATAAAACATATTTTTATTCCGATGACTGTAGACAACTACTATTTTAATTCTATTAACAATTGTGAAAAAGCATATATCTTGGGATTGATTATCTTTAATATTAAAGAGATAAGTTCTGATAAAATTGTTGTAGAGGTAGAATTAAATACCGAAAAAATGAAGGATGGTAATGAAATGGATTTGTCTTATAATATGTACATTAAACTCAGTGATATTGATAGGAATAATTATGTATATTATAAGAATATAGATAATGTAATTGAAACGCTTAAAAAGGTCGGTAAAGTTCAATGTAATAATTACAATATTATAGAATTAACAATCACATCTATGTATATTATAAAAGATATATTTGTAAAACATTTGGATTTGTATTTGGTGCATATGAAAACCTATGATTTGTCCGTTTTTATGAAGACGATTTATAATACAGATAGAAAATTGTTAAATAATGTTCTCAAGGCATATATAGAAAAAAATGGGAAAATAGTAAAAGATACCTTGTATATCAAATTTTACAATTATAAAACATTGCAGCAATTAATTACCACATATGATATTCCTTATAAAATTCTAAAAGAGGATTATTTTATTGGAGCAGAAGAAAAAGACGTCTATATTATCGAATATAATAAGTCAAATATGATAGATTTTCTTGGGATGATTTATGCAAATAACGGCGATGCATATGATACATGTGAAGCCTGTAACTCGAGAGATGCCATATATGTAAACAATGCTATTTATAATTTTACAAACAATAATAGTGACGAAGTTCCTGTACTTAAAATAATCAAAGTTGATAAGAACGCTATTATACCTACCAAAAATAACTACTCTGATGCCGGATTGGATCTAACAATTATCAAAGAAAACAGGCGGCTAAATAGTGATACTATACTATATGATACAGGTATCAAATTAGAAATACCAAATGGGTATTATGTAGAAATTGTGTCGAGGAGTTCAATTAGCAAATCAGGATATATGTTGGCTAACAACATTGGCATCATAGATCAAGGTTATACTGGAAACTTGTATATAGCGTTGAGAAAAATTAATAAGGATTGTGAAGATTTAGTTCTACCATATAAATGCAGTCAAATCATCGTAAAAAAACAATTATATCCTAAAATAATTATAAAAGATAATACAAAAGAGGAATTTAAGAATCAAGATACTTCGCGGGGCAATGGAGGTTTCGGAAGTACGGGATAAATAAATAACCAAATGTATATAATTTTACAATAAAATATAATGATATAGTTATTAATATAGTCAATAATATTAAGACTATGAAGAATATGATGTAAACATTATTGTTAATATTATAGTTGTCTATAAAAATAAACCACTCATTTCTAAGATAATCGCTGTTATAATAATTAATAATAAAATAAATTATATTTATCAATTCGTCGTTTATAAATGAATTCATCTTTTTGATTTCAATTATATTTAATAATTTATCAATTTTTATATTATAGATAATACTTGTTTACTATTTTCTTATGTATTTCATCGTAATTTTCCAAGGTATAATTTGCAAAGAATATGTTTTTTGAAAAAAAGTCACTGCATATAAAGATGTTATTATATAAGTTTTTAATTTTTTCCCTAATAATAATACTATTAATACCTATATTCCAAAGATGTAATGAAGTTTTTTTGATAGGATATACGATATTCATGTTATTTAAAAGATGATTCTGTACGCTATATTCGTTCAATATTAAATCATCATTATAAATATGCAACAAATCAATATTGTATTTTGTGATATTATTTAGTATTTTGCGCTTTTCTTTTGAAATATATTTAATCTTCAGCAAATTATCTTTTGAAATTGCAAAAATAATTGCCTTGGATATGTTGTATTTTATTGATAAATTATTAGTAGTCACAATTATATTATTGTTAATATCCAAAGATATATCCTTTACTTCAGAGTTATATAGAATATTAGCCTTATTATCTACGACAAATGCTAACATCCTATTTATAAGTACACAAGAGTCGTCTTCTACAATATAAAATGTATTGAGACTATATAGTTCACATTCAAACATCTTTATACCAAAGAGACCAGATATGTTACAATATATACTTGAATAATTACTTATATTATTCTTAAGAAATAAATAATCACTTTGTGTTAATATTGTATTACATAACTTATCAAATGTTTGAATATTTAATATTTTACTAGAGATATTCTTTGCTTTATTTATAACATTATTGATAATATTTATAATCTTATCATCGAAGTTTAAATTATATTTGGAATACTTAATAGAAAAGCGATTCAATAATTGAATATACATTGCATGATCTTTATTAAAAATTTTGTAATTAATAATATCATCGTAATGTGTATGTTTTTTATCAATAATTGTAACTTTAATTCCACAATCAATACATCTAATTGCTGAATACAAGCCAGCAAAATTGCATCCTACAATTATTATATTATCATTCATTTTTAGTTATTAATTAATATTTGTATATATTTTATATAATAATAATTATTAGTCTGCGTAGCTTAAAATATAATTAAAAAGTATATATTAAATATAAGTTTATAAATTTATAAATGCGATGGGTGCGAAATCTTCAAGACAATATACTTATCAACAATATTACGAGGCTATGAAGAATAGCGGAAATCAGGCAAATATTGATTTTAAGAATATAGATGTTAATAACATAGATCCCTATGAAATATTCAATATATCGAAGGATTTTACATGGATAGAACTTAAAGAATCTTTTCGGAAATTGGCTATGCATTTTCACCCAGATAAACCCGAAGGCAATAAAGATATTTTTAATATAATAACGCACTGTTTCGAGAAATTGGCATATGAATATAAAAAACGAGAGACAGATCTATCGCACCATGAATTAAAAAAACAATCTGCCGAATACTTTAATAAAATTGTATCAGAAAAAATGCCACATCCGAGCGTTATAAACAATCGAAACCGAGATGCCCATGAGCCCATCGAGAGCGATGAACCATTTGCTCAACGGTTTAATAAAAATTTCGAAAAATGCAAAGTATACAGCGAGGAAGTTGAATTTGGATATGGAGAAAATATGGAGGAGTCAAGTAATAAGCGTGAAGATATCAAGATTGATAAATTAATTAAAAAGAATAAGATAGATAATAAGAGTTTCAATGAAATATTTAATAGCCGCGTTCCTATCAATAAGCAATTGGTTAAGTATAAAGAACCGGAGCCTCTTGTATTAGCTAAGAATCTTCAATTTACCGAATTAGATAATAAAAGACCCGACGATTATAGTAGCAGTAATAGCAGTGGCAATTCGAGAAACACGAGCTCCTTATCATACACAGATTATATGAGAGCTCACGATGGCACGAGGTTAATTGATGTATCTGTTGTTAAAAATAGGAAAGAATTTAAAAATATAGAAGAGTACGAAATATATAGAGATAACAATGCGAAGAAGGAAATGACTGCGAAAGAACTGAAGATGCGAGAAATTAAAAGATTAAAAGAGGAAAAAGAAGAACAGATGAGATTAGAAAGATTGAAAAAATACGATAATAAAATAGAGTTATCGTATGAAAAAGCGAATAGATTATTTATAAAATAATTTCCTTATTCTTAATATGCAATAAGACGGCATCCCTGTTTTTCTCGGTATCTTCCCAGCCATCCTTGAATAATTTACGAGATCTCTCTTTATCAAGATACATTAGCGAATTTTTGGAAAATTGTCTTCCCCACATAAATCGATGTATATTTATATCATTACACACATCATTGCGTAATATGCTATTTTCTATCGTTTTTTCATTCTTAATCTCTCCGTCAATATAATATTTATCCTTGTATTTTCTGGAAAAGCTGTTTCCTGATATATATGGTATATACGAGCTACACAGACAGTAATCTATCAAATCATTTATGTCCTCGAATTTACTCCTTTTTTCGTTTTTTATATTAAATAGAGATACTACATTTGAAGCTACTATAGAAACTTTGCTCAATTCTTCGGAATCCATTTTAATATTAGAGTATCGTAGCTTCAAATTTTTTTCAACATTACTTTGAAAAGTCCTAATATCATTATGAAAGTATATCCTGCTAATATCTGGGCCAATGGAGAAATCCCATAATGCATCATGGTTTGATAAATCATTTTCCATTGTATATAAAAGAGCACACCATGCTCCTCCAGAAGTTCCCGTGATACTGTAGTCTTTTATTGGTATATTATTTTTTATATAGCCTATTACACCCATGCTATATGGTAGATATAGCCCAGTGCCGAATATATTAATATTAACATATGCTTTCGACATATTATTTACTAATACCGACGATAATATTATGAAATAACTAAGAATTATCACGAATTTCATCTTATACTTAAAGAGATTATATTATTTTCCATTTTTTCTTTTCTTCGGTTAAATCGCGTTTACGCATGTAAGTAAAGAAGGTCTTTACCTTCTCTTCATTGCCTTGAGAAAAAAATGTATTGAGCTCGGCAATAGATCTTGCGTTTTTATGGATACAGGCTAAAATTATGTTATTCATAACATCCTTGTGACTGTCTGATATAAAAGGAGGCTGTGATACTAACCATGCAGTTCTCATATTAACATAAAATTCGTGCGATTTAGTTAATTCTTCAGTAACATTGTTATCATAAGTTACCTTTATAAGATCACCAACTATTACTAACGATACTATTTCGTTATTTGTATTTTCCATTTTAATATATGCAAATATTTTTATATTTATATAAATATAAAATAATATCTATAAACACTAAATGGGCTGAATGCAATTTTATGATTTGATTATAGTTGGTGCTGGCCCATCTGGTCTCGCATTGGCCCACGTTTGTTCTAATATATATAGAAGAATTTTGGTTATAGATAAGGAGTATAGCATCGGAGGTATTCATCGTGTAAAGAGGGATTATTATGGAATATATACAGAATATGGCCCGAGAACATATATGACCGTCTTTTATAATTTTATAAACATTATTAAAGAAATCGGGATAGATTATAAAACGCTATTTACACCCTTGAAGATTTAAAATGAGACAAAACTTTATAAAAAATATAAAATTTAATTTCATATACTTCAAGGTTTGCTTATTTCAAAGCGTGTAAATTTTGGTTATGGTACATCGTGTAATGTACCTGATTTTTTGCTTCTACTTAAATACATAGGTCTTTCTATATTATTTATATGATTGCGTGATATCTTATAAATATTTTTAGCACCATTTGTATCTCTATTCCATAATCCACAACCGCTTTTACAGCGTAATAGACCATGTACTAAAGCATAGTTATTTTTCCAAGGTTTAGGATTTTCTCTTATCATAAACTTTTCACAATCTCCTTCTTCACAATTACAACATTTACAACTTGTTCTAAATTCATCTA